>Ga0070727_10002495_pt1 | contig 17710 bp, 12 predicted proteins | sample tdAd472_FD_66722 | JGI IMG/M metagenome (GOLD analysis project Ga0070727, IMG submission 66722) | Marine sediment microbial communities from the Atlantic coast under amendment with organic carbon and nitrate - tdAd47.2 | ecosystem: Environmental > Aquatic > Marine > Coastal > Sediment | place...
TCGGCCGTCGCTTACTGTCCGACACCGGGGCCGTCGAGAGCGGAACAGAGGAACGACGCTCGGTTTTGGATTTGTGGCGCAGCTTCAATGAGCGCGACGATTTCGTTCGAGTTCGCATAGAGGCCGATTCACAGTTGTTGTTACAGACAGTGGAGGAAGCCACACTCGAGAGCCGTTATGGTATTCGCCTTGCGGGTATCGAGACCGGCCGGTCGGATGCGCGGTCCATAACTGTGCCAGATTCCAGTACCCAATATGCGGAGAATGACGTACTGGTGCTGATTGGACGAGCAAATCGCTTAGCGCAAGCGATCGAAGAACAAGGACTCTCACAACTGCCCAAATCACCGGGTATCCGAAAGCGCTTCTTGTCCCAAATCGGCGGTGCGGCTGTGCTCATTCACCCCGAATCGACGTTGCTGGGCAGGACCATACGCGAGGCCGGATTCCATACGCGCTTTCATCTCCAGGTGCTCGGCATGCGCCGCGGTACTGAGATCGTGCCGGATTACGCTGATACGAAGCTGGCACGGGGTGACAGCCTGTTTGTGCAGGGACCCTGGTCAAGAATCAAGCAACTCGCCAACAGCAATCACGACTTCGTCGTGCTCGAGTGGCCGGGTGAACTTTACGAAGTCGCTCCTGCCCGCGACAAAATGCCCATTGCGCTGACGATTCTTGCCGGGATGGTCGTGCTGACGATTTTCGATGTCATACCGTTGGTTGCAGCTGTGCTTGTCGCGGTGCTTGCCGCGATTGCGACCCGTTGTCTCACTATGGACGACGCATATCGCGCGATCCACTGGAGCAGCATTGTGCTCATCGCCGGCATGCTGCCGCTGGCCGACGCGCTGACTGCAACCGGCGGAACTCAGTTGATCGTCGACAAGCTGCTGTATTTTGCCGGTGACGCAAGCCCCTACAAGATGCTCACAGTTCTGTTTTTTCTGACTGCAGGGCTCGGGCTCGTTCTATCGAACACAGCATCCGCCGTGCTGGTCGCCCCTATTGCAATTTACGCGGCGCACGCCCTTGGCGTCTCGCCATATCCGTTTGCTCTCGCCGTATTGATTGCAGCTTCGGCGGCCTACTCCACGCCGGTCTCGACGCCGGTGGTCACGTTGGTCGTCGACCCGGGCCAATACCGATTTACGACTTTCCTGAAACTAGGCCTGCCCCTGCTGTTTCTGACGTATGGCGCAACGATCCTGGTTGCACCGCTCATTTTTCCGTTCTGAAAAAAAAGAAATACCGGCTCCCACGAGAGCGGGAGCCGGCCTCAGTTACTGGCGACTGGCTCAGGCTACCGGGAGAACCGCAAACCGCTGCGAATTACCCCTTTTCACCAGCGCCGGAACGGAGTCGCGTCCCTCGCTCCTGGCCCGCGCGAGAATCTCTTTGAGATCCTCTGCCGACAGGACAGGCTCGCGATCGACCTGCAGCAGGATATCGCCCCGGCGAATTCCCTCGGCAGCGGCCTTGCTGCCAGGCTCGACGCGGCTAATTACCGCACCCTCGACATCTTCATCGACCTGGAGCTGGCTGCGAAGCTCGTCGTTGAGCGGCGTAACGGAAATACCCAGATCTTCAATACTCTGCTCCGCCTTCGCGGCTGCAACAGTATTGCCCGGCGTGCCGAGCTTAGCCGTTAAGTTAACGTGTGAATCGTCACGCCAGACCCGAAGCTTCGCTTTGTCACCGGCATCTGCGGCGCCCACCAGCTTGCTCAGATTCCTCGCGTCCTTCACGTCTTCGCCGTTGTACGCCACGATGACGTCGCCAACCTGGATGCCTGCATTCTCGGCCGGGCTGTCGACGACAACCTCCGTCACCAGAGCGCCATCTTTTGAGTCCAAACCGAGGCTTCGAGAAAGGTCCTCATCGAGGCCTTGCAGCGACACACCCAACCAGCCGCGGTCTACCACGCCGTCACTCTTCAGTTCAGCGATGATGTCACCGACCTGGTTCGACGGAATGGCGAATCCGATACCGACGCTACCACCGTTGGGTGAAAATATTGCGGTATTGACGCCAACGACTTCACCGTCGGTGTTGAAAACCGGCCCGCCGGAATTGCCTTGGTTAATCGGCGCGTCGATCTGCAGGTAATCATCGTATGGTCCGGACCGGATGTCGCGGCCACGTGCCGAGACGATCCCCGCCGTTGCCGTGCCGCCGAGACCGAACGGATTCCCGATCGCCACGACCCAGTCACCGACGCGTGCATCGTCCGAGTCACCGATTTCAGCAGCTTCGAGATCATCGGCGTCGACCTTCAGTAGTGCGAGGTCGGTCTTGTCATCCTGGCCGACAACCGTCGCTGTGAATTCGCGACCGTCGAGGAGGCGCACTGACACCTCATCCGCGCCTTCGATGACGTGATTGTTGGTAACAATGTAGCCGTCCGTGTCAATCACGAAGCCCGATCCGGCACCCTTTGTGGGCTGCGGCTCGTTCTGGCCCATACCCGGGGAACCGAAGAATCGCTTGAAAAACTCTTCAGCACGCGGGTCGCCATCAAACTGTGTTGGCTGCACGCCTGCACTCTTGCTCACCTCGATCGTGACCACCGAAGGTTCAACCTGCTCGACGAGGTCCGCGAAACCGTCCTGCGGCATAGCAGCCTGGCCCGACGAAACCCACGTTATTGCGAGTAGCGCAGCTGCCGCAGTCAGCGCGGGCATGCGGGGATTCATTTTCTGCCTGAAAATACTTGTTATGTTCATGGCTTTCTCCTGTGTGTCTTGAAGTACGCCAATTCTGCATTGAGGCGCCTTGCCCGGGCCTTGCCGGAACATTACGGATTGTTCATGTTTCGTTCGGGTCGACGACGTACCGTTACAATGGCCGGCAGCAAGGTCTGGCGAGAGAAGAAATACGTGCGACTCCTGGTTATTGAAGACGATCCATCAGTAGCGGCCTACATCCGCAAAGGGCTCGATGAGCTCGGCTACACCGTGGATGTTGCTAGCGACGGCAAACAGGGCCTGTTCCTCGCAACTTCAGAGACCTACGATTTGCTGATCGTCGATCGAATGTTGCCGGAGCTCGACGGTCTGTCCGTAGTACAAACGCTTCGCGCATGCGACAAGACAGTGCCTGTCCTGTTCTTGAGCGCACTCGGTGAGGTGGACGATCGTGTGCAGGGGCTCGAGGCGGGAGGTGATGACTACCTGACCAAACCCTTCGCTTTCAGCGAGCTCAAGGCACGCGTCGAAGCCCTGCTGCGCCGCGGACAAGCCTCAGATTCCACAGTCACTGAGCTGGCCGTCAATGACCTGACAATGGACCGGCTCGCTCGTACCGTCCGGCGCGGCGGCGAACACATCGAACTGCAGCCGCGGGAGTTCCGCCTGCTCGAGTACCTGATGCGCAATGCCGGTCAGGTCGTCACCCGAACAATGCTTCTCGAACACGTCTGGGACTACCACTTCGATCCTCAAACCAATGTCATCGACGTCCATATATCGCGACTTCGCAGCAAAATTGATAAGGGCTTCGAAACGCCGCTGCTCGAAACGGTACGGGGTGCGGGGTACCGGCTGGGATGAGGCTTCTTCGTACGTCGACGTTTCAAATCACGGTTTTGTATGCCGTGGTGCTCGCCATATCCACAGCTGCAGTGGCCTTGTTCCTGTACTGGTCAACCATCGGATTCCTTCAACGGCAGACCGATCAGACTATCGAAGTCGAAATCGCCGGCCTTCGCGAGACCTACCGCAGCCAGGGACTGAACGGTCTGACGCGAGTAATCGGCGAGCGGATAAGAGCCGGAGACGACGCCGAGGCGTTGTACCTGTTCGCCGATAGCAGGCTGCGGCCGCTGGCGGGGAACCTCGACACCTGGCCCGAACTGGTCTCAACGGAGGACGGCTGGTACAGCTTTCTGCTCCAGTCCGACGAAAAACAAACGAACGCAAGGGCGCGCGTGCTGCAGCTGCGCGAAGGACTGGTATTGCTGGTTGGGCGGGACATCTCAAACCTTGACGGGCTACTGGCACTTGCGGGCGGCGCATTAATCTGGGGTTCGGGACTGGCAATTGCACTCGCGTTGGCAGGCGGAGTCTTCATGAGCCGACGCGTATTGAAACGCGTTGAGAACGTCAATGAGACAACACGAAGCATTATCGGCGGCGACTTCACCCGGCGTGTATCAACCCGCGGCACAAGCGATGAGTTTGATCAGCTCGCTGACAACCTCAACCATATGCTGGACCGTATAGAGAACCTGATGGGAGACATACGCCACGCCGGCGACAGCATTGCGCACGACCTGCGAACTCCGCTCACGCGTTTGCGACATGCACTGGAATCGACATCAACGACGGACGACATCGATACAATGCGCGAGGGCATCGAGAGTGCGACGGAAGACGCCGATCGCCTGCTTTCGACCTTTTCCGCGTTACTACGTATTGCACGTCTTGAATCCGGCGGTTACCGCCTGCGTAAGGAACGCCTACGTCTGTCGGACCTCGTCGACGATGCGCTGGAGCTCTACAGCGTTATAGCCGAAGAGCGTGGCATCGAAATCCAGACCCAGCTCGACACCGACACCGAGATTAGCGGTGATCGCGACCTCGTATTCCAGCTGGTCGTGAACCTGCTGGATAATGCGATCAAGTACACACCGGATGATGGGAGCGTTAGTCTCACGGTCGTCCGGAGTGGGCAAGACGTCATGCTTGCGGTGACGGATTCCGGCCCCGGCATTCCCGAGAACCAGATCGACAAAGTTACCCGCCGGTTCTACCGGGTGGATGCGAGTCGACGGAGACCCGGCAGCGGCCTTGGTCTGAGCCTGGTACAAGCCGTTGCAGACCATCATGGCTGCAAAATGCGCCTGGCGAATGCTGCACAGGGGCTGGCCGTCGAAGTCGTATTCACAAGCGCAGTATCCGACTCTCAGGCATTTTCCAGTTAAGTGGCTGCTGCGTATGCGCTACAACCCTTTCTATGAAGTGCTTGAATCGCGAGTACCTGCCTGGCTCGAACCGGTCGACTAAAACTCGTAACTAAGGCCAACCAGCAACCGAAAGTCGTTCTGCTCCGGGATGCTACCGTCTACAAGCGGTGGCGGACTTTCGGTACGGTCCCACACGAGAGAAATATCGACGTCGAAGTTGCCCACCAGGTCGCTCGACAAAGTCGTCAGCAGATGATGTTGGTAGGAACCGGATTCCTCATCGATGAATGTTGCCGTGAAAGAGAACAGGTAATCCATCCACGACGTTATTTCAGTGTCAAAGTCCGTGCCAACCGACAAGGCTGGCGAAGTACTGCTGGTAGGCTTGCCCAGCTCGACCGAGACGCGTTCCACGTGGTTAGCACCGACGCCGGCAAAAATATCCCACTCGGTTCGCGAGGAATCGCTTAATTCGTAGCCCAATCCCGTTTCCAGGGTTCCCTGGTGCTCGATGTTCTGGAACGGATCGCGAAAGTACTGGAATATCAGCGGGCGCCAGAACAGCCGCGAGCCGCTAAAGCGGTCCAGCACACCGCTGACGCGATGATTGTTCGCAACCTGAATACCTTCTGTTTCGTTGAAATTGCCGAGATAGTCGACGAAGGTGCGGGACTGAGCCGTACGCCGCTCTACGCCGGCGATCATGTTGTATTCGACAAATTCCGAGTTGCCCTGGCGCACATTGATGCCGAGGCTTACAACACCTGACCAGCGATCGCGTTCCCGTTCCGCCGAGGCCGCAACGGCAACAAGTTCGTCGCGGGAGAACTCGAGAGCATCCTCCCCCACCAGCACAGTCACCGTATCTGCCCTTACGTGGACTTTACCGGTAATGATTTCACGACCGCGTATGCTGACAGCAAAAACCCGTGGACTGTAGAACTGATCAATGTCTTCTGCGTCGATGACGAGCTCGTCGAGAATATCACTTTCGAACTCAATCTCGTCGCCAAATGCGCCTATCAACTCACCACGTAACCACTCGCCGGAAACCAGTCGCAGCCAGTCGTAGCCGTCGTTGGGTGGCACGAATTCGGCACTGCCAGCGTCTTCACTTTGCTCGACAACGTCTTGTGCTGCCGCATTTGCGTCCGCCAGCACGAGGAGCATCCAGCATAGAACTACGCGAACGAGAAATTCGTTGGATTTCATGCTCAAAAAACGGCCCCACAAGGGGCCGTTCTTTTTGTACCGTATGTCACTACAGACTACTCACCGCTAATCCAGATGTCATCACTTTCGAATTCGTACGGATTCAGGTCCACTTCACCGGCCGGCCCGGCGGTACCCGGAAGAACCTCGAAGCCGATTTCGAACGTCACGAGCGTTTTTGCAATCTGCGCAAGAATATCGACATTCCCTTCCGCCTGCGCCGTTCCATCTTCAATTGACGCAGCAAAGCTCTTGACGCCCATCATAATGTTCTCGAGGTCCGAGCGATTGATCGTGATACTCAGATCCGGATCGTCGTGCAGGAATCCTTCAACATTGGTGAACGTTGCATTCGACAGCGCGATTGCGAACTTCTCGCCGTTGTCAGGGGTGATCAGGTTGATGTCGTAGTCACCCAGTGCTTCGGCTTTCCTGGTATCCATGCGGATACCGATAAAGTCGAGGAACAACTCCGTCGACATTGCGGCGATCATGTCGGGGCCTGACGAATCCGGCGATGCGCCCTCTGGAATTCCCGACCGCAGCTCGAACGCACCGGAGAGAAAACTATTTCGCAGACCGGGGTTTTCCTGCTGGTAGCCGATCTGCTCCCAGACATCTGCCAACAGGTGCCTGGCCTCCAGATTTTCGGGCTCTGCCCAGACCAGCTTGTCGAGGATCTCCTGCGCCTGGAAGTACTTACCCTCTTCGTGAAGTTCCTGGCCGCGACGGATGATGTTTTCCGACCCGCCCATCATTTCGACATACAGCGGCGCCGAATCTTCGGGGCTGAGTGGAATCAGCGTCGTTGGATTCGCATCCCAGAAACCGAGGAATCGTTGCCATACACCTCGGCTGTTGTGCTCTGGTGAACCATGGTAACCGCGGGCGTACCACGCATCTTCGAGTGATTTCGGCACCTTGTAGACGTTGTGGATCTGATTAATCGTTACACCCTGGTTGGCGTAGTGAAGGGTCTGGTTATTCAGGTTCGCGTACGCATCCCGCTGGCCCTCCAGCACTTCCTTGATTCGCTCGGTACCCCAGCGCGGCCAGCTGTGTGAGGCAAACATGACCTCGGCCTCGTCACCGAAGAGATACATGGCGCGAGCAATGTACTTCGACCAACCCAGCGCGTCGCGCACCTGGGCGCCACGCAGTGTGTAGATATTGTGAATAACGTTGCTGACGTTCTCGGCCATCCACAACGCCTTCATTTCCGGGATGTAAGTATTCATCTCGGACGGCGCTTCGGTATTCGGCGTGTTCTGGAATACCATCTTGATACCGTCGACGGCAATTTCCTTTAGCCCAGGATCAACAACAAGCGTCGGCTGCAGCAGGCCCATGCTGCCCGCGGAGATATTCTGCATCAGGCCCTGGCCGGCATGGCCGAACGGGCTGGCCGGTAGCAACACCCCGTACTGGTAGAACAGTCGGCGGTTCATCGCGTTGCCGGCATAGACATTCTCTGAAATCGCATGCGCCATGAAAGCTCTTGGTGCGATGATTTCCACATTGCCGGCCTCCAGCCGCTCCGGATCAACGACACCCCGGACGCCACCGAAGTGATCGCCATGAGAGTGCGAGTAAATGACCGCGGTTACCGGCAATTCCTCGATTTCCTGGTTGATCAGTTCGAGGCCGGCGCGCGCGGTCTCACGCGAGGTCAGCGGATCAAACACGATCCAGCCTTCCTTGCCGCGTACAAACGTAATATTCGCGAGATCCAGTCCGCGCACCTGGTAGATGCCGTCGGTCACCTTATAAAGGCCCGTGATCTGGTTCAGGTGTCCCTGACGCTGTGTCGACGGATGCACGGATGGCCAGCCTTCCTCGGCTTTGAGAAAGTCATAGCGATCCACGTCCCATGCGACGTGACCGGCGTCTGCCATAACAACGCCGGAATTCAGCGGAGCGATAAAGCCCTTTCGTGCCTCGTCGAAGTCACGCGTATCCTCGAACGGCATCGACTCGCGAGCCTTGTTAAGGATCTTCAGCGTATGCACGGATGGTGGCTTGCCCTGCGGGTGAAAATGCTCATTCGGGTCGACCTTCTCAATGTCGCCGCCTGCGCCGCCGGCTGCAAATGCGACGGCGCAAGACATCGTCGCGGCGAAAGCTAATACAAAACCCTGTCGAATAGACATTGGTATATTCCCTCTAAATTAATTACCCAAAAACTTTGTCCCATTGCTCGTCATCGAGGACTTCGATCAGCTGTCGCCTGTAATCGATGATGGCTTGCATTATTTCCGCACGATCCCGGTCAAGCGGGGCAAGCCGCTCGATCAGATTCTCGACTCTGGTTCCCGGGTTCCGGGATTCTTCTACATAAGCATCGATGGTAGCGTCAACGCTAGCACGATATCGTCGCAGTTTTGAATCCAGTTCATCCGTTAACGCAAGCGACGCTTGCAGCGTATCTGTATTTGCATCCTCGAGCCCCTCGCTAAGCAAATCGCGCATCACATCGGCATCGAAGAATGCTTGCGCGGTGCCTCCTCTACTAAGCAACGCGATAGTGGCAAGAGTGATTGCAACTGGCATGGCCTAGCGCTCCATTCCACGTTGCGGCGCGAGCATGCGACTCTTACGATTAAGTAACTCCACAACGTCGTCCTTCGCATCGACCGGTAATGCCGCGAACAGCTCCTGGTCAGCCCGCAGCAATTCGTTCCGCAACACCACGCGCCCGGCCTCGTAATCGCTGACAAGCTCCTGCAGAGATTCGTCGGATACGGAGCGGTCCCTGGCCCGTGTATTGAACTCTTCGCCGAAGCGCTCATGCTTATCAAGCAAGGCACGCACCTTTTGGCCGATTCTGTCAGCAGCGGCTATCAGTTCTTCCTCATCTGCGTCGTCGATTTGACTCAACAAGCTTTCGAGTTCATCAAGGGCCGCATCGACCTCGGAATCACGCTGAAATGTCGCGCAGCCACTGGCGACAAGCAATGCAGACGCCGCGATGTAGATCATGAGTTCGCGTCGTGTCATGCCCAAGACCATCTCCGATTCGTCCATGTCATCCTGATTCTGGCGGGTACCACCAGCAGCGGGAACAGCATGCTGCAATGACTACTCGGCCTCCGCGGCCTTTATGTAGTGCTGGTCGAGGAACTCGATTAGCCTGTCGGCCCAGACCCGGAATTCCCGGCGGGCATCGGCCCGGTTGGTAACGCGATTGCTTCGCGTGGCGAATCCGCCTCGGCTCGAGGCCCGACGATCCACAGCGCGACCGATGAGATCGCCGCTGAGAGAATCGAACAGTTCGATGAACAGTGTAGCTGCACCGGTGTTCGCGGTGTAGGTCCTGGATCGACCGGCACTCCTGACATCCGGCGCCGTAATATCCAGGTCGATTATTGCGGGCCTGACGATGAGCACATCTTCGTCGGCATAATTCACGACGTCGTAACCCGCGGCTTCCAGTCTTTCAACGAACACATCCATGAACAGGCTGGCGACGTCCTCCTTAATACGCTCGACATCACTGGCGCGGACGTTTCGCGAACGGGAACGATTCTGATCCCTCTGCCAGTTGCTGCGAAATGCAACATGCGGCTCCAGGATTGATACCCGCCGAAATGCGCTGAAGTCGGCTGCGGGATCGATAAAAGCGGCAGCCGAGTTGGCGTCTGTGATAGCGACTAACCCGTCCCAGGTCGCTTGCGCGTCCTCCTCCTGGGCATTCAGGAGTGCAGGCAGTAGCAGGATCGGTGCTAGAACCAACCAGCGTCGCAGCTTCGACATTATTTGGTCGTTTCGACGTTCCCTTCTCATTGTAGTCTCCAGTCTTCTCGTTAGCGTCACAGTGTAATTGTCAGCGGAGCCGATAGGGTCGTTTCGACGATCGTGCCGCGCGGAATGTTGACGCTGGCACCTCTGGTCAGAATCGATGCACCAGCCCCGACGCGTGCACCTGTGCGCGCACCGGAACTGCCGCCGAACAAACCGCCAACGGCCGCCGCTCGGGCTGTACGACCAACTGTCCTGCCCGCCTCGCCTTGAGTCTGCGCCGACATGCCGCCCGTCGAGATCGGAACCAGCACGTCATGGATCATCAGGTCCGTGAACTCGACGGCGAGTTCAGACGACCCGACCATGCGGCCGGCCTGCTGTGCTTGCGTAATGCGACCGTGGACAAACGTACCGCGCGCCACCGCGGTCACACCATCGACGACGAGTGCACTCTCGAGCTGGCCACGAAACCGGTGGCCGGCCGAGTGGCGGTTCGAGTCAATGGCATCTGTGGTGCGAATAACGAGCCGGGTACCTGCCGGAACCGTAACTGAGTTCGGATCGCCCGCGGCATAATAGGCTTCGGCGGACGCCACCCCGGAACTGAGAAAAATGCCGACGACCTGGTCTTCGGGAAATGCCTGGATGCCGTCGCCCGTATCGAACATGACGATGCCATTGCTGCTGCCCACGAAGTCGCCTTCGAGGAGAGTGCCGTCATACAGTTCTATGGAATCCGCCAGCGATACAGCTGTTACCAATACCGCGAACGCGGCGACGAGTAGTGTCGATATTTTCTTCATTTGAAGCACCTCAATTCTGTTTGTCCGGTCTATGGAAACTTGACGAAGATCTCGGCGACTGCATCGTCCAGGACCTGGTCCTGGTTTTGTCTCGTGCTGTCCGTCACTCGTTGCGTCGCCGCACCCTCCCACACAAGCTGGTTACGCGCACGGTCGACGATATCGATCCCTAGCGTGCCTTCGGTTCGCTGCACAACTTCGGTCGTCGACGTACTGGCGCTCCAGCCGCTCCAGGTGTTGTAGCGACCACGACTGTGATGCATGCTCGCACTGCTCGACGGACGCGTTTGTATGGTCTCCCGTGTCGACACGACGAAATTGATCAGCAAGTCAGGATTGGATTCCGAAAGCGCGAAGCCCGCGGCTTGCATTTCGCGAGTAGTCGATGCGATGAGTGTATTACTCATCAATGAACGAACGTTTCCCCGGTCTGTACCAAGCGGTTCAAAGAAACCGAAGGTTCGAAAACTGGTCCAGTCTGCCGACGGGTCGCTATTGGTGATGATACGCGGGCCGCTTGAGCAACCCAGCAACATCAAACTGCTAACGACCAGAATCGGTAAATACAAGTTCTTGCGGAGTGTATTTTGCATGTCGTTCATTCCCCTTCTACTTCTGCCAGCATCTCGATAATGAATTTCTCTGTTTCGCCCAATGATGAGAACCGAGCGACCCTGCCTGTCTGGACATGTTCAATGCGTCCGCAGTAGTTACCTGTCGACGACTCCGCACTGCTGCTAAGACGAATCAGGAACACGCGTTCTGTCGGCAATCGTTCGCTCAATGTACGGACTCAGGCTCTTCAATAACGGAGATTGTGTGGGGTACGTGATTGCGAGTCTTGAGAAAGTTATGAAATTTGCGCCGGACCTCGTACCAGTGGCTTCGAACGGACCCAAATTGGACGCCATATAGCAGCCTGGCACGCTATCATTGACGTCCCGGCATGTTCTTCCCGGCATCCGGACATCGATGATTGGCGATGACAGAAGTGGAGCAAATGATCGACATCCCCCCCCTGCGCCTTGACCTGAAGGCCGGGCGCCTATGGAATGGCGAATCGCCGATTGAGCTGCGTCCCAAGCCCTGGAAACTCATACTGTATATGGCCGGAAAGCCGGGCGAACTGCTGAGCAAGCAGCAGTTGATAGACGCCGTCTGGCCGGATTCTTTCGTTTCAGAGTCCAGTCTCAACCAGGCAATCAAGGAACTGCGCAAGGCCCTGGGCGACGATGCACGATCACCGCGCTTCATTGAGACCGTTCATCGGCGAGGATTCCGCTTGCTGACATCCGAGGATCGTTTAGCGAGCGCGGCCGATAGACATCAGACCGACTCAAGCGGCCCGCTGTTCGGCCGATCGCCGGAACTGGAAATCCTGGAGGAAGCACGACAATCAGCTGGCGCGGGTCGTACGCAATTGGTGTTTCTGACAGGTGAGCCCGGTATCGGAAAGACCAGCCTGTGCCGGCAATTCCTGGATCAGCTCCCACCCGAAAGCAACAGCCTGGTTGGCTGGGGCAACTGCTACGACTTGCACGGTGAGGGCGAGGCCTACCTTCCATTTCTGGAGGGCATCGACCGCATTGCACGCAGCAGCCAGGGTGAGACGGTGCAGCAATTGCTCGGCCGCTATGCACCGAGTTGGCATGCACAGTTCCCATGGATGTTGAAACCCGGGCACGGCGTTGAACCACACCTGCTGGCAACCTCGCCGTCTCGAATGTTGCGGGAATTCTGTGATTTCATTGAACGACTTTCCGAGTCGAATCTCGTTCTCTTATGGCTGGAGGACCTGCACTGGAGCGATTTGGGTACGGTCGACCTTTTGGAAGCAGTGGCCAGCCGGACCAGGCACTCACGACTGATGTTGATAGCCAGCTATCGTCCGGTCGACGCGGCGGTCAGCAATGCACCGGTGGCGCAAATCAAACGCTCACTGGTAACGCGAGGTCATGCTCGTGAGCTTCCACTCGAATTCCTCGAACCCCCTGCGGTGGAGCAACTGGTAGCCGACAAGCTCCATTCATCGAAATTGCCCGGAGAGCTGTGCCATCTGCTTCAGGATCAGACCAGCGGCAATCCCTTATTTGTCACCACCGCACTGAATCATTTGTTGACAGGAGGGTTACTGGGGCAAGAGGAAGGGAGCTGGGTGCTCAAAGCCCCGATCGAAGCCATTCAGAAAAGCTGCCCCGAGAGTCTGAAGCACATTGTCGAGTTGCAGCGATCGTCTGTCAGCGATGAAGAGGCCGAGGTCCTGGATGCTGCCAGCACGACCGGATCTGCCGTCGATACCCAGGCTGTGGCCGGTGCGCTCGACGCGGACCTCCTTAGGGTAGAAGCCGTATTGGACCGCTTGGCCAATCGCAGGCAGTTCCTGCGGCGTGCTGGCACGGCGACATGGCCTGACGGAAGCACCTGCCAGCGCTACGAGTTCATTCATGACGTATTTCGCGAGGTGATATATCAATCGCAGACGCCCGGCCGGCGCCAGGAATTCCATCGTCGAATCGCAGAATGTATGGACGCCGGATTCTCCGGTGCCGAGGAAACAGTGGCAGCCGAACTTGCCTTGCATGCTGAACTTGGTGGTGACCGCGAGCTCGCGATTCGCTTCCTGAGACTGGCTGCGAAGAAAACGGAATCCCTCAAGTCGCCGGCGGACACCCTGACATACCTGGAGCGTGCGCTCAATCAGATTACAGCAATGACGGTGGATACCGAGCGGGATCAACTGGAGCTGGATGTGATTCTTCGACTCATTCCGTCACTGATCGGCGCCGAGGGATTCACCAGCACGAGGCTACCCGGCTACGTTGAGCAGGCCATTGCATTGTGCGAAAGACTGGAAGATCAGGAAAGGCTCTTGGTAGCACTGAATGCGCGGATCGCGCTCATGACCGTGCCAGGTGACTGGAATTCCCTGAAGCCGCATGTACAAAAGCTGCTTTCTGCATGCGATGCCGTCAGTGATCCCAAGCTCAAGGCTCAATCACGCTATTCATCAGCGTGGATCGATCTCGCCACAGGTAATATTGAAGGAGCTCACGGTCAATTCCAGGCCCTGGTTGATTCGCTCGAAAACGAAGACCTCAGGGAACCCGCCAGGTTGCTCGGGCACGACCCGATCGTCAGCTCCCTGAGCGGGCTTGCCTTTGCGGAATGGCTGCTTGGCCGTGCAGACCTTGCGGAATCCATGGCACAGCGATGTCGTATGCGAGCCGAGGCTGTCGGTGCCCCGCAAAGCCTGGCAACCGGCTGGCATACTTCCATGATAACTGCGCTTTTTCGCGGCGAAATTGAACAGGCGCAACACTTTGAGGACATGCTAAACCAGTGCCTGGACCGGAACGAGATCGAATACCTGTACATGAGGCCACTGGCTGCCCGTACCCGCCTGTTGACGATGCAGGGGCGGCCCGACGAGGCAGTCCGTGTAGCTAGAGAGGGAATGGACAAGGCCCTCGAAAATCAGGCCCTCGCCTACTCCAGCGTTTCATTGACTGCATTGGCGGAAGCCCAGTTGGCGGCTGGTCACCTTGGCGACGGCCTGAATAGCATCGAACAGGCACTTTCACATTCCGATTCTGTCGGCGAGCGCGTCTGGCGGCCAGAGTCCTTAAGGATCAAGGGCCGATTGCTGAGTGCCAACAAGAAATCCGATGCTGCTGAAGAATGCTTCCGCGCTGCCGCGCTCGAGGCAGCTGATCTTTCCGTACTGGCTCTTGAACTCCGCGCCACCACTGACCTGGCAAAGGCGCTAAGTGAACGAGATCGCCTGCCGGAAGCACATTCTCTGGTGAAAGGCGTACTGGAGCGCTGCACGGAAGGTTTCGAGACCGCCGACTACCTTGCCGCTCAATCCCTGCTGTCTTCCAGCAAGCTACCGGCCGCCATGTAGAGGTGGAATACACCCCAGGCTAAGAGAGCCAGCGGAACCAGCATGGCGTAGCGCAGCGAATTCGTACCAAATTGAGGCTGCCAGGCGTCGCTGAACCAGCCGACCAGGAACGGCCCCAGTGTCTGGCCGGCCACGCCTGCGGTCAGCGCCATGGCGATGGCCATGGCTCGCGCCTCCCCTCCCGCAATCGTCTGGATTCCCGCCATTAATGGGCCCTGACCGGAAGTCGCAACAAAAATGGCGGCGAAAATCAGAACGAACATCAAGCCGGCATGCGGGACGAGCAATAAGGCCGCAAACAATGGAACGGACAGCAGATAGGCAAGCGCCGTAAGCCAGAATTCCCAGCGCCGATCACGGGCCACCCATTTGGGCGCCAACACAGCGCCCGCAAGCAAACCCAGTACAGCGCCTGTTCCGAACACCGGCCCGTACCAGAGGCCGACCTCGCTCAGTGACAGGTTGTGACTGCGCATCAGAAAGGCCGGTAGCCACTGGATCATCCCGAACAGACCAGCACTCGTAAAAACATATGAGACGAGAACATGCCGATAGGTTCTCAGCGCCAACAGGCCACTGACTGACGCCCAGGTCGTATCCAAAGCCTCTGATCCTGATGGCAGGACGGGTGAAAGATCGCGTGGTTCCTTCAGGGCGACCCGAACGAGTAAGGCCAGCAGGAGCCCGGGCAGGCCGATAACAACAAAGGTCCAGCGCCACCCGAGCGCATCCGCAGCCAGGCCGGCCAGGAGCAGCCCGAGCAGTACGCCAAGCCCGCCGCCGGCCTGGAATAAACCCAGGGCGAATGCACGTTGCGTTGGCGGAAACCGGTCGGCCAGCAGGGAATGGCTGATTGGCCAGCATCCGGATTCACCGATGCCAACGCCAGCGCGAAACAGGAACATTTGGGCGAAGTTTTGTGCCGCACCGCTCGCAGCGGTTATCACGCTCCACAGTGCGATCACCGCGGAGAGCAATTTGATCCGGTGACCCCGGTCGGCCCACCGGGCCAGCGGTATGCCGAATACCGCGAAGAAAACAGTGAACGCCAGTCCGGACAACAGGCCCATGGCCGTGTCGCTCAACCCGAGGTCCAGGCGGATGGGTTCCATCAGCACGGAAAATATGATCCGGTCCATGGAATTGGAGAGACTGACGATACTCAGGATGAATAAGAGCCTGATACTGCCCCTGTCCATGTCGGGAACCCATCTGGAGAGTGGCGAATTGGGCATCAGGCCTGCGTCGATCTCAGAAAGAGAACTGCAACATCAGGCCGACAGTCGTGGGCCGATTGCCGAACACCTGCGACACGTTGGCGTCAAGAACGCCATTTTCATCGATGAATGCTGCATTCGAAGGTGCCACCGTAGCCTGCTTTTCCAGGTCATTCGTCAGGTTGTTACCGTAGACGGTCAGGGACCATCGATCACCGCGTACCCCGAAACGAAGGTTTAAGATCTCCATGCTACCCAGGTTCGTAGATGGAAAGTTCTGCGCGGCGCCGAAGCGTTCATCCACATAGGAAAAGTTGCCATGGCCGAAAAGCGACAGGCTGTTGCCCAACGGGTAATCGAAATCCGCACCGACGTTAAACGTCCACTCCGGTGTATTGACCGGCCGATTCCCTTCTTGGAGGTCTTCGTAGTCATCAGGCGCGCCGGGTATGCTGGTCAATCGCATGCTGTCAGTGAATGTCGCGTCCATGTAAGCCACGTTCGCAAATCCTGACCAGTGATCCCCGAGCAAAAAAGAGCTTTCGAATTCTACGCCCCAGATATCCGCGACGGGTGCATTCCTGACACCAAACCAGGGCACGCCGACAAGGACCTGGGGATCCTCGTACTCAGACCAGTAGACGGTAGAGTTGATGATCGCATGTCCGCCGTTCAGGACCGTCTTCAGGCCGAGTTCCAACGAATCGACGGAATCAGGGCGGTACTGCAGTGCCCCCAGGAAGATTTCGTCGTCGAATTCTCCGGTAACGGGATCAAAAGCCTCGAACGCTGCGGTTACCACCGAATTCAGACCACCGTTGCGCAGGCCCCTGGCCGCGGTTATGTAGAGCAGCATCTCGTCGCCGAGGTCGTATTCCATCCCGATCCGGGGTAGCCACTCATCGAGTTTGAAATCAAAAGAGTTACCCAGCCCAAAGGATGCGAGTGTGTCGAGATCGCTGCCGACCGGAAACTGCGGATAGCCGGTCACCGGGTCAATACCCAGAAGTCCGGCGACCTGGATAATGACCTGCTCATTAATCGTGGTCGTGAAAGTCTCATTGACATAGCGCGCGCCGCCAATCAACCGGAGCCGATCAGTCACTGACCAGTGCAGTTCGGCAAACGCGGAGACTTGTTCTGTCTGCTCCGTCGTGTCCGAGTAACTCAAATTTGGGATCCGCGGAACCAGAATCACCGACATCCCTTCGCTGTTCAGCGCGGTCACGGTATCGACCTGCGAATCCTTGTAATAGAGGCCCGCGGTAAAATTCAGAGGCCCGTCAAACTGAGAAATGAAGCGGAATTCCTGACTGAGCGTTTTTTCTTCCGCATCGGAAAGCGACAAGGTCGTGGTGTCGATATCCGTGACGCCAAATGCACCGCTCAATAACAGTCGGAAGCCCACGGTGATCGCCGCATTTTCAGCCAAAGTGTTCAGATTGCGATTGAAGTAGCCGGTTATGGACTCAGCGGTGATGCTGTTGAAGTCATAGGCCATGCGGAGCACGAACAGGTCAAAATCATCGAAATTTTCGGCCTCGATCGTCGAAGCGGAATAGAGATTCTCACCGCTCAGGGAACCGTCCAGACCATCCTGCGTGGGATCGATATCGTTGATCTCGCCGTAGTCCAGCCGGTTGATGTGGGTGGACAGGCGCAAGGTGAACCGGTCATTCGGCTCCCACAGCATTACACCGCGAAACCCGTCGGATTCGAAATCGTTGGCGTCTTTGATGATCTGATCAGGTAGGTCGATGAATCCACCCTGGTCCTGGTGGTACCCCACCAGCCGAAGTGCCAGGTCGTCCTCAATGACCGGGATCGTCAGGCCTGCATCGACGCGCCAGGAGGACTCTCCGTGACGGGTGGTTTCCATCCCGCCGCGAACCGTGCCGGACCATCCTTCGGCCAGCCCGGGATCCTT
>Ga0070727_10002497_pt1 | contig 17706 bp, 20 predicted proteins | sample tdAd472_FD_66722 | JGI IMG/M metagenome (GOLD analysis project Ga0070727, IMG submission 66722) | Marine sediment microbial communities from the Atlantic coast under amendment with organic carbon and nitrate - tdAd47.2 | ecosystem: Environmental > Aquatic > Marine > Coastal > Sediment | place...
AGTTTGTGCGCGACTGCCCGAGTTGCCGCGTAGAGGCCACGGGCCGTTACGGGCGAGGGGTCGCCAGATCCGCCGTTCGCAACCGAACTACCGAGAGCCCAGCGAGTCTCTCGTCTGATTAAGTCCATGTCTTGGGTGCTCGTGCCAACGTCCTCGGCGGTGACGTAGCGGCCCCGAAGGGAGTCAACGATTCTGCCGTAGGCCCTGAACAGCCTTTCGCTCTTGTGTTTGCGTGGATCACCGATGATCACGGCCTTGCCACCACCTAGGTCGAGTCCGGCAGCGGCCGCTTTGTGGGTCATCCCTTTGGACAGGCGCAGCACGTCTTCGAGAGCGTCGTCCTCGTTCTCATAGGGAAAAAAGCGAGTCCCGCCGAGGGCGGGACCGAGAGCAGTGGAGTGGATTGCGATGATTGCCTTGAGGCCAGATACCTTGTCGTAGCCATACACGATCTGTTCATGACCCTCTTTGGCGACGTCATCAAATACGACCAAGGTCCGTGACCTCCTTTGAGCCTGTAGCAACCGATTCGATGATACCCAGGGGCGGAAGGTCCTGCTCCCGCCTTCACTTGCGGGAAGGCTGTGCCAGGATTGCGAGATGACAAAGGCGGCATACTTGAGGGTCTACTCACCCGAGGTGCTTCCTTCCGACGAGCCGGTTCCCGGCTTCGTCCGCACCTACGGGATGCTGTCAGAGACCGACGGCGAGTCTGAATGGTCGGTCGAATGGGAGGGTCGTCGGCTGGTCTGTCCGCGAAACCTCAGATTGCGCGTGTTGGAGTCCACCGTTGCTTTCGCGAACGCATTTCGCGGTATGGGTGTCGGTTTGATCCCTGAAGACGCGGCCAAAGCTGCTGACCGTGAACTCGAGTCCTACCACTCCAGCAACCCTTCATCTCGATCCCACGTGCTGACTTCGGCCTGGCATGTTCCGGTTCGTTGGTTCACGGCCTTCGATCCGTCGGAGAAGTTTCTCTACGAGGGCCCCGGAGGACCGCGCGTTCGTTTCCGCGCCAACATCGAAGACGTGAAGCCCCGCGTTGACTACGCCCTCGAGACCCTCCGCCAGTTGGGCATCTTCCAGGGTCCTGCTGAGGAGTTGAACCAGTTGGTCGACTGGCTTGAGCCATTTCCCGACGCGTCAATGGTCGAGTTGGATTACGCGGACGTGTCAGACCTTTTCGAGTCCCAAGAGCTGATCTTTGACGACTCGTGCGAACTGATTCAAGAGTCGGTCAAGGCGTTGGCGTCGGGCGACATGATGCTGGCGGGTGAGAACTACGGAAAGGTCGTGAGCCGCTGGGCCCCGGCCTTCAGCGTGACCTTCTCGAACTGAGACCGTGAAGCGTGTGCAGGAGTACACGTGAGACGTGTACTCCTGCACACGCTCACGCGAAAAACCTGGAACCGTTCCCGACGGGCATGACGTCCAAAGATTGTGAACAGACGCACAAGCGTCGGAAAGTTCCATTTCCTCCAGTTTGCGACCGGGCGAGAACGACCGAGCCACTTTCCCCGAGTGGTCCCCTTCACCCCATCTCCTAGTTCTCGCCGCAGGTCGCAATTCCATTCGAGGGGCCGCGGATCCCACCAATCCGTGGTCCCTCGATGTCGTTTGGCCTCATGGTTGACCCGGCCGTGGACCCGTGGCAGCCGATTTCTCACGTCGATCATCTAGATTCTGCTGATGCCTTGGATTGACGCCCCTCAAGAGGACGGTTGGGACGAGAGTTTCGACGAACTGAAACCCGAAGTGGTGGACCCCACCTATGACCGGGTGGACTGGATCATGAGAATCCACGCCCTCGATGCGGGAAGCATGAAAGCCCACAACGTCCTCTACAAGCAGGCAATGCGCGGCACCAAGACCCTTCGAAAGGCCGAGCGAGAGATGATTGCGCTCGTTGTCTCGCAGGCCAACGATTGTCACTATTGAGTGACTCACCACCGGCGCGGTCTGCGTCGCTTCCTTCGAGACGATGAACTTGCCGCCCGAGTTGAGGCTGATTGGGAGAACGCTGGCCTGTCCGACAAACGGATAGCAATGCTCAGGTACGCGGTGAAGCTGACCCGCGACCCAGGCTCGATGATTGAGGCTGATGTGCAATCCCTCCGCGTTGAGGGATTCACGGACACGGACATTCTCCATATTGCGGAGATCACCGCCTATTACGCCTATGCGAACCGGATCGCCGACGGCCTGGGGATTCCTCTCGAAGGCTGGATTCCCGAGGAGTAGGAACAGCTGAATGTCGTTTGACTACTTCGCATATGGGTCGAATCTATGGCTTCCGCAGCTGGGGAGCCGTTGCCCGTCGGCACGTCTCATGGATGGGGCCATCCTTCACGGCTGGGACATCACCTATGACAAGCCGTCCTTCGATACGTCGTCGAAACTGAATATTCGGCCCGCCTCAGAATCACAGGTTGAAGGTGCCGTGCTCCGAATCACAGAAGAAGAGCGTCCAGCGTTGGATGCGGCCGAACCCGGTTACGAGCCATTCGAGGTTGATGTCGTGACCTCAGATGGGGGGATTGCTCGGGCGCTGACCTATAAGTGGGTCGGGGAATCGAGCGCTGCCCGGCCATATGACTGGTACGTGGCTATGGCTAAGGAGGGGGCTCGGGCCAACTCGATCGACCCTCAGTCGAGAGCCGCCGAATTCGACCCGGATCCCCTTGCTCCGGGATTGAGACCGATGAGCGAAAAGGATCTCGGCCTCGTCCAGTCGATTGTGGCCGAGGCGATGGCCGAGCCCGGGGATCGCTACTCGGTACACCCCGGTGAGATCCTCTGGTGGACCACTCACGACGATCCCCGCTTTCCCAACCAGCTTTCGTGCTGGATTCAGGACGATGTCGGGGTTTTGGTCATCAACTCGAACTCGCTCGAGGTCAGTGTCTTTGCGAATGCCGGATATCCCATCTCCGGCATGATTGAGTGGGCTCAGCGGCGGCTGGCTAGTCAAGGGGAGGTTGCCTTGGTTACGAGGGCATCGGGTTCGAGACGGGTACGTCGATAGCGGGGCGGGTTCCAACAAAGGATTCGATCAATTGATCCGTCGGAGATTGAGAGCATCACGCCTCTGTTGGCCTGTGCCTCGTCGCGGACAGTGTCTTGGCTTCTTCGATCTTCCGGCTATTCAGCCTGGGTAGTGCATACGCGTAGAGCCCAAGAGTCAGGATGCCAGCGAGGATGAATGGCCACCTGAGTGCCCACTCACGCCCCACGAGCGGGGCCCCAACAGCGACGACGACACCGCCCAAGAGCGACCCAATGGGCATCATTCCCCAGCCCACGAATCGGTAAACCGAGTTGACCCGACCAAGAAGGTGGTCGGGGATGAGTGACTGACGTAGCGACACGGTTATGACATTCCAGATGACAGCCACGCCGGAGGTGATCAGCCCCATTGACCAGAAAACCCAGAAGGACGAGGTCAAACCGGACACGAGCGTGCCTACCGCCATGATCAGGATCGATCCGAAGAGTGTTGCACCTTGCCCGAAGGACTTCGTTACCCGATGGGCAACAGCGCTTCCCAATACACCGCCCACGGCCACTCCGGTCGTGAGGAGGCCGAAGCCGGTTGCGTCCAACTCGAGGACTTCTTGGGCAAAGAGAACGAACGTGGCCAACGCCATCATCGAGGTGCCGTTCAGGACACCAAGGGCGATTGCCATTGGCCTGAAGAGAGGATGACTCCAGAGCCACCTAACCCCTTCCTTCATCTCACCCATGAATGACTGGGGTCGACTCGGGGAAGTGTTCTTGTCCGGCTTGAACTGTCCAGAGATGGACAGGACAAGAGCAGCTGCGACGGCGAAGCTGCCCGCGTCGACGAAGAACGGAAGGGAGAAGGCGATTCCTAGGAGTACGCCTGCGAGGGGAGGGCCTACGAATGAGTTCATAACCATCTCGGCTCCCCAGAGCTGGCCGTTCGCCTTCTCGAGTTGCTTCTTGTCAACGATCGAAGGCATCAGCGTCTGCGCAGAATTGTCTCGAAGGACCTCGGCAGTGCCCAGAAGGAGGGCTGCGAAATAGACGAGGGCAAGAAGTAGGCCAGCTGAGCTGGGCACAGCTGCTGATCCGTCAGCAACGGACTCGGGGGCGGCCAGGTCAGGTTGGACTGCAAGAACGACAAATGCCACTCCGAGCGTCACGATGGCTCGGACCACGTCCATCCAGGCCGCCAGTTTGCGGCGGTCGACCCTGTCTGTGATGACTCCGGCGGGAAGCGAGAAGAGCAGCCAGGGGAGGCGGGTGACCAACGCAACTGCTGCGATGTGAATCGGATTGCGAGTCACGGATGAGGCGAGCCAGGGGTAGGCGATCGTCGCCACCCCGTCGCCTAGATTGGAGATGACTGAAGCGACCCAGAGCTTCCAGTAGTTGAGGCCGAGTTTCACTCGCCTGCCCCGCCACCAAAGCCTGGGCGATCCGTTGGGTAGAGGCCGACGAGAAGCCCGTACGTTGTTGCGCCTCCCCGCTCCTCCGAACTGAACTCGAGCGTGAGATCAATCAACCTCTGTTTCCATTCAATGGCCCGCTCTGCAGGGATCCGGGCATAACGCAGAGTGCTCAGCGTCGCATCGACATCTATGGATCCGTCGATCGCAGCCGTGTACTCAGAAGCCGCTGCTGCAAAGAAGTGATCAGGCGGGATCGAGGCTTCCTGGTCGAGTACGAACGTTCTTGCGGTCCTCCCGTAGTACTTGGCTTGGATAGCTCTGACCATCTTCGTTCGCACCACATGGATTAGCCCGGCCTCTTCCAACACCGAGACATGGTGTCCGATGGTGCCTTTCGGCCTTGAGAGAGCATCGGAGAGTTCCTTGATCGTTGCCGCCCTCTCCAGTAGGAGGTCGACGACTTGAAGCCGGGTTTCATCGAAGAGCGCCTTGTACTGGTTGGCGGCTTTCAGGGGCAACGTATCTTCGAGCTCGTAGTCAGGGTGCTTATGGTCGGCCATTCCCGTATGGTCGGTTATTCCCGACCATTTGTCAACCAGACCCGATTGGGCGGTTGCGCTCATAAGATCCTCTTGTGGCGGACATTGAGCGACAGGATCTCGATCCCGAGGCAGCGGCGGTCGAGGAGTGGTTCAGCGGCGACCCGGTGGTCCCCGATGAATCTTCAGGACGTCGTTGGATCCTCTGGATGGTTGCTGCTGTCACGGTGGTGGCTCTCTCCGTAGTTCCGCTGTACAACCTCTTCGATCGTGCCCAGCCTCAGATCGCCGACAACGGTTTGGAGGTATGCGGCTTCGACTACTGCGTCGTTCAGGACGGCATGCGCTCGCTGGGTGCGGATGATGAGATGAGCCGTCTGTCGACCGTGTTCTTGACTGATGCCGACGCCGGCGAACTGGTAGACGTTCTTGTTCAGGGTATTGGTGAGCAACCGGTGGATCTCGTTATGGTCAACGACCTCGATGGTCAGATCGCCGGGCAGTACGACCCAACATCGCGGACGATATACATCGAGCGTCAAGCGACGGCTTGGATCGTTGCTCATGAAGTTGCCCATGTCGCATACGGCGGGCACGGCGCCGATTTCCAGACGGTTTTGGCGGATCTGGCATTAGCTTTGGTGGGCGGATAGAGCCCAAACGACGAGGGCCGAACCACCAAAGGAAAGGCCCCAACCGCAAAACCACTTGCAATCGGGGCCAAACCTCGTGGTCAGGGACGGCGTCGATCCGTCGACCTCTGGTTTTTCAGACCAGCGCTCTACCGACTGAGCTACCTGACCATGGCTCATCCATTCGGATGAGCTGCGAGTTCCCTTCGGAAACTCCCGCCTGGCTCCAAGAAGGAACCAGGAGCGGGCACGACGGGATTTGAACCCGCGACCTCCGGCTTGACAGGCCGGCGAACACTCCAGACTGTTCTACGCGCCCGGGATCCTGTCTGCGGCAGCAGACGAGACTGGGAAAGTATATCGGTCAACCAAACCTCAACAACCTGGGCGTGGTTGGAGATCGAGATGTGAACCGCAATGCCGCGAAAAGGCCATTTGCCTCTTGTCGCAGATCCCCACTTCCTATTCGATCAAATTGGACGACCCTCAACTAATGGAGGTCAGTAGTGGATCTTGTCACTGCCGGTTTGATGGTTTGTGGAGCGGCGATCCTGCTTCTCATCGCTTCTGCGATCCGCAAGCCCCACTGAGTTCGAGGGCACCTCGGGAGGTGGCTGGCTCGAAGTAGGTTCTCTTCGCGGTGAGTGGAGAACCAAGTTTGCAGATTGAGGGAGAATCGGGGGTGGTTTCTGACGCCGCGAGGGTGATCCATATGGGCTTGCCGGTGGTCGACGGGCACAACGATCTTCCTTGGGCGCTCCGAACCAGGGCGGATAGTGACCTGGACCGGTCTGACCCGCGGAAGTATCTCGAGGGGTTTCACACCGACACTCCGCGAATGATTGTGGGCGGCGTAGGTGCACAAGTCTGGTCGGTGTATGTGCCGGCCCGAATCAGTAACCCCTTCCGTGAGACCCTTGCTCAGATCGACCTCGTGGAACGAATGGTCGCGCGGGACGAGCGTCTAGAACTCGCTCGGACTGGATCAGATGCCCGTCTGATCAGGGACGAAGGGCGAGTCGCCTCGTTGCTAGGTGCAGAAGGCGGGCACTCAATCGAGAATTCGATCAGCAATCTCCAGACTCTCGCCGATCGCGGTGTCCGTTACATGACACTGACTCATTCCGATACCACCGAGTGGGCGGATTCTGCGACGGATGAGGCTACCCACGGCGGTTTGACCGGGTTTGGGCGTGACGTGGTGCGGGAAATGAACCGACTCGGGATGCTTGTCGACCTATCGCACGTATCAGCTGAAACGATGCGTGATGCGTTGGAGACGAGTGAAGCCCCGGTGATTGCCTCACATTCCAATGCTCGCGCCCTCGCTCCGCATCCCCGGAACATGCCCGATGACGTCCTGCGCGAGATCGGTAGCCGTCTAGGTGTTGTGATGGTGGTGTTTTTCCCTGGCTTCGTGGTGAGAGAAACCGCCATTCGAATGACCGAAATGTTCGCCGACGCTCGCGTCGTACGCGACGAGCTGGATGGCGACGAGACCGCCATCGCCCAGGAAATGGAGAGACGTGAGGTCGCCCTTGAACTCGATCAGGGCACGGTTTCGGACGTGGTGGATCACATCGAGTATGTCGCGGAGATAGCCGGGGTCGATTCCGTTGGACTCGGTTCGGATTTCGACGGAATGACGACCACGCCCGTCGGCCTCCACGACGTGTCTTGCTATCCGGCCATCACCGACGAGTTGCTGCTCAGGGGTTGGCGGGAGCCAGACATCATGAAGGTGTTGGGAGAGAACTCTCTTCGGATTCTGGACGTCGGCTCGCCACCGCCATGACGGCTCCATCGTCGGACGCTTTCCTCTAGGTTGTCAGCGCAGTCGGATAGAGAAGAAGGTGTTGATCATGCATCACAAGGTGTTGTGGGTGGTCCAGTGGATCTTTGGGATTTACTTCATTGCGATCGGAGTGATGCACTTCATCATTCCCGAGGGATTGCCAGACGCGATGTCGTGGATGTATGAACTCGACCCGACGGTTCACAACATCGCGGGCGTAGCGGAAATCCTTGGCGGATTAGGGCTGATTCTGCCGGGCCTTACAGGAATACGTCCGGAGCTGACGGTTTACGCGGCTCTTGGTTTGATGGTGGTGATGATCGGTGCCTTGATCTGGCATGCGGGACGCTCTGAACCGATGTCGATGGGCACCAACGTATTCATCATGCTCGCCATGGGATACGTGGCCTACGGGCGGTCGAAACTCGCTCCATTCTCCGATACCGCATGAGCGCAGGTCTCTTTTGAGGGCCGAGGTCAAAGCGGTTGGGACGCACATTGTCTATGAGGTGAATGGCAATGGTCCGGACCTGGTGTTCTTACATGCCGGCATCGCCCACAGATCGATGTGGTCTCCGCAAGTCGAGTTCTTCTCCGGTCGATTCAGATGTATCTCCCCCGATGCTCGCGGTTTCGGTGACACACCCATCGGTAGCGAACCATTTAGTAGACGTGATGACCTGGCCAAGGTCCTGGACGATGCTGATGCGGAGAAGGTATCGATCGTCGGCTGTTCGATTGGGGCCGGGTTTGCTCTCGATTTCGCCATCGAGAACCCGGATCGGGTCGAGAAGCTCGTGCTGGTCGGGGTTGCCCCAGCTGGCTTCGATGGTGTCGACGACCTGGAGGCCATCTACGAAGAAGTCGAAGCTGCCATCGATGCCGGCGATCTCGATCGGGCAGGACGGTTGGAAGCTCGAGCCTGGGTGGACGGGCCGCGTCGAGCCGAAGAGTCGGCCCCCGAATGGTTGCGAGATCAGGTTGTGGAGTGGACCAAACCGATCAATCAGATCACCGACTGGGGAGAGTCGCTTCAACTCGACCCTTATGCCATGTATCGACTTGATCAGGTGGTCGCGCCAACCCTCGTCATCGTTGGTAACGAGGACTCCGAGTTCGTGATCTCTGCATGTCAGGCAACAGTGGAGGGGATTTCGGATGCAGCGCTGGTGGAGTTGGAAGGAACTGCCCATCTCCCAAACCTGGAGGTCTCGGAGGTATTCAACTCGACGGTTTCAGCTTTCCTCGAGTAGGTCGTGGCGACCAGCAGGGCCAACATTCACGGGTAGCCTGATCGGGTGAGCAAGCAGACTGCTCGGATCCTGTTGGTAGTGACGGTCTTGGTTCTGATCGCCATCACAGCGACGTGGATCGTCCTCGAGCTGAGCAGTCTTTCCTAGTCGTCCTGGCCTGAGTCGTTTGTCGAAGGGGGCCGGATGCGAATGGGGAGCCACCCCTCCCATTGCTTGTCATCGTTGTAGATGGCAGTAATAAGCGCGTGGTCAGGACACTTCAAGCCATATGGCGTCAGGAAGCGTGCTTGCCGTTTGCACGTGTTGCAGGGCAGCGCCTCCACCCGGGTACCAGCAGATTCCGAATGCATGCAGACACACATACTCCATCAGATTCGGAGAACTTCTAGACCCAGAAAGTCGAATGATGTTCTGACTAGCCCCATGAGGCGAAGGTACCGAGTAGGGAATGTCAGAGGAGCCCAGAATAGGAAATGGACCTGCCCTTCTTCCTGCGTCCGGAAGACGGCGAGGTCCACGAGTCCTAACCAAGATGTTGCTTCCGTGTTTAGCGTCGCCGGAAGCGTCCACGACGTTGCGGTAATTGTGACAGGTTTCGAGCGCTACCGGTAACACCACTCCGATTGCCTTCTCCACTGTGGCTAAATTCCTCAGGTGAGCACGCCCCCAACAAGCGTGTTGTCGCGTCAGTTGTTGCCAGCGTCGACGGCAATATTCGCAACTTCAGCACTGGCATCCTTCCAAGCACTTGGAATTGCGGCAGCACTTCCTGATATTGCCGGTGACCTGGGTGACGTCTCGCTTCTGCCCTGGGTGATCACCGCCTTCCTTGTGACGTCGAGCCTCGCAACCGTGGTTGCGGGACCGTTTATCGACTCCGTCGGGGTATCTCGGATGTTCCGATTGGCCGTCACGATCTTCGCAACCGCGGGGTTCGCAGCTGCGTTCGCCCCGTCCATGGAAGCGCTGATTGGTTTGCGTGTCCTTCAGGGTGTCGGGGCAGGACTGATTCTCTCGGCGGGGACTGCAGCCATCTCGCTGGTGTACCCGCAAAGCCTCGTCGGCCGTGCCTTTGCTGCCAATGCAACCGTCTGGGGTGTGATGGGGGTCGCCGGACCGGCTGTCGCAGCGTTGATCCTCACCGTTCTCTCGTGGGAGTGGATCTTCTATCTGAACCTTCCGATGGGTGCCATCGCTTTGTACGCCGGATGGAAGGTGTTGCCTGGACCATTTGGCGAGTCCGCCGGTCGGTTTGACCTACGAGGGTCCACACTTCTGGCAGTGATCACGGTGGCGACTCTTTTTGCAGTTGACGCTCTCAGTGTCGTGTCGTTTGTCTGGCTCTCGGTCGTCGTAGTTGCGTTGTTCACGTACGTCTGGCACGCCCGTCGTGTACCGGCGCCGGTGGTGAAGCTCGAGCACATCGCGCCACAGCCATACCGCGGGCTGGGCTTGTCTAGTGCATTGATGTTGACCGGAACCTTCGCCATGAACTCGTATATCCCTCTGTATGTGCGAGCTGGTAGACACGGATCCGCCGGCCTCACGGCCTGGTCTGTCCTTCCATTGACGGTGGGATGGACAGTTGGAGCAACGCTTTCGAGTCGCATGGCGGACCGGCATTCGGAGTCTTGGATTGTTCTTGTTGGGTTCATGGTGAACCTGCCGGTGCTGGCGCTGGCGTGGGTGTTGGTGACAATCAACGCACCATTGCCCGGAACGTTCGTTGTCTTCTTTGCTGCGGGGGTGGGAGTTGGGATGGCGACAAACGCAGCGCTGACACTTATGAGAGCAGTGACAGATCCGACCAAAATGGGCCGAGTCGGTTCAGCTCATCTCTTCGTCAGGAACCAAGGCTTCACATTTGGTGCCGCCATCGGGGGAGCGGTACTTCTGTTCGTGGTGGCCAACCAGCTAGGTGATGTTGAGCTGGTCCGAGAACTCATCGGGTCGTCCGACGCGGTTGCGCCACCCGGGGCTGCGGAGGCGGTTCAGTCCGGTTTTGCCGCCAGCATCGCCGTCGGGTGTGTGCTTTCGGCTCTCGGGCTCATATCTGCCATCAACATGCGTCGATCGCTCTCCGACGCACGCGTCGCCAAGGGCCGAAACACCGGAACCGCTATCGCCTAGCTGTTGGTTTCGGCCGGCTGATCGGTGCAGAGAACCGACACAGCTCTGCGTCATCCGTCGGACCTATGTAGCTTCGCGAGCCAAATGGTCGAGATCGATCTGTCCCCGATGAAAGGATCTGCGAAATGGGCTCCCTACTCGTGCATGTGACTCACGGACCTGAGTCTCCTACCCGGGCAGCTCTCGGAATGCTTGTTGCGAGATCTGCCGCCGACGCGGGCCACGACGTAACAGTGTTTCTCGCCGGAGACGCGGCGTATCTCGCCAAAGACGAGGTGATCGGAAACTTGGTTGGCATTGGTACCGGGGCGTTGAGTGATCACTTGCCGGCCCTGGTGGAGGCAGGAGTGCCCATCTACATATCCGGCATGTCGTCCAAATCCCGCGGTGTTACCGATCAGGACTTGGCCGACAAGGGAGCGGTCTTCGCGATGCCGTCGAAGCTCGTCGAACTGACCTTCGAGGCCGAACGGGTGCTTTGCTACTAGAAACAGTTGAGCTGGGGATGGCCGCCGCGCGCCGATCCTGACTCAACTGCCTTTCGGTTCGTCGATCGGGGCGCCTCGAGTCAGCCAGCGTGTTCTAGGCCAGCCAGAGACCACATTCAGTACGGCAAGGCCGGTGATGAGGATGGCGGCCCATTGGGGCCAAACGAGCCACGCCCCCCAGACGGCGACCACAAGAGTGAGGGCCTCAATGACGAGACGTATCGGTCCGGGAGTTGGGACTACGACATTGTTCTTATCTCCTGGTGTTGAGAACACTGCTGCCAATCCGACGAGAATCGCTGCCGTCGGCAACGCGGTCCAGGCCTGTCCGGTTGTGCTGGCCACTGCCCAAGGGCCCGCGACCCACGCAACGAGCTCGATCAGAAACCGCGAGGAAGATGAGGCAGCGGTGTCATATGGACTGGGGCCGATGGCTGAGTCACTCATGGTGAAACCCTACGTGTAATGAGACGAGCCGTTATCGCTATGTTCAGGCACTCGGAAGGAGACTGATGGAGTTCATCATCTACCCAGAGCTCCCGGCCACTGATATCCGACGGGCCAGGGCTTGGTACAAAGAGAAGCTTGGTCTGGAACCCGTATTGGTTGACGGGGAACCGACTGACCCCGATGCCCACTACGGCGGCGGCGAACTCCTCTACGACACGGGTACCGCAAGGTTCGGTGTCTATGAGACTCCAAATGCTGGAAAGAACCATGCCACTGCTGCCCGCCTGGTCACTCAGGACTTCGATGGAGCCCACGCGGAATTGCTAGCAAATGGTGTCGTGTTCGAGATCTACGACATTGAGGAGCACTTCACCGAACCGGACGGCAACCCGTACTGGGACAACGGGGCGCTCGTCTGGCCTGATGGCGAGAAGACCGCCTGGTTCAAGGATTCAGAGGGGAACATCCTTGCTCTCGGTTCGAGCTGAGCACTGATCTTGATTCAAGATCTAGGCGGTCTCCACCTCTCGCCATCCCATTACGAGAGCTTCCAACCTCGAGAGTGCGGCGTGTACGGATGTACGAGGGAGGCTTGGATATACGATGCGATACATACCGTGTTTCGTGTGTCCGAATCCGGCCCCAGGAGTCAAGAGGATTCCCGTCGCGTCATAGATACGTAGCCAGAGTTGGTGGTCAGCAGCCTCTGTTTGGTCCTCGAGAAACTCGGAAAAGTCAGCCCATACGAAGAGGCTTCCTCTCGAAGGTACGTACGGAATCCCGGACCGTCGGAGCGCCTCAACCACTTCGATATAGGACTCAGTGAGTCGCTTTCGATTGTTGGAAATGAACGCATCGACGAAGGCGTGATCTGCCAGTACCTGTTGGATCGTCCACTGGGTGAGATTCGATGCCATATGGGCGACGTTCAGGTTGTCAGCGGCACGGTTGAAGGCAGGGTTACGGCTGTAGATCAGCTCGCGCTGCGCCAGATGCGTCGACATGAACTCAGCTAGGACAGCTAGAACCTCTGGGTTGCCTTTTGCACCTGTGTATCCGGCTACCCAATCTGGCAACGGTTGCGAGGCGGAGATCGCTTCGATCTTGGCCTTCAGTTCGGTCCAACCGAGCTTGTTCTCTGCCACGTTCATTGGTAGGGCGCCGGATGGGTTGTCCTCGTGATGATGGAGATTGGCCATCGCCTCGTAGAACAGATCAGTGTCCGACCGCACTTGCGATTGGCTCGCGTTCGAGCCACGTCGAGAAAGGCCGTTGGCGGTGTCCTCTTGGCTGCCTGTGGTGTTCATTTGGGGCCTTCCCGTTTGGATCGATCGGGATCATATGGCTTCGGACGTAGCCCGGAGTGTTGGCACTCCGTGTATCCGGTGGACTGTGCCCTCCCCTGACGCGACCGTGGCGTCTGGCCAGGGTCGTGAGGGTACGGTCCTCGCTCATGTATCTCGAACCGACCAATGAAACGGGAATGCTCTTCTTTCAGAGGGAAATCGAAGGCCCCGTGACAATGCTCAATCTGCTCAGATTCCACGACCAAGCGGACTACTCCGCCAGTCCGGAATTAGCTCCTCCACAGCCAATCACCGGACAGGAGGCGTACGAGATCTATGTCAATCTGACTACTCCGTTCCTCGAAGAGGTTGGGGGTACCGTCAGCTACCTGGGTCGAGGAGGCCACTATCTCATTGGGCCTATCGAGGAGAGATGGGACCTTGTCCTTCTCGTCAAACACCGCAGTGTGCAGGTCTTCATGTCCATGGCAGAAAACAGCGCCTACATGTCGGTGCTGGGACATCGCACTGCCGCCTTGGCGGACTCGCGGCTGCTTCCGATAGAAACGATCTAGAGAGCCTTGAGAGCGGCTAAGGAATCCTCAAGCGCTGCCTTCGCATCAGCAAAGAACATCAAGGTGTTGTCCATGTAGAACAACGGATTGTCGATGCCGGCAAAGCCGGGAGAGAGACTCCGCTTCACGACGATGACTCTGCCTGCATAGTCCACGTTGAGAATAGGCATCCCGTAGATCGGTGAACCGGGATCGTCCCTGGCAGCCGGGTTGACGACGTCATTGGCGCCGAGAATCAGAACCACATCAGTCTCCGGCAACATTGGGTCGGCCTGTTCGAGGTCCAGCAATTGCTCATAGGGCACATCTGCCTCGGCGAGCAGCACGTTCATATGTCCCGGCATCCGACCGGCCACGGGATGAATTGCAAAGTTCACCTTGATGTCCATGGCCTCCAACGCGTCGGCCAACTTCCGGGCGGCGTGTTGCGCTTGTGCGACAGCCAATCCATATCCGGGGACGATCATCACGGATTCGGCGTATCCCAAAGCGATGGCAACGTCATCCGCAGTGGCCCGGTTGACAGGTTTCTCACCTATTGGCCCAACGGCACCGCCACCCCCCTCGCCTGACCCGAAACCAGCAAACAACACGTTCCCAAGTGAGCGATTCATCGCCTCGGTCATTTGAACGGTGAGTATCAATCCCGCCGCTCCCACGAGGGCACCTCCGATGATCAACGCATTGCTCTCGATGGCGAATCCGGCTGCAGCGGCTGCCAAACCAGAGAAGGAATTCAACAGGGAGATGACGACTGGCATGTCGGCTCCGCCAATCGGTACCACGGCGAGAATCCCAATGAGAAGAGCAGTTCCGGAGACGATCCAGTACCCGGAGGTTTCGCCCGCAACGGCTGCCCACACGGCAACTCCTATGAGACCGATAGTTAGAAGCCCATTGACGATCTTCTGTCCGGGAAAAAGAAGCGGCCGTCCTGGTAGGACTCCCTGGAGCTTGCCAAAGGCGACGAAGCTTCCCGTGAATGTGACTGCACCGATGACGATTGAGACAAGAATCGAAACGGATGTCTCGGCTGCGAACGTCGAGACATCTGCCTCGACCACGGCAACGGCAGCCACGAGAGCAGATGCGATGCCTCCAAAGCCGTTGAAGGCCGCAACCATCTGTGGCATCGACGTCATCTGAACTCTGATGGCACCCCAGGCACCAAGGCCCGCGCCGACTGCGAGTCCCGCTGCCACTGTTCCCCAGTTGATGATGTCCTCACTAACGAGCGTGACCACGATGGCAACGAGCATTCCGATAGCAGCCAGGCGGTTGCCCGATCGCGCGGTCTTTGGCCCGCCGAGCCTCCTCAATCCAACGATGAAGAGAACGGCAGCAGCCAGATAGAGCAGTTCGATCATTTGGCGTCTCTCTGACGCTTGCTCTTGAACATCTCCAGCATTCGGTCAGTCACCAAGAAACCACCGACCACGTTGATCGTGGCCATCACCACTGCCACGAATCCAAGAATCTGGGCAAGTGGCGTCGAGCCGAGTCCAGCCGCGGTGATTGCACCAATGATGGTGATCCCCGATATCGCGTTGGCTCCAGACATCAACGGCGTGTGCAGGGTTGGGGGAACCTTCGAGATCACTTCGAGACCGACGAAGGCGGCCAGGACGAACACCGTGATGCCAACTATGAGTGGAGTCATGAGTCACCGTCCAAACCGAGAGAACGCCTGGTTACCGGGTGGGTCACGTTGCCTCCGTGAGTTATGCAGGCTCCCGATACGATCTCGTCATCGAAGTCGAAGATTGTGTTGCCCTCTTCGTCGGTGATGCGCTCGATAAAGGCAGCGAGGTTGCGGCCGTACATATGACTTGCATCCACCGCCACTCGTCCGGCCAGGTCAGTCGGCCCGAGTATCTGGACGCCTCGGTGCACGTAGGTTTCGCCGGGGTGGGTGAGTTCGCAGTTACCGCCCGTGGAGGCGGCGACATCAACGATCACAGATCCCGGACTCATCAGTTCGACCATTTCTCGAGAGATCAACATGGGAGCGGGTCTGCCTGGGACCTGCGCGGTGGTAATCACAACGTCTGACTCGGCAACAGCGTTTGAGAGAGCTGCTTGTTGTCTGCGCTGTGTCTCATCGGCGACTTCTTTGGCGTACCCGGATGAACTCGCTGCCGACTCGTCGACAGGCGCCGCAATGAACTTGGCCCCCAGAGACTCGATCTGCTCCCGAACCTCGGGTCTGATGTCATACGCCGAGACCACCGCACCGAGTCGTCTCGCGGTCGCAATGGCCTGAAGACCGGCAACACCAGCACCGAGGATGAGGACCTTGACGGGCGGGATCGTTCCGGCAGCCGTTGTCAGCATTGGAAAAATGCGTGGAGTTGCCGTCGCGGCCAAGAGAACAGAGTGATAACCAGCCGCCGTGGCTTGCGACGATAGGGCGTCCATGCTCTGGGCGAGGGTGGTGCGGGGGATCGCTTCAACAGCAAAAGCTGTGATCCGTCTCTTGACGAGCACTTTGATGAGATCTGCCGAGGCAAATGGGTCCAGAAAGCCGACCAACGCGCCTCCTTCGGGAACGTGCTCAGCCTGCTGTGGTGTGGGTGGACCAACAGCCGCGATCAGGTCTGCGCTCGAGAAGGGATCGTCCGAAACTTCCGCTCCGGCCTCGCGGTAGGAACTGTCAGAGAAGCCGGCTCCAGCGCCGGCCCCTGACTCGATGGAAACGGCGTGGCCAGCCGCGATCAACCGCTCTGCAACCTGCGGTGTGACTGCGACGCGGCGCTCACCTGGGGATTCTTTGGGTGCTGCTATCCGCATGAGGTCTCAGTCTTGATGACTGATCGCAACGTTGCCAATTTGATCTCCCGATTCGAGATAGCGGAGAGCGTCAGGGAGATGCTCGAAGTCGAAGACCTTGGCCACTGGAGAATTCGCCTTGCCAAGTCGAAGCCAGTTGGTCGCCCTGGCGAACTGAGAATGGGTGCCCATTGATGATCCAATCAATTCGAGTTGGCGGAAGAAGAGGACTGGAATCGTCAGCTCGAGCTTGGCGCCCGTGGTCGATCCACAAATTGCTATACGGCCGCCCGGTTTTGCTGCGCGCATCGACTGACCGAGCGTGGCCGGCCCGACGTTCTCGATGACTAGGTCTGCCCCTCCAAGGGCCTGCATCTCCTTTCCGAACTCGCCCGTCGAGTCGAAGCCGGCGACGGCTCCGTTCTCGACGGCCCACGCGATCTTCTCAGGAGAACGCGAGGTCACATAGACTTTGGCCCTGAGGGCCTGGGCCAGTGACATCGCCGCCGAAGACACTCCACCGCCAACTCCGACGACGAGGACTGTCTCGTCTTTCTGTACCCGGCCCTTTTCGAGCATCCGGAGTGCGGTGACCGTGGCAAGCCCGAACGAGCCCGCAACCTCCCAAGAGAGGTCTTTTGGTTTGCGGACAGCATTGATGGTTGGGATCACAACTGCCTCCGAGAAGGTGCCAGGCAGGTGTTCGCCGAGGATCTTGAAGTCCCTGCAATAGACGATGTCGTCGTTGAGGCAGAAGTCGCAGTGACCGCATGACGTTGATGGGTCCACAATGATCTCGTCACCGATTTCGAACCCGGCTACGCCCTTGCCAATTGCGTCCACGACACCTGCGGCGTCGGCGCCTCCGGTGTGCGGGAAGTGCTTCGGAGCAGGCAATCCCATCGAGACCCAGAGGTCGAGGTGATTGAGCCCCGCCGTCTTGATGCGAATCCGCAACTCGCCCGGACCGGGTTCAGGCGTAGGGACATCGTTCAGTACGTACGAATCGATCCCGTTGGTTTCTGTCAGTTGCCAAGCCTTCATTTCGGCGAGAGTAGCGTTCAGTTCCAATCCATCTGGAGTGTGAGTGCCAGTCGACCTGCCCAGCGATCGTGAAGTGCATACGACGTCAGTGAAAGTCAGGTTCTACGAACTTGATCCTTACGACCACGTGAACCACACCAACTATTTCGGTTACTTCGAGACTGCCCGCGTCGAGTATCTGTCGGACATTGGGTGGGGCCTCGACGTCTTGAAGCAACGGGGTCTTCAGTTCGTGGTGGTCGAGGCCAACGCACGTTTTCTATCAGCCGCCACATATGGCCAGGAGTTGGTGATCAATACGTGGGTGGATCAGGTGGGCAGAGTGAAATC
>Ga0070727_10002499_pt1 | contig 17700 bp, 18 predicted proteins | sample tdAd472_FD_66722 | JGI IMG/M metagenome (GOLD analysis project Ga0070727, IMG submission 66722) | Marine sediment microbial communities from the Atlantic coast under amendment with organic carbon and nitrate - tdAd47.2 | ecosystem: Environmental > Aquatic > Marine > Coastal > Sediment | place...
GGATCGTCTCCTATGACGGCCAACGGTTTCACCCGCATCGGGCGATGGGCCTGGTCGGTGATATCTTCAGCGATCGCGACGTGATCGACCGGATGCCCGGTGATTCCGCGATCGGACACAATCGCTACTCAACCGCCGGTGAGACGGTCTTGCGCAACGTGCAGCCGCTCTATGCCGATTACAGCTTCGGTGGTCTGGCGCTGGCCCACAACGGCAACCTGACCAACGCGCGCCAACTCCGGCGTGAGCTTGTGCAGTCGGGCTCCCTGTTCCAGTCGACGATGGACACAGAGGTGATCCAGCATCTGATCGCCACCAGCCGCGAGGCACGGCTGCTCGACCGGGTGATCGAGGCGCTGCGAACCATCGACGGCGCCTACTCGCTCGTGGCCATGTCGCGCCGCAAGCTGATCGGCGCCCGCGATCCGCTCGGCGTGCGGCCGCTCGTGCTGGGACAGATCGGCGATGCCTGGGTCATGGCTTCGGAAAGCTGCGCGCTGGATATCATCGGCGCGGATTTCGTGCGCGACGTGGAACCGGGCGAGATCATCGTGATCGACGATGACGGCCTGCATTCCCACAAGCCCAACCCGCCGACGCGCAAACGCTTCTGCATCTTCGAGTACATCTACTTCGCGCGACCGGATTCCCATGTGGAGGGCAAGAACGTCTATGAGGCGCGCAAGGCGATCGGAGCCGAGATGGCACGCGAGGCCCCGGTGGACGCCGATCTGGTGATCCCGGTTCCCGACAGCGGCGTGCCGGCGGCCATCGGGTATGCGGCCGAGGCCGGTATCCCGTTCGAACTCGGCCTGATCCGCAACCACTATGTGGGGCGCACGTTTATCGAGCCGACCGACGAAATTCGCCATCTGGGAGTCCGGCTGAAACACAACGCAAACCGCGGCCAGCTTGAGGGCAAGCGCGTGATCCTCGTCGACGACAGCATCGTGCGGGGGACGACATCCCAGAAAATCGTCGAGATGGTTCGCAACGCTGGCGCCGCCGAAGTGCATGTCCGGATATCGAGCCCGCCGACCAAAAGCCCCTGCTTCTATGGCATCGACACACCCCAGGCGTCAGAACTGCTGGCCGCGAAGCATGACGTGGACGGGATACGCGAACTGATCGGCGCGGACAGCCTGGCCTACGTCTCCATGGACGGGCTCTACCGCGCCATGGGGGAAACGGGCCGTGACAACGACGCGCCGCAATATTGCGACGCCTGTTTCAGCGGTGAGTATCCGATTGCCCTTACAGACATGAACGACACCGACAACACGTCGCAGATGTCGCTCCTCGCCGAGCTGGCCTAGGCTTACGCAATGTCGGACACGGCCACAAACACCGGTGCCCTTGCAGGCCGCATTGCCCTGATCACCGGCGCATCACGCGGGGTTGGTGCAGCTGTCGCCAAGCGATTCGCCGCCGAGGGAGCCCATGTGATCCTTCTTGCCCGTACGGTCGGCGGCCTCGAGGATGTCGACGATGCGATCAAGGCGGCCGGTGGCGAGGCCACGCTGGTCCCGTGTGACCTGACGGAGTTCGAACGGATCGACACGCTGGGTCCGGCCCTGCTCGAACGCTTCGACAAGCTCGACATTCTGGTCGGCAACGCCGGTACGCTGGGTGAAATGACCCCCCTCACCCATTACGACGCCAAGGCTTGGCATAACGTCTTCGACGTCAACGTTCATGCAAACTGGCGCCTGATCCGGACGTTGGACCCGCTGCTGCGCCGTTCGGATGCCGGGCGAGCGATCATGGTGACCAGCGGTGCGGCAGCCAATCCGCGGGCCTTCTGGGGTGCCTATGCGGTAACCAAGGCGGCGCTCGAAACGTTGGTACATGTCTGGGCATCGGAGCTGGCCGACACGGATGTTCGCGTCAACCTGCTCAACCCGGGCGCCACGCGGACCGGCATGCGGGCCGCGGCATTTCCCGGCGAAGATCCGCAGACGCTCAAGACACCCGAAGACATCGCCGGGACGTTCGTGGATCTGGCATCACCGGAATGCACCCGGCATGGCGAACTGATTGATCTCACCTGAGCGTTTCCCGGAACAGGGTGCCGACCCGGTCCGAACCATCTACTTCTTGTCGTGATACGGATTCTCGCCCTTGCGCGTCAGCACGCGGATCGGCGTGCCCGAAAGGTTGAAACGAGCCCGAAAACTGTTCTCAAGGTAACGGATATAGCTGGTCGGCAGGTCTTCCGGCCGGTTTCCGAACAGCACCACGGTCGGCGGACGCGCCTTCGGCTGGGTGGCATAGCGCAACCGGATCGGGCGTTTGTTCGCGGCCAGCGGCGGCGGGTGACGCTCGATCGAATCATTCAGCCAAGCGTTCAACTCTGACGTCGAAATCCGGAGATTCCAATCCTTGTACGCACCCAGGACCGCAGGCATCAACTTGTCGAGGCCGCGGCCCGTCGTCGCCGACAGGGTCACAATCGGCGTTCCTGCGCCCTGCGGCAGGGACACCTGCATCCGGTCATGCAGAATACCCAGCGCGGCTTTGTGATCGGTTATCAGATCCCACTTGTTGACCACAATCACGAAAGCGCGGCCTTCCTCGATCACGTGGCGGGCAATCGCCAGGTCCTGTCGCTCCAACATCTGTTCGCTGTCGAGCACGAGGGCCACGACATGCGCATACTGGATAGCGTGGAGTGAATTCCCGACCGACAATTTCTCCAGCTTTTCGTCGATCCGTGCCTTCCGGCGCATCCCGGCGGTATCGACCAGTGCAATGCGCTGGTCTTCGAACGTCCACTCCACCGAGATCGCATCCCGCGTAATCCCGGCCTCCGGGCCCGTCAGCAGACGATCCTGGCCGATCACGGCATTGATCAGGGTCGATTTGCCGACATTGGGCCGGCCGACAATCGCCAGACGAAGCACCGACGTGTCGGCCTCGGGATCTGCATCGGGGTCGTCCCATGCTTCGTTGTCAACGGGTGGTGCGGCCGCGGCGATGGGATCGAACAGAAGATGGATACCCTCCCCATGTTCCGCCGAAATCGCGATGGGGTCACCCAGGCCAAGGGAATAGGATTCGAGAACCCCGCTTTCGCCCGCACGGCCTTCGCATTTGTTCGCGACCAGAAACACATTCGCACCGCGGCTGCGCAGCCAAGTGGAGAATTGCTCATCGAGCGGTGTGATCCCGGCGCGGGCATCAAATACCATAAAGACCACGTCGGCCTCATCGAGCGCTTGCTCCGTCTGACGGCGCATGCGCGCCGGGAGGCTGTCGTCGAACGCTTCCTCAAGACCTGCCGTATCGACAATCCGGAACTCCAGGTCACCCATGGAGCCCTGTCCCTCACGGCGATCACGGGTGACACCGGGCCTGTCATCGACGAGCGCCTCGCGCCGGCCAACCAGGCGGTTGAACAGCGTCGATTTGCCGACGTTGGGACGTCCGACAATGACCACGGTCGGCTGCATGACAGGTTCCGTCAGGCGCTAACGGTACGCGATCAGGCGCGCGCCGTCGGTCTGAAAATAGAGGGTTTCGTCCGCCAAAATGGGGGGCACCGAAACATCACCGGGCATTTCGATCTCGCCGATCACTTCGCCGGTATAGGGGGACAATGCGACCGCGACACCATGGCTGCCCGTCACGATCAATCGGTCACTGGCGAGCACCGGACCAGACCACTTTATCAGGCCTTCGCGGTCCTCCGGGTCCTCGTAGCGGCCGAGCGGTGTCACCCAGCGCACGAGGCCATTCTCGGCAACCAGCGCCACGACATCACCCTCGGTGCTGACCACGAACAAGAACTTACCCGCGATCCATGGTTGATTGACGCCGCCGACCTCGGCTTCCCAAACACGGCGCCCGCTGGCCAGGTCAATCGCGACCATGCGGCCCGAATGGCTGATGGCATAGACGCGGCCGCGATCGACGACCGGCCGGCCCCGGATGTCGGCCAGCGCGGACACGGCGTCGACACGACGGATCGCCGCCAGATTGTCGCTCCAGAGCTGGCGGCCGTTCTCGGCCCGAAGAGCAAAAATCTCGCCCGACGAATAGGGAACGATGACGATATCACCATCAACCGCCGCACTCGCCGAGCCAATCAGGCCCGCGCCTTCCTCGATACCGGTATGGGTCCAGTCCACGACCCCCAACTCGGCATCAATGGCAAAGAGCTGATTGTCCTTGGTCAACGCATAGACCTTGCCGCCAAATGCCGTCGGTGCGGAGCGCATGGGTCCGGACACGGGCGTCCGCCAAAATTCTCGGCCGTTCGCGGCATCGAGCGCAACGACCTCGGCAAACCCGGTGCCCGCATAGATGCGACCGAGATCATAGGCAACGCCACCGCCCCAGTTGCCATCATCTTCGTCTTCGGGCTCGATGTCGGCCTCCCAGACCGTTTCACCATCGTCAGCCCGCCGTGCGGTGACGACCGCGTCGGAATCCATCGAATAAACCAAGCCATTGGCGACCACCGGTCCTGAGAGGATCGGCGCATCGCTATCACCGCCCGAACCGAGGCTGCGCGACCAGGATTCCTGAGGATCACCAGACAGTGCGAGATGATGCATCGCATGGTTCGCGAAGCCGCCCTGCTGGGGCCAATCATCGTTGATCTGGGGCCGCGGCAGGCGGATAGCCAGATCGGCGACCTGCGAAGACGGGGAGATTCGGTTCTGGGCCTGCAACACCGCGATCCGTTCTCCAGGCAATGGCGCATCATCGCTGCCGCCAAGGAAATCAAACGTATCGCAGGCAGCCAACGTGACCAGCATCACCGGCAGAAGCCACAATCTGCGTGCGGACACGGGCATGCTCGAATTCATCATCAGAGACCGATCGCCGTGAGAAGTTCGGTGGCGCGCGCCCGCGAAGCAACCGGGGCCGAAGAATCGGACTGGTTCGCGCGCAGCAGTTCCGCCGCCCGCTCCCGTTCACCCGCCTGAATGGCGGCGACAGCAAGAAATTCCCGCGCGGTCACACGGAAGGGATGGCCGTCCGTATTCAGGGGGCCGATCCGCGCCTCCACTTCGCTTTGTGACAGCACATCGAGGCCGTTGGCGACAGCCAGGAGGCGCGCCAGATCGCGATAGGTGCCGCGCAAGTCGGAATCTGCCGCGATCGAATCAAAGACGGCGAGCGCCTGCGCCTTGTCACCCTGTGTCGCCAGCAGCCTCGCCTCGCGCAACTGTGCCAGGAACCGATAGGCCGGTGTGCCGTCCTGTGCCAACTCGCGCAGCTGCAGGAGCGCCGAATCGGACTGCACGCTTTCCTGCACTACCGCGTCGAGGAAACGTGCACTGTCCGCGTCGCGGGCACTCTGCTGTGCATCGCGCCAGAGAACACCCGCAATGGTCGCCCCGACGATCACCACCGCTGCGATCACTGCATAGGTGCCGTATGTCTTCCAGAGCTGCTGATAGCGGTCCTGGCGGACTTCTTCATCAACTTCGCGGAACAGCTGCTGGTCAGACACGAAAACAATTCCTTTTCAAGAACTTCGCAAGATTGTCACACGCCGCTATATCGCCGCACAGCGCACCGAAATCAACCGTTTAACGGCGTTTTGATCAAAGTCGGTATGGCGTCATACCATTTTTTAACCCGACGCTGACACAATCGTGCCGAAACACGGGGAAATCCAATCATGCGTCCAGGCGTTCGAACCATTCTGGCCATCGCCGCTCCGCTCGTCCTCACGGCATGCGCGGATCCGGCCTCGCTGGCGCTCGGCGGCGCCAGTGTCGTGACCGTGATTGATTCAGGCAAAACCGTCTCCGATCACGTCATGTCGTATGCCACCGGCGACGAGTGCAGTTTCCGCCATTCATTGCGCGGGGAGGCATGGTGCCAACCGGGATTTGCGGACGAGGTCAATGCGCAAGACCAGCAAGTTTGCTACCAATCCATCGCGCGCGTGACCTGTTACGAAGTCTCCAACCGATTTGAAACGGAAACCCGCCGCGCGCCCTAGTTCGCGATCGCTGGACAGGCCCCCGAAAATCAGGAAAACTTGCCCCACCAGTCATTCAACGATTCCGGGCGAGCGTTTCACTCATGAGTACCCATCAGAACCTGCACAAATCCAACCGCCAGGCAGGTCAGGTCACGTTCAACCGCAACGAACTCCGAATCCTTTTGAACGAATACAGCCGGCGCGTGGCGGCTGGTGAATGGCGTGACTACGCAATGGATTTTGCCCGCGACCGGGCAGTATTTTCGGTCTTCCGGCACACAGCCGAACACCCGCTCTACGCGATCGAGAAATCCCCCGGCAAGGGTGGCCGGGCCCCGCTTTATGCGGTTTCGCGCGGTCCACAACGCCTGAAACAGAGCGAAAATCTGGAAATCGTGCTCGACGCGATCAAAGCCAAGCCCCGTCTTCGAACGGTCGGCTAGCCGCCAGTCAGGGCAATTTTCGGAAATAGTCTCCGAACTTTTCGCGGAATTCCGCGAAAAATCAGCATTCTAAAACTCGATGCGATCCCGATTGCGATTTGCCGCCAACCGGGCCACACCAGTGACGCGATGCGGCTGTGGCGAAAGCCATGCCGAGTTTAAGGTGAGGACGTCAGATGATTCCAAAGCGCGGATAATGGACGCGGCCGAGCAGATTTCAGGCATGGGCGAGACGCGATTCAATGCGCGCGCGCCCCGCCGAGAGGAAGTCACGAGTTCACGCGCCGAGCCCGCCGAGAAATCGCGCGTGCCGGAACCATTCATAGCGCCCGAGCCCATCCGTCGGAAGTTTCAGGCACGCCTCAACTACGACCCGTTCGAACGAGACGTTATCATCGAGATCCTCGACCCGGAGACCGGTGACGTCCTTCGGCGACTGCCCGCCGAAAAGGCCCGGGAAGACGAAACGGCGAATCGCGGCGGCGCAATCCTCAACCGGCTGGCCTGACGCGATGCGGCCGTTGATTGTCCCCGGCATGTCACGCCGCTAGTCTACGTATATGACCGGGACAGACAGCCGCGCCGAAAACAGAAAACGCGCGTTGTCAGGTCTCGACCGCCTGGTTTCCGATGCATTGATGATCCGCCGGCTGGCGACCCGACAGGTCGGCCTCCTGACAAATCATGCCTGCACCACCGTCGATCAGGTTCCGGCGACACTGGCGATCCAACAAAGTCTGGCCACACATGGCGGAAGCATCCTGCGTCTGTTCACGCCGGAACACGGTATGCGCCTGTCGGCCGGCGCCGGGGAAGCCGTGTCCAACAGCGAAGACCCGCTCACGGGACTGCGCGTTCACAGCCTCTATGAGGGTGCAGAAAACAACGCGGGCGCCGTGCTGGAGGGGCTGGACGCGCTGATTATCGATCTGCGCGACGTGGGCGTGCGTTGCTACACCTATGCAGCAACGGCGGCCCGGTTTGCCAACGCGGCGCTTGAGCGCCATATCGAAGTCATCGTCTGCGACCGCGCCAATCCCCTCGGCCCCATGACCGAGGGCCCCCGCCCCGAACCCGAGCACAAGTCCCTGCTCGCCTATTTCGATGTCCCCTTCGTACACGGCCGCACGATCGGTGAACTCATCGCCCTCGCAGTCGCGCCGATGATCACCCAGGCACCTTTCGCCGTGTATCCCGCCGATGTGTCCTTGCAACCGCCGCTGGGCTGGATACCGCCGTCACCGGCTCTTTCCCATCCCGACGCAGTGGCGGCGTATGCTGGATTGGTGCTGCTCGAAGCCACAAATGTGAGCGAGGGGCGCGGCACCTCCGTCTCATTCCGCGCGGCCGCTGCACCCGGGCTCGACGCGGACGCCCTCGCCCGCGCGGTCAATGATTGGACGACTGGCTTCGGCGCCGCCGCGGGCGAGGTATTCTTCACCCGCCCGCCCGCCGTCGGACAGCCCGTTCCGGGGATCACGGTATGGCCCAAGCGGGCACCGCATCACGAACCGTTTGCATTCGGCGTACATCTGCTTGCCTGGCTCATGGAAAATTATGCCGACTTCGCCTGGCTTCCGGCCGGCGGTTCGAAATCCGACAAGGCGATAGACGTGCTGTTCGGCCGATCCGATCTACGAACGCAGCTCGAAGCCGGCAAGTCCGCCGATGCCATCCTGCGGGGCTGGCGATAGCCTTATGAACCCGGGATCGGATCACCTTCGACGACGACTTCGATCAGCCTGTGCGCGGCGTCCAGCACCACGAAATCAGCCCAGGCGCCCGGCTGAATACGACCGCGATCCATGCGCCCGATGAAATCGGCGGGATAGGTCGACATGCGGCGGCTCGCCTCGTCCAGCGGCAGCCCCAGATCCATTAAACTTGCCAACGCCCGGTCCATCGTCAGGGCGCTTCCGGCAAGCGTACCATCGTCGAGAAAGACGCCGCCATCCTGCTTGGTCACGGTGTGGGTGCCCAACGGATAGTCACCATCGGGCATGCCGGCAGCCGCCGTCGCATCGGTGACAATGAACAGCTTTGGGATTGACCGCATGGCGGCCTTCATGGCCCCGGGCGCGACATGAAACCCGTCGGGGATAAGCGCTGCATACTCGCCATGCGCCAGCGCCGCACCAACGACACCAGGCGCGCGATGATGCAGCGGCGACATGGCATTGAACAGGTGGGTGAAACCTCTCGCTCCGGCGTCCAGCGCCGCACAGGCCATGTCGTAGTCCGCATCGGAATGGCCGATCTGGACGACGATCCCCGCAGTGGCCAGCTGCCGAATCATTGCCAGCCCCCCGGCAACCTCAGGTGCGAGCGTCACGAGTTTCACAACACCCTCGCCCGCCACCACATCCACAAAGGCGGGATCGGGATCACGGGCAAAGGGCGGCTGCGCGCCGAGCCGCGCTGCATTGATATAGGGGCCCTCCATATGGGCACCCAGAACCCGTGCTTCGCCCGGTTCGCGCGCTGACTGAACCTTGCCGATGCCAGCCAGGGCGACGACCAATTCGTCCTCGGGCGCCGTGATGGTTGCCGGCAAGAACGACGTGGTGCCGTACCGGGCATGCAGCCGCGCGGCAGTCCGCACGGCCTCTTCACCCTGCATCACATCAGCACCGCCGCCGCCGGGCACATGCAAATCGACGAAACCCGGAATGATGAACGGCGCGTCCGTTGGAACCTCATTCACCTCGATGGTTTCAACATGGGTGTCGAACGCAATCAGGCCATCGACCCATCCGTCGGGTGTCAAAATATGTCCGGCGCGTTGTGCTTCACTCATCGGTTTTGCCACATGATTGTTTCGTCCGGTGCCCGCCCCTGCGCCAGCATCAATGCGCCGCTGACGGGGTCTTCCTGCGGCGCGCGGACCCAGGTTCGCAGCCGATCCGGCAGGAAGGCGTCCAAAGGTTCCGCCAACCCGCCGACCAGCGCCAGTGGAATCTTGCGCGCCGAATCCAGGGCCTCCGCCAACGTGTCGATCTCTCGACCGGCCTCGCTGACAATTTCAAGCGCAGCCGTATCTCCCCATCCTGCATGTTCGACGACCAGCGGCGCCAGTTCCGCAAATTGTGCCGGCGGCGCCGACAACAACCAATCCAGAAGCGCATCGCGCGACTGGCCGGTCTGCGCCATCACGGCGCGATGCATCTCGGTCACCCGCTTGCGAAACCGGGTGTCGACGATCTGCGCGACCTGGGCAACGGCCCGTCGTCCGATCCAGGCCCCGCTGCCTTCATCACCGATCGGGAACCCCCAGCCGCCGACAAGACGGCACCGACCGGCAGCCTCAATCCGGTAACCCACGCTGCCGGTTCCGACGATAATCACGGCACCGGGCGCGCCGCCATGGGCGCCGAGCGCGGCGATATAGGCATCCGTCGAGACCCGCAGGGCCCCCGCTTCCGGCGCCGCAGCCATGAACTTTTGCCGCTGGGCGTTGTTGTTGGCACCGGCCAGTCCGATGCCGAAATGAATATGAGGCAGATATGCATCGTCGAGCGCGACCGCACGCGCGAGCTGCTCCAGCGCCCCCAGGATTTCGCCCCAGGCCTCGGTGCCGCGCACGGTCAGGCTCGTCGGCCCTGTTACAGTCAGGCCGAGCCGATGGCCCGCATCGTCATAGAGGGCGACGCGCGTGTTGCTGGCACCGCCGTCAACGCAACAATACAAACGTTCGTTCATCGCCAGACGCAGCCGCTCCCTTTCGCACCGACATCCTACACGAGGCCAGGCGGTCTCATGTTTGGGAAATGGGCGGCGCGATTCCATATGCTATGGAGGATTCGTGATCTCAGGCAAAGCGGCACATGCGTAAAACCGAAGAATTCGCAGAAGCATTTCGCGACCTAGAAACCCGCAGCGACGAGGACATCGCCGCCGCGATCCTCGATTCTCAGTCCCATGGGCTGGACGCGGTCCGCCAGGCGGTCCCGCAACTGACCAGTGCCGCACGGAGTGCGGCCACTCGATTGCGCGAAAACCCGGCCGGCCGCCTCGTCTACGGCGGCGCCGGCACCTCGATCCGCCTGGGGGTCCAGGATGGCGTCGAACTCGTCCCCACCTTCGGCTGGCCCCACGCGCGGCTCGCCTATCTGATCGCCGGCGGGCCCGGCGCCCTCACCCAGACCGCCGAGGGTGCAGAGGATAATTCCGACCAGGCACACCGGGATGCCACAGCCATCAACATAGGGACTGCGGATGTCTGTGTGACCTTATCGGCCAGCGGCATCACGCCGTATGCGCTTGCCGCCTGTCAGGCCGCGCGTGCGGCCGGTGCGGTGACGATCGGAATCGCCAACAACGCCGGGGCGCCGTTGCTGGAGGCCGCGGAATTTCCAATCCTGCTCGATTCCGGCCCCGAACCGATCGGTGGTTCGACCCGCATGACTGCCGGCACCGCCCAGAAGATTACGCTCAATCTGTTTTCCACCCTGGTCATGATCCGCCTGGGCCGGGTCTATCGCGGCATGATGGTGGATGTGATCGCATCCAGCGCCAAGCTGCGCGACCGGGCCGCACGGATCGTCATGGAGGCCGCAGGTGTCGACGAAACCATCGCCCGCCAGGCATTGGCGACGAGTGAGAATGCCGTGAAACCCGCGGTGCTGATCGCCCGGGGTCTTACCCTGGCCGACGCCCAGGCGGTGCTCGACACCCATGGCGGCGATCTTCGCGCCGCGCTGGCGGATACGGCCTGAACGCCCATGTCGACCGGGCCCGATCTCAACCCGTTTCGGATTTCCTGGAACCGCCATGGACGCGCGCAGTGGGACACGATGCTGGCAGCGTGCAAACGCCCCAGCCTGACCCAGACCTCGACCTATGCGCTGGCCCTGAATGACGTGCTGGGCGACAAGGCGGCGTTGGGCGTAATTCGTTTCAACAAGCAGCCGATCGGACTGGTCGTCGCCCACGGCAAACCCATCCTCGGCACGCCGGGGAGCCAAACCATCTATCGTGGCCCGCTCTGGGTGTATGACGAGATCCCGGCGCAGATGCAGAAACTCGCCTTCGAGTTGCTGCGCAAACGCTTCCGTTTGCGCCGCGGCCGCCCCGTCACCTTTCATCCCGAGCTCGAGGACACACCCGAGCATCGCGTGCAGATGCTGACGGCGGGCTTCAAGCGGGTCGTAGACGGATATCGCACGATCTGGCTCGATCTGTCGAAGCCACTCGATACGTTGCGCGCCGAACAGAAACAGAATTGGCGCAACGCGCTCGTCCAGGGCGAACGAAACGGGCTGACAGTCATCGACGACCGGGCGGGCGCTCGTCTCGCATGGCTGACAGACCAGCATACGGAACATATGGAACTCGGCGGATATCGCGGGCCGTCCGGCGGCCTGATCGAAGCGCTCCACCGCCACGGCAACGACACGTCGGGGCTGCGTTTGCTGATCGCGGAACATGACGGAAACCCCGTCGCCGGCATTCTGTTGGCCCATCATGGCAAGGCCGCAACCTACCTCGTCGGCTGGACCGGCGACGCGGGCCGCGATCTGCGTGCCACGCACCTGCTGCTCTGGCGGGCGATCGAGCTGCTCAAGGCGGATGGTTACGAATGGTTCGACCTGGGCGGCATCAGTGCCGAGGCACCGGGCGTGGAGCGCTTCAAGTTGGGGCTTGGCGGCTCCGAGACCTGGTTGGTCGGCGGCTACGTCTAGGCCGCGACGCGCCGGTCATCCTCGACGAACCGCGCCGCCTCGCAGACCAGTGCTGCAGCCTCGGCCGGCGATCCGTCGAAGCCGGGCGCATTCTCCGAGAGATAACGCCGCCAGGCGCGCGCGCCACGCAAGCCGTTGAAAAGACCGAGAATATGCCGCGTCATCGAAATCAAATGGCCACCGGCGGCGGTCTCCAGTTCGATATAGGCACAATAGGCCTCAATGATCTCTTGCCGGGTCTTGCGATTGACGTCGGCACGGAAGAACCGGCGATCGGCATCCGCCAGAACATAGGGGTTCTGGTAGGCCGCGCGGCCCAGCATCACACCATCCACGTGTCGAAGGTGATCAGCGCTCGCATCCAGGTCTTCGATCCCGCCATTGATCGTGATGTGCAGGTCCGGTCGTTCGGCCTTGAGCCGATAGACGAGATCGTAGTGCAGCGGCGGCACCTCGCGATTCTCGCGCGGGCTCAGGCCTTCCAGCCAGGCCTTGCGGGCATGGACGATGAAACGCTCACACCCCGCGGCCGCGACCCGGTCCACGAAATCGATGAGCGTGTCCCATTCGGGCTGATCGTCGATGGCGATCCGGTGCTTGACCGTCACCGGTACGTCAACGGCTTCGCGCATTGCCGCGACGCTGTCCGCCACCAGATCCGGCTCCGCCATCAGGCAGGCGCCGAACCGCCCCGATTGCACCCGATCAGACGGGCAACCAACATTGAGATTGATCTCGTCATAACCGAGATCGGCGCCGATCCGCGCGCATTCGGCCAGCGCCGCCGGGTCGGATCCGCCGAGCTGCAACGCGACCGGGTGTTCCGCCGGGTCGAACGCGAGCAGCCTGTCGCGCGGTCCGTGCAGGATCGCGCCGGTGGTCACCATCTCGGTGTAGAGCCGCGCATGGCGGCTGATCAGGCGCAGGAAGAACCGCTCATGGCGATCCGTCCAGTCCATCATCGGCGCCACGGACAGGCGTGCCGGACCAAATGTCTTTGTTTCGGACATGACAGGCGAAGACATACGACAAACACCGCGCTGCGTTAAGACGCGATGTTCGATCGCGCCTGGTTCATATCTGGTATGGGCTCTAGGCTTTCTTCTTCCGCCGGGTTTCGGTCGTCCAGACCCGCAGATCGATCAGGACCTTCACCGTCACCGCGAGGACGAGCGTGCAGAGCAGCACTTTGGTGATCGTCTCCATCGTGCCCTCGATGAGCACGGCATGAACGACGCTGCCGATCACGGTGATGGCCGCCAGGGACGTATGGCCAAGCCGCCACACCCAAAACCGCAAACCAAGCCGCCGTAACAGCAGAGCCAGGAGGGCCGCGCCGAATACCGCCCACATGGCGATCACGCCCCAGACGGAAAAGAAGGTCGGCGCGCGAAAGAAAAGTGCGTCGAGTACATCCGGCGGACTCGTGACCCAGAGCCCGCCGACATGAAGGACGACAGCCGCGACCAGACCGGTACCGACCCAGCGATGTATCCGGCGACTGTGGCGAACGGAAAGGTCCGGGAGATAGCCGCCCGCCAGCAAAGGCTGAAGCAGCAGCAGGGACATCGCGACAACACCGGCGAAACCCGCCCCGATATAGACCGGATCACGCCAGGCAAGCTGGGGACTGAATGCCGCGGCGGCGATCGGCACCGCAACGGCGATCAGAAGACCGGCCCAGATCACGGATCCGGGGACCCGGCGCCGTCCCGGTTCATTCATCAGAAATCAGACCGGGCGAAGCACAAAGTCCGCCCGCAGACTGGTCTGCTCGGCGCTTCGCATCACCGGGCGCAGAAACACGGTTTCGAAGGCACCGCTGTCATAGGCGAGGTGACCATGGGGTTGGCCGAAGGTCGGCACGATCTGCGGCATCTCGAGGCGGAACTCGCCATTTGCGTCCGTGAGCGTCGCGCCATGGCTGTGCGGATCACGTTCGCGCCCTTCGGTCGTGTGGGCCCAGATCTGAATACGTTGGCCGGGGATCGGCGCGCCATCGCCCGCGCGGCGCACCGTGCCGGACATCCAGAAACCACCACCGCCTATCTTTTCAACGATCGGCGCGCCGGGCTGATAGTTGTTGGCGCCGCCACGCATGGTGCGTGTGGGCGCAAGCCCCTGGGCGCGGGCGGGTACAAGCAGTCCGGATCCGCCGGTCACCAAGGCGGCCATGCCGGCTGCGAGTACGGTTCTGCGTGTCAGTGCATCAGTGGTCATGTCGGTCCTTCATTTGTCTGAGCGACGGCGCAACCGCCGGAAATGTCAGCCGTTATTGAATACGAAGAACAATGCAATTTGGTTTGCCCGTTAGATTAGGGAAGGCCGAACACGCGTTAAACATCTTTCACGGCCTTGTGACTTCCGAACATCGCCGCCACGACACGGAACATCGGCGACGTGTGCGACGTGCGAATATCCGCCGCACCCCTTTAATAAGTATTTTCTAATATTATATGTCTCTTATAAACAAACAGGAGAATCGCGATGAAAACCCTTCTCTCTGCAGCGGCCTTGGCGGCCATGCTCGTTTCCGGTGCAGCTCTCGCCGACGGCCCCGGCATGAATGAACGGGGCATGAAGGGCCCGGGCATGTCGGACGCGCATGGGGATATACAGAAAAAGATGCATTCCCGCATGCATGACGACGACCAGCATCCCCGCGCTCAATACGGCGAAGATCATGCCGGCAAAGGCAAGCATGGACGACATTCTGCGTCCGAATCCGACCATCCCGGCCGGGGCCACGACAACGACGACGATGATCATGGTCCGCGCCACAAGAGCAAGATGGGTCACGAACGTTCGTAACCATCGGGACCCGGCCCGTGTCGCGACGAATTCGCGGCACGGTGCTGGGCCTTTGGTCTAAAATCGGCCCATGCCGGACCAAAAACACACCCTGATCGAAAATCTTCCCAAGGCCGAGTTGCACCTGCACATTGAGGGCACGCTTGAGCCCGAGATGATGCTCGCGCTGGCCCGGCGCAACAACGTTGCCCTGCCCTATGATACGGTCGAGGAAATCCAAGCGGCCTATGAGTTCGACGGGCTGCAGGACTTCCTCGATCTCTACTATGCGGGCATGTCGGTCCTCGTTGAGGAACGCGACTTCTACGACCTGACCTGGGCCTATCTCGAAAAGGTCGCCGATCAGGGCGTCACCCATGCGGAGATATTCTTCGACCCCCAGGCCCATACGGACCGTGGCATCGCTTTCGAGACCGTGCTGGGCGGGATCACCAGCGCGCTGGAGACGGCCGCACGGGAGCGAGGGATCACGTCACGGCTGATCATGTGCTTCCTGCGCCACCTGCCCGAGGAGCAGGCCTTCGACGCGTTGCATTCGGCCTGCCGCCACAAAGACCACATCCACGCCGTCGGCCTCGATTCCGGCGAAGCGGGCAACCCACCCGCGAACTTCGCCCGCGTGTATGAAGCCGCACGTAAGGAAGGGTTCGTCGCCGTCGCCCATGCCGGCGAGGAAGGCCCCGCCCAATACGTCACAGACGCGCTCGATATCCTGAAAGTGTCCCGGGTGGATCACGGCAACCACGCACTCGACGATCCGGCGCTCATCGCACGGCTCGTGCGCGAGAAGACGCCCCTGACTATGTGCCCGCTGTCGAACCTGCGGCTCAAGGGGATCGACCGGATGGCCGATCACCCGATCAAGCGGGCGATGGACGCCGGCCTGCTGGTCACAGTGAACTCCGACGACCCGTCCTATTTCGGCGGCTATATCAACGCCAACTACCAGGCGGTGGCCGACGCGCTCGGCCTGTCAAAGGCCGACATCGTGACCCTGGCGAAGAACTCCTTCGCCGCGTCGTTCCTGCCGGACAATGACAAACAGGCGGGTATCGACGCGGTCACGCGCCACGCCGAACAATTCAGCCGTGACGCGGACTAGAACGCCCAGGCTGTTGGGTGGCGCAGGTCGAGGTCGCGGGTGCCAGTGAGGTCGCGTACGCCCACCTGGCGGAGCGCCTCGCGCAACTCCTCAATGAAGAAGTCGGCAACGAAACCGGGGCCCTCGTCGCCGAGCGCGGCCAGCCCGTACATGAAGGCCCGCCCGACGAGATTGAACCGCGCGCCCAGCGCCGCGGTCCGCATCAGGTCCACCCCGCTGCGCAGGCCGCCATCGAAAAGAATCTCCGTCCGTCCACCGGCCGCCGCGACGATGCCCGGCAGCATATCCACGGACGGCGGCGCGGCCTCAAGCTGACGACCGCCGTGATTTGAGACGACGATACCGTCTGCGCCGAGCGCTATAGCCCGCTCGGCATCGCCCGGATGCAGGATACCCTTGACGATCAGCGGCCCCTTCCAGGCATCGCGGAAACGCGCGATTTCCTCCCAAGTGAAAGAGCCCCCACCCTCACCACGGGCAAACTCGGCGGCCTCCGCGGGTGTCGGGTTATCGCCGGCATATTTCTGCATGTTGGCGAACAGGTTCTGGCCATGGCGGAAATAAGCGCGCAGCCAGGCCGGGCGGGTGACAACGTCGGCGATGGTGCGCGGGCCAATGCGGTAGGGCAGCACCAGCCGATTGCGCAGCTCGCGCGGGCGCTTGGTGCGGGCCGGCACGTCGATCGTGACGACAAGTGCTGCGACTTCCGCAGCCGTCGCCCGGGCGATCCAGTCCATATTGATGGCCAGATCATCGCGCGGCATCCGGTAAATCTGAAACCAGGCAAATCCCTCCGCCAGCTCGGCCACTTCCTCGACAGTGGCGAGCGCCGAACTGCCGAGCGTAAACGGAATCTCGTTCGCCGCGGCGGCCCGGGCGAAGACCTTCTCGCCCCCCGGCAGCACAAGGCCCGGCAGCCCCATCGGGGCAATCGCCAGCGGGCCGGCATAACGCTTCCCGAACAGGTCGACCGACGTGTCGGCGCGGTAATTCTCGACCCCGTAACGCGGCAGAATCTGAATGCCGTCCAGCGCGGCGGCATTGCCCTTGCGGTTCGGCTCGGCCTCACCCGCCGCGCCATCCACATAGTCGAAGGCGAACCGCGGCACACGTTTGCGTGCCTTGACGCGCAAATCCGCAATGGTCGGAAAGCGCATCTTCAACTGGCCCGCGCGCGTCGACGTGTCCGGCCGTCCCGCCGTGACCTTATAGTCGGGTTCGTCCTGCGCCATCTGATCCCCCATGAAATAACGGCTTCTAACTCAACCCGTCGCACCGTCCGGGTCAAGCGTCGGATCGACCGAGACGCGCACATGCGCGGTCAGGTCCGAAAGGCGTTGTTTCTGGATGCCCTCTGCATCGAAATTCTCGTCGTCCAGCCAGGTCTCGAACGCCGCCTTCAGCGCCGGCCATTCGGACGCGATGCAGGCATACCAGGCCGTGTCACGTGCGCGACCGCGATGGATCAGGTGATCGCGGAACACGCCCTCAAAGGAAAACCCCAGCCGCTGGGCTGCCACCCGTGAGGGGCGGTTCAGGCTGTGGCATTTCCATTCGTACCGCCGGTAACCCGCCTCAAACACCCAGCGCATCATCAGATACATGGCTTCGGTCGTCACGCGACCGCGCTGGATTGCGGGCGCATAATGCACATGGCCGACTTCGATCACCCCGTGATCGGGGGTGATGCGCATAAAGCTCACCATCCCCGCCGCGCGC
>Ga0070727_10002500_pt1 | contig 17697 bp, 13 predicted proteins | sample tdAd472_FD_66722 | JGI IMG/M metagenome (GOLD analysis project Ga0070727, IMG submission 66722) | Marine sediment microbial communities from the Atlantic coast under amendment with organic carbon and nitrate - tdAd47.2 | ecosystem: Environmental > Aquatic > Marine > Coastal > Sediment | place...
GCATAAAATCCGGCAGGAAATTTAGATTATACTTTTAGGTTTTTGATGGATTCCCGCTTTTGCGGGAATGACATGTAGGTTACACTATTGCCAAAATATCGCTTTCGCGCATCATCAAATAGTCAGTACCATCGAACTTAAGTTCGGTACCGGCATATTTTCCATAAAGAACAGTATCACCCACTTTAACGGTAACTTTTTCGTCCTTGGTTCCAGGCCCAACAGCTACAACAGTTCCCTTTTGTGGTTTTTCTTTTGCGTTGTCCGGGATGATGATACCGGAGGCAGTTTTGGTCTCGGCCTGTAGAGGCTCGATCAAAACCCTGTCTGCCAATGGTTTGATATTTACTTTAGCCATATTTTAATTATTTAGGTGTTTGTTTAAAATTCCTTGAATCTAGGAGACAGAAATTGTGCCAATGCACAAAAACTGACATTCTGGAAAACAAAAATGCCAGCTTGTCATTTAAGCTGGCATTTTTCTATGCTTTGTCACTTTGTATTATCCAATAGTATCTACTGGACTTGTAGTGTCGGCAGGTGGAAGTTGTTCAGGTACTTCTTCCGGAACCGTTTCTGGTATTTCTGTATCGTCGCCTTGAAGTAGTTTGGAATCTGCTTGGCTATAGTTCCCTTTAAGGGAAACGTTGGAAAGCAATATCAAAACAATCAAAAGGGTAGCAAGGGTCCAAGTACTTTTATCCAGAAAGTCCCCAGTCTTTTTTACACCACCAACAACTTGGTTGCCACTTCCTCCAAAAGATGAGGATAAACCACCACCTTTAGGGTTCTGCACCATAATGACCAAGACCAACAAAAGGCACACGATGATTATCAGTACCAAAAAAATTGCAAACGTGCTCATTTCTTATCTTTTTCTCTCTGCAGTTTCTTCACTGCCTGAATTTGGTCTGCAAAGAAACCACTTTTTTCTGGATATTTCAAACTCAATATTTTAAAGGCTTGAATGGCTTTTTTATACTTTTTTTGCTCCAAATAAACCTTGGCCAAAGTCTCTGTCATCAACTCGTTTTGGTTGATTTTGGTTGATTCTTTAATATTGACTTTTGGGTTGGATTCCTTTGGAACTATTTTGGGATTGTTCTCGATAAACTTGTCCAAAAGGTCGAATTTCTTTTTACGCTCCAGCTTGTCCATCACATTTTCTTCCTGATGGTCTGTCGTATTCCCTTCTTCTTCGGCCGGTTCTTCAGAGGTGGAGGTCAATTGAAGCCACTCGGTAAAAGAATGCTTCTCTTTTTTGGTAAACGGGATGGGTTTGCCCAAATTTAAATCAGTGTCCGGTTCCTTTTTGGGCTCCTCAACTTTTTCAATCTTTTTTTCAGGTGTTCTGGATTCGAAAAGCTTAGGATCCAGAATTTGTTCTGCATCGTTCAAATTTTGGGGCAGGGCAGGTTCGTTGGATTCCGAAAGCATACTTGCCGTATGGGGGTTGGGAAGAATTTCTTCTGAAACTGCTTCTTGGTCCTCAAGCTTGGAACCCCTACCGGCAATGGCATCGGCAATATTGTTTTGAACAAATTCCTTGGAGGTAATGTAGTCAAAAAGCACATCGCGATCGGCAGTGTGCGCCGCCGTTACCTTGAGGGCGTTATTGTATTTGTAGCTGTCCAGGTTTTTTAGCCCTTTCAGGTGCAATGCACGAGCAGCCTGAAAATAGGGATATTCCTCAATAATACCCTCTAGCTCCCGAGTTTGTTTTGGGGATAGGATGGTATTTGAGTTTTGAAGAATATGTATAAAATCTGAAACGTTCATAAAATATTACCAGTTCCCCAAAGATGCATTAAAAATATCTTGGGTAAGTCGTTCAAAAATTTCTTCGTGTGCCGTGGCTTGTATTGAGGTCAATGAGGCTGCGGCATCAAAATCGTAAAAGAAAGAAAATCGTCTTTCAAAATCAGCATCTTCCTTTGTGGTGTTGTAAAACCGAACATTGACGCTCATTGTGAGCCTGTTCTGCGCAGTTCGCTGGTCTGATGTGGCCGTCATGGGCACCACTTTGTACTCCACAATTTCGCCTTCGTACAATAAATCACCATTACTTCCGGTAAGGGATAGACTGGTAAGGTCATTTATCATATCTTGGAGTGCCAAAGTGAAATCCCTACCTAATCCCGGTACGATAACAGAACCTGGGGTTTGATCAGCGTAATTTTGAAAAAAGTTGACCTGGAAACTTTCTGCAGTTCCAATATCGGCGCCAGAAAAATTATGGCCTTGGTATGCACCACAGCTCTGCATAAAGAAAACCAGTCCAAGCAATACAACCTTTATTTCATTTTTTTTTATCATTTTTTTCAAAACTTTTAATCTGTATTAAAGATCGTACTGCTTTATTTTTCTGTAGAGTGTTCTTTCTGAAATTCCGAGCTCAGCGGCAGCGGCCTTACGTTTTCCTTTATTGCGCTCCAATGATTTTTTAATCAATTCAATTTCCTTTTCCTGCAAAGATAGCGTTTCTTCCTCTTCAATTTCTTCGGCAAAATGATACCTGTCTTCTGGTGGTTGATGCGATGGAGCAGGTGCTGATGGCTCCAAAACGGGTTCTGGCAAATGCAGCAATTCCGGTGGTGTTTCTTCGTGCTCTATTTCTTCTTCATTCTCCTCATTGCCATATATTTTCCGAATCAACCCTTCGTTTTCACGTTGCACTTTATTGGAATCGTTGTCCTTTAAAAGTTCCAGGGTCAATTTTTTAAGGTCGTTCAAGTCACCTTTCATATCAAAAAGAACCTTGTATAAAATCTCCCGTTCGTTGCTGAAATCTCCTTCTTTTTTGGCTTGTGCCACCACAGCTGGCAAATTGGACCCAGTTGAATTGGGCAAGTAACTGTTCAAGGTTGAAGCAGAAATACTCCGTTCTTCCTCTAGCACGGAAACTTGTTCTGCAATATTTCGCAACTGACGGATGTTTCCGGGCCACCTATATTTAAGGAGCAGGTTAACGGCATCGTCTTCCAGCCGGATGGTAGGCATTTTATATTTCTGCCCAAAGTCTGATGCAAATTTCCTGAACAGTAAGTGAATGTCTTCGCGTCTGTCTCTAAGCGGGGGTAAATGAATTTCCACGGTACTCAACCTGTAATAAAGGTCTTCCCGGAATTTTTCCTTCTTTATGGCCTCGAACATATTAATGTTGGTGGCGGCCACGATACGAACATCTGTTTTTTGTACTTGTGATGACCCTACTTTAAGGAATTCACCATTTTCCAAAACACGAAGTAATCGAACTTGAGTGGTCAGAGGTAGTTCCCCTACTTCGTCCAAGAAAATGGTACCGCCATCGGCCACCTCAAAATAACCGCTACGGGTTTGGGTAGCTCCTGTAAAAGCTCCTTTTTCGTGACCAAACAGTTCACTGTCAATAGTTCCCTCGGGAATGGCGCCACAGTTTACGGCGATGTATTTGGCGTGTTTTCGGTGAGAGAGTGAATGTATGATCTTGGGAATTGACTCCTTGCCCACACCACTTTCACCCGTCACCAAGACCGAAATATCGGTAGGTGCCACCTGTATGGCCTTTTCTATGGCACGGTTGAGCTTCACATCGTTTCCGATAATCTCGAAACGCTGTTTTATGGATTGTACACTTTCCATATATATTGTCATTCCTGCGAAGGCAGGAATCTTTTGTTTTATTTCAGCATCATGCTTCGACTGCCTTCAGCAGCAATCGTGCGCGATGCAAAAGATTATTAATTGTTTTCAGAATACCCCACTGCTTCTCCAATAAGAGTGGCCGAGGTACATTCGTTTATTTTCACATTAACAAAATCACCTACTTTGTAGTGTTCCTTTGGAAAAACTGCAACGGTGTTCTGTGAATTTCGACCCATCCAATGGGCATCCGATTTTTTCGAAGTTCCCTCGATAAGAACTTCTTGTGTTTTACCCAGGTGTTGTTGGGTACGGTAATGGCTATGCTTTTGCTGCACTTCAATGATTTCCGACAGACGTCTTTTTTTGGTCGCTTCAGGAATGTCGTCTTCCATTTTACGCTCTGCCAATGTCCCGGGACGCTCGGAATAAGCGAACATAAAACCAAAATCGTACTTTACATATTCCATCAGACTTAAGGTATCTTGATGGTCTTCTTCCGTTTCCGTGGGGAAGCCAGTGATCATATCTTGGCTAATGGCACAATCTGGAATAATTTTTCGGATGTTGTCAATCAGTTCAAAATATTCCTCGCGGGTGTGCAAACGATTCATTGCCTTTAAAATACGGTTGCTTCCACTTTGTACTGGAAGGTGAATGTATTTGCAGATGTTTTCATATTTGGCCATCGCCTCGATAACATCCAAGGTCATATCCTGTGGGTTGGATGTGGAAAAACGGATACGCATTTTGGGTTGGGCCTGTGCCACCAGCTCCAACAATCCTGCAAAGTTTACGGATGTGGCTTTCTGCATATCCGAAGCCTTGTCGAAATCTTTTTTTAATCCACCGCCGTACCAAAGGTAACTGTCCACATTTTGGCCCAAAAGCGTGATTTCCTTGAATCCTCTTTCCCAAAGATCGTTCACCTCTTCCAAAATGGATTGTGGATCGCGGCTACGTTCTCTTCCACGAGTAAAAGGAACCACACAGAAAGTACACATGTTGTCGCAACCTCGGGTAATGGAAACAAAAGCAGAGACTCCGTTGGTGTTTAACCGAACAGGTGCTATATCGCCATAGGTTTCATCTTTGGATAGGATAACGTTTACGGCATTTCTACCTTCATCAATTTCTTGGATAAGGTTGGGCAGGTCCTTGTAAGCATCGGGGCCTACCACCATATCCACAATTTTCTCTTCTTCCAGGAATTTACTTTTCAATCGCTCGGCCATACAGCCCAGTACCCCAACCTTCATGTTGGGTTTGGTTCTTTTTACGGCATTGAACTTTTCCAGTCGCTTGCGAACGGTTTGTTCGGCCTTTTCGCGAATGGAGCAGGTGTTTACCAATACCAAATCGGCATCATCCAAGTTTTGGGTGGTATTGAAACCTTCCTTGGCCAAAATGGATGCTACGATTTCGCTATCGGAAAAGTTCATTTGGCAACCGTAGCTTTCTATGTAAAGCTTTCTGCCGTTTTTTGCGTTGTTTTCCAACGACAAGGTACTTCCTTGTTGGCTTTCATCTATTACTTTTTCCTCGATCATAAATGTTTCAATGGGATGCAAAGATAATGGTTATTACAGTTTAGTGACAATTTGGCAGTAATTTTTAAGAATATATTGCGGAATCGCCTGTTAGTGTTACCTTGAAACTTAAAACATAACCATATTTTACAATGAATTTCACTAATCTTTCTGAAAGAATCAAACAAAGTCCACCGGTAGAGTTTGGGACCGTGTTCAATAATTCTGTGGAACTGTTCAAAAAAGTTTGGCTACAAGGATTTCTTACGCTTGTACTGACTTTTGTGAGCATCTTACCTTTTTATTTGTTGATTTATCTACCAATGATTGCAATGGGGATAAGCGACCCTGATGTGTTTGAGCAGCAAGAAATACCTCCTGCATTTGCAGGTTTAATGAGTTTGATTGCGCCGATATTTTCTGTTGGTGCTATGACTGTTGGCATTTGCTTGAATGCTGCTTTTCTAAGGATTTGTAGAAAATATGACCTCAATGAGATGGGAAGGGATGACTACTTTTACTACTTCAAAAAACAGTATCTGATCAAGGCTTTAATTCTTTCGTTGATACTGTTGGGACTATCGTTATTAGGTATTTTGACCTGCGGATTGGGAATCGTTTATTTGGTGGTACCCATGTCACTATTTCCAGCCTTTTTTGCTTTTGATAAGGAACTCACCGCTTTGGAAATTGTGAAGGCAGGATTTGCCCTGGGCAATAAAAACTGGTTGATGATATTTCTTTTGGTAATAGTAGCTGGATTGGTTGCACAACTTGGTGTCATATTGTGTTTGGTCGGGGTCTTCTTTACAGCGATGTTCAGTAAAATTCCGATTTATTTTATTTATAAAGATACCGTGGGAATTTCTATGGATGCTTAAATTTTTCATTGTTGATATGGCGCAACGTTCTCTTCTGGTTTGTATCTAAGTAATTAAAAAGCAAACCATTATGAAAACTAAGTCCATTCTATTTCTTTGCATCAATTTTTTGTTGATTACCTCCTGTACCAACGATGGTTCCAATGACGGATATAAAGAGTATTTGGTTGCTCGTCCAATTATGATGGATCAGGATGAGTTTACCAATAGCGTCAGTGTTATAGCACCTCGTCCTGTGGATGAATCGGGAAAAGTGTATACCTACGGAGATTACATTTTCGTTAACGATAAATACAGGGGTGTCCACGTAATTGACAATCGAAACCCGAGCCAGCCTGTAAAAATTAATTTCATTAAAATTCCCGGGAATGTAGATATTTCCGTAAAGGACGATTATTTGTTTGCAGACAGTTTAATGGACTTGGTTGTAATCGATATTTCGGAGATTGAGCAAATAGAACAAGTGAACCGATTACAAAATGTGCTCTACAATAATGTGGTCTTCCCATTTGAAGCAGATTTGGTAGAATATGAAGGTTATAATTATGGCTCAGATATTATTGTTGGATGGGAAACCGTTACCGAGCGAAGGTTGGTCTCTGAAGTTGAAGGGAAAATGAACGGAGGACAAGTTTTTATGGATTTTGCCGCAGCAGAAGCTACGAACAGTGGTGGTACAGGACAGGGAGGTTCGCTGGCAAGGTTCAAAATTGTGGAGGATTATTTATACGCTGTGGATAGTCACAACATCAACATATTCAATATTTCGGACTTGGATAATCCACAGGTTTTGGATAATGTGTACGCCGGTTTTGATATTGAAACCATTTTTAATCGAGACAACTATTTATTCTTGGGCAGTAGGCGTGGAATGTACATATATGATATCACATCTCCCGCCACCCCAACCTTGGTTTCGGAGTTTGAGCACGGAACGGCCTGTGACCCTGTGGTGGTTGATGGCGATTATGCCTATGTGACCTTAAGAGGTGGAAATATGTGCGGAGCCACCGAGAGCGGATTGTTCATTGTGGATATTTCGGACATAGAAAATCCAGAGCTTGCAACATCTTACCCTATGGATGGACCCTACGGACTTGGTATCAAGGATGAAAAAATATTTATTTGTGATGGTGATTCCGGTCTTAAGGTCTACGATAAAACCGAAATAAACAACCTGACAGCATTGAATCATTTTAAAGATATTGTAACCTATGACGTGATTCCAATGGAAAACCATTTGATTATGGTCGGCGATGAGGTGCTTTATCAATACGAGTACTTGAACAATGGAATAAAATTGCTGAGCCAAATTGGACTCAATTAAATAAAAGAGGTCTAAAAAGTAAGACGACGTCATATTGAGCTTGTCGAAATATTTTCAACTTACTGACAATCAATATTGGTTTCAACAGGCTCAACCTGACAAATCAAGTTATGAAGACTTTTTAGACCTCCTATTTGAATGAATATTTATTTGATGCTATTCGGTAGAAATCATTTTGATTTGATTTTGTTCTACTTTCTGATTGATCAATGTGGCTTGTTTTTCCACTAGTGTATTTAAGTCATTGATTTCCTTGTCGAGCTCCTTGGTCACCTCCACAAAAAACTCCTGGGCTTGTTTTGTTGGCTTTTGATCCCCACGTTGCGAGTCCACCATCAAAAATGCCAACCTGTTATTGATTCGAATACCATAATTCAAAGGGTCTTGCCTGCTCTGATTTTTGGTCATATGGATGTTGTTCTCAATGATGGAAAGCTCCGTTTCAAAATCCTTGGCCATTTTCTGGATTTCGGGATTGTCCTTGGTTTTCTCCTTTAAATAGGCTAAATCCTTTTTAATGCTTCTGATGTTGATGATGGCATTGTTGGCACGGCTAACTTGTTCGCGCACCTTCATCAAAAAGTCAAATTGATCTTGGAAATCTTGTTGGCTCAGATCTACTCTAGGGTCTTTTACAATACTGAAGGTCTGCTCCGAGGAGTTTCCATTCATGGTGAGTCTTGCCTTGTAGTTTCCAGGGACCGCTTTTGGGCCAATATTGGGTGAGGAATAGAACACCATTCCCTCGAACTCTTGGTAGCCTGGGTATCGCATATTCCAGATAAATCGGTTTCCGCCTTCGGAAACTTCCAATTTTTGGGTTGAAGATGGATTTAATCTATCAGGTTTGGCATGATTGGAAAACTTTTGAATGACACTGCCATCCATTTCCAAAATTTCCATGGTCACGGTATCGGTTTCCTTCAAGCTTTTTAGGTAATAGTTGATAATGGCTCCATCAGGATGATTTTCTCCCACCAATTTGGTGTCAGGTTTCCGCCATGCACGATCTTGATGCATTCTATAGGCCATATCCGGTTTGTACAGGTAAAAATCACTGTTGGCAACCTCTTCGGAAAGCTGATGGAGTGGTGTTAAATCGTCAATCATCCAAAAACCTCTTCCATGGGTTGCAGCAATCAAATCATTGTCCCTAACATGAAGGTCACGGATTGCGGTGATGGGTAAATTGAGTTGGAAGGGTGTCCAGTTTTCCCCATCATCAAAAGAAACATACATGCCCCATTCCGTACCAGCGTACAATAATCCTTTCCTCACTTTGTCGGAACGAATGGCACGGGTATAATAAGTATCCTCGATACCATCTGTTATCAATTTCCATGATTGGCCATAATCATCCGTTTTATACAGGTAAGGTGTGTAGTTGCCAAATTTATAGGAAGTAGCGGCGACATAAACAGTTCCCGGGTCAAACGGACTTGCATCAATACAGTTGATCATGTTCAATTTGGGCGACATGGATTCCGGCGGGGTCACATTTTCCCAAGTAACTCCGTTGTCTCGCGTTACATGAATCAATCCATCGTCACTACCGGTCCAAATCACGCCTTTTTCCAGAATGGATTCAGTAATCACAAAAACGTTGGAATAAAACTCTGCTCCAGTGTTGTCTTGCGTAATCGGTCCTCCTGAAGATGTAATGGTCTCAGGAATACCTCTTGCCAATTCCGGAGAAATGGTTTTCCAAGATTGTCCTCCATCCGTAGTGGCATGCAAATAGTTGGAGCCTGCATAGAGTACGTTTGGGTCGTGTCGGCTAAACGTCAAAGGATAGTTCCAGTTGAAACGGTACTTCATTACTTCAGCACCCGAACCTGCGGGGTTATCGGGCCATATGTTGGTGGAAATGGTCTGTCCCGTGGTATGGTCCAAACGGTTCATGTATCCTTTATAAGTTCCTCCATAAACCAATTGATTGTTCTTGGGGTCTGGTGCCAAGTGGGCGCTCTCGCCTCCTGCCGTGGGTTCCCAGTCATCTTCTGTGATGCTTGAGCCCGAGGAGCGATGGAAAACTCGCAAGGCAGTATTGTCCTGCTGCGCTCCATATATTCTGTAAGGAAAAATACTATCCGTTGCAACACGATAGAACTGCATGGTCGGCTGGTTGTAATAAGTGGTCCAGTTATTTCCACCATCGTTGGAGATTTGAGCACCACCGTCATCCGCAATGATCATTCTTTGATTGTTGTTCGGGTCTATCCAAAGATCATGATGGTCGCTATGTCCTGCGGTTTTTAGCGTAAAGGTATTCCCGCCATCGGTGGAAACCCCATAGCTCACGTTCATTACCCAGACCTTGTCAATATTTTGGGTGTCCGCATAAATTCTACTGTAGTACCAAGCCCTTTGTCTTAGTCCTCGGTTTTCATTGACTTTTTTCCAAGTTGTTCCGGCATCATCGGAACGGAAAACACCACCGTCCTCGGCCTCAATAATGGCCCATACCCTGTCAGAATCCAATGGGGAAACAGTTATCCCCACAATTCCCCATGGAAAACCGGGCAATCCTGAATGTTCTGAAATATCCTTCCAAGTATCGCCCCCATCGGTACTTTTAAACATTTTGCTGTCTGGGCCACCACTGTCCATGCGATAACCGTTTCGTTTCATTTGCCAGGTTGCAGCGTAAAGAATTCTACTGTTGTTCGGGTCCATAATCAGGTCTCCTGCACCCGCTTTATCACTTACATAAAGAATCTTTTCCCAATTTTTCCCTCCATCGATGGAACGAAAAACACCACGGGTTTCATTGGGTTTCCATAGGTTTCCAATGGCGGCTACGTAAACAATGTCCGGGTTTTTGGGATGAACTCGGATTCGGGAAATATGTTCGGAATCTTTCAAACCTATAAATTCCCAAGTCTCACCGGCATCCATACTTTTCCAAAGTCCTTTGCCCGAGGAAACATTTCCTCTTAGTGTCTGCTCGCCTTCGCCCACATATATAATGTTAGGGTCTGATTCTGCTACAGCTAGGGCTCCAATAGAACCACCATAATAGCCGTCAGAAATGCATTCCCAAGAATTGCCCGCATCGGTTGTTCTCCAAACACCGCCACCTGCGGTACCCATATAATAGAGATTGGGGTCGTGGGCTACACCTGAAACGGTTCCAGCTCGGCCTCCTCTGTGTGGACCTATCATTCTCCATTCCATCCCGCTGTACAGGGATTCCTCAAATTTGGGAATGCTGTTCTTGTTCTTTTTTCGTTGAGCGTTCGCAGGATAAAAGCATAGTACGGCAAGTACCATGATCAGGTAGCGGTTGGTCATTTTTAGTTGAGTTATTGTGTTAGACTTTTAAAAATAACAATTATTTCATCTAAAGTCATCAATAGGCCCATATTAATATGGGTTTTTAAATTTATGGGATGATTTTTATTGGATTTTAGGGTTAAAACAAAACTTGTGAATACCGAAGTATAAATTTTAATATACTTTTGTTATCACAAAACCACGTGCATGCCAAAGAATTTAGTTATTGTAGAGTCCCCCGCAAAGGCGAAGACCATTGAACGATTTCTAGGAAAAGAATTTCAAGTAGAATCCAGTTTTGGGCACATTGCCGATCTTCCGTCAAAAGAATTAGGTGTTGATGTAGAGAACGATTTTAAGCCAAAATACACGGTAGACAAGGAAAAAAAGGCCTTGGTGAAAAAGCTCAAGGATTTGGCCAATAAAGCAGAAACTATTTGGCTCGCTAGTGATGAAGACCGTGAAGGGGAAGCTATTTCTTGGCACTTGGCCGAGGAGTTGGGATTGGATAAAAGCAAGACCAGGCGGATTGTTTTTAACTCCATTACCAAGTCAGCCATTCAAAAGGCGATTGAAAATCCTAGGGACATCAACTATAACTTGGTCAATGCACAGCAAGCACGTAGAGTGTTGGACCGATTGGTAGGTTACGAACTGTCACCAGTACTGTGGAAAAAGATAAAACCGGGACTTTCTGCCGGTAGGGTACAATCCGTTGCGGTACGTTTGATCGTGGAGCGTGAACGTGAGATTGAAGGTTTTACCCCAGAGGCGTCTTTCCGAATAAAAGCGGAATTTAAAACAGATGCCGGCAATGCGTTCGCGGCCAAGCTGAACAAAACATTTCCAACAAAAGAAGCTGCCGAGAAATTCCTGAAAGAAAATATCGGGGCGGACTTTTCAGTTTCCGATTTGGCCAAAAAGCCAGCTAAGAAATCACCGGCCGCACCATTTACAACCTCTACTTTGCAGCAGGAAGCATCAAGAAAGCTCTATTTTTCGGTAAGCCGAACCATGCAAGTGGCGCAAAGACTTTATGAAGCTGGACTCATTACTTATATGAGAACGGACAGTGTCAATCTTTCCAACGAAGCACTTGCTGCGGCGAAAGATGCGATTCTGGACAATTATGGCAAGGAATACAGTCAAACCAGAAACTTTACGGGCAAATCAAAAGGCGCACAAGAAGCGCACGAAGCTATCCGCCCTACCGATATGAAATTGCAGTCGCCCCAATTGGAGCGAGACCAGTCCAAATTGTACGAACTAATCTGGAAACGTACCTTGGCTTCGCAGATGAGCGATGCCCAATTGGAACGTACCAATGTAAAAATAAAAGCGAGCACCCACAGCGAAGAATTCTCAGCGAATGGAGAAGTGGTAAAGTTTGATGGTTTCCTTAAAGTATACTTGGAGGGAACAGATGATGAAGAAGGGGAGGAGCAAGAAGGCATGTTGCCAGCGATGCAAGTTGGAGAGGCGCTTCAAAATGTATTTATTTCCGCCACCGAAAGATTTTCTAGACCCCCTTACCGCTATTCGGAAGCTTCTTTAGTGAAGAAATTGGAAGAATTGGGTATCGGTCGACCATCTACTTACGCACCTACCATATCTACCATTCAAAATAGGGGATATGTGGAAAAAGGAACGGTTGAAGGTTCCGAACGCAAATATGCGCAATTAGTTTTGGAGGATGGAAAAGTGTCCGACAGCCAATTGAGCGAAATGGTGGGTTCTGAAAAGGGAAAGATTGTCCCGACCGATATCGGGATGATCGTGAACGACTTTTTGGTGACGCACTTCACCCAAATTTTAGATTACAACTTTACTGCTCAGGTCGAAGAAGATTTTGATGAGATCGCTTCGGGTGATGAAGATTGGCAAGAGATGATGAAAAATTTCTATAAAGATTTTCATCCGAATGTGTTGGAGGTCGAGGAAAATGCCGAACGTGCCAGTGGGGAACGTGTGCTGGGCACAGATCCAGAATCAGGCAGGCAAGTATCCGTAAGATTGGGTCGTTTTGGACCGATGGTTCAAATTGGTACTGTGGATGATGATGAGAAACCACAGTTTGCCAGTTTGTTGCCAGACCAATCCATAGGCACCATTACTTTTGAAGAGGCCATGACACTTTTTGAGCTTCCACGAAAATTGGGAGTGTACGAAGGCGAGGAAGTAGAAGCAAACGTGGGTCGTTATGGTCCTTATGTTCGATTTGGAAAAAAATTCATTTCCCTGGCCAAAGGTGAAAGTGCTTTTGATGTGGATATGGACCGTGCCATAGAATTGATCAAAGAAAAACAAAAGGCCGATGCACCTATTGCAACCTATGAAGGAAAGGATGTTACCAAAGGTAAAGGTAGGTTTGGACCTTTCATCAAATGGGACGGTATGTTCATTAATGTGAACAAAAAATATGACTTTGATAATCTTTCTGAAGGCGATATCGCTGAACTGATAGAGGCCAAAAAGAAAAAAGAGGCCGAGAAGGTCGTTCAAGAATGGCCCGAAGAAAAAATCAGGATAGAAAAAGCCCGTTGGGGAAGACATAATATTATAAAAGGTAAGGTGAAGGTTGAAATTTCCAAAGATGTGGACGCCACAAGAGTAACTTTGGAAGAAGCACAAGCCTTATTGGAAAAAAAATCACCAAAGAAAAAAGCCAAGACAAAAGCTAAGAAATAGTATGGCCTTCGATTTTCTGGTTCCGGTAAAGGACAAGGTATTGGCACATTCCGAATTGTTGCCAGAACAAGCATTGGGCAAGAACATCCATATGCACACGGAAAAGGATGGGCTTCCGGTATTTGCCCATGCCGATGTGGCCATTTTTGGCGTATTGGAATCCAGAAATGCCTTTGAGAAAAAACCCGAAAAACTGGATTTGGACGAAGTCCGTATCCAACTCTACCGTTTAATGATGGGCAATTGGAACTCCACCATTATAGATATTGGCGATGTGGAGGAAGGCGACACCGTGGAGGATACTTACTTTGTGGTCAAGGAAATTGTGGCCGGATTACTTGAAGAAAATATCATACCTATAGTATTAGGGCTTACCCAGGACATTACTTTTCCCACCTATCGTGCTTTTGATAAAATAAAGAATATGGTGAATCTGGTCTCCATCGATAGTCGTTTTGATTTTGGTGAGGACGATGAATTGATCTCATCACATTCTTATATGAGTAAGATCATTACCGACAAGCCCAACAATCTTTTTAATTTTTCGAACATAGGGTATCAAAGCTATTTCAATGCCCAGGAAGAAAAGGATTTGATGGAGCGTCTTTTCTTTGATGCCTATCGCTTAGGTGAGATTGCTGCCAACATAGAATTGGCAGAGCCCGTTTTGCGCAGCAGCGATATTGTTAGCTTGGACCTGAGAGCTATCCGTGCCAGCGAAATGGGAATGACAAGTAACTTTTCCCCAAATGGTTTTACAGGTCGAGAGATATGTACCATTGCCCGATATGCAGGTATCAGCGACAAAGTATCCCTGTTCGGTATCTACGAAGGGGAGAACTCTCATCAGGCGTTCCAGATGATTGCCCAGATCATTTGGTACTTTATAGAGGGCCTGAGTTTCAGGATTAAAGAATACCCGAGCTCTAAGAGCGAAGACTTCACAAAGTTTACTGTACCCACCGACACGGAGGAATTGATCTTCTTCAAAAGCCATGTCACAGAAAGATGGTGGGTAGAAGTACCAACAATTTTAGCAGAACATACTAAAACAAATTCGGTGGCGTTATTACCTTGCACCGAAGAGGACTATTTGGATGCTTGCAACCAGAACATTCCCGAAAGGTGGTTTAAGGCCTACAGAAAAGGCTTAAACTAAATAAATTAAATTTTGATCATTAATTGTTTTTGCACAATAATTCATTCAAAAATCAGTTTTGAGAATAATGAATGTGTGCAGCACAGTTATTTAAATCTTGAATCGAATAATTTAACCTAAAGTATGAGAAAGCTATTCTTGTCATCTATAGCACTTGTTTTTTTGCTTACCAGTTGCGGCTCTAAATCAAGGTCGAAAGGTGAACTAGTTGGGGTCAGTGGTAAAAAATGGCATCCAGAAAAACCCTATGGAATGGAGCTTATTCCGCGTGGCGCCTTTGTTATGGGTAAAGCCGAAGAGGATCAGGCCAAAGTAATGAACGCTCCCACAAGAACGGTTACCGTACGTTCCTTTTATATGGACGACACGGAAATCACTAATAGTGAGTACCGACAGTTTGTGGAGTGGGTCAAAGATTCCATAGTAAGAACCAAATTGGCCATTTTGGCCGATGAACTGGGCATAGGTCCCGAAGACGAAGGTATCGGAGAATACGGTTTTAAAGATACCGACACCACCGAACTTTCTGTTTATGATAAGTATATGCTCGATAACTATTCTGGTATGGGCGATAACTATTACGAAGGCAGGGCCTTGAACAAAGATGTTGATCTAGTTTGGGATACTTCCGAGTACCCGGATGAATATTATGCCGAGGTAATGGACTCTATGTACCTTCCAGAAGAAGAGAGCTACAATGGCTTAAGGAGCATCGACGTTACCAAAATAAAGTACAAGTACAACTGGATGGATATTGAAGCGGCTGCCCGTGCAAAATCGGGAAGCAGAAAAGACTTTATAAAACAAGAGGAATTGGAGATTTATCCAGATACCACCGTATGGATTAAAGATTTTGAATACAGCTACAACGAACCAATGCACAATGATTACTTCTGGCACGATGCTTATAGCGACTATCCTGTGGTTGGAGTAAACTGGATGCAGGCCAAGGCTTTTTGCAACTGGAGGACAAAATTTAAAAACGATGATCAAAAAAGCCGTGGAAAGCAGTTTGTGAACCAGTTTAGGTTACCAACCGAAGCCGAATGGGAATATGCCGCAAGGGGTGGAATCGAAGGTGGTTCATATCCATGGGGCGGTCCTTATGTGATCAGCGATACGGGATGCTTTATGGCCAACTTTAAACCGCAACGTGGAGATTACGCGGCCGATGCAGCATTGTACACTGTGGAAGCAAAATCTTTTGAGCCAAACGATTACAACCTTTATAATATGGCAGGTAACGTTTCCGAATGGACCAACTCCAGTTTTGATCCGGGAGCTTACGAATATTTGTCCACGATGAACCCGAATATTGGTTCGCAGGACAACAAACGTAAGGTAATCCGAGGAGGTTCTTGGAAAGATGTTGCTTACTTCCTACAAGTAAGTACCAGGGATTATGAATACCAAGATTCCGCAAGAAGTTACATCGGATTCAGAACGGTTCAGGATTATATGGGAGAAGAAGATTCTACCAACGGAAGAAGCGGATTATAATAAAAAAAACGAGAGAACATTATATAAACAAGTAAGAGTAGTAACCAAATACTTATTTTTTATATAACTTAATTAAAACTAGAATTATGGCGCAGTCAAAATCAACAAAAAAGCTGTTTAACATGGCCTACGGCCTTGGAGCATCGGTAGTAATTATTGGTGCATTGTTCAAGATCCTTCACTGGGAGTTCGGACCACTTACAGGTGGACTTCTTCTTGCAGTTGGACTTATTACCGAAGCATTGATCTTTGCAATCTCTGCATTTGAACCAGTAGATGATGAATTCGATTGGTCTTTGGTGTACCCGGAATTGGCCGGTGGCGAAGCAGACGCTTCTAAAAAACAACAAGCTAAAGATGCTCAGGAAGCTGAAGGATTGCTTTCCAAGAAATTGGATAGTCTTCTTAAAGAAGCTAAAATCGATTCTGAACTTTTCTCCAACTTGGGTGAAAGTATCAAGAGTTTTGAAGGTGCCGCTAAAAATATCACTCCTACTACAGATGCTATTCAGCACACCAAAAAATACTCCGAGGAATTGTCTCATGCTGCAGCTCAAATGGAATCTTTGAACAGCTTGTACAAAGTTCAATTGGAAAGTGCTAGCAGACAAGCTTCTATTAACGAAGAAGTTGTACAGAACGCAGGTGCGTTGAAAGACCAAATGGAGTCTTTGGCCACTAACCTGTCTTCTTTGAACGGAGTGTACGGTGGTATGCTTACAGCCATGGGAGGAAAAGTCTAATTAGAAGTTTTCAGATCAACAGAAAACAACACCAAATCAAATTAATTATTAAATCTAATTAGAAAACATGGCATCAGGAAAACAAACACCACGTCAGAAGATGATCAACCTTATGTACTTGATCTTCATCGCGATGTTGGCACTTAATATGAGCAAGGAAGTGCTTGCAGCTTTCGGACTAATGAACGAAAAGCTGGAAACTTCCAATACCAATATGGATTCCAACAACTCTAGTTTTATGGCCAGCTTGGAAACAAAAGCCAACGAAAACGAAGAGGAGTACGGGGAACTGTATCAAAACGCTCAAGAAATCAAACAACTTTCGGATAGTTATTACAGCTATTTGGAAGGATTGAAGAAAGAGATGACCGCAGATTTGGAAGACCCAAAAGACTATGTGGTTATGGACAAGTCTGATTACTTGGACCAAAAATTCTTTCAAGGAGACAATTTGGCTCCGCAAGGAAAAGAGTTTATGGAACAGATCAACAAGTACCGTGAAGGGGTAAAAAACGCATTGCCAGCAGAAGGTTTCCAATCGTTGAAATCGGCCGTCGATGCACGTTTTGCCACGAATGACGGTAAAAAGGACGACGGTAAAGTAGAGACTAGAGATGGTACACGTCAAGATTGGATCAACTATCACTACGAAGGGTTCCCATTGGTAGCCTCTTTAACAAAGTTGACCCAGTTGCAAGCCGACATCAAAACTACCGAGCAAGAGGTGTTGAAAACCCTTTTGGAAGGTGAATTGACCGAAGCGGTTTCTTTGACAAACTTTGCAAGTGCGTTGGATGCACCTAAGTCTGCTTACTATTCGGGAGAAAAGTACACTGGTAAGATCATTGTTAGTAAAACTGACAAGACTTCCACTCCTGTAAAAGCTGAATTGACTTTGGACGGAAGACCATTGACTGAAGGTGAGGATTATGAATTGGAAGCTGGTGGTATCAAAATGCTGATCAGTGCCGGT
>Ga0070727_10002501_pt1 | contig 17689 bp, 15 predicted proteins | sample tdAd472_FD_66722 | JGI IMG/M metagenome (GOLD analysis project Ga0070727, IMG submission 66722) | Marine sediment microbial communities from the Atlantic coast under amendment with organic carbon and nitrate - tdAd47.2 | ecosystem: Environmental > Aquatic > Marine > Coastal > Sediment | place...
GGCCACTCCCTGATCCTGTTTGCCGTTGCGGGAAATGCGGGACAGGGCCAGGCGATCGTGGTAGCGGATGTCGATACCCCGGCGCTTCGCCAGTCCGATAATTTCGTCAATGATGCCACCGGGCCGGTTGGACTCGGCCAGGTGCAGGCGGTGACAGGGAATTTGTTCGTCCTGTAACGCTTCCAGCACCGGCTTGCGACCGTAGATGGTGAGCAGGCGCTGGAAAAAGCGTTTGCGTTCCCGGTAGTCCCCCGTGTCGGAGGAGGGTGGCGTGTCTGCTTTGTGGCGGCGCTGTTTTGTCATGGTGTGAACTGTCGCAATGGAAAGGGCTATTATAGGACCATGGAGCCGTTAACCGATGAGCAAATAACGTATTTTCGCGACGCTCTTCTGCAACTTCGCGAGGAGTTGCGCCAGTCATTGGCGATGTCTGCATCAGCCGCTGACTCGGTGGCACTGGACCAGTCCCGGGTGGGTCGACTGTCACGCATGGATGCCATGCAACAGCAACAGATGCAGCGGGCCACGCGCACCGCCTGCCAGCAGCGGTTGCGCGCCGTGGAGCATGCCCTGACATTGATGGCGGAAGGCGAATACGGCTGGTGTGAGCGCTGTGGTGAGGGAATTGACCCCCGCCGTCTCCAGGTCAGGCCGGAGTCTGCACTGTGCCTGGCATGTCAGGGATTGTCGGAATCCGGTTGAGCGGCCTCGTCGAGAATCTGTTTGTAGGCCGAGACGGCGCGTCCCAGCCCCATGGCGATGGCATCCACGGTGAGGGCATGGCCGATGGAGACCTCCAGCAAGCCCGGGATGGTGGCGTATTTGGGCAGGTTGATCAGGTTGAGGTCGTGACCGGCATTGAGCCCCAGGCCGAGCTCTGCGGCCAGTTCGGCGGCTTGATAGTGTTGCCGGAAAATGCCCTCCAGCGCATCGCTTTCCCAGGCCGCGGCATAGGGCCCGGTGTAGAGTTCGATGCGGTCCGCCCCCAGCGCCTGCGCCAACCGAATCTGCTCGGGGATGGGGTCCATAAACAGACTGACGCGAATACCGAGGGCCTTGAGGCGGTCGACGATGGGCGCCAGTTCGTCTGTGGATCTGGTCAGGTCGAAGCCGTGGTCCGAGGTGAGCTGGTTGTCACTGTCCGGAACCAGTGTGCACTGATCCGGGCACACTTCCTCGGCGAGCGCGAGCAGGCCCGGGTAGCTGCCCCTCGGCGGCGCGAAGGGATTGCCCTCGATGTTGAATTCAACGTCGGACAGCGGCGCGACCAGGGCCGCCAGTTGTCTGACGTCGTCCGGCCGAATATGGCGCTGATCGGGGCGCGGATGCACGGTGATGCCGTCGGCGCCGTTGTCGATGCAGACCCGGGCGTGCGCCAGCACATCCGGGTAATTGCCCTCCCGCGAATTGCGGATCAGGGCAATTTTATTGAGATTGGCGCTGAGGGCCGTGGTCACGATCACTCCGCGTCGACGATGCGCGCACTGTTAATGTGGACAGGTTTTCTCGGCACGTCGCTGAAGGGGCCGACTTTGCCCGTGGCTACATTGGAGATTTTGTCCACCACGTCCATGCCTTCAATCACCTTGCCAAACACGGTGTAACCGGGGCTTTGGGCGGTGCGATCCAGAAAGGCGTTGTCGACGGAGTTGATGAAGAACTGCGCCATGGCGCTGTCGGGATCCGAGCGACGGGCCATGGCGACACTGCCCCGGACATTTTTCAGGCCGTTGTAGGCCTCGTTTTTGACGGGCCTGCCGGAAGGTGTGCGGGGGCTCATGTACTCGTTAAAGCCACCGGCCTGGATCATGAAGCCCTTGATGACCCGGTGAAAGACCAGACCGTCGTAATGTTTGTCGTTCACGTAGTTTTTGAAATTGGCCACGGTCTTCGGGGCCTTGTCGGGGTATAGCTCCAGCTTGATGTCACCCATATCCGTGTCCAGTAGCACCTGAACCGGCTGGTTGTCCTGGGCCTGTGCGGCGATGGCCGTCAAGGCCAATACAAAGGTGAGAAAGAGTTTTTTCATGGTTATGCCCACTCCGAGAAACGTTTGCGTCTTTTAAGTCTTGGGAGGATGACGGTCAGGAGCGATCCCATGACCACCGCCAGCGCGCCGTAGAGAAACCAGGTATTGCGCTCACTGCTGGCCAGTTGTTCGTTGGACGCCTTGAGCACATCAATTTCACTTTGCAGCATGCCATTGCGCTCCAGGAGCTCTTTGTTCTGCTCGCTGATGGCAATCGCATTGGATGAGATTTTCTTGATGGATTGCAGTTCACCGCTGATATCCTCGTTGCTACCCTTCAGGTTCTCCAGTTGACTGGACAGCAGACTGTTCTCTTCCTGAAGTTCTGCAAGTTGTTGCTGCAGCTCCGCCGCCTGTCCTTCCGCCGACTGCATCCTGGCCTTCATGCTTTCGAGTTGTTTTCGTGCGGTGGGTTCCCCCTGCAGATAGTGGGAGGGCATCCAGCCGTCGAGGCCACTGTGGGTGGTGACGTGACTCCAACCCTCATCGTTGGTTTCCACCAGTGTCAGCGCCGTGCCGCTTTTAATGCCCCGGTGCAGGATGCTGCAACGGGGGCAGGGAGAGGAGCGCAGGGGTACCCGGTATTCATCGGAAACGTAGACAGTTTCTGCCTGAACGCTCGTGGCGAGCAGGGCGGTGACGACAGTGATCAATATCCTCATGTTAAATCCTGTTCAATGCTACGAGTCGCCCGGATCAGGGGAGCACTTTTTTAAAGGGTTTGACGGTGACGTTCGCGTAGACGCCCGCCGCCAGGTAGGGGTCTTCGTCTGCCCACTGCCGGGCGTCCTGAAGCGACGCGAATTCCGCTACCACCAGGCTGCCGGTAAAGCCGGCATCGCCCGGGTTTTCGCTGTCGATGGCGGGGTGTGGCCCGGCAATCAGTAGTCGACCCTCGGCTTTGAGGGCTTCCAGCCTGGCCAAATGAGCGGGGCGGGCGGTCAGCCTTTTCGCCAGGCTGTCTTGCGTATCTTCACAAATGACGGCGTACCACATGGGTTAGTGACCCTTCTTTTCGTGATGGTGAATAACGTCTTCCAGTGACAGTCCCGTCAGGCGGGTAATGCCCCGGAACAGGTAAAACAGCGCACCCATGAGAACAACCATGGCCGGCAAAGCGATGACGGGGAAACTCAAGGCCGTCATTTTGCCTAACTGTTCATTAAACTCAACTGTCCCGGGTTGGCCGGTGATCAGCAGGGTGGCCAACAGGTAGTTCAGCAGTGACGACAGGAAAAAAGAGCCCGCCACCAACCACGATGCGTTGGCCAACAGTTTTTCAAAGAGTCGTCCCTTGCCATTTTGTTCCAGCGCTTCAGCAATTTTGTCTGTCTGCAGAATTTTATCGTTATATAAAAATGTCTTAACCAGCGGGTAGGGGGTTTTCAGGGATATGACCGTTGCCACGCCAAATATTGCCGGCACGAGTGCTTCCTTGATGGCGATATAGGCCGGATCCAGTTCCAGCAGACTGATACCGCCGGTGAGCAGAACGCTGATTACACCCAGCGCCGAGAAGAAATTGATTTTGTGGGCGGCGATAAAGTCTTTCACGCCGTAGGCAATGGGGAAAGACAGGGCGACGACAATGGCCAGCCGGGTGCCCAGGTATTCGTCACCGCTCAGTTTGGTGAGAATCACAGTGGGAAAAATAATATTAAACAATAGGTTGAGAAGCAGGCTTTCGCTCTTGGCCGGCCCTTTGGGTGGGGTTGGAGGCGCTGTTTCGGGCATCGGGTATCGTTTATCAGTCGTAGAGAGGTGGCTCGGGATTGTAAGGGATAGCGGAAGCAGAATCGAGCGAGTAGTCGCCGATTCTCCACCACAATGGGTTCTGTGTGCTATTCCTCGATTAGACTTATTCCCAGTTGAATTTGACGTAAAAATAAGGCAATAATGGCGAAACTACCACAATAGAATTAATAAATAATTCTATCTTTTTGATTTTAAAGGAAAAGTGATGGTTGACGCCCTGAGGGTTGGCAAGCAGAATGACAATTTGCCGCAGGATATGGACGTTGAGTTCGGGGACTTGCTGATTTCCTACCTTGAGCAATTGGGGGTGGAATACATCTTTGGCGTACCCGGTGGAGCGATCGAGCCGTTCTACAGCGCCTTGGCCCGCAGTGAGCGCCGGGGCGGTCCCCGTGCGGTGATTGCGCGCCACGAAACCGGTGCAGCGTTCATGGCCGATGGCTATGCCCGCAACACCGGCAAGCTGGGTGTTTGTTGCGCCACCACGGGTCCGGGTGCAACGAACCTGATCACCGGCGTCGCCTCCGCGTATGAAAATAACATTCCCATGCTGATCATTACTGCGCAGACGGCGCTCTCCACCTTTGGTCGCGGTGCTTTTCAGGAGTCGTCCTGTACGGGAACCAACACGGTGGGTCTGTTTGAGTACTGTACCCGTTACAACACCCTAGTCTCCCATGCGGAGCAGTTTGAAGCCAAGCTGGTATCCGCCATCATGACAGCCTTTCAGTCCCCGGGTGGCCCGGTTCACCTGAGCGTGCCCCTGGATATCATGCGGGATCGCGCCCCGGCACCCAAACCCAGTTACGATCTGGTGGGGTTGCTCAACAAGCCTTCCCTCCTTGATGACGAGGCCGTGGACCAGTTTTACGAAGAGCTGACCAAGGCTAAAAGTCCGGTGTTCCTGATCGGCGACGAGGCCGGCGAGGCGATCGGCAGTATTCTGACCCTGGCCGTGGATCTCAAGGCGCGCATTCTGGTGACGCCCCATGGCAAGGGGTTGGTCAGTCCCTACCACCCGCTGTTCTGTGGCGTTATCGGCTTTGCCGGCCACCAGAGTGCCCGGGATGTTCTCTCGGATCCGGAGGTGGACTTGGTGGTGGCCATTGGTGCAACCCTGGGTGAGTGGGCCAGTGACGGCTGGGATACGGAATCCCTGTTGACGACCCGCATGATTCACGTGGAAGCCGTGGAAGAGAACTTTACCCGCACGCCAATGGCGAAGCTTCATGTGCGCGGTCGACTGTTGGCTATTTTTGATCGATTGGTGGATCGCTTCGAAACCGACCAGCGCGCAAAGATCCACGCGGTGAATGAAGATGGTGGGTCCTCAGAAGAGATTTCCAGCCAGGAAAAAATTCTGCATTTCGAAATGGAGGATGTCGCCGGTTATCATTCCGATGCGACCCCCATCAAGCCGCAGCGTCTGATGCGGGATCTGCCGAAGATTTTCCCCCCGAATACCCGGTATCTGGCGGATTCCGGCGGCAGTTTCACCTGGGCTACGCACTACCTGCACCCCTATGATCGCCGCATCGCCGGTAAACGAAACGGCCGGGGCGGCTTGTTTCGCGCCTCCCTGGAGTTCGCGTCGATGGGTTGGGCCATTGGCAGCGCCGTGGGTACGGCGCTGGCGGAAAAAGGCAGTCCGGTGGTCTGTATCACGGGTGACGGCAGTTTATTGATGAGCGGACAGGAAATTACCGTGGCGATTCAGGAGAAGCTGCCGGTTGTTTTCGTTATTCTTAACGACAGTTGCTACGGGATGGTGCGACATGGGCAAAAACTGACGGGTGCGGAACCCATTGGTTTCGATTTGCCAGTGATCGATTTTGCCGCGTTTGCACGCTCCATGGGTGCCGAGGGCATCGTTATCGAGTCGCCGGAACAATTGTTGGCGTTGGATGTCGATGCCATCTGTAAGCGTGAGGGGCCGACGCTCCTGGACGTGAGAATAGATCCCGATGAAGTCCCACCCATGGGGATGAGAGCAAAAGCCTTGACGCAAATGGTATGACAGACAAAAAAATCGAAACAATCACCACACGGATTTGGAACGAGACGGCGGAGGCGGATAACCCCTTCGCCGCTTCTGCTTGTTACTGTGCCGGTTACGATGTCTATGGCGACTTGCTGGGCAAGGCCAGTTACATCGAATATTTGTACTTGCTGTTCAAGCTGGAGCGGCCAACGGCGTCACAGACAAAATTGCTGGAAGGTTTGGCGGTGGCTCTGGCGAACCCCGGACCCAGGGATCACAGCGTTCGCGCGGCCATGTGTGCCGGTGTCGGCGGGTCCACGCGAGCCTCCGCCTTGATTGGCGCCATTTCAGTTGGCGCGGGCAACCTGGGAGGCGGCCGCGAAGTCTATACCGCGGCCCAGTACTGGGTTCAGTGTGGAACGGATATCAATGCCTGGCGAGACATGATCAAGCATCCTCCCGAGGAGGAGCGCGCCGATGTCTGGATGCCAATGGAGCACCCCCCCGGCTTTGATCCCAATGGAGCCTCCTGTCCTGCCCCGGTCAGGCAAACCCTGGACTACCTGGCCGATGTCGGTGCTGCCGACAACCTGACCTGGCTGAACCAACACCGGGAGGCACTGGAGGACATCGCCGGCCTGCCGCTGTCCATGTCCGGTGTGGCGGCCGCCACCCTGCACGCCCTGGAGCTGACGCCGGAGCAGTCTGAAATACTGTATATGCTGTTGCGCCTGCCCGGTGCTGCGGTACATTCCCTCGAGCAGGAACTGGCCTGGAGGAAGTATCCATTTTTCGGTTCTGGTCTGCGGTTTGCCGATGCCCCTGAGACAACTGATGAGAGCGGTTCGCAATGACCTCCCCTGAAAAACTTGAGAATTACGAGGATAACTGGGAAACGTCCATTGGCGGATGGGTTCCCGGTGAAAAGGTGCTGCTTAGAGGCAAGAATGTTCTGACTGAGCTCAAGGAATACCGGTGGTTGGAGTACCTTCTTTTTGGGATTACGGGCAGGTATTCTCCCCGCATTGCCCGCCTTATCGAGGGAATGTGGGTGATCTGCACAAGCTTTCCAGACCCAAGACTCTGGAATAATCGCATTGCGGCACTGTCGGCGACTGCGCGCTCAACAGGTGTGTTGGGATCAGCGGGCGCTTTGGCCGTGTCTGAAGCTACCATTTATGGGCTAAAACCCATTAAGGGTGGCATGGACTTTTTATACCGCATAGATCGTCAGCTCGAAGATGGGCATGAATTTGACGATCTGATTTTAAAGGAAATGAAAAAATATCGCGGTATTTACGGATATGGACGTCCCCTGGTTGACCAAGATGAACGGGTCGCGCCACTTTTAGACTTCGCTCACTCCATGGGCGCTGGTCAAGGGCGCTTTACTGACCTGGCATTTAAGGTCGATGACTATTTGGGAAACTCGAGATATAAGTATCGGATCAATGCCTCTGGGGTTGTTGCCGGGCTGTTGGCAGATGAGGGAATCACGCCAGAGCAGCATTACCATTTGGCAACGCTCACGTTTACTGCAGGTGTTTTTCCCTGTTTCCTGGATGCATCGGAGAAGCCCGAGGGAGCCTTTTTCCCTATGAGGGTGTCGCGCATTAACTTTGAGGGTGCGCATGAAAAAAGGGTTTGGGGTGACGAGCAATGAAAAAATACTGGTGGCCGTTGTTGATTTTTACCGCGGCAAATAGCTTGGCCGATGACTTGCCTTCCATGTCTGCTGACTCGGACCTGGAGCTGATGACGCTCTACGGCGGGGAAGAGTTTATTAGTATCGCGACGGGGGTCACCCAGCCGATTGCCAAAGCTCCGGCGGTCGCTTCTGTTGTCACCCGAGAAGACATTCAAAGAATGGGGGCCACGGACATTGATCAGGTTCTGGAAACCATTCCAGGCCTGCACGTTGCGCGGGACAGCACTGGCTACAATCCCATTTATACCTTTCGGGGTATTTATTCTTCCTTTAATCCACAGGTTTTGATGCTGATAAACGGCATACCCATCACAAACCTGTTAAACGGCGACAGGAATGTGGTCTGGGGGGGGATGCCCGTCAATGCGATTTCCAGGATTGAGGTCATCCGGGGACCAGGTTCCGCCCTGTATGGTGCGGATGCGTTTGCCGGTGTGATCAATATTGTGACAGTCGAGGCCGACGGCGAGGAACATTTTGAGGCCGGCGCCAGGTACGGCAGCTTTAATACCAAAGAATACTGGGTCAGCAAGGGTGGATCGATTGGCGACTTGCGGTTTTACGGCATTCTGGAAGGTTTGAAGACGGACGGGTTTGATGAAATTGTCAAATCCGATGCGCAAACCATCCTCGACAATCTTACCTTTACAAGCGCATCCAATGCCCCCGGTTCGGTCAATATGCAGCGCGAAAACTATGATGCCCGTATAGAGCTCGGCTATAAAAATGTGACGTTGAGGGCGGGGTTGCAATCCCGGAACAATGCCGGCGATGGTGTCGGTGCCGCTCAGGCGCTGGCAGAGGACAACCGTTTTTCAAGTCAGCGAATTAACGCGGACCTGACCTATGAAGACCAGAACTTTACCGAGAATCTTTCACTGAAGCTGCAAGCCAGTTACCTCCAAACCAGTCAGGAAGTGCAGGGGGATCTTGTTCTTTACCCCGAGGGAAGTACAGGGCCTTTCTTTACCTCCCCGACCTTTCCGACTCCCTACCCCGACGGTGTGATTGGTACACCCGAGGTTTATGAACGACACTCCCGGTTTAACATTACCAGTTTCTATACCGGCATAGACTCGCATGAACTCGGCTTTGGTGCAGGTTATTATTACGGCGACCTCTATAAGGTAAAGGAGTCCAAAAACTACGGCATCAACCCCTATACCATGGGGCTGATATCGCCGGGCGATCCCCCCGTCGATGTCACTGATACACCCTTTGCCTTTCTCACCGAGGATGAGCGGGAGAACAACTATTTCTTTGTTCAGGATGTCTGGCAACTCGCCAACGACTGGGAGCTGACGGCGGGCCTACGTTATGACCACTATTCGGACTTCGGTGACACCGTCAACCCCCGCCTGGCGCTGGTGTGGTCAACCACAAGAAACCTGACCACCAAGTTCCTCTACGGTGAAGCCTTCAGGGCGCCATCTTTTGCCCAGACAAGGGCACTGTTTAATCCGCTGTTCCAGGGCAACCCCGACCTGGATCCCGAGGAACTCAAAAGTTACGAGATCGCCTTTGATTACCGGGCCGGGTACAACCTGACATTTACTCTGAATGCGTTCTACTACGAGTGGGAGGATATCATCCAGTTTGTTCCCGATGCTGGTGGCAGTACCAGTACAGCCCGCAATGCCGGTGAACAGGAGGGCCACGGCCTGGAGTTCGAGGCCCGCTGGCAGGCGACTGACAGGCTGGAGTTTATCGGTAATCTGGCCTGGCAGAAATCCGAAGATAAAAACCTCGATAAGGATGCTGCCAACGCTCCGGAAAAGCAGGTCTACCTGCAGGCTGACTGGGAATTTCTTCCCTACTGGCACATGAACGTTCAGACCAACTGGGTGCTGGACAGAAACCGTGCCGCTGGCGATCCGCGCTCTGATATCGATAACTACGCACTGGTGGATTTGACCCTGCGCCGGAAATCGCTTTTTAACAACATTGACGTGGCACTGATCGTAAAAAATCTGTTCGACGAAGACGCGAGGGAACCCAGTCAGAACTCCGACCTGGGACCGCTGATTTACGATGACCTGCCATTGGCGGGGCAAACCGTGCTTGGTGAGATCCGTTATCAATTCTAGGGATGGCTGCAGAGAAGCGGTATCAGCAGGATACAAGGATGAAAAAACACTTATTTTGTAATAGAGCGACGTGGGAGGGTTTGTTGGCCAAACTGTCCCTTTTGTTGCTGACGGTGAGTTTTTGCGGCCTGAGCAGTGAAAGCGTCAGCGCCGAACTCATGGTGGTTTACCCGGAGGTGAAAGCGCCGTTCTCCAAGGTGTTCGAGGATATATCCGAGGGTGCAAAAGAGCGGTTTGTCGGCAATACCACATTGCTCCCTCTGGGTGAAAAGGGGGATGTCGGGTCGGCCATGGATGTACAAAAACCGGATGTCGTATTGGCGCTTGGCAAGAGAAGTCTGCTGACGGTCAACGCGGCCAAGCGTCCGGCACCCTTGGTGCTGGGGGCGGTCAGGGAAGTCGATTACCAGTACCCCGGAATTTTGATGATCCCCGATCCCGAAGTCATACTGGAGCGGTTGTTGCTGTTGGCGCCTGACGTCAAGCGTGTCCACGTGGTCCAGAAAGGCGAGGGGGAGGATATCCAGCTTCGCGGGGCAAAAGAGTATTTGGCCAGTCGCGGGGTCGAGCTGGATATCCGCCACAGTAACGACCTGAGAGAGGCCGCTTCCATTTACGCGGACATGCTTGAAAAAGCCAATGCCTCGGATGCCGTCTGGATCTTGCAGGACGGTTCCTATGTCAACAGCGTCATTTTTTCGCTCTTGCTGGATGCGGCCTGGAACAAAAATCTGGTGGTATTTTCCTCCAACCCACTGCATGTGAAACACGGTGCGTTGTTTGCCGTGTACCCGGACAACAAAAAAATGGGAGCGAGTCTCGGTGAAATTGCCAATCAGGTACTACAAAAGCGTGCGGAACCAAGCATGAAGCCACTGCGAGATGTGCTGCTTGCGGTCAATGAGCGCACCGGCAACCACCTGGGTATTTCCCTCTCTAACGATATTCGCGGCAAGGTTGATTTGATCCTGCCCGCCAGGTAACCCCCGTCATGGCTTTATCCCCGAAGAAACATGGCAGTGGCATGAAATTCAGGCACCAGCTCAGCCTGATTTTTGTGGTGGGCATTCTGTTTATGGCATTGATTACCTCCATTGCCGTGAGCAATATTTCCAGCAAAATCTTCCGGGACCGTCAAGTGGAGCAGGGACTTCAGGTGGCGGATTCCCTGGCCAAGCAAGGCGAGTTGGCGCTGTTGTACCAGAGCAGAGAAAGCGCCAAGGAACTGGTCGACAATGCCCTGAACTTCCCGGGCGTCACTTCGGTTGCCGTGCTCACGGAAACCGGCAAGATCCTCTACAGCAGTACAGAAAAATTACCGCCACTGAATGACCAGCCCGATGCCGTTTCCCTTGTGCGCGAAGACAAGAAGAGCTGGCTGTTCAGTGCGCCGGTGCTTGCCGGTGACTCCCAGGACAACATCTGGAATGAGTTCGATAGCTCGCCCACAGAAAACGAGGAACTGCTCGGATATATTTATCTGCAGGTGGGGAAAGACACGGCCATTCTCATGGAGCAGAGTATTCTGCGCAGCAACCTGCTGATTTCCCTGGTGGTCGCGGTCATTCTGCTACTGATGCTGCTGGGTATTTCCCGGCGCTTGACCAATCCCCTGGAGAAACTGGCCACCACGATGAAACGTGCGGAGGCGGGTGATTCCGTCAGTCGGGCGGATCTCGGGGGTCCGGCGGATATCGCCGATATGCAGCATGCCTTCAATTCCATGATGGAAGCACTGGAAAATCGCCAGCAGGAACTGATGAGGGCCATGTCGGCGGCCCTGGAGTCCGCCAGGATCAAGGGTGAGTTCGCGGCAAATGTGACCCACGAATTGCGCACGCCGATGAATGCGGTGCTGGGTATGCTGGATTTGCTGATGACCATGGGGCTCAGTGCCAAGCAGCTCGAATATGTTGAAACGGCAAAATCCTCAGCAGAGGGATTGCTGGAATTGATCGATGAAATCCTCACTTTTTCCGAGATTGATTCAAACAACCTGACTATTGAAAAAGAAGACTGTGCACTCCACGAGGTGCTGGATGAAGTGGTCGGTCTGCTGTCCAGCCAGGCGCTCAAGAAGAAGGTTGATCTGGGCTACTTGATCGATGAGTCGGTCCCACGGGTAATTCACGGTGATTGCTCGCGTATCCGGCAGGTGGTGATTAACCTGGTCGGCAACGCCATCAAGTTTACCGAGATGGGTGAGGTGTCGATCCATGTCAGGCACAGTGAAGCGGCCGAGTCAGAGGGCGCGGATGGCATGTTGCAGTTTGAGGTGCAGGACACGGGGATTGGCATCACGGAAGCAAGCCAGCAGAAAATTTTCGACGCCTTCACCCAGGTGGATTCGTCGAGCACCAAAAAATATGAGGGAACGGGCCTGGGGCTGGCCATCAGCAAGCAGATTGTAGAGCTGATGGGAGGCTCGATCTGGGTATCCAGTGAAATGGGCCGGGGCAGTTCGTTTTTCTTTACCTTGCCTTCGGGTGAGGTCGATGCTGTGGCCCCTGCCACCAATACGGCGATGGCCCGCGCCTATCAGGGCAAAACGGCGCTTCTGGTGGACAACAGTGACATCGTCCGCGCTTTTGGCGCTCAGCAGTTGGGCAGAATGGGTATGGCGTGCCAGGTGATCGGAGCCGGCATCGATGCTCTGGAGTACATCCGCCAGTTGTCGCGCAATAACGATACGCTGGATGTGCTGTTGATCGATGAGGATATGCCCGGGTTGCGGGCAGCGGATTTCATGAGACTGGTCCGGGATGAAACGGCTGTCAAAGACTGTCTCGTGGTGATCCTCAGCAATCCATGGGATAAGGGGGACGCCGAAAAAATCGACGGTGTTCCCTACCTGAATAAACCTCTCAAGTCCCTCGATCTCAAAGGTTGCCTCGAACAGCACCTGTCGGGAGAGGGCCATGTGGAAAAAGCAGCCAAGCCGAGCAACAGCAACACCATTGAAAAGCTCTATTCCCGTTCCCGCCAGGTGCTGGTGGTCGACGACAACCGGGCCAACCAGCAGGTGGCCATCGGCATGCTGGAGCGTATGGGGTGTGAATGTCAGGTGGCCGAAAACGGCAAGGTCGCGGTTGAGGCCGTGATGCGGCAGCGCTTTGATGTTGTCCTGATGGATTGCTATATGCCGGTGATGGATGGTTATGACGCTACCCGGCAAATCCGAATGTACGAGGGGGGCCGGAGTGAGGGGCAGGGCATGCCCATTGTCGCCATGACGGCAAACAATACCCAGACGGAAGTTGAACGATGCACGACGGCCGGGATGGACGATTTTTTATCCAAGCCCCTGCGTATCAATGCGTTGAAGAAAATGCTCCTCAAATGGATGCCCACCGATCCGGAGGAGAGAGCTGTTGTCGACGGTGATCAGGCATCGGCAGAACCCTCCCATGAGGTGGGAGAGGTTAACGGTGCCGGCTTTGACGCCCTGGTCGTCCAGGAACTGAAAAACACCGTTGGTGAAGTGCTCGAATCCATGATTCAGGCATTTCTGGAAGATACCCCCGTCTATCTCAACTCCCTGCAGCATGCGATTCTGGAGGGGGACGCTAAAAAGGTCCGCGAGCTCGCCCACACTGTCAAGGGCAGCGCTTCCAACTTTGGTGCCTACCGGGTTGCGGAGTTGGCCAAGATTCTGGAAGAGAAGGGCGCCACCGGCGACCTTGAAGATGCCGAAGAACTGCACAAACAATTGAAAGACGCCTATGCCGCCCTGAGCAAAGGGCTGGAAGAGTATATCGTCGACGACGATGGCAGTCCGCATATGAGGGGTGAGAACTACCATATCCTGATTGTCGACGATGATCGCTCTATGCGGCTGGCGTTGAAAAATGTCTTCAAGGCACAGGAATATGTCATAGAAGAAGCCGGTGACGGCCTGCAGGCGGTCTCCCAGTGTCAGCGCAATATGCCGGACCTCGTGTTAATGGATGCCATGATGCCGGAAGTGGACGGTTTCGTCGCCTGTGAACGCATCCGTCAACTGCCCAACGGCGCCGATACCCCTGTGTTGATGGTCACCGCGCTCGAGGATGAGGATTCCATCGTCAAGGCCTTTGCCGCCGGCGCCACCGATTACATTCCCAAACCGATCCACTTCTCCGTGCTCAAGCAGCGGGTGTCGCGCCTGATTCAGGCCAACAAAGTCGAAAAGCACGTCAAGCAACTGGCCTATCACGATCCTCTGACGGGGTTGCCGAACCGCACCCATCTGATGCAGCAACTGCGCTTGATGCTGAACCGGGCCCAGCTGGAAGAGAAGAAAGTGGCGATTTTGTTCCTGGATCTGGATCGCTTCAAGATGATCAACGATACCCTGGGGCACGATGCCGGCGACTTGTTGTTGAAAGCGGTGTCGGAGCGAATCCGCCGCTGTGTCCGGAGTCAGGACTTTATCGCCCGGCTCGGTGGGGACGAGTTTACCGTGATTCTCGAAGGCATCACGGAACTGGATGCGGTCTCCAAAATCGCCGCCAAAATTTGTGACACGCTGAGTCAGCCCTTCGTTTTCCTGCAGCAAAAAATGTTTGTCACCACCAGCGTGGGTATCTCCGTGTTCCCGCAGGATGGACAGGACATCGGCGCGCTGATGAAGCATGCGGACTCCGCCATGTTCCGCGCCAAGGAACAGCGCAACAACTATTGCTTTTATGTGGAGGGCATGGAAGACGAGATCGCCCGTCGTATGGAGGTGGAGCGGGAGTTGCGCCATGCCATCCAGGACGATGAGCTGTGCCTTTTCTACCAGCCGAAAATGGATTTCAGCACCGGTGAAATGATCGGGGCCGAGGCGCTGATTCGCTGGCAGCATCCCCGCCGCGGGCTTCTTTCCCCCGACATGTTTATCCCCATGGCCGAAGAGAGCGGCTTGATCAACCAGATCGGCGACTGGGTGCTTGAGCGCGCCTGCAGGCAATTGAAAGACTGGGGTGACGATGGCCGCAGACTGCAACTGGCGGTGAACCTGTCGAGCAAGGATCTTCAGGTCGAGGGTTTTGACAAGAAAATGCAGCGATTGGTGGAGGAATACTCCATACAGCCCGGCACCCTTGAGCTGGAAATCACGGAAAGCACGTTGATGGAGAACCCCGAAGAACTGGAAGTGGAGTTAAACGCGTTGTGCGCCATGGGCTTGACCCTGGCCATCGACGATTTCGGCAGCGGCTTTTCGTCACTGAACTATCTGAAGCGGCTGCCGGTGGACGTACTAAAGATCGACCGCATGTTTATTCGGGACCTTGAAAAAGAGGACAATGACAAGGCCATTGTTTCCGGGATCGTGGCACTCGCCAGCAGCCTGGGCCTCAGAACCGTGGCGGAGGGCGTCGAAAACCAGGAACAACTGGCTATTCTCAAGCAGCTTGGCTGCGATATCGGCCAGGGCTATTACTACAGCAAGCCATTGTCCCGGGAAGACTTCGAGCAACATTATTTCCAGGTCCCGGCGCTGGATTGACCCCGTTGCCAATGCGACCTCCCGGGTGGTTCTGTGAGATAATCGGCACAAACGGTCCCGGCATAGATTTATGAGTCAGTTTTTTACCATACACCCCGAAAACCCACAGCAAAGATTGATACATCAGGCCGTGGACATCATCCGCCGCGGGGGGCTGGTGATCTACCCCACGGATTCAGCCTACGCCATTGGCTGTCACATCGGGGATAAAAAGGCCCTGGACAGAATCCGCCTGATCCGGCATCTGGACAAGCACCATAACTTTACGCTGGTCTGCCGCGATCTGTCGGAACTGGCGCTCTACGCCAAGGTGGACAATCAGGTCTACCGCACCCTGAAGGCCCACACACCGGGTTCCTATACATTCATTCTCGAGGCGACCTCGGAAGTGCCCCGCCGGCTCATGCACCCCAAGCGCAAAACCGTCGGTTTGCGGGTTCCCGCCAACCCCATTGCGCTGGCGCTGCTGGAGGAGCTGGGCGAGCCCCTGATGAGCGTGACCCTGATCATGCCCGATGATGAATTTCCCCTGATAGACCCCTACGATATTCGCGATATTCTCGAACACCGGGTGGATCTGATTATCGACGGTGGATTCTGCGGATTGGAAATGACCTCCGTGGTTGATCTGACCGGCGAAGTGCCACAGATACTTCGCGAGGGCGTGGGCAAGACCGACGATCTGATTCCCTGAGCCTTACCGCGTCACTGGTCGCAGCGCCGAATCACGGTATAATCCCTTTTTGTTCAGTGTTGGCCGTGGCTTCATGACTTCTCACACCCTGCCCGAAGAACACCACCTCCAGGGCGATCACGCCCCGGAAGCGCCGTCCCATCCCACCCAGGAAGAAATGCCCTTCGCCATTGTGATGGGTCGGCATCTGACGGAACTGCCCAAGGATTTGTATATCCCGCCGGAGGCTCTGGAAGTCTTTCTGGAGGCTTTCGAGGGCCCGCTGGACCTGCTGCTGTACATGATACGCCGGCAGAATCTCGACATCCTGGAGATCAACGTCGCCGAAATTACCCGCCAATACATGGCTTACATCGAAATGATGAAAGCTATGCAACTGGAACTGGCCGCCGAGTACCTGCTGATGGCGGCCATGCTGGCGGAAATCAAATCCCGTATGCTGCTGCCCCGGCAGGTGGTGGAGGAAGAGGAAGAAGACCCCCGCGCGGAACTGATCCGCCGACTCCAGGAGTACGAGCGATTCAAGCAGGCGGCGGAGGACATTGATGACTTGCCGCGTCTCGGTAGGGATGTCTATCCCGCGTCCGCGAAGGAGCCCGACCGGCGGCGGGAAAAACCACAGCCGGATGTGGCCATGAAAGAATTGTTGATGGCGCTCACCGACGTATTGCACCGGGCGGAAATGTTCGAGAGCCACAAAGTGCAACTGGAGAAGCTGTCCACCCGCGAACGGATGTCGCAGGTGCTGGAAACCCTGCGGGGCAAACAGTTCGTTCCCTTTGTCAGTCTGTTTCGGCTCAACGAAGGCCGCAGCGGGGTGGTCGTGACCTTTCTGGCGATCATGGAGCTGATCAAGGAAACACTGGTGGAAATTGTGCAAAGTGAACCCTACGGCCCCATCCACGTAAAAGCGCGTTAACAGGTACGATGTAGACATGGATAACGAGCAACTGAAAAAAATTATCGAAGGTGCGCTGCTGGCGGCGGGGCGATCCCTCGATATCGGTCACCTGCAGGGACTGTTCGACCTGGATCAGGTGCCGGCGAAGGATCAACTGCTGGCGGTGCTGGAAGACATCGAGAACGACTGTGCCGGTCGCGGTTATGAACTGCAAAAGACCGCCAGTGGCTACCGCTTCCAGGTGCGCGAGGAGCTGGCGCCCTGGATCAACCGGTTGTGGGAAGAAAAACCCAAAAAATATTCCCGGGCGTTGCTGGAAACCCTGGCACTGGTTGCCTACAGACAGCCGTTGACCCGGGGCGATATCGAGGACATACGTGGGGTATCGGTCAGTTCAGAAATCATCAAGACCCTGCTGGAACGGGAATGGGTTCGCGTGGTGGGACATCGCGACGTGCCCGGTCGCCCGGCGCTGTACGCGACGACCCGGGAGTTCCTCGATTATTTCTGCCTGCAGAGTCTGGAGGACCTGCCCGCACTTAACGAGATTCGCGACATCGACAGTCTCGACTCCGAGTTGTCATTGCCCGGTGTGGATGCCCGGAACGATGACCCGGAGGGCGGGGCGGCCCAGCCGCAAGCTGAGGAGGCGACCGCCGGGGAACACAGCCTCGCGGTGGACCCCGAGAGTGAAGAGGCGCGACAAAACTGATGACGGAGAAGTTGCAGAAAGTGCTGGCGGCGGCCGGCTATGGTTCCCGTCGCGAGCTGGAGCAGTGGATACGCGACGGCCGGGTGCAGGTCAACGGCAAGATCGCCCGTTTGGGAGACCGGGTTTCTCCCGAAGATACCGTCGTGGTGGATGGCAAACGCGCCAAACTGCCCACTCCCGATCAGCGCATCCGCGTCCTGCTCTACAACAAGCCCGAGGGGGAGGTCTGTACCCGTTCCGACCCCGAAGGGCGGAAGACAGTATTCGACCGACTGCCCCAGTTGAGCGGGGAGCGCTGGATTGTTGTCGGACGGTTGGATATCAGTACCACGGGCCTGTTGCTGTTTAC
>Ga0070727_10002506_pt1 | contig 17650 bp, 28 predicted proteins | sample tdAd472_FD_66722 | JGI IMG/M metagenome (GOLD analysis project Ga0070727, IMG submission 66722) | Marine sediment microbial communities from the Atlantic coast under amendment with organic carbon and nitrate - tdAd47.2 | ecosystem: Environmental > Aquatic > Marine > Coastal > Sediment | place...
GAACGGGAGCGTCGATATCGTCTCGATCGGGAACGCGAGTCTGGGTTCGTTACTCATGGAGTTCATCGGGGCACCCGGTCCGTCCGCGAATTAGGGTGTCGATCGACGATCGGCGAACCATTTCCAGCCACCAACGTCGGTTGCCTGCGTTCAACGGTGAAGCTCTGACGCCCGCTACCTTCTGCTGATGCTGCGTTTCCAACTTCTTGGCATCCCGGTCGGGGTGCACGCCACCTTTCTGCTGATCGTCGTGCTTGGCCCGACGAACTCGGCTCAGGCGGCCTCTCTGTGGGTTGGCGCTGCATTTGTCGCGATCATGCTCCATGAGTTCGGTCACGCTCTGTTCGCCCGACGGTTTGGCGCGAAAGGTGTCAATATCACGCTGTATGGCCTCGGTGGGCTGACGAGCTACAGCCATGAAGAAGGAATGAGCCACGGTCGATCGTTTGTGGTGTCTGCCGCAGGTTCAGCGGTCGGAATCATCGCCGGTCTTGCGCTGATCGGCCTCGGCCGTCTCGACGTCTTCGTGGGTTGGCCCGACGCAGCGATCGAGTTTCTCGACTTCTTTGTGTTTGTTGCCCTGGTGTGGGGTGTTCTCAACTGGATTCCCATCGTGCCCCTTGACGGTGGGCACATGGCAGAGCATCTGATTGCCGTGTTCTCGGAGGAGAAGGCACCGCTCATCGCCCAGGTCATAACGTGGGTCACGGTCGCCGCGATTGTCCCACTGGCACTCCTCAACGGGTTTTACTTCGCGGCCGTCATCGTCGTGGTGTTTGCCGCGGCAGGGTTCCGCGACTTCAGAGCGAGAACGGTTTCGTCTGAGACTTCGGTTCAGCCGGAGGTCGAAGAACTCAAACCTGCACCTCCCGCCCCACCGACCCCGCCTGAACCGCCCTCGACACCACCGGCATTTCCGATCTGACTCCTTGGTGATAGGCGTTTTGCGGCTCTGTGCTATGTTGCTGACAACAACCGAGTACGGCTGTGGCCACCCGGCCACTTTCCCCTGCGCTTTAGACACGGCGCTTGATATACTGCCGTCTAGGTTTTCCCAACCGAACCCGCTGGTACCCGGAGGCCGTCTGAGCTGCGCTCAGATTGCTGTTGTGCTGGAAGAGGTTCACACAAGGGATCGGCTCCGTTGCCACGTGGCAAAGGTGCCGATTTTCGTTCGTCAGAACTCCGATACCCGGGTGTCGGGTCGGAGTGCGCCAATAAGAGAGACGGAAGAGCAACGTGCCAACCGTGCAGCAACTGGTCCGACAAGGCCGGAAGCCAAAGACGAAGAAGATGAGGACTGTCGGCCTAGCCGGGTCCCCACAACGCCGCGGCGTGTGCACTCGCGTGTACACCGTGACCCCAAAGAAGCCGAACTCGGCTCTTCGGAAGGTCGCCCGTGTCCGCCTGTCATCGGGTGCGGAAATCACCGCATACATCCCCGGTGAGGGCCACAACCTCCAGGAGCACTCGATCGTGCTCGTTCGTGGTGGTCGTGTGAAGGACCTTCCCGGTGTTCGATACAAGGTCATTCGTGGCGCTCTCGACGCTGCCGGTGTCGACGGTCGCAAGCAGGCGCGTTCCCGCTACGGCACGAAGAAGGTTTCCTGATGCGGAGAGCTCCAGCAGAAGTACGCAAACTCGACCCAGATCCGATCTATCAGTCGGTCTTGGTCACGCAGATCATCAACAAGGTTCTCCTCAAGGGCAAGAAGGGTGCGGCACGCCGCATCGTCTACACCGCAATGGACACGGTCGAAAAGCGCACCGGGTCTGATCCGTTGCCCGTGCTCAAGCGTGCCGTCGACAACGTCCGGCCCCAGATGGAGGTCAGGACCCGCAGAGTCGGTGGCTCCTCGTACCAGGTGCCCGTTGAGGTTCGTGCCCGCAGGGCGCAGACACTTTCCGTTCGTTGGCTTGTCGAGTTCGCACGCAAGCGTCGTGAGAACACGATGGCGGAGCGTCTCGCTAACGAGATCCTCGACGCTGCCAACCGCACAGGCGCTGCGGTAAAGCGTAAAGAAGACATTCACAAGATGGCTGAGTCCAACAAGGCTTTCGCCCACTACCGCTGGTAACAACGCATGGCTAGAACAATCCCACTCGAGACGATCCGCAACATCGGAATCATGGCCCACATTGACGCGGGCAAGACGACGACGACCGAGCGGATTCTCTACTACACCGGCCGAACACACAAGATCGGCGAGGTTCATGAGGGCGCTGCCGTCATGGATTGGATGGAGCAGGAGCAGGAGCGTGGCATCACGATCACGTCCGCTGCAACGACCTGCCTGTGGGACGGTCACACGATCAACATCATCGACACCCCTGGTCACGTCGACTTCACCGTTGAGGTCGAGCGTTCACTTCGCGTTCTCGACGGCGCCGTTGCGGTGTTCGACGCAGTATCTGGTGTGGAGCCACAGTCAGAAACGGTGTGGCGCCAAGCGGACAAGTATGGCGTTCCCCGCATCTGCTTCATCAACAAGATGGACCGGATTGGTGCAGACTATTTCGCCGCTGTCGACTCAATCGTCGAACGACTCGGTGGTAACCCTGTCGCTATCCAGATCCCGATCGGTGCAGAGTCCGAGTTCAAGGGCGTTGTCGATCTCGTTGAGATGGAGGCAATCCTCTGGCACGACGACGATGGTGTCGAATGGGAACGATCAGAGATTCCGGCTGAACTCAAAGACCAGGCAGAAGAGTGGCATCACAAGATGCTCGATGTCGTCGCCGCCGAGGATGAGGCGCTTCTTGAGAAGTACCTCACCGAAGAAGAGTTGACGCCAGACGAGATTCGTTCCGTCATCCGCAAGGGGACGATCGAGCGCGACTTTGTTCCGGTCATGTTGGGAACGGCGTTCAAGAACAAGGGCGTTCAACCGCTGCTCGATGCTGTTGTCCAGTACCTACCTTCACCGACGGATCTTCCTCCCATGAACGGTTTCAAGCCAGGCAACGAAGACATGACAGTTGAGCGCAAGGCTCTCGACTCTGAGCCCTTCTCTGCCCTTGCCTTCAAGATCATGTCCGACCCCTATGTCGGCAAGCTGACCTACTTCCGGGTGTACTCAGGCCGCGCTGACAAGGGCGACTCTGTCACGAACACCACGAACGGGAAGAAGGAACGCTTCGGTCGTCTCCTTCGTATGCACGCCGCCAAGCAGGAGGACATCGACGAGATCATGACCGGCGATATCGTCGCCGCCGTCGGGATGAAGAACACAAAGACCGGCGACACGCTGTCCGCATCGGACAGCCCAGTGCAGCTCGAGTCCATGTCGTTTCCCGCTCCCGTGATTTCAGTCGCGATTGAGCCAAAGACGAAGTCGGACCAAGACAAGCTCGGAACGGGTCTCGGCAGACTGTCCGAAGAGGATCCGACGTTCCAGGTGCACACGGACGACGAGACCGGCCAGACCATCATTGAAGGTATGGGTGAGCTACACCTCGAGGTCATCGTCGACCGTCTGTTCCGTGAGTTCAAGGTGGAAGCGAATGTCGGTCGCCCGCAGGTTGCGTATCGAGAGACCATCAAGCGTCCGGTCAACAAGATTGACGCCAAGTTCAAGCGCCAGACCGGTGGATCCGGTATGTATGGCCACGTCGTAATCGACCTCGAACCACTCGAGCCAGGCTCTGGCTTCGAATTCGAAGACGCCGTAAAGGGTGGAAATGTTCCACGCGAGTACATCCCGGCAGTAGAGAAGGGCATGCGTGAGGCTCTCGCCAACGGCGTGCTCGCCGGATACCCACTCGTCGACATCAGGGCTCGTCTCATCGATGGATCGAGCCACAACGTCGACTCCAATGAAATGGCCTTCAAGATCGCAGGATCGATGGCCATCCAAGAGGCAGCCAAGACTGCCGGAGTCAAGCTCCTCGAACCGGTGATGGCCCTTGAGGTTGTTACCCCAGAGGATTACATGGGCGATGTCATCGGAGACATCTCGTCACGTCGTGGCAAGGTGGAGAAGATGGAGGCCCGTGGCCCCGTAAAGGTCGTGAGTGCGCTCGTACCGTTAGCCGAGATGTTCGGCTACGTCGGAGACCTGAGATCACGAACGCAAGGCAGAGCGAACTACTCGATGCAGTTCCATTCATATCAAGAAGTACCGACCCAAGCCGCACAAGAAATCGTGGCCAAGGTCAGAGGCGAATAGGAGATCCGTCATGGCGAAGGAAAAGTTTGAGCGGTCGAAGCCGCATGTGAATATTGGCACGATGGGTCATATTGATCATGGGAAGACGACGTTGACTGCGGCGATTACGAAGGTGTTGTCTGAGGCTGGGGATGGGTCTTCGGCGTTTACGGCGTTTGAGGATATTGATAAGGCTCCTGAGGAGCGTGAGCGTGGTATCACGATTGCGATTTCTCATGTTGAGTATGAGACGGAGAATCGTCATTACGCGCATGTTGATATGCCTGGGCATGCTGATTATGTGAAGAACATGATTACGGGTGCGGCTCAGGTTGATGGTGCGGTGTTGGTGGTGTCTGCTGCTGATGGTCCGATGCCTCAGACTCGTGAGCATGTGTTGTTGGCGCGTCAGGTTGGTGTGCCGGCTTTGGTTGTGTTTATGAACAAGGTTGATCAGGTTGATGACGATGAGTTGTTGGATTTGGTTGAGCTTGAGGTTCGTGATTTGTTGAATGAGTATGAGTTCCCTGGGGATGATGTTCCTGTTGTGCGGGGTTCTGCTTTGAAGGCTTTGGAGGGGGATGAGGCTGCGGCTGCTTCGGTGTTGGAGTTGATGGCTGCGGTTGATTCGTATATTGAGGAGCCGGTTCGTGAGACGGAGAAGCCGTTTGCGATGCCGATTGAGGATGTCTTTTCGATTACGGGTCGTGGGACGGTGGTGACTGGCCGTATTGAGCAGGGGGTGCTCAAGGTTGGTGATCAGGTTGAGATTGTTGGTTTGCGTGATTTGCAGTCGACGACGTGTACGGGGATTGAGATGTTCCGTAAGTTGTTGGATGAGGGTCGTGCTGGGGACAATGTTGGTTTGTTGCTTCGTGGTATTGGGAAGGAAGATGTGGAGCGTGGTCAGGTGATTGCGGCTCCTGGTTCTATTACTCCTCATACGGTGTTTGAGGCCAATGTTTATATTTTGACCAAGGATGAGGGTGGGCGTCATAACCCGTTCTTTGATGGGTATCGGCCGCAGTTCTATTTCCGTACTACGGATGTGACGGGTGCTGTGAAGTTGCCTGAGGGCACTGAGATGGTGATGCCTGGTGATAACACTGAGATGACGGTGACTCTTGGTAAGCAGATTGCTATGGATGAGGGTCTCCGGTTTGCTATTCGTGAGGGTGGCCGCACAGTGGGTGCTGGCCGTGTCACCAAAATCCTCGAGTAAACACGAACCCTTCAGCTTGGAGCGTTTCGCCCCAAGCAACCAAGCCAACGCCGACAGCGAACAGCTCTAGAACGAAACGAAGTGAGAAACAAAATGGCAGACGAGCATCGGATCCGAATCCGACTCAAGGCGTACGACCACTCGGTCGTCGACGAGTCAGCGAAGAAAATCGCGGAGACGGTGATCCGTACCCAGGCAAAGATCAAGGGACCGGTTCCGCTCCCAACGAGAATTCACCGGTACACCGTCATCCGTGGACCGCACGTCGACAAGACGTCGCGCGAGCACTTTGAGATGCGTATCCACAAGCGGTTGATCGACATCTTGGAGCCAACACCAAAGACGGTCGACTCGCTCATGCGACTCGATCTGCCAGCAGGCGTGGAAGTAGAGATCAAGACATGAACGCAATCATCGGAGAGAAGCTGGGGATGACCCAGATCTTCGACGAGGAGAACCGTGCGATACCGGTGACGGCCGTGAAGGCCGGACCCGTCGTCGTGACGCAGATCAAGCGTCCCGCAACGGACGGCTATTCGGCGATCCAGATCGCATTCAAGGAACTGGCCGCTGACAAGGCGGGTCGTCCAGCGACAGGTCACTTCGCCAAGGCCGGCGTTGCGCCTCATCGTCACCTCATCGAAGTCAAAGTCGAGGATGCTGAAGCGTTCGAGCTTGGTCAACAGATCACAATCGCTGATGTCCTTGAAGCTGGTCAGAAGGCTGATATCACTGGCATTTCGAAGGGCAAAGGATTCGCCGGCTCGATGAAGCGTCACAACTTCAAGGGGCAAGGCGCATCACACGGTGCCCACAAGGTTCACCGAGCGCCTGGAGCGATCGGCGCATGTGCCACTCCAGCTCGCGTGTTCAAGGGCAAGCGTATGCCTGGACGTATGGGTGGCGAGCAGGTCACGATGATGAACATTGAGGTCATCAGGGTCGATACCGAGCGGAACCTCGTTCTGCTTGCGGGTGCCGTGCCTGGTCCAAAAGGTTCGATCGTGGTGCTGCGTGAGGCGGTGAAGGCCAATGGCTGACAAACTGACAGCAGATCTCTACACAGCTGATGGGACGTCACAAGGTTCTGTGGATCTCAATCCCGACGTGTTTGGCATCGAGCCAAACGCTGATGTCATGCATCAGGTCGTGACTGCCCAGCTCGCCGCAAAGCGTGCGGGCACACACTCGACCAAGACGCGTGCCGAGGTGCGCGGTGGAGGTCGCAAACCGTGGGCCCAGAAGGGTCTCGGTCGTGCAAGGCACGGCTCCATTCGTTCCCCGCAGTGGGTGGGCGGTGGTGTTGCACACGGGCCGAAGCCCCGTGACTACAGCCAGCGGACCCCAAAGAAGATGCGTCGCCTTGCACTCCGCAGCGCTTTGTCGGTTCGTGCAGCCGAGGGCCAGATCAAGGTCGTCGATTCGTTCGACGAATGGGATACCCCAAGGACCAAGAACGCAACAGCGCTACTCAAGGCCATCGGCGCCACCGGCAAGGTGCTGCTGATCGCTGAGGACCATGAGCGCACTGCCATCAAGTCGTTTCGCAATCTCGATCACGTCATCGCACACAACCTCGGTCAGGCAAACACCTACGACGTTCTGTGGGCAGAGACTGTCGTGATGAGCCGTGGAACGCTCGAACTCGGCCAGGGAGCGCCTCGGGGAACCGAGGAACATGCTTCTGGTGTCCGGGGAACCCAGGAAGGTGAATCGGCATGAAGAACCCACGCGACATCATCTTTGAACCTGTGGTGTCTGAGAAGTCGTACGACCTCGTATCGGACAGCAACAGCTACACATTCGTCGTTGATCGTCGGTCGAACAAGACAGAGATCAAGCTGGCGATCCAGACCATATTCGACGTGAAAGTCACATCGGTGAACACGATGAACCGCAAGGGCAAGCTCAAGCGAACCGGTTACACGATCGGTAAGCGGAATGACTCGAAGCGTGCCATCGTCCAACTCGCCGATGGCGACTCGATCGACGTCTTCGAGGTATAGATCATGGGCATCAAGAAACTCAAACCAACCTCACCGGGGCGTCGCTTCCAGACGGTGTCGGACTTCGACACCATTACGAAGTCGACTCCTGAGAAGAGCCTTCTCGCACCAAAGACCCGTTCGTCAGGCCGTAACTCATACGGTCGCATCACATCGCGTCATCGTGGTGGCGGTCACAAGCGTCGCTATCGCATCATTGATTTCAGGCGAACCAAAGATGGCATCCCAGCCAAGGTCGCCTCGGTCGAGTACGACCCGAACCGCAACGCCCGCATTGCGCTGCTCCACTATGTGGACGGCGAAAAGCGATACATCCTCGCCCCAATCGGAATCAAGGTCGGAGACATGCTCGAGTCTGGCTCTGGTGCCGAGATTCGGCCTGGCAATGCGCTCCCGCTTCGCAACATCCCGACCGGCACGATCATCCACGGAGTGGAGCTTCGTCCCGGTGGCGGTGCAAAGATGGGAAGGGCCGCTGGCACAGCTATTCAGCTGATGTCCAAGGAAAACGATGTGGCCCTGGTGCGTCTACCTTCTGGCGAGATGCGTCAGGTTGCCCTCGATTGTCGGGCAACCATCGGACAGGTCGGAAACGCAGAAGCCGAACTCATCAAGATTGGTAAGGCCGGCCGAAACCGTTGGAAGGGCAAGCGCCCTCAGTCCCGTGGTGTTGCAATGAACCCAGTCGACCACCCACTCGGTGGTGGCGAGGGTCGTAGCTCTGGTGGTCGTCACCCTGTGAGCCCTTGGGGCAAGGCAGAAGTGAAGACCCGCAAAAAGAACAAGGCAAGCGATAAGTACATCGTGCGCCGCCGCTCCCAGAAGGGTAAGAGGTAAGCCATGGCGAGAAGCCTGAAAAAGGGGCCGTTCGTGGACGAGCACCTTCTGGTGAAGGTCGAGAGGGCCAACTCCGGAGGAGACAAACGCGTCATCCGTACATGGAGCCGCCGCTCGACGATTATCCCAGAGATGGTCGGCCACACCATTGCGGTTCACGACGGACGGAAGCACGTTCCTGTCTACATCTCAGAATCGATGGTTGGTCACAAGCTTGGAGAGTTCGCTCCCACGCGAACCTTCCGTGGTCACATCAGCGACAAAGTGGTTCGACGATGAACGCACGCGCTCAAGCCAAACACATAAGGCAGTCGCCGTACAAGGTCCGGCGTGTGCTCGACCTCGTCCGCGGTCTTCCTGTTGACGAGGCACAGGCTGTCCTGCAGTTCACAAACCGCAAGGCAGCTACCACTATCAAGAAGGTGCTCGACTCGGCAATTGCCAACGCCGAGCACAACCTTGCTCTCGATCGCGAAGAGCTCTTCGTCGCCGAGGCCTATGCGGATGAGGGACCCACGCTCAAGCGTTGGCGCCCCCGTGCTCGAGGTCGCGCCACGCAGATCAGGAAGCGGACGAGTCACATAACAATTGTTGTCGCAGACGACCAGGAGGAGGATGCCTGATGGGGCAGAAGAGCCATCCCTACGGTCTGCGTCTCGGAATCGTCACTGATTGGACGGCGCGCTGGTACAGCGACAAGGAATACGCCGCAAACGTGTACGAGGACTACAAGATTCGGACGTTCCTCACCACCGAACTGAATCGTGGCGCGATTTCGCGTATCGATATCGAGCGGATTGGTGACAAGAAGGTCCAGGTCGATGTTCACACCGGTCGTCCCGGTGTCGTGATCGGCCGAGGCGGATCTGAAGCCGAGCGCATGCGTGCCGGTCTCGAAAGTCTTTCCGGGCGCAGAGTAAAATTCAACGTGATCGAGGTTCACAACCCCGAGCTTGACGCAACGCTGCTCGCACGTAGCGTCGCCGATCAGCTTGAGGGTCGCGTCTCATTCCGTCGTGCCATGAAGCGAACCGTGTCAACGGCACTCAAGGCAGGGGCTGAGGGCGTTCGCGTCCAGGCGTCTGGCAGGCTTGGTGGCGCCGACATGGGTCGAAGAGAGTGGTACCTCGAAGGACGTGTTCCACTCCACACACTTCGTGCTGACATTGATTACGGACAGGCCACGGCCAAGACGACGGTGGGTGCCATCGGGGTCAAGGTCTGGGTCTACAAGGGCGACGTCATGAAGCGCGCTGGATCAGGGACTCGTGCTGCAGCCGAGGCTCGTATGGCAGCAGGTCAGGCAGACACCGGACGACGCAAGTCGATCAAGTCCCGAGCCGAGCAAGCCGCAGGCGCCGGTCGCGAGAGCCGCATCATCGAAGCTGGAGGCGGCAAGCGTGTCGTCGAAGCCGGTGGCGGAAAGCGCGGATCACGTCTCATCGAAGCTGGCGGAGGCAAGAAGGTCACCGCAGCTGAGGGAACGTCGGAACTCGAAGAGGCACGCGCAGCTGTTTCAGACAGTGCCGTTGCCGAGGCGACCGCTGCTGAAACGACTCCTACGCCTGAGGCTGTCATCGCTGATGGCGCCGACGTCGCGGCCGTCGAAACACCTGCTGTTGCTGAGGATGCCGTCGAGGCACCTGCCGAAGTCACAGAAACCGCCCCCGAGGCAGTCGCGTCTGCTGGTGCAGACGAAGTCGTTGCTGATGCAACGGACGCTGTTGAGGAAGCCGCCGAGGAAGCAGCGGATGCTTCCGAAGGCGAAGACGAATCCGGCGAGGAGGCCTAGCGCATGTTGATGCCAAAACGCACCAAGTACCGCAAGGTCATGACTGGTCGGATGAAGGGCAACGCCAAGGGTGGAACACGGGTTTCGTTCGGCGAGTACGGTCTTCAGGCCCAGGAGCGTGGATGGATTACGTCACGTCAGATCGAGGCAGCGCGTATCGCGATGACCAGGAAGATCAAGCGTGGTGGAAAGGTCTGGATCACCATTTTTCCGGACAAGCCAATCACAGAGAAGCCTGCAGAAACCCGTATGGGTTCTGGCAAGGGCAACCCCGAATACTGGGTTGCGGTCGTGAAGCCAGGCAGGGTCATGTTTGAAATGTCAGGCGTTGACGAAGAGCTTGCTCGCGAGGCCATGCGCCTTGCGGCCCACAAGCTCCCGGTCAAAGCCAAGTTCGTGAAGCGGGAGGACGTATGAACGCCCTTGAACTTCGCAAGCTCACATATAAGGAGCTCAGCGACAAGTTGGACGAGTCAAAGGAAGAGTTGTTCAATCTTCGCTTCCAGCTCGTCACGAATCAGCTTGATAACACCGCTCGACTCAAAGAGGTCAAGCGCGACGTTGCCCGCATCGCCACGGTGATGCGTGAGCAGGAGCTCGTAGCGTGGCAGTCACAGCAGGAGGAGGCATAGATGGAACGCGCACGCCGCAAGGTTCGTGTTGGAATCGTCGTTTCCGATGCTCGCGACAAGACCGTCACGGTCGAGGTCAGGGACGCAAAGCGTCACCCTCGATACGGCAAGACGGTGCCTGTCCGAAAGAGATTCCACGCCCATGATGAAGCGAACGACGCCAACGTCGGCGACACCGTTCGCATCGAAGAGACAAGGCCGCTTTCGAAGTCGAAGCGCTGGCGTGTCTCAGAGATCGTGGAGCGTGCACGGTGATCCAACAGGAAACAAGACTCAAGGTCGCAGACAACTCTGGTGCTCGCGAAGTGCTGTGCATCAGGGTGCTCGGTGGTTCCGCCCGTCGCTACGCGTCGGTTGGCGACGTCATCGTCGCAACCGTCAAGGATGCAACACCCGGTGGAACCGTCAAGAAGGGTGAGGTCGTCAAGGCCGTTGTCGTGCGTACCGCAAAGGAGAACCGTCGTTCCGATGGTTCGTATATCCGCTTCGACGAGAACGCATGCGTGATCATCAACGATCAGAAGCAACCACGCGGGACCCGCATTTTCGGACCTGTCGCCCGTGAGCTTCGCGACAAGAAGTTCATGCGTATCGTCTCGCTGGCACCGGAGGTGCTGTGATGAAACTGCGCAGCGGAGACACGGTGATGGTCATTTCTGGCAAGGACGCTGGAACCGAATCCAAGATTGCCAAGGTCTTCCCCAAGGACAACCGAATCATCGTCGAGGGTGTCGCGACTGCAAAGCGGCACCAGAAGCCGACCGGTGAACTCAACACCGGGGGCATCATCGACAAGGACATGCCGATCAACGCGTCGAACGTGATGATCATGTGCCCTGAGTGTGGCCCGACCAAGATCGGTGCTCGTATCGACGACGACGGTGAGAAATACAGGGTCTGCCGCAAGTGTGGAGGTGACCTCTAATGGCTCCTCGACTCAAAGAGCAGTACAACAGCGAGATCCGGGGTCAGCTCAAGACTGAGCTCGAACTTGACAACGCTATGCGAGTGCCAAGGCTCTCGAAGATCGTTGTCAACATGGGCGCTGGAGATGCTGCGGCTGATGCCAAGCTCATCGACGGTGTTGTAGAGGATCTCAGGATCATCACAGGGCAACAGCCGAGGGTGAACAGGGCTCGCAAGTCCGTCTCGAACTTCAAGGTTCGCGAGGGTCAGGCTATTGGCGCCCATGTCACGCTTCGAGGTGACCGTATGTGGGAGTTCCTCGATAGGCTTGTGGCTCTTGCGATTCCTCGCATCCGTGACTTCCGAGGATTGAGCCCGAAGGGCTTCGACGGAAGAGGGAACTACAGCTTCGGTGTGACCGAGCAGCTGATTTTCCCTGAGATCGACTACGACAAAGTTCAAAAGGTCCGCGGTATGGACATCACGTTGGTGACCACTGCGGAGACTGACGCTGAGGGGAAAGCTCTCCTCGATGCGTTCGGGTTCCCATTCCGACGACAGCAGGTAGGTGCCTGATGGCGAAAACATCAAAGATCGCTAAGAACAACAAGCGCGCTGAGATCGTCGAACGCTATGCGGACCGACGAGCTGAGCTGCTCAAAATCATCAAAGACCCGGAAGCCTCCTACGGCGACAAGCGTGAGGCGTACGCCAAGATCGCAAAAATGCCAAGGGATGCAAGTGCCACGAGGTACCGAAACCGCTGCAATATCAGTGGTCGCCCTCGCGGGTACTTCCGCAAGTTCGGTCTGTCACGTATCGCTGTGCGCGATCTGGCGCATCGAGGCGAGCTTCCCGGCATCACGAAGGCGTCGTGGTAGGCATGTATACAGACCCAATTGCTGACATGCTCACGAGGATCAGGAACGCCAACACGGCGCTCCATCCTGAGACCACAATGCCTGCCTCGAAGCTCAAGGAAGAGATCGCTCGAATCCTCTCCGAAGAGGGTTTCATCGATGGCTACAAGACCCAGGACAGCACGGTCGGCTCAGAGCTGGTCGTGACACTCCGCTACGACGAGAACCGCAAGCGTGTCCTTCAGGGCATCCAGCGTGTCTCGACGCCAGGCCACCGTGTCTATAAGGGCGCAAAGGACATTGACCGGATCCGTGGAGGAATCGGTGTTTCGATCCTCTCCACTTCCACTGGTGTCATGACGGACAGAGAGGCTCGCCGGCGCAATGTTGGCGGCGAGATTCTCTGCAAGGTGTGGTGACATGAGCCGTATTGGAAAAACCCCCGTCACGCTGCCAAGCGGTGTCGAGGTCAAGGTCGACGGTCGTGTTGTTGACGTGAAGGGGCCAAAGGGATCCCTCAGCTACACAGCCAACGAAGGCATCTCCGTCTCTGTTGACGACGGTGTCGTTACGGTCAATCGTGCAGACGACGAGCGGAGCACGAGGGCCTTGCACGGCCTGACACGCTCGCTCATCAGCAACATGGTCGTTGGTGTGTCCGAGGGATACAGCAAGGAACTGACCGCTGTTGGAGTCGGGTACCGAGCCGCCCTCAAGGGGAAACAACTCGAACTGCAGGTTGGGTTCTCTCACCCTGTGAACATCGACGCACCAGAGGGCATCACATTCGAGGTGCCGGAGCCGACAAAGATCATCGTTATTGGAATTGACAAGCAAATGGTTGGCCAGGTCGCAGCGAACATCCGCGCCGTCCGTCCACCTGAGCCCTACAAGGGCAAGGGTATTCGGTATGTCGATGAGCATGTCCGCCGCAAGGCCGGTAAAGCAGGAGTGACCGCATGAGGGGCACACGTACAGACGCACGCCGCCGCAGGCACTTCCGGGTTCGCAAATCAGTGCATGGCACGAAGAGCCGCCCACGCCTCGCTGTGTATCGATCCAACAAGCACATCTACGCACAGATCATCGACGACGACACAGGCAGAACGCTTGCAGCAGCATCGACAGGGGAGTCAGCCGTCAAGGCGAAGACACTCACCATCGACTCTGCGGCAGAGGTCGGGAAGCTTGTCGGTGCGCGTGCCTCGGATGCAGGAATCACCAAGGTCGTGTTCGATCGCGGTGGCTACAAGTACCACGGCCGGATCCAGGCGCTTGCCGACGCCGCACGTGAATCCGGACTCGAGTTCTAGGAGCGATCGATGACGACGAATACACCAACACCACCTGCTGACAAGAAGCCAGACCCAAGAAACAAGAAGCGCGGCCGTCGCGACAACTCTCGCCCACGGGAGCGCGAGCAGTCCGAGTTCGACGAGCGCGTCATCGCCATCAACCGTGTTGCAAAGGTCGTCAAGGGTGGACGTCGGTTCTCCTTTACGGCACTTGTCGCTGTCGGAGATGGCAAGGGAAGGGTCGGTGTCGGCTACGGCAAGGCCAAAGAGGTCCCCGCTGCGATCCAGAAGGCGTTTGAGCTTGCCCGCAAGGAGATGTTCAACGTTCCGATGGCCGGCCAGACAATCATTCATGAGATCATCGGTGTGCAGGGTGCGAGCCGTGTACTCCTCAAGCCTGCCGCTCCCGGTACCGGTGTCATCGCCGGTGGAGCCGTTCGCCAGATCCTTGAGGCCGCAGGTATCCAGAACGTTCTTGCGAAGTCGCTCGGATCCCCTACGCACATCAACGTTGCGGGTGCGACGGTCGATGCACTCAAGAGCCAGCAACGCCCTGATGTGGTTGCAAAGTCACGAGGCAAGCGTGCTGAAGACATCTTCCCTGCCGCAATGCTCGCCGCCTACAACTCATCCGAGTTGATGCGAACCGAGGTATAGGACATGGCAAAGACACTCCGAATCACGCTGCGACGCAGCCTCATCGGCGAACGGCCGAAGGCGAGGGCGACGGTTGAGAGCCTCGGGCTCAAGAAGATCAATTCGAGCGTCGAGCGTCCGGACAACGACTCCGTACGAGGCATGGTGCACTCCGTGAAGCACTTGCTCGAAGTAGAGGAAATCTGATGAAACTCCATCATCTCAGACCCGCAGAGGGTTCAAAGAAACGCAAGATCCGCGTCGGTCGTGGCGAGTCTGGCCGTCGAGGCAAGACCGCTGGTCGAGGCACGAAGGGTCTGAAGGCTCGAAGCAAGGTCCGTCAGGGCTTTGAGGGTGGGCAGACCCCACTCCAGCGTCGGATGCCGAAGCTCAAGGGCTTCAAGAATCCGAACCGTGAAGAGTTCACCGTGATCAACGTCGAGCGCCTTGCGGCATTCGATGCTGGCTCTTCTGTCGATCCAGACGCCATGCGTGGTGCTGGTCTTGTCAAGAAGCGTGGAAAGATCAAGGTACTCGGCGAAGGCGACCTCGGTGTTGCTCTCACAGTCAGGGCACATGCGTTCTCCGCTGGTGCCGCGGACAAGATCCAATCAGCCGGTGGATCAATCGAGGTCATCGAATCGTGAGTTGCGCCCTGGGAGGAACTCGAGCATTGGTAGGCGGTAACGCCGGCTTCGTGCGAGAATTGCCAACCAGCGTGCCAACCAGCGACACAGCCCAGATGACACACGCCCCCCGTTAGACGACTGGACTTCCATGCTCACCGCCTTCAGGAACGCCTTCAGGATCCGAGATCTTCGGAACAAGATCCTGTTCACGCTCTTCATCTTTGCGCTGTACCGACTCGGTGCCACGATTCCTGTACCGGGTGTCGATCTTGATGCTGTGCGAAACTTTGCAGATCAGGCGGAACAGTCTGGATTCGTCGGGCTACTGAACCTGTTTTCGGGTGGTGCGCTCACCCAGCTTTCGATCTTCGCTCTCGGCATCATGCCGTACATCACGGCTTCGATCATCATGCAGCTGCTTGCGGTCGTCATCCCGAAGCTCCAAGCACTCCAGGAAGAGGGAGAGGCTGGTCGAAAGGTCATCACCCAGTGGACCCGGTATCTCACCGTCGTCCTTGCGTTGCTGCAGTCGACCGGGTTTGCTTACTTGTTCCACTCCGGTCAGTTCACCAACGGTGTTGACCTGATTCCGAACTTCACGCCTCGAAACGTGATCATCGTTGTGATCACGATGACAGCCGGTACCGCTCTCCTCATGTGGATGGGCGAGCTCATCACCCAGCGAGGCATCGGAAACGGTATGTCCCTGTTGATTTTCGTTTCGATTATCAGCCAGATTCCATCGCAGCTGGTCATTCTCAACACGAACTCCCAGACCTACCAGTTCGTGGTCATCTCAGCGATCATGATTGCGCTGACCATCGGGATTATCTTCATCGAACAGGGTCAAAGACGAATACCCGTCCAGTTCTCGCGCCGTGTCCGCGGTCGGAAAGTGTTGGGTGGTCAGTCGACCTACATCCCGCTCAAGGTCAACATGGCCGGCGTGATTCCTGTCATCTTCGCGACATCGATCATGTACTTCCCTGCGCTGATCGCTTCAGCGTTGCCTTCGACCGGCTGGGGCGCCTCGGTGCGTGATTGGATCAACGACAACATGCTCTCATCGAGTGCTGGCGGGTTCTCGCCGTCGCTTTGGTACATCGGTGTTCTTGCGCTCCTCGTCGTCTTCTTCACCTACTTCTACACAGCGATCCAGTTCGATCCTGAACGACAGGCGGACATGATCCAGCGACAGGGCGGGTTCATCCCTGGTATTCGTCCTGGTCGAGCGACGGTCAATTATCTCTCGCACGTACTTAGCCGGATCACGCTGCCTGGCGCCGCCTACCTCGCCGTTGTAACCGTGCTCCCATCGTTGTTCGGCTGGTACTGGGACGTTCCCGTCGGCTTGTCTGGAGTCTCCATCATCATCGTCGCCGGTGTTGCTCTCGAAACCACAAAGCAGATCGAGAGCCAGCTGACAATGCGTAACTACGAAGGTTTCCTCTCCTAGTGGGTCGGCGCATCCTCTTCCTCGGCCCTCCGGGGGCAGGCAAAGGAACTCAGGCTGAGATGCTTGCCAGGGCCCTCGGCGTTCCCCACATCTCAACCGGTGTCATGCTTCGCGACGCAATTGCTGCTGGCACTGAGCTCGGTAAGAAGGTCGATGCGATTGTCGCCTCCGGCGCTTTGGTCTCAGACGACCTCGTCTTGGCCATCGTCGAAGACCGTCTTGCCATGGACGACGCTGCGTGTGGCTACCTCCTCGACGGCTACCCACGAAACCTTGCCCAAGCGGTCGCACTGAGAGACGCCGTTGGTGAGGATGCCGTCGAGGTTGCCCTGCTACTCGATGTCGAATCCGATGAACTCGTTGCACGGTTGCTCAACCGAGCGGCAGAACAAGGACGCGCTGACGACACCGAAGAGGTGATTCGCCATCGGCTCGGCGTCTATATGACTGAGACGCTTCCTCTGATCGACCACTACGGCGATGCCGTCATCAGGGTCAACGGGCTTGGCGCGGTCGATGAGGTCTTCGCCCGCGTCGTCGCCGCTCTCGCCAAGTAGGGCACCATGAACGGTGCGAGACTCATCACGAAGAAGTCACCCGACGACTTTGAACGAATGCTCGTCGCTGGCAAATGCGTTGCAGCCATGCATGCGGCGACCCGCGATGTCGCAGCACCCGGCACTACGACGGCTGACCTAGACGACGTCGCTCGAACCGTTCTCAAGGAGTGGGAATGTGAACCGTCCTTTCTTGGGTACGGCTCACCGTCGAACCCGTTCCCTGGCGTGATCTGTACCTCTCCGAATTCCGCGATCGTCCATGGGATTCCCGGTGACTACGCCTTGAGGGACGGCGACATCATCTCGATTGACGCTGGTGCCATATATGAAGGGCTCCACGGCGATGCGGCATTCACCATGGCGATTGGTGAGGTTCCCGATGCGGTCAAGAACCTCCTTGAGGTCACGGAGCAAGCACTGTGGGCAGGAATTGGCCAAGCAGTGCACGGCAACCGACTCGGTGACATCGGTGCCGCCGTCGAAGCCGTTGCGGCGCCTCACAACTTCGGAATCGTCAGGGAGTACGTCGGCCACGGAATCGGCCGGCAGATGCACGAAGCTCCTTCAGTGCCGAACTATGGCAAGGCAGGCAAGGGTCTCAGGCTCAAGACAGGCATGGCGCTGGCCCTCGAGCCGATGTTCAACCTTGGCTCGGAAGCCACGGTCACTCT
>Ga0070727_10002509_pt1 | contig 17648 bp, 8 predicted proteins | sample tdAd472_FD_66722 | JGI IMG/M metagenome (GOLD analysis project Ga0070727, IMG submission 66722) | Marine sediment microbial communities from the Atlantic coast under amendment with organic carbon and nitrate - tdAd47.2 | ecosystem: Environmental > Aquatic > Marine > Coastal > Sediment | place...
GATAGATTCATGAAATTGATACAGGCAATCAGTAAGATGAAGAAGGCAGTTAGGGAAAACAAGCGGACATAGGCTATCCGGCCACCTGCCTGCACGCCATTTTCAAATCGGGCATGGAGGTATCGTTTGGAGTATTGTTGTACAAATAAAGTGGAACGTTCTCGATCGGGATCCTTTGATTTTAGGAATGGCCCGATCTGTTCGTTAAATCGGTTTACATCAGTGCCTTCTTTTAGAATGACATAGGTTTCGGCATAGTCTCCGTTCCACATTCCCGCATATTCATCACTTTCCAGCATTACATCCATATTCAGGACAAAATCAAATTGCTTGGTCGAACGGCTCGGAGGCCCATTGAATATACCAGCCACCTGAAACACTCGTTTTTGCCACTCTATGGATTTTCCGATCGCAGCCGAAGGGGAGGAAAAGAGTTTTAGCGCTAAAGCGTGAGAAAGCACAATGTTGTTCTTATCTGCCAGCACCTGCTCTGGTGTACCATGTCGAAGATCATAAGAAAAAGCTTCGAAGTAGTTTTTAGTGGTGTATATGCCATCCGCTACAATTTCTTTCTCATTAGTGGAAAGAATCCCACGTGGTCGTTCTTCATCGGCACTGATAGAAATGGCTGTAGCCACCTCCGGTATTTCCTCTATTAAGGCCGGGGAAAGTGGTGCAGGAGTTAAGGTTCTGGTGATAATACCTTGCGGAATTTTTCGATTTTGCATCACCTGGTAAAGCTGCCGATCATTTTCGTGAAACTTATCTATGCTCAACTCATCCGCTACCCACAAGTAAATGATAAATACACAAGCAAGGCCAGTAGACAAGCCCAGTAGATTGATCAAAAATGAACTTTTATGTCGCATAAAGCCTCGATAGGTAATCAGTAGATTGTGTTTTAACATGCCAGGATACATTAAAGGATGGTCACGAAAGGATTTAATAAAATCAGGTCGAAAATGTAACAGTACTTGCCAAATGAAAACCCATTTGGCTCGTCTCGGTGTTTCTTTGTATTGGTGCTCAAATAATTCCAGTAAGTCTCCTTCGATCTCATCGATGAAATCTTCCCGGCAAAACCAGCGCAGGAATTGAATAGCATATTTTGGTGGCAGCTCCTTCATTGGCAAACGGAAATCATTTATTCATCACGTAGGCAAGTCATCGGACTCAGCCGTGCTGCCTTAAGTGTTTGCCAGGCAATTGTTGACCAAGCAATGACTAAGGTTAGGCCAGCAGCAAGCGCAAAATAGGACCAATCTAAACTGATTTTATAGTAGAAATTATCTAGCCATTTTATCGCTAGCCAGTAACTGAAAGGAAGGGCGACCAATATTGCGATTAAGGTCATCTTGATGAAATCACTGGAAAGCATAGTAACAATTCCCCAAACACTGGAACCGAGTACTTTTCGAATACCAATCTCCTTAGCGCGACGCTCAGTATTAAAGGCGGCTAAACCAAAAAGCCCCAGGCAGGAAATTAGAATGGCCATGGCTCCAAAGTACTTGGAAAGGGTGGCCGTTCTCTGTTCAGACAGGTATAGTTTTTGATAATCATCATCCAGAAAGGTGAAAGTAAAGGCATCCTCTGGGTGAACAGCCTTGAAAGTGGATTCGATCTGCTGGATGCTCTCTTTTTCAGTGCCCGCTTTGATTTTTGCTACAATACTTTGACCTCCTGTACGGAGTCGTAGGACAAGCGGTTCTACTTTTTCATGGATGGAGCCATAGTGAAAATCCTTCACGACGCCGACAATTTGCCGAGTTTCTCGCCCATTGCCCACATCTTTATCCAATAGGTGACCGATGGGGGCTTCTAGTTGCATTAGCTCAAGCGCTGTCTCATTAATGATGATTTTCATCTGATCATCCTGGTGCTCGCGCGAAAAACTACGCCCTTCAACAATCTCCATACCGAGTGTTTCAATCATATCGAAGCCGATCTGTGGTGCCTTAAAAAGAATCTCCTCGTCCGATTTTTCTCCTCGCCAGGAATAACCTTTTTGTGCGTCATTACCACTCAGCACCGTTCGGCTCATATTGGAAGCATTGAGTACCCCTGGGATGTTCTTAATTTGGGTCAAAAAGGTTTCGATATCGGTTTCATTATTAGGTCGCTCGAAAGACAGGACATTGTCACGATGGTACCCAAGGTTTTTGGTCTGTGTATATTCCATTTGCTGATTAATCACCAATACGCCAACAATAAATATAAGGGATAGAGAAAATTGAAAAACCACGAGACCTTTCCTAACCCATAACTCTCCTGCTATGGTATTTAACTTCCCCTTTAGGACAGCAAGCGGTTTAAAACGCGATAAGTAGAATGCGGGGTAGCTACCGGCCAAGAGCCCCGTCATTAGTATAATGGCTAGTAGACTAAGCAGTATGTTGGTATCAAATGTTAACCGTAATGCTTTGCCAGTTAGGACATTGAAGGATGGGAGTAATAGAACCATTGCACCGATCGCAACCACTGTGGAAATAATCGTAATGAGCATAGACTCCGTCAAAAACTGCACAACCAATGCCTTAGATCTTGCACCAATGGCTTTCTTGACCCCGATCTCTTTCATCTTTCGGGAAGCTTGTGCAGTTGAGAGGTTCATGAAATTGATGCAAGCGATTAATAAGATAAAGAGGGCGATAATAGAAAATAAACGAACGGAAGCAATCCTACCTCCCGCTTCTTTTCCATCTTCATATCGGCCATAGAGGTATTTATCTGAGTACTTTTTAGTGAACAGTGTAGCATCATCCCACCAGATGCTTTTCGATTGCAGATAAGGACCTAATTTCGTATTAAATGCCTTGATATCAGTATTCTCTTTGAGTACTAAAACAGTTTCTACATACCCATCAGACCAGACCTTGACATCAGGGTCATTTTTGATGACTCGGTCGAAATTTAACACGAAATCAAATTGTTGGGTCGCATTGACCGGCGGATCCTCGTACACGCCAGTCACCTGCAAGACCTCTTTATTGCCTAGCGTTTTCCACTCCACCGTCTTCCCAGCTACTCCTTTCGTTGTGTCAAATAACTTTAGGGCTAAGGATGCTGATAGGGCAATCTTATCATTCGAAACCAATACCTGTGATTGATCTCCATCGAGTAATTTGTAGGAAAAGACATCGAAAAAATTGGCACTGGCGTATTTCCCTTTAACTGAGATGGCTTGATCCTCATTGGATAGCAGTCCTGTTGGCCAGTTATTATGGTGTACGGCCGCTTCTACTTCTGGCCATTCCTCAGCTATAGCACCGGCCATCAGAGAAGGGGTGATATCCCAGGTTTGAATGCCGTCCGATGTCTTAAAATTGTTCATGACCTGGTATAGCTGACTGTCTTTCTCATGAAACCGATCAACACTTCGTTCATCATTCACCCAAAGGTAAATCATCAAGACACAGGCCAAACCGGTAGATAAGCCTATCAAATTGATGGCAAAAGAGGTTTTGTTGCGCAAGAAGCCGCGATATGTGATCAATAAGTTATGCTTTAACATGCCGGGATAGATTAAGGGGTGATCGCGAAAAGATTTAATAAAGTCGGGTCGGAAGTGCAGTAGGACTTGCCAGGTGAAAAGCCAATTGGCACGTTGGGGAGTCTCTTTGTATTGGTATTCAAACAGTTCTATCAGGTCTCCTTCGATCTCATCGATGAAGTCTTCCCGGCAAAACCAGCGCAGGAATCGCAAAGCATACTTAGGTGGTTGATTGCTCATTAGCCAAAAGAGATATTAGGAATCCTGTGATAAAGACTACTCCGAATTTCATATTGCCGATCGAGCATTTGTTTCCCAAAGGCCGTAATGACATAAAACTTCTTTCGTCTACCCCCACGATCTTGTGTGATGCCCCCAAACCTGGCATCGACAAAGCCCTTTTCACTCATTCGCTTTAGCGCAACATGAATGGCACTAATATTGATTTTCTTATCGAGTTGTTTTTCTAGGCTTTCCTTGATAGAGACACCATAGGCCTCATCATGCTGAGCGGCTACTGTTAGTAGGATCAACTCTTCAAATTCTCCTAATGATGGTGATTTCATCGCATATATATTTACTTAACAAAAGTAAATATAATGGATTTATTTGATTAAATCCACTTTTGTTAAGTAAATGATGGAAAACTTTTACCTTTTTACTTTTTGAATTGTGAGGCAGGCCAACTAATAAGGGTGGGTATTTGTCGTTATATTGAGAGTAAATCACCTCCGAAATTGATTGTAAGTATGAATGACGCCCTTAATTATTACCAGAACTATAGAAGTGAAATGCAGCCTCTTTTGCCCGAGAACTACAGTCGGGTTTTAGAGATTGGCTGCGGAGAAGGATATTTTCGGAATAACCTGAGCCTTGATCATGAGTATTGGGGAGTAGAACCTACCCCTGAGATCGCTCAACGAGCTAAAGAAAGACTGGATAAGGTATTGATTGGCACCTATGATGAAGTAGCGAATCATATTCCATCGGCTTACTTCGACCTAGTGATCTGCAATGATGTAATTGAGCATATGACCGACCATGATCAATTTTTGCAAGCCATCAAATCCAAAATGAAACCTGGAGGAAGTTTAGTGGCTTCCATCCCTAATGTGCGCCATATTCTCAACCTCTTTGAAGTACTGGTAAAAAAAGATTGGCAATACAAAAATGCAGGAATCTTAGACCGTACACACTTTAGGTTTTTTACTAAAAAAAGCTTGCAGCGAATCATCGTTGATAATGGCTATGAAAGTCAACAATTTATCGGGATTAATGCTTATCGCGCCGACTCCTTTATCAAAGGCCTATTCGCTTATTTTGTCATTCTAGCTTTAGGACAGGACACACGATTTTTGCAGTTTGGTATTCGGATTAGAGTAGTGGAGTGAAAAAGTGAAGAAGTGAAGAAGTGAGGCGCTTGAATTCACCATTTCACCTCTTCACTTTTTCACTCCACTACTCACTCCTTAGCGAATGGATCGGGCTTAAAACGGAAGTCCTGTATAATTGTAAACTGATAATCATAAATACAATGCCCAAAAGCCCCACAATAGGAATAACGAATACCTGCCAACCCAATCCGATGTTGAAGGCAAAATTATCCAGCCACTTATTTCCAAAATAGATAATTAGTGGGAGGGCAATGAGGTTGGCAATTACTAGCATTTTAATGAAGTCTCTACTAATCAACAGTAAAATGCCTGAGGTGCTGGCACCTAGAACAGTCCGAATACCGATCTCCTTGGTTCGTTGGGTTAATATAAGCGTCGATAAACCGAAAAAGCCTAAGAAGGCGACGAATATCGCTAGGCCAGCAATCCATTGACATACTTTACTGAATTGCTGTTCAGCGTGGTATTGACGATCAAAGAACTCATCTAGGAAAAAGTATTCGAAGGCATTATCAGCGAAGATTTCCTTCTGTTTTTCTTCCAGTAAGCGAATAGTCTCTTGCCAATCCGTCGTCGTGATATTGAGAGAGTAGTAATTCCAGTTGGTAAACCTAGGGTAGTAATACAGGATAGGATCATAATCCTCTTTCAAAGATCGCTGGTGATAGTTTTTTACCACCCCAATGATCTTGGCTTTGTGATCCACCGGCCCGAATTTGAATTTAATATCTTGCCCGACCGCCTCATCTGCTGTCTCAAACCCATAGGACTTGGCTAAGGACTCGTTCACTAATACTTTATTGTTATTTGAGGTGAAAATATTAGTGCTATCAGCGAGTTGAAAATTGACACCAGCTGCTAGGGGAATATCAAAAGTAGAAAGGAATTGCTCATCAATCTGATAAATAAAAGTGGAAGTGTTGGCCTCTTTATCTAAACCATTTTTTCTAGTATCGCTTCTAAAAGATATTAATTTCCCAGGGATTTCCGATGACTTTGTTAAAGAAGTAACTACTGGGATTTGACGCAGTTCGCTGGCTAGTATACCCGACTTGCTATAGGTGATAGAGTCTTTAACCATGGGTGCTTTAACCACTACTATTTGTTCCTTATTATAACCTAATTCTTTCTTACTCATATAACTCAGCTGTCGGGACACCAAGAGTGTAGCAGCGATGAGTAGAATGGAAAGGACAAACTGAAATCCGACCAACATTTTTCTGAAGGTCACCCCTTGAGTAGTCTTTAGGTAACTTCCTTTCAGCACTTGCGCTGGACGGAATGAGGATAGCACAGCAGCTGGATAGAGGCCAGAAAGAAAGCCTCCGAAGAAAATACTGCCCAGCAGTATGGCCCAAAATATGGGATGAGTAACCAAGTTTGGATTGAGTAAAGAATCGCCTATTTCTTTACCAATTACCTCTGTAAACCGGCCTAAAAACACTCGGGCTAGAAATAGACCGATAAATATACCTATACCATTTAACAAGATAGCCTCTGTCAGAAACTGTCCGATCAGTTGCTGCTTACTAGCCCCTACGGTCTTTCTAACCCCCACTTCTTTGGCTCTTTCAATCGATTTGGAAGTAGAGAGATTGATGTAGTTTACCCAAGCAATGACGAGAATGAATACCCCCAGCAATGTTAAGAAGTAAACCGTACGCTCACTACCTGGCACGGTAGGTTCGTTGGCACATTCCGTCTTGAGATGTATATCTAACAAAGGCTGTAAAAAGAAATAGGTCTGGAATTTATGTTCCTTATGAATTTCAGACATATATTTTTCGGTAAAGGTGGGAAACTTGGCTTCCAGCGCATCTGGATCAGAACCAGGTTTCAGCAACACATAGGTATAAAAATCGGGCCAAATCCAAAGATTCTTAGGGCCAATATTATCAAAAAAGGCATTGGCTGAAATCAAACCCGTGAAATCCAAGTGGGAATTTCCAGGAAGGTCTTCAATGACGCCGGTCACCGTGACTTTTGGAGGTCCACCGCCATCAAGTTTAAGGGTTTTACCTAGTGCATCTTCTGCTCCAAAATACTTTTGCGCAAGAGAAGCGGAAAGAACAATACTGCCAGGTTGGCTTAAAGCGGTCGATCTATCACCAGCGATGAAAGGGAAAGAAAAAATATTGAAAAAACTGGAGTCACTAAGGTAAATTTTCTCTTCATCAGCACTGATGCGCTGACCTGCTTCATTTTGATATTCCAATACTGACTTCGTACCGATATTAGAAGGATGTAGAATTCTGGTATAATTTGCTACTTCCGGAAAATCTTCCTTCATAGCAGGCCCTAGCCCAGGATGATTGGAGGCTAATTTAGGAAAAGCCCCAAATCCTTCTGAGTATCTAATGGGTACGCGATAAATATCTTCGGCATCCTCAAGAAATCGATCATAACTTCGTTCAAAATAGACATATTGGAATATCAATAGACAAGCTGCCGTTCCAATACCTAAACCCAAAATATGGATGACCGAAAGCATCGTATTCTTGGAGAGGTTTCTAAAAGCAATTTTAAGGTAATTGATCAACATGGCTACTGATTTTAGCTGAGAATGTTACTATAGAAATCTATTCTTCCTTCAGGCAAATCACTGGATTTGTCTGTGCAGCCCTGATGGTCTGCAAGCTTACCGTACACCAAGCAATAAAAAGTACCAGCAAACTGGGTAAGATGAAAAACCAGAGATTCAATGGAATACTGTCCGAAAAATTGTCTAACCAATGGCTAGCTATCAGGTAGCTGATAGGTGCTGAGATGGCAATGGCAATTAACACCGTTTTCGTGAAGTCACTACTCAACAGTTGTACGATACCAATGACACTCGAACCCAGCACTTTTCTAATTCCGATCTCTTTTTTTCTTCGTTCCGCTAGGAAAGCAGCCAAGCCAAATAAACCCAGACAGGAAATAATGATCGCCAGGCCAGCGAAGTATTTAGAAAGGGTAGCTACTCTGATTTCCGATTCATATTGTGCCTGATAATCTTGGTCAAGAAAGCTATAATCAAAACTGTTACCAGGCAGGAATTCGCTATGCAATTTTTCGATTCGCGCCAAGGTGTTTTCTGTTGTACCGGTCTTGATTTTCGCCATTAGAATACTACCGTTAATGTCAAACCTGAAAATGAAAGGTTCTACGGCATTGTAGAGCGATCCATAGTGGAAATCTTTGACCACACCAATGATTTCGCAGTCTCCTCCATTCATTTTAAAGGTCTTCCCAACCGGATCTTCAAAACCCATCATATCAATGGCCGTCTCATTCAGGACTACTTTGTAATAACTGTCGGAATAACCTGGAGAAAAGCTTCTTCCGGCAGCCAATTCAATACCTAGTGTTTCGATAAAATCATAACCTACAACAGGAGACTTAAACAGAAAATCTGCATCAGAATCTTTTCCACTCCAAGAAGCACCGCTTTGCCCAGCAATATTATCTAGAAGATTTCCGTATGAGATATTTGATGCAAATTCGATTCCGGGCAAATCGCGAAGTCTGTCAAGGAAAGAATAAAAAGTAGCATTTGATTTCCCTTCTTCTCCCAGGCCACTCCAGTTATCATAGATCTCGCCTTTCCACTTAAAAGTGATGACATTATCTCGTTCATATCCCATGTCCCTATTTTGCACATACTTCACTTGCTCATTAATCACCAACAGGCCGACGATAAAAGCGAGTGATAAGGCGAATTGAAATACAACAAGCCCCTTACGAATCCACAGCTCACCCCAGCTCGTACGGACTTCCCCTTTCAATACCTTCACGGGTTTGAAACCGGATAGATATAATGCAGGATAAGAACCAGCCAAGAGGCCGGTAAGTAGCGTGATACCAAGGAAGGCAGAGATAAGACTACCATTATAAGAAAGCTCAATTTCTTTAGCCGAGATTTCATTAAATAGCGGGAGTAGTAGTACCACTATTTGACTCGCCAAAAGCAGCCCTAGCAAGGAAAGGATCATGGATTCTCCAAGAAACTGTTTTATCAAGCTAGCCCTAGAAGCCCCAATGGCTTTTTTAACACCAATCTCTTTCATTTTTAATGAAGCTTTGGCCGTCGACAAGTTCATGAAATTAACGCAAGCAATAAGAAGTATCAGGATGGCAATGAGACTAAATAGGCGCACATAAATAATCCTATCGCCATGAGCTTGACCATTTTCATAGCGGCCAAAAAGATATTGTTTGGAATACCGCTGTACGAAAAGAGTGCTATTTTTGTTGAGTGGACTTTTCTGAACCATCAGGTCTTTAATCTTGGCACTGAATTGTGCTGCATTTGCCCCTTTCTTCAAGACCAGAAAATTTTCAGCATACCCATTGGTCCAATTCCCCGCCCATTCATCATGGTCAAGTAGCATATCCAAATGAAAGACGACGTCAAAATCTGCCGTAGAATTAGCGGGTGGCGCTTCAAATACGCCCGATATTTGAAAAGGGCCACTAAAACCGGTATGCTTCCACTCTATTTCTCGGCCGATAATGTTGTTTGTTGAACCAAAAAGCTTTGTTGCCAATTCTGAGGAGATAGCTACCCCATTCTTATCAGCCAAAACACTTTCTGCACCCCCCTGAATCAAGGGATACGAAAATACCTTGAAATAGTCTTTACCAGCAATCAGTCCTTTTGCTTCCAAACGCTGATCGCCCACAACTAGCAATCCTAACTTATTTCTCCAGTGAAATAAATCATTGACCGCCACCGCCATTTCTACTTCAGGGAATTCCTCTACCAGGGCAGCCGCTAATGGGGTAGGGGAATGACGAAGCGTTTTAATACCTCCTCCCATTCCCAGGTTTTGCTTGACGGCATAGAGTTCTGTTTCATTTTCATGAAACTTATCTACACTTAATTCATCATTGACCCAAAGATAGATCAGTAATACACAAGCTAAGCCAGTAGACAAGCCGATCAAATTGATAAAGAATGCCGTTTTATTGCGGCGAAAACTGCGAATGGTGAGAACGAAGAAGTGGCGTAGCATAGGATCGTTTTAGGATGAAGTATATTACTCCTAATTCATCTCTATTGCAACGCCTATGCCAAATTTTATAAGTGATTGATATACATTTATTTATAAATTAAATTACACTAAATGGAATTGAAATCCTGTTCATATTTGGACTATGAGTGTTCATAAACGAACACTCATAGTCTAAGGAAACACCAGATAAACTATTGAAAAACAGGCTACAAGGAGCCGGATTATCGCTATTCCAGTAATCCTTCAAGCCTAAACTTCTGCAAACTGCCTATGCGCTATTCTCTGAGGCATTCGACCGGATTAATCTGCGCGGCTCTCATGGTTTGAATACCCACAGTAAGCCAAGCGATGGCTAGAACAACAAGCCCAATAGCTAGAAAGAGCCCCCATTGTAGCTCCATTCTATAAGCAAAGGAAGTGAGCCAATAGTCAGCCAACCAATAACTTAAGGGTAGGGCGATAAGAATGGCTACAAAAACGGTCTTCGTAAAATCACTAGTCAACATTTTAACAATACCCAGCACACTAGAACCTAATACTTTGCGAATTCCAATTTCTTTCCGTTTTTGTTCCGCTGTAAAGACAGCCAAACCTAAGAGTCCTAAACAGGATATAATAATCGCGATCCCTGCAAAGTAATTGGATAGCATACTAACACGGTTTTCGGTTTCATATAGCCGCTGGTAGTCTTGATCAAGATAACTGAACTGAAAGGGGAAGCCTGGGTGCGCTGCTTCATATGAAGTCTTAAGCGCCGCTAAGGTGGCCTTTTCTTCACCAGCTCTTACTTTGACCATAATGTTTTTTCCTGCGGGCAAGTAGCGGATAAAAGTTGGCTTCAGTACTTCATGCATAGACTCTGTATGATAATCTTTAACGACGCCAATAATCTCGATTCGATAGTCTGGCCCTCTCTTTAAGTATTTACCAACTGGATTATCATAACCGATCATCTTCACCGCAGTTTCATTCAGAATCACTTTATCCTCTTCGTTGGCAAATTCAGCTGAGAAAGATCGTCCTTCTTTCAACTCAATCCCTAAAGTTTCTAAATAGCCTAAGCCAACATGGGGCCTAGGAACCAATGCCTCTATGCCTTCTTTTCCTTCTGGAGTAGGAGCAGTACCAAAATTTCGATTTTCGATGAAATTGCCACCGTAGATATTGGTGGCACTCAGCACACCCGGCGTTTGCCGCAGACGAGCCATGTAGGCTTCTACCTCCTCACTGCCTTTTCCCATACTTACAAAGGTAATCACGTTGTCTTTGTTGTATCCCAGGTTTTGCTGTTGTATAAAGGAAATTTGTTGATTGATAATTACAAAGCCAACAATAAACAAAACAGACAAAGTAAACTGAAAGGTAACTAGTCCTTTGCGGATCCATTTTTCACCCCAAGAAGTATCCAATTTACCTTTCAATACTGTCACTGGTTCAAAACTGGATAAATAGAAAGCGGGATAGCTTCCTGCAATTAAACCTGTTGCTAATATGATAGCTAGCATGACCCAGGTTTCTTGCCAAGAGATAGCCAAGTCCAAGTCCCGGCCTGTAATAGTATTAAATTGAGGCAAAACAGCTGAAATGAGCAGCAGCGCAATAATGGCCGATAAGGTCACCATTACGATTGACTCACCCAAGAATTGAGTAATTAGAACCCCGCGAGTGGCCCCAGTGGCCTTTTTTACGCCTACTTCCTTCATTCGATTGGAGGCACGTGCGGTCGAGAGGTTCATGAAGTTAAAGCAAGCAATAATGAGAATAAACAGGGCAATCAAGGAAAACAGCTTGACATAAGCAATTCTACCGCCAGCGACCTGCCCGTTTTCATACTGCCCGTATAGGTATCGATCAGAGAAGGGCTGAGCAAACAAGCGGCAATTCTCTCGGTAAGGCTGTGCATGGAGGATATCCGTCAGTTTTTCATCTAGTGAACTCATATCTGCTCCTTCTTTGAGCGTAAAAAACGTCTTAGCTGGATCACTCCACCAAATTCGTGCCTCTTCATACGGATCCAAGGCTAGTTCAAAATTCATCACCAAGTCAAATTGAAGCGTAGAAGCGGAAGGGATGTCCTCAAAAACACCGCTAACCTGGTAAACACCCTGAAAAACGTCGTGCTCCCACTCGATCGTTTTGCCCACTATATTCTCATTGGAGTCAAACAATTTTCTGGCTAGCTCAGCGGATATGACAATTCCATTCTTATCTGCTAAAACAGCATCTATGTTCCCTTGAGAAAGGGGGAAGGAGAAAACTTTAAAGAATTCCTCTCCTGCAAAAATAGCCTTTCCCTTAACGCCTTTATCAGCTACCTTGAGTATCCCTGCTTCTTGGAACGTGTATTCATTGTTGATAGGTGTTGCATATTCAACTTCTGGGAGGGTTTCTTTTAGATTTTTGGCCAAATAGGCCGGTGTGATATCCCTGGTTCGAATGCCATCTTTTCGATCATAATTCTGGACTACTTGGTATAGTTGGGTATCATTTTCATGGAATTTATCCATATTGGTCTCTTGATGAATCCACAAATAGATCAGAAGCGTACAAGCCAAACCAGTAGAAAGCCCAATGAGGTTGATCAGAAAAGAGGTCTTGTTGCGATTGAATTTCCTGAGGGTAAAAATGATATTGTTCTTGAACATGATGGAAGTTTGAAATGGTAAATGGGCGGTACGAATCATACCGGGTCTGAATAATTGAAACACATCTTTGTATAAAAGCCATTTGGCCTTTCTACTTCCTACGCTAGCTATTCTACGTTGATATAATTCCAGCAAATCACCTTCGATATCGATATAATAGTCTGGTATACAGAACAACTTCAATAAGCGGAAGGGGAGTTTTGGTGCTGGCGGATAGTTCATTTGATGAAGGTCTACTAATCAAGGTTCAATATGATGTTTGGCAGTGCGTCCCACAGGGTATTGCGGGTCTCACGACTATATAGAATAGCCTTTTTACCATAGGCGGTAATCGTAAAAAAGAGCTTTGGACGTCCGCCGCGAGCTGGAGCCGTTTCTCCATGACTGGATTGTAAAAAGCCTTTTTTTTCCAAACGGCGTAAGGTCGTTTGCAGGGCTCCAACACTGACTTCTCGACTCAATCTTTTTTCGATCTCATCTTTGATCGCCACCCCATAAGCATTACCATGCAAAATGCCAACCGTTAGGAGGACAACCTCCTCAAATTCACCAATTTTTAAGTGCTCCATTATCAAATACTATATTGTAGTATTGCAAGGTAGCGAAAAAAAAATGATAAAATCAAGGGCATCGGAAATTTAGTTTGAAAAGGGTAGGGGACACGGGCCAAGAGATTTTTATCTTTAGCTTTCTTAGGGTTCAGGATCAGTCACCATAAAGAACCTTCATCAAATACAAAACGAAAAATCATGCGCACGGGAATTATTCTATGTCTACTTTGGATGACGATGGCATTTGCTTGTCAATCTCCTGAAGTAGAAGCCACTATTGAAGAACTACAACTGGATTTGCCAGATCGACCCAATATTCTTTGGCTGGTCGCTGAAGACCTTAGTCCCTATATTCCTTCTTTTGGGGATAGCACGGTTCAGACGCCCACTTTGAGTCGATTAGCAGCTGAAGGGGTTTGTTACGATAACTTTTATTCCCCCTCACCGGTTTGTGCGCCCAGTCGAGCTGCACTGTCTACGGGAATGTATCCCACCCATATCGGTGCTAATCATATGCGAACCGGGCCGTGGTATGCAGGAAATATTTCCGATGAAGCGGCCGCGGAAAGGACGAGATTTATGCCAGAAGGAATTAGCTTTTATGAGGCGATGCCAGAAGCTGGCATCAAAATGATGAGTGAAGTACTGCGTGGAGAGGGCTATTATTGTACCAACAATGCCAAGCAGGATTACCAATATCGCCCAACGGTAACAGCTTGGGACGGTCAAGGTAAACAAGCTCACTGGTGGAATCGAGCGGAAGGCCAGCCCTTTTTCGCCGTGTTTAACTTTGAAGTAACACATGAATCAAGGATATGGAGCAAAGCGCAGGACTCCCTTTGGATAGATTCAACTCTTACCATAGATGCACCGCCTTATTTGCCTGATACAGAGGTAGGTAGAAGGGATGTGCGGAGAATGTACTCTAATGTCAAAGAAATGGATCATCAAGTGGGAGAAGTGCTCCAACAATTAGAAGAAGATGGCCTATTGGAAAATACGATTGTGTTTTGGTATACAGATCATGGTGGGCCACTGCCTCGTCAAAAAAGATTACTGTATGATTCAGGATTGAAAGTGCCCATGATTATTCGTTTTCCTGGCCAACAAATGGCGGGCACTAGGAATGATGACCTATTGAGCTTCATTGATATGGCGCCCACGGTTCATTCTCTGGCAGGAATTAAGCCTTATGAAAAATTAGATGGAAAAGCCTTTTTAGGGGAATTCAAAACACAGGAAAAGCGCCGGTATATTAGAGCTGCTGCTGATCGATTTGACGCCCAATATGACACCAATAGAGCTATACGCGATAAGCGATTTAAGTACATTAAATATTATCAGCCCGATAAGTCCATGTTTTTACCCGTGGCTTACCGAGAGCAAATGGCGATCATGAGAGAATTACATCGGCTGGAAGAAGCTGGAGAGTTGACACCAGCGCAGGCACTGTGGTTCAGAGATAAGAAGCCGGAAGAAGAATTATTTGATACGGAAGCTGATCCTCATGAGATTAACAACTTGGCCAATGATCCTGCTCATCAGGAAAAATTAGTGGAGTTGAGAAAGGAATGTGAAAGATGGCTGAATTCTTTTGAGGACACAGGCATGATGCCCGAAGCGGATTTGATAAAAAAATTGTGGCCTAGTGGTAAAGCCTTAAATACTTCAAAACCAGTAGTTAAAACGGAGGCTGGAAAAGTCTCAGCCAGTAGCGAGACAGCTGGAGCGACTATCGGTTACAAACTTGGAAATGATCCCAAAACTTGGAAGGTCTATAAGGGCCCTGTGGTGGTGGCAGAAGGAGATACGATTCAGTTTATTGCTGATCGCATTGGTTTTCGGCCTAGTGAAGTAGTGGTGCATGTGGAGTAGGGGGCTAGTGGATTTTCGCAGATTGTTTCCGTATTTTGAAGCTTTGTTTACTAGCTCAAAGATTTTTAAAAATGGGAAATGGGAAGTCGGAAATGGGAACGATGTCTATTGAGCAAGACGAAATTGAAAAAGCGGAGATCGGAAGGAGGAAGATGGAAGATGGAAAACTAGCCTAGCCCAACCGAGATTCCACCTTCCCATTTCGCACCTGTCTGATCTGGCGTCGGCCAGGCAGGTTTCCGCCTTCACAATGAGAAATTGACTTTATGCTACATAAGTAGTTGTAAATCAGTATATTGTAAGCGAAAAGTGCTATCTGTCGCAGTATTATGTTAAGTAGGGCTATTTCTAAAGGTCTTAGAATCGATTATACACTTTTTTGGAAGAATCTAGGCGAATAGGAGATAATAGAGGAATGGATAGACTTCTGAAGACTATTCGCTACTTCATTTTTCATACCTGTAGCCTAAGCCGTTGGTTTTCCATTGATTATGACAAATAAATGATATTCTATCCGAGTACACGCCTTGCCTGGAGATCGCTAAAGTTCGCAGTCTATTATTCCTATAATTTATGTTATGTTAAATAGAAGTGAAAGAAAGAAGAATTAGCTCCTCTCAGGGCATTGCAAGCTGTTTGCGGTTACGCTAGGGAATTTTGAGCAAAATCGAACAACAGAGAAGAAAATAAGGCAGGAGAATGGACAAATGGAAGAGGAGAGCTTGTAGAAAAAAACAGCCCCCCTACCCTGCCTCTTCAAAAAAATGTAGCATCGAAATTTTCGAGCCTAATGATTCTCATGAATGGGTGCCGATTTATTCTCTACTCATACATAGTCATAATCCCAATCATCAACATTTGCTCCTCCCTGCCCACATCAAAATGTGGTTTTTTTATAACATAAACTCCTTATCTTTAATAGGATATAGAAGTTGATTTAAAATGTAGGTTGAAATTAAATACTACAACAATGCCGCCTCCAGTTATCTTCTTGGCATTTGCTAATGAAAAACAGTCTAACACACGCTACTTAAGAGGATTAGCTAGGGAACAAGCATTTCTTAAAGAATCGCTTGAGCCTGCTATTGCTGCTGGTCTATGTGAAGTAGTTATTGAATCTAATGCTACGGTTACTTCCATTATTACCACCTTTCAACGAGCACGTTATAGAGATCGTATAGCTATCTTTCATTACGGCGGACATGCCGATGGCTACCAACTTTTGCTAGAATCCCTAGACGGTGGGAATGATATTGCTCATGGGGCGGGTTTGGTTTCTTTTTTAAGCAAACAGGTGGGTTTGCGCTTAATCTTCCTCAATGGTTGTTCTACCCTTCAACAGGCTAAAGAATTAGTTGAAGCAGGTGTGCCTGCTGTCATCGGCACATCTCAAAGTATTGCGGATGATATTGCTACACAGTTGGCTGCTCGTTTTTATAAAAGTCTAGGGCAAGGGGGAACTTTGGATCGTTCCTGGCAAGAAGCAGAAGATGAAGTCAAAATTCGCAGCGGAGGAGTGCCAAGCCGGGGCATTTTGCTGGATATGGACTTAAAAGAAGAGCCTGATCATTTTCCTTGGGAAATGTATTTACGAAAAGGTGCTGATATAGTCCGAGATTGGAACCTGCCGCAAGCTGCGGGTAATCCACTCTATGGACTTCCGACTTTATCCCAGGATTCCAACTTGCCAGAAGAGCCCTATCGCTTTTTAAGGCGGTTTGAGCGCCGGCATGCGGCACTTTTTTTCGGACGGGGTGCTTATATTAGAGATGTCTATCAGCGTTTAACAGATACCCATTCTGCTCCTGTTTTACTTTTGTATGGTCAATCTGGTGTGGGCAAATCTTCTTTATTGGAGGCTGGAGTACTACCCAGGCTGGAGCAAAGCTGTACTCCGGTTTATTTGCGTCGCGACCCTAATCGTGGACTTACCGCTACATTAACAGCATCCCTTGCGACTGATAGTGCTACACTAAAACAGGCATGGAAGGAAAGGGAATCAAGCAACGGACGCCCCCTTTTGATCATTCTCGACCAAATGGAGGAGGTATACACTCGCCCAAGAGAAGGTGATTCTGATGAACTTCCCCACTTCATGCAGCTCATACAACAGCTATTTGACAATCCGCGTGATCGACCTACTGGACGATTGGTGCTTAGCTACCGCAAAGAGTATCACCCAGAGATAGAGGCGCAATGTCGTCAACTCGAAATTCCACGAGAAAAAATATTTATTGATAAGCTAGATCGCTCCGATATTATCGAAGTGGTGAATGGGCTAACCTCTAGTAAGCGTCTGAGTCGAAGATACCCACTAAGGATAGAAGAAAACCTTCCTGCGGTTATTGCAGATGACTTACTCGCCGACCCTAACTCTGCTATAGCTCCTGTCCTACAGATATTATTGACAAAAATGTGGGAATTAGCATCAGCGGAAGAGTCGCCTTCCTTTACGATAGCCAAATACAACGAGCTACGTAAAGCGGGTATCTTATTAGATGATTTTTATGCCGAGCAAATGGCAGTCTTACAAAGCTGGATGCCAACAGCAGTAAATTCTGGCCTGGCCTTGGACTTGTTGCATTTGCACACCACAAGCATGGGGACGGCTGGCAGCCGTGACTTAGAAGAAATACGCCGGCTATACCAACACCAGGAAGAAGGTTTGGATCAACTCCTCTCCTACTTAAAGG
>Ga0070727_10002511_pt1 | contig 17644 bp, 8 predicted proteins | sample tdAd472_FD_66722 | JGI IMG/M metagenome (GOLD analysis project Ga0070727, IMG submission 66722) | Marine sediment microbial communities from the Atlantic coast under amendment with organic carbon and nitrate - tdAd47.2 | ecosystem: Environmental > Aquatic > Marine > Coastal > Sediment | place...
CAGCTGCGCAACTACAGCCCCCAGGGTGTGACCACGATCACCCCCCCCCACGCCTTCAAGCAGCGCTGGACCGTGTGGTGGCGCCTGACCCGCGACTACCTCAAGCTCGCTGGGCTGCGCGAGCAGTGCCGGCTCGACAACCCCGAGGTCGCCCCCAGCGAGTTCGTCGACACCCTGCGCGGCCTCGGCTTCGACGTGCACTTCCGCCCCTTCCCCCCCGCCGAGCTGTGCACGGCGGTCCGCTACTTCAGCGAGGTCGAACAGGAGGAGGACGCCCCCGAGCCCGCGATCGTGACCGAGCTCCTCGGCTCTTCGGTCGCGGACCTCGGCGAGTCGACCCTCCCCCTCGAGCTCGTGCCCCTCGAGCCCGCCGGCGACGCGACGCTCCCGATCGACCTGGCCGAGGCCCAACCGCTGGGCGAGGCGACCCAGCCGATCGAGCTCGCCGAGGACGCCCACGCAGAGGCAGAGCCAGAGCCAGAGCCAGAGCCAGAGCCAGAGGATCCACCCGTAGGGGCGGGGTTCACCCCCGCCCGCACCGAGCCAGAGCCAGAGCCAGAGCCCGCTCGGATCTCCCTCGACCCCTCCAGCGAAGGCTCGAGCTTCATTCTGGTGGTCAAGGGCGAGTCCCCCGACGACGACGACTCGACCCAGGCCCTGTTCCCGGGCCGCGACGCCCCCCGCGAAGGCCTCGGCTCCGCCAAGTGGGGCAAGCCCGTGAGCGAGGACTCGACCCAGGCCCTGTTCCCGGGCAGGGGCGACGTCCCGCGCGAAGGCCTCTCCCAGATCGGCTCCGCCAAGTGGAAGGCCGGCGACGCCACCGTCCCGATCGGTCCGCGCTCGGCCGACGCGCCCGACGACGACGCGACCCAGGCCCTGTTTCCCGGCAAGGACGACGACGCACCCCGCAAGGGCCTCGCGGACCTCGGCTCCGCCAAGTGGGGGGCCCCCGTCGACCCCGAGTCGACCCAGGCCCTGTTCCCGGGCAGCGACGACACCCGCACCGGGCTGAGCGGCCTCGGCTCGGCCAAGTGGAAGGCCGGCGACGCCACCGTCCCGATCGGCCCGCGCAGCAAGGCCGACGACGAGGGGACCCAGCCGATCGGCCCGCGCAGCGAGGCCGACGACGAGGACGAGCCCGTGGCCCCCCCGACCCTCGACGCCGACGCGACCCAGCCGATCGGGCGCCGGGTCGAGTTCGGCGCCAGCGAACCGCCTCCCCGGGCGGAGCCCCCCGCACCACCCGAGGAGCGGGACGACGACGACGGAGGCGCGCCATGAAGGAGCGTCTGCTGCGGGCCCTCTACGACGCCTGGGAGCTGGTGTGGAGCCCTCAGGGCAACACGCTGATCGAGCTGGCGGTGGTCGCGTTCCTCGTGGGCCTGCTCTTCGTGCGCCGCCTGCGCCGCCGCCAGGCGCGCGCGCAGCGAGCGCGCGGCAGCGTGCCGCTGGTGATCGGCGGCTGGGGCACCCGCGGGAAGAGCGGCACCGAGCGCAAGAAGGCCGCGCTGATCAACGCGCTGGGCGTGCGCTTCGTCTCCAAGACCACCGGCTGTGAGGCCATGTTCATTGCGGGCTACGACCTCGACGAGGCCCGCGAGCTCTACCTGTTCCGCCCCCACGACAAGGCCACGATCTGGGAGCAGGTCGACGTGCTCGAGACCGCCGAGGCGATCGACGCCGACTGCTTCCTCTGGGAGTGCATGGGCCTCAACCCGAACTACGTGCAGACCCTGCAGCAGATCTGGACCCGCGACGACCTCTCGACCCTGGTCAACGCCTACCCCGACCACCTCGACGTGCAGGGGCCAGCCGGCCGCGACGTGGCCGAGACGATCTCCTGCTTCATTCCGCCCGAGGGCAACGTGATCACCGCCGAGGTCGGCATGCTCCCCGTGCTCGAGCACACCGCGCAAGAGCGCGGCGCGCGCATGCGCACGATCCCGCCCTACGCCGGCGGGTTGATCTGCCCCGACGTCCTCGAGCGCGCGCCCTACCGTGTGCACCCGAGCAACATGGCGCTCACGATCAAGATCGGCGACGAGCTCGGCCTCGACCGCGACTTCGTGCTCAAGGAGGTCGCGGACTTCATCATTCCCGACCTCGGCGTGCTCAAGACCTACCCCAGCGCCGAGCGCGGCCTGCAGATCGGCGGGCGGCGGGTGATCTTCAGCAACTCCATGTCGGCCAACGAGCGCGCGGGGACCATGTTCAACTGGGCCCGCCTCGGCCTCGACAAGCCCCGCGAAGACCGCGACGAGTGGGTCGTGTGCGTGATCAACAACCGCGCCGACCGCGTGCCGCGCTCCCGCGAGTTCGCCGCGATCATGGTCAACGACGTCGCCGCCTGCGGCTTCGTGGTGATCGGCACCAACCTCGAGGGCATGCGCGGCTACGTCGACGAGGCCCTCGAGGCGCGCCTGGCCCGGCTCCAGCCCCCCAGCGGCCGCGCCACCGAGCGCGCCCCCGGCGCCGCCGCTGGCGCCGCCGACGCAGCCCGCACCTGGGCCAAGCAGGTCTTCGAGCGCGACACCGCGGCCCTGCGCTTCGTGCCCCTCGACCTCGAGGCCCTGCACCGGCGCCTCGCAGCCTTCACCGGGGTCGAGCCGGAGAGCCTGAAGGAGGCCGGCGACGAGCCCGAGTCCCTCGTGCGCGCGCTGGAGGCCGGCCGCGAAGAGCCGCTCTCCCCCGACGAGCGCGAGTGGGTTCAGCGCTGCTGCGGCTGGCTGAAGAGCGTGCGCGAGCACGAGAGCCAACTCCAGGCGGCCCTCGACGCCGGCGGCGGGTCCATCGAGAGCTGGGCGCGCAAGCACCAGGCCTGGTATCGCGACCTGTTCTGGCAAGGCTTCTTCGCCGTCGAGGACACCATGATCAAGGGCCCGGCGCTGATCCGCCTGATCGCCGGCCGCTGCCCCCCGGGAGCCCAGGTCCACGTGGTCGGCATGCAGAACATCAAGGGCACCGGCCTCGACTTCGCGCTGCGCTGGGTGCGCCTGGGCGGGATCGACCGCGCCCTCGGGCGGCTCTCGAGCTTCAACCCCCAGCAGCGCTCGCGCGCCCTCGAGCAGCTCGTGAGCACCAAGGACCTCGTCGACTTCGAGGTCGACTTGATCCGCCGCGGGATCGACGAGGTCCTCCAGGGCGAGGTGCCGCTCACCTTCCGCCGCGAGCTGACGAGCTACGTCGAGGCGCTCCCCCAGAAGGGCGCCGGCAAGGCCGCGCTCCCGACCCCGGAGCAGACCGCGGTCAAGCCGCCGCCCAAGTGGATCAAGCTCTTGGTCAAGCTCGAGCCCCTCTTCGACTCCGTGGCCTCGGTGTGGCGCACCCACCGCGCCCGCCGCGCGACCTTGGACTTCCGCGAGGAGCGGATCTCCATGGACCGCGCCGTCGACGTGCTGCACGACATGACCGTGCACCAGAAGGGCGGCTGGCTGAAGGCCTGGGCCAAGGGCTGGCTCGCGCGGCGGAGGTAGAGCCCGCGCCTCACTCCCTCGCCGCCCGCTCCGCGGCCTCCCTTCGCATCTGCGTCGCGCGCTTCCTCTGGTCCGGGTTCGTGCTGCGCTCGAGGGCTCGATCGCAGTCGTCGACCGCGCCTCGATAGCGCCCCAACTTCGCCTTGCAGAGACCCCGACCGAGGTAGCTGCTGGCGTCACCCGAGTCGAGCTCGAGGGCCCGGTCGTAGTCCGCGATCGCCTCCGCCAGGCGCCCCAGGCGCTCCAGGCACTCCGCGCGACCGCGCCAGGCTTGCCCCAGCGCCGGGTCGAGGTCCTGCGCCTGGCTGAAGTCCGCGATCGCCTCCTCGAGCCTCCCGAGCCGCTTCAAGCAGCCCCCACGAACGGTGAGCACGAACGGGTTTCGTGGGTCGAGCTCGAGGGCGCGACCGAGGTCTTCCAACCCCTCCTCGCGCTGGCCCAGGCTAGACTTGGCCCACCCCAGAGCGGCGTAGGCGCCGGCGTTTTCCGAATCGAGCTCGAGGGCGCGTTCGCTGTCCTCGATCGCCCCCCAACTCATACCCGAGCTCGCCCTCACCTGCGCTCGGTTGCTCCAGACCTCGGAGCGGGTCGGGTCGAGCGCGAGGGACCGGGCATAGGCCTCCAACGCCTCCGCGTCCCGCCGCAGCTTGAGCTTCACCGTCCCGAGCTTGTCCCAAGCCTCGGCGTTGGACGGGTCGAGCTCCAGCGCCCGGGCCAGACTCTCCAGGGCCTCCGCCTGACGACCCAGCCGCCCCAAGCAGACTCCGTGCTGGGCCCAGGCCACCGCGTCCTGGGGGTCGAGCTCCAGCGCCCGCTCGAAGTCCGCCAGCGCCAACTCGAGCTCGCCCGACGCCAACTTGCGCTCGCCGCGCTCGAGGGGCGTCTCTGACTCGCGCTGCCCGCCGAGGTCCCCGCCGGCCGTCGCGCCTTCGACTCCCTCCCGGGTCGCCAGCGCCCAGCCCAGACCCACCACCCCGAGCGTGGCGAGCGCCACGGCCACCAGGGCCGCGCCCGTCGTGCCCCGCGACCGGGGGCGGGGAGCCCGCTCCGCCACCTCCAGCAGCGCTTGCTCCAGCGCAAACGCGGTGGCGTAGCGCTCGCTCGGCTCCCGCGCCATGCAGCGCGACACGACCCCCTCGAGCTGGGGGTCGACGTCGGCGCGCAGCTTGGACGCCCGCGGCGGGTCGGAGCCCACGACCTGCTGCAGGATCGCGAGCACGCTCTTGCCCTCGTAGGGCGCCCGCCCGCAGAGCAAGAAGTAGAGGGTCGCCCCGAGCGCGTAGACGTCCGCAGCGGGCCCGATCTCCACCGCGCCCTCGGCCTGCTCCGGCGCCATGTAGGCCGGGCTGCCCAGGATCGAGCCCGTCTCGGTCAGCCGGCTCTGCTCGAGGTGCAAGAGGCGCACGAGCCCGAAGTCGACGAGCACCGGCCTGCCGTCGCGCAGGATCACGTTCGCTGGCTTGAGGTCCCGGTGCACGACGCCGCGCTGGTGGGCATAGGCGAGGGCGTTGGCCACTTGCCGTCCCCACTCGATCACCTGCTCCTCAGTCGGAGGCCCCTCGCCCTCGACGGAGTCGGCGAGGGTCGGCCCGTCGATCAGGTCCATGACCATGTAGGGCCGGCCCTTGTGGGAGCCCAGCTCCCGCACCCGGAGGATCCCCGGGTGTTCGAGGCCGAGCAGCGCCTCGCCCTCTCGGCGAAAGCGCAGGAGTAGCTCGGGGTCTCCCGCCCCGCCCGCCAGCAGGACCTTGATCGCGACCTCCTCCCCCTCCGGCCCGCGGGCGAGGTAGACCACCCCCATGCCCCCCCGGGCGAGCTCGCGGACGACGGAGTAGGGACCGATTCGCTCCACCCCCGCAGCCTAGCCATGGCAACAGGGGCGCGCCGGGCCGCGGTCGGCTACCGTCGAAGCATGTCCCAGCGCCAGGTCTGGATCTCCGACGCGCTCCGCGAGGGGCTGCTGACCCCCGACGCCCTGACCCGCGCCCGGGCCGAGCACGAGCAACTCCAGCGCCAGGGGCAGCAGGTCACCCTCCCCGCCTTGCTCCGCGCACGCTACGTGGACCCCGCCGCCCGCAGCCGGTTCGAGTCGCTGGTGCGCGAGGCGACGCGACAGCGAACCGCGGTGGTGCCTGCCCCGTCCGGCTCGCGCCCCTCCGGCTCGGCCCCGCCCCCGGGCGAGGCCGCGACGGTGACCCACCCCGGCAGCCGGCCCCAGGGGCCCAGCCCCGAGAGCGAGACTCGCCCGCGGGCGGCGCCCCGCCCCAGCGCGCAACCGACCAGCCTCGGGCGCTACGAGATCGCCGAGGAGATCGCCCGCGGCGGCATGGGCGTGGTCTACCGCGCCCACGACCCGCAGCTGGGCCGCGACGTGGCGGTCAAGCTCCTGCTCGACGACAGCCCCACGCGGCGCAAGCGGTTCCAGGTCGAGGCCCGCGCGATCTCGCGCCTCGAGCACCCCAACGTGATCCCGATCCACGAGGTCGGCGAGAGCCCCGACGGTCAGCCCTACCTGGTCATGAAGCTACTCAGCGGCGGGACCCTCGAGGACCGGCTCGAGGCCGACGGACCGCGCCCCCCGCACGAGGCGGCGCGCACGATCCAGCTCCTGGCCCAGGCACTGCATTACGCCCACGACCACATGATCCTGCACCGCGACGTCAAGCCGGCCAACGTGCTCCTCGGCGAAGACGGCGCCCCGGTGCTCACCGACTTCGGCCTCGCCAAGCTGATCGACTCCGAGGCCAGCGGCGCCACCCGCTCCGGGGTCATGCTCGGGACCCCGAGCTACATGCCCCCCGAACAGGCTACGGGCAAGTTCGTCGACTGGCGCGCCGACGTCTACGCCCTGGGGGCCACGCTCTACGCCCTGCTCACCGGCGAACCCCCCTTCACCGCCGAGACGACCATCGAGCTCATGGTCCAGATCGCCGCTCGCGAGCCCGCTCGCCCGAGCTCGCTGCGCACGGGGCTGCCCTTCGAGCTGGATACGATCTGCCTCAAGTGCCTGGAGAAGGACCCCGCCGACCGCTACCCGTCGGCCTACGCGCTGGCCCTCGACCTGGGCCGCTTCCTCGAGCACCAGCCGATCCACGCGGCCCCGCCCTCGCTGCTGGCCCGGGTGAAGAAGTGGCGCCGCCGGAACACGGTCCTCGTCCGCGTGGGCGGCGTCGCCGCGGGCCTCGTGTTCGCGATCTCCCTTGGCGCCGCGGCCTGGGCGAGCCACGCCCGCGCCGCCGAGCGCGAGGCCGCGGTGGCCGACGCGCGCCAGCGCGCGCTCACCCACGCCAAGGAGCTCGACGCGCTCAGCAGGAGCGACGGGGTCGGCGACGACGCCCCCGCCCGCCGCGTGGGCAAGGCGCTGACGGCGCTGCAAGCCTCCCAGGCCTGGAGCGCGCTAGCCCCGAACGATCCGGCCGCCCGCCAGACCCACTTCGACGCCGCCCTCACCCTGGGCGACGCGGCTAAAGCCCGCGAGCAGTGGGTGCTCGCCGGGGAGGCCTACCGCAACGCCACCGCGCTGGGGATCGACGACACCCGTGCCCGCGAGCTCGCCGCCGAGGCCGAGGTGACCGCGACGCGGATCGCGCACGAGCGGGCCGCCGAAGTCGAGGGCTGGCTGGACCGGTTGGCCGCCGGTGACCTGCACCGGGTCCAACAAGGACTGCTGGAGGCGGAGTTCGCGATCGTGCGCTACGCCGACGACCAGACCGTCGAGCTCCTGGCCGGGCGCCTGGACGAGGTCAGCGACCGCCTGCTCGAGGCCGCCGCAGCCGTCTTCCGCGAGCTGGCCAAGGCCAACGCCCACGAGCGCGCGGCGGGGGAGGAGGACCTCGCCGACTGCGAGCTCGCGCTCCGCCTGCGCGCGCTGCCGCCCTGGGACGAGCGCGACTTCCAGGACGTCGAGCGCGCCGAAGCCTTCGTGCAGGCCGCCTACCGCCGCGCAATGGACCGCGCCGCGCGCGAGGCCCCCCGCAGCCCCACGGCCTTCGCAGGCAAGGCAATCGTCGACCAACGGATCGCGACCCGGGTCGGTCACGGTCCCCTCGAGCTGGCGCGGGTATGCGCCAACGTCCTCGGGCGAATCGGCGCCCACGACGCGGACCGCTTCGTGGGCGTGGAGCCGGAGCCGATCCTATTCAGCTCGCCCGACTCTGTCGGAGAAGGCCACCCCAACGTCGTCCTCGAGTCCGACTCCGCCAGCGACGGGCCACCCACTTCGGCCGGCCACCCGGAGCCGAGCTTCGCCAGCGACGGCCTCCTGCCGGCCAACACCGACGAGGCGCGGAGCCGCGCCGAGGAGGCGCTGCTGCGCTACCTGTTCGCGGAGACGGACCCCGAGCGCGCGCTCTTCCCGGCCATGGCGCTGATCCGCCTCGACCCCAACCGCAGCCAACGCCCCTTCCGCCAGTGGCAACAGCGCTCGCCCAGCTTCCGCCGCGAGCTGCGCTCGTTCGCCAACAACTTTCGCCCACGAGCTCAACCCGCAGAGGGCGTCTCTGAAACCGACCTCGGCTGGGGCGGAGCCGAGGCGCTCGTGACCACCGAACCTCGCGCGGAGTCCGAGCCCGACGCGTCCCAGCCCTTGCGAAAGCGACAGTCCCCGGAGGCCGACGAGCGCGAGGAGGGACTCACCTCGCCGGCGCCGGCCAAGGCCCCCGAGCCCGAGCGGCGCCGGGCCCGGTAACCCCGGCGCGACGGGACACCGTGACCGCGCCCTGCCCCCAGCACACCTGGGGCGCACCGCTGGCGGCCCTGCTACCGTCGAGCATGTCGCAGCCACGCTGGATCACCGACTCGCTGCGGGAGGGTCTGCTGACCCCCGAGGCGCTGCAGCGCGCCCAGGCGGAGCTGGCCCACCTCCAGCGCCAGGGGCAGCAGGTCACGCTCCCGGCGCTGCTCCACGCGCGCTACCTGCCCGCCGCCGCCCGCGGGCGGTTCGAGGCCCTGGTGCGCGACTCCTCGCGGCTGCAGGCCGCGGCCCGCGAGCCGACGCTGCCGCTCCCCGAGCGCCAGGGCGCCCCCGGCTCCGCGCGGGTCCCCACCCTCCCGCTCCCCCAGCGACAGGCCACCGTCGCGACACCCCACCCGCGAGCGCGGCCGCAGAGCACGGCCGCGGGTTCGCCCCGATTCGACGAGCACGGAACTCCGACCCAGCTCGGGCACTACGAGGTGCTGGACGAGATCGCCCGCGGCGGCATGGGCGTGGTCTACCGCGCCCGGGACCCGCGCCTCGGCCGCGAGGTCGCGATCAAGCTCCTGCTCGCCGACAGCCCCGAGCGGCGCAAGCGCTTCCAGCGCGAGGCCCAGGCGATCTCGCGCCTCGAGCACCCCAACGTGATCCCGATCCACGAGGTCGGCGAGAGCCCCAGCGGCCAGCCCTACCTCGTCATGAGCCTCCTGACCCGGGGCTCCCTGCAGGACCGCCTGGCGGAGGGCCCCCTGCCGCCACGCGAGGCGGCGCGCCTGGGACAGCAGCTCGCGGTCGCGCTGCAGTACGCCCACGAGCACATGATCCTCCACCGGGATCTCAAGCCCGACAACGTGCTCGTCGGCGACCGCGGCCAGCCGGTGCTCACCGACTTCGGGCTCGCCAAGTTCGTCGAGGCCGAGGCCAGCCACCACACCAAGAGCGGGGTCATGGTCGGCACCCCGAGCTACATGCCCCCCGAGCAGGCGGACTCCAAGCAGCTCGTCGACTGGCGCGCCGACGTCTACGGGCTGGGCGCGACCCTCTACGCGCTCTTGACCGGCGAGCCCCCGTTCCGCGGCGAGACCCACCTCGAGCTCATGGTCCAGATCGCCTCCGCCGAGCCGTCGCCGCCGAGCAAGCGTCGCCCCCGCGTCCCCAAGGACCTGGACACGATCGTGCTCACCTGCCTGGAGAAGGAGCCCGCCGACCGCTACCCCAGCGCCGCCGCGCTGGCCGCCGACCTCCAGCGCTTCCTCGAGCACCAGACGATCCAGGCCGCGCCGCCGAGCGTGCTCGCTCGGGTGAGGAAGTGGCGCCGGCGCAACACGACCGTGGTCCGGATCGGCGCGGTGGCTGCCGGCCTCGTGCTCGCCGTCTCGCTGGGGGCCGTCGCCTGGGCGCGCTACGCCAGCGCCCAGCAGCGGGCGGACGAGCTCGCCCGGCTGCGCACGGACGCGATCGCCGCCGCGGACGGCCCCGGGACCGACCCCGGCGCCAGCCCCAGCGACCCCGAGGCCCGGATCGGCGCGGCCCTCGCCGCGCTGCAGGCCGCCCAGAGCTGGAGCTCGCGCGCCCCCCACGACCCCGAGGCGCGCCGCACCCACTTCGCCGCCGCCCTCGAGCTCGGCGACGCCGCCGCCGCCCTCAAGCAGTGGGTGCTCGCCAGCGAGGCCTACCGCGGCGCGTCGGAGCTCGGCGTCGACGACGCGCGCGCGACCGCGCTGATGCAGGAGGCCGCCCGGGCCGCGAGCCGGATCGCGGCGACCCGCGCGCGCGAGGTCAACGGCTGGCTCGACCGGGTCGCCTCCGGCGAGGTCCGCGACATACCCGAGGGGCTGACCGAGGCCGAGTTCGGGATCGTGCGCAACGCCGACCACCAGACCGTGGAGCTGCTGGCCGCGCGCCTCGACGCGATCAGCGCGCTGAGCCTCGAAGCCCAGGCCGAGGTCTTGCGTTCCCTGGTCGAGCCCAACGCGGACGAGCGCCGCGCGGGGCAGTCCGCCCTCGAGGGCTGCGAAGACGCGATCGAGCTCCGCGCGCTGCCCCTCGACGCCGAGCGCGACGGGCCGCGCGCCGCGCGCGCCCAGGCCTTCCTCGACGCCGCGATCGAACGCCTCGGCGCGCGCGCCGCGCGCGAGGTCCCGCTGGAGGTCCGCCACAAGACGCCGAGCGGGAACGAGATCCTCGCCCAGCGCCTGACCAAGGCCCTCGGCCCGGGGCGCGTGGACCTGGCGCGGGTGTGCTGCAACGCCCTCGGTCGCCTGGGCACCCTGCACGAAGACGCCGACCCCGACACGCCCCAGCCCGACGTCGACCCCGGCGGGCTCGCGCCCTCATACTCGCTGCCGGCCCGCGAGCTGGCCGACGAGGCCCTGCGGCGCTACGTCTACGCCGAGGTCGACCCCGCGCGCGCGCTCCACGCGGCCAAGGCGTTGATCCGCCTCGACCCCCGCCGCAGCCACGAGCCGTTTCGCCGCTTCTCGAGCTCGACCCGCTTCAGCTCCGAGCTCAGGGCCTTCACCCGCGCCTTGACCCGCGAGCGCCGGACCGTGCCCTCCACCGAGGAGCCGGACTCGCAGGACGCCGACGCCGACGCCGCCTACGCCCGGGGCGAGGCCTGCCTGGAGCGCGGCGACGACGCCGAGGCCGAGGCCGCCTTCACCCGCGCGCTCGAGCTCGACCCGCAGCGCGTCGAGGCCTACGTGCAGCGCGGCTCGTTGCGCGCCCAACGCGGCGCGACCGCCGAGGCCCGCGCCGACTACGACGCGGCCCTCGACCTCGACCCGCGGGACTCTGCAGCGCTGTTCAAGCGCGCCGTGCTCGCGCTGAACACCGGCGGCGACCTCGAGCAGGCGCTCCGCGACGCGACCCTCGCCCTGGAGTCCGAGGCCAACCGCGCCGAGGGGCTCCGCCTGCGCGCCATGCTCCAGATCGCCCGCGGCCAGCCGACCGAGGCCCTCGCCGACCTCGAGCGCTGCCTCGCCGAGGACCCCTCCAACGCTGGCGCCCTCGACGAGCGCGCCCGCTTGCGCCGCCTCAGCGACCCCGCCGCGGCGCTCAGCGACCACACCCGCGCGATCGAGCTCTCGCCGACCAACGGCACCCTGTGGCTCAACCGGGGACACACGCGTTTGCTCGCGGGCGACCCCCAGGGGGCCCTCGACGACCTCGACCGCGCGTCCGAGCTGGCGGCCAAGAGCTCCGCCGTGCACCTGTTCCGCGGGCACGCGCTGCACCAACTCGGCCGCAAGCGCGAGGCCCTGGAGAGCTTCGAGCGCGCGGTCGAGCTCGGCCCCACGGACGTACGGGCCCTGGAGGGCCTGGCCAACATGCTCGGCCAGCTCGGCCGCGCTCCGGAGTCCCTCGAGCTCCTGGATCGCCTGGTCGAGCTCAAGCCCAAGGACGTGGTCACCCGCGCCAACCGCGGCAACTACCGCCTCGTCACCGGCGACGTGCAGGGCGCCGTCGACGACCTCAACGCCGCGATCGAGCTCGACCCGACCTACGCCCACGCCTGGACGAACCGCGGGCACCTGCTGACCCAGCTCGGGCGCCACGCGGAGGCGCTGCCCCAGCACGACCGCGCCCTCGAGCTCGACCCCAACCTGGCGATCGCCTGGCACAACAAGGGGGTCACGCTCTCGTGGTGGTCCAACCGCCTCGAGGAGGCCGTCGCCTGCTTCACCCGCGCCGTCGAGCTGAACCCCAACCACGGCGAGACCCGCGCCCGCCGCGCCGAGTGCTACCTGCACCTGGGCAAGCTGAACGAGGCCCTCGCCGACTACCAGCACGGGGTCGAGCTCGCCCCCCAGAACCCCATGAGCTGGCTCGGGCTGGGCAACGCGTACCTCTACCTCAAGCAGCCCCAGCAAGCCCTCGAGCACTTCGACAAGGCGATCGCCCTCGACTCGCGCCTCGGCCGGGGTTGGCTCGCCCGCGGCCTGGCCAACAAGGCCGCCGGGAACGTCGACGCCGCCAAGCGCGACCTGCGCCAGGCCCTGCAGCTGCTCCCCGCCAACCCGCCCCAGCTTCGCCAGCAGGCGAGCAGCCTCCTGCGCGAGCTCGGCGACTAGCAGGAGCCCGGGTCAGTCCCTCCCGTCAGGGTGGCAGCTGACGCAGGCCGGCGAGCTGTAGCTGTAGCCGTTGCGCCCGCGGTGCTCGTTGTCGGTCTCGTTGCGGCCGTGGCAGGCGAAGCAGGAGAAGTCCCTGAAGTTCGCGCTGTTGGGGTGGCAGTCGGAGCAGCTGTTGGCGTTCTTGTGGTTCTGCGGGAAGCGGTGGTTGAAGGTCGCGCCCTGGAACATGGCCGTGCTGTGGCAGGTCTGGCAGTCGGTCCCGAAGCCCGAGGCGGTGTGGTTGGGCACGGCCTGGGCGTAGTCCTGGGCGTGGCAGGAGAAGCAGGCGTTCGACTTGCCCGCGAACACCATGTCGCCGTGGCAGCGGTTGCAGTCGCTCTGGATCAGCGCGTGGGCCCCGGTGAAGGGCCAGGTGTGCGTGAAGCCGGGGGCGTTGTTGGCGAAGCCGTCGGTGGTGTGGCAGGTCTGGCAGTCGGTGCCGAACCCGGCCGCGGTGTGGTTGGGCTCGGCGGCCTGGAGCACGTCCTGGCTGTGGCAGCCGTAGCAGTCGGTGTTGCGCCCGGCGAAGACCCCGTCGCCGTGGCAGGCGTTGCAGGTGCCGGCCACGTTCGCGTGCTGCCCGGTGAAGGGCCAAGTGTGCGTGAAGCTCGCGCCCACGAACTGGGTCGTGTCGTGGCAGCGCTGGCAGTCGGTGGGGTAGCCCGAGGCCAGGTGCGCGGGGGCGGTGGTCGCGTTGTAGTCGCTGATATGGCACGACGCGCAGTCGGTGGGGGTGCCGGCGAACACGCCGCCCCCGTGGCAGTCGGTGCAGTCGGCCATGGCGTGGGCGCCGACCAGCGGCCAGGTGTGGACGAAGTTCGGCCCAGGGCCGCCGCCGCCGCTGGGCGCAGCGCCGCTGCCCGCGGGGGCGCCGGCCTGGATCCAGGCCAGCACCGCGTCGTAGTTGGCGTTGCCGGTCGTGGACCAGATCGCGCCGCCGCCGTGAGGGACGGCGTTGGTGGCCGAGAGCAGCAGCGCCGAGTTGGGGGGGTCGGCGGTGTCGACGCGGGCGGTGACCTCGGCCAGGTCGCCGGCCCAGGCGTGGCAACCAATGCAGTCGGCGAGGGCCGTGGCCACGTCGGGCGGGAACCCGCTGCCGGCTCCGCCGCCGCCGCCGCCGCCCGAGCTGGGCGCGGCGGCGGGGGTCCCGGTCAAGAGCAGCGCCCCGTTGGGGCCCGCCGCGCCGACCAGCAGGTCGCCCTCGTGCACGAGCAACGCGTGGATCCCCTGGTTCGCCGGCAGCATGGGGTCGGCCTCCCACACCATGCCCATGGCGTTGCGCAGGGCGTTGTTCAGCAGGCGCCCGCTGTGGGTGCCCACGTAGACGACCCCCCCGAGGGAGGCCAGCGCCGTGGGCACGTCCTGCTGGAGCGGGAGCAGCTGCAGCAACTGCCCGCCGGCGTCGAGCATGAGCAGCTCGCCGCGCAGCGGAGCGTCGGAGGCCCGGGAGAAGACCCCGACCGCGACGTAGAGCACGCCGTCGGCCGAGAGCAGGTCGGTCACCCGCTGGACCTCGTCGGGCCCGCAGAGGAAGGACGGGCTGGAGACCGAGCGGAAGCCGGCGGGCACGCTGCCCCCGGCGAGGAAAGCGGGCCCGCTGGAGGTCTGGCCACCCACCCACACCGCGCCGCCGTGGGGTGCGGCCGCGGTGGGGTGATTCCCGGCGGAGAGGACGCCGTTGTGGTGGGTCCAGGTGCCCTGGGTGTAGAGGTCCAGGCGCACGTCGGAGAAGGCGTAGAGCCGGCCGTTGGCCGCCGTCAGCGCCGTCGGCCCGTTGGGCCCGTCGAGCACGAGCTCCCAGCCGTTGCTCGAGCGCTGGTAGATCCCGCCCACGGTGGCGGCGGTCAACAGGTCGGCAGGGGCGAGGGACAGCACCTCCGCGCCCGCGGTCTCGGGGGCCCCGTCGAGGTGGACCCGATCGCCGACCCCGACCGCGAGGGCCGAGCTGCCGACGGCGGCCGGGGACAGCGCCGAAACGCTGTCACCCGGCGAGGTCGAGAGGTATTCGGAGGCCCAGCGCCAGGAGACCTGGGACGCCGCCGCGGTGGTCGACGGCGGGGCGGTGCTCGCGGGGGCGGACATACCCGACCCCGAGCTGCAGCCGGCGACCGTGATCGCAGCCACGAGGGCGACCGGGGCAAGGCACAGGGAGCGCGCGAGCGTTTGCATGCCTCCTAATGCGAGACCCCCGCGATTTAACACGGAGAAATTCTCAGCGGCGGGGCAAAGAAGCGGTTAGCCACTGTGCTGCAGGAACTTACGCGCCCCAAGGGCCTCGCCCACCCGGGCAGAGGCGAGTTTCGCCCCTCCCGCGGGCGCCCTCAGCGGGCCCAGAGTGTCTTCACGTTGGCGAAGGCCAGCAGCCCGGGCGCCCCCAGCTCGCGGCCGTAGCCGCTGTCCTTGATCCCGCCGAAGGGCAGGCGGGGGTCCGAGCGCACGAAGCCGTTGACGAAGCAGCAGCCCGCCTGCAGCTCGTCGCGCGCGATCCGCCAGCCGCGCTCGACGTCGCGGGTGAACACCGCCGCGCCGAGTCCGAACGGGGTGTCGTTGGCGACGCGGATCGCCTCGGCCTCGTCGGCGACGGGGACGATCGCGGCCACCGGCCCGAACAGCTCCTCGTCGTAGGCGGGCATGCCCGCGGCCACGTCGCTCAGCACCGTGGGCGTGAAGAACGCGCCGGGTCCGGCCCTGCGCTCCCCGCCCAGGAGGCAGCGCGCGCCGGCGGCGACGCTGCGCTCGACCTGCGCCTGGAGCTCGTCGCGCAGGTCCACCCGCGCCATGGGGCCCACGCTGCAGCCCTCCTCGGTGGGCGGGCCGACCTTGGCGGCGCGCATGCGCTCGACCACCAACGCCTCGAAGCGCTCGCGCGCGGCCTCGACGACGACGAAGCGCTTGGCGGCAATGCAGCTCTGACCGGAGTTGATCAGGCGGCTCGTCACGCACTGCTCGGCGGCGTGCTCGAGGTCGGCGTCCTCGAGGATCAGGTAGGGGTCGCTGCCCCCCAGCTCGAGCACCGTCGGCTTGAGCGCGGCCCCCGCGGCCGCGGCGACCTTCCGCCCCGCGGGCGTGCTGCCCGTGAGCGTGACCCCGCGCACCCGCGGGTCCTCGATCACGCCCGCCACGGCCTCGACCTCGATCAGCAGCGTCTGAAACAGCCCCCTCGGCGCGCCGGCCCGGGTCAAGACGTCCTCGATCGCGAGCGCGCACTGGGGCACGTTGCTCGCGTGCTTGAGCAGGCCCGCGTTGCCCAGCGCGAGCGCCGGGGCCGCGAAGCGGAACACCTGCCAGAAGGGAAAGTTCCAGGGCATGACCGCGAGCACGACCCCCAGCGGGCGGTAGACGACCTCGCTGCGCGAGGCGTCGCTCTCCACCGCCTGAGGCGCGAGGAGCGCGGCCGCCTGCTCGGCGTAGTGCTCGCACACCCAGGCACACTTCTCGACCTCCGACTCGCCCTCGGCCAACGGCTTGCCCATTTCGAGGGCCATTAGCCGGGCCAGCTCGTCCTTGCGCGCGCGCAACCCCTCGCCGGCGCGGGTCAGCAGGCTCAGGCGCTCGTCCAACGGGCGCGCGGCCCAGGCGCGCTGTGCCTGGTGCGCGCGCTCCAACGCGGCGTCGAGCTCCGCGTCGCTCAGCGGGTCGAAGCTCGCGACCACCTCGCCGGACGTCGGGTCTACGCTCGCAATGCTCATGGGCCTCCCCTTCCGTCGCTCGGGGGTCGCGGAGCCGACCCCGCCGCGCACCGTACACCCCTCCGGCGCCTCGAGAAAGACCGCCGCCGGGCACGGCCCGCGAGCACCGCCCCTGCGCCGCCGCACCGCGGGGCCTGGGATTCTCTCCGAGAAAAGCGCACAATCGGAGCGGTGGGCAACGGGTTCGCCGAAGGGGACCCATGCCCGAGGAGACCTCCGAGCGCTCCCGGCCGTCGTCCGCGGCGGTCGACGCCCGCACCCCCGGCCTCGGGGTGCGGATCCTGACCGGCCTCCCGCCGACCCCGGCCCTCTTGCTGGCGGTGGCCGGCCTGCTCCTCGTCGCTGGCGTGCTCAGCTTCGCCGCACCCGAGTTCTTCCCCAGCCAGCGCCGGATCCTCGCGCTCGTGGGCGCGGTGCTGCTCGCGGGCGGCGCGCTGCGCGAGCCCGGACGCGCGCGCCACGGCCTGAGGGCGTTCGTGGGCCTGACCACGCTGACCTGGCTCGCGCGGCACCCGCTGGGCACGTGGTGGTTCGGCGGGCTGTGCCTGGTCCTCGGGGCGAGCGCGGTGCCCTTCGCGCTGCTGGGGGCGACCCTCGCGCTCGACCAGCTGCAGCCCGAGACCCCGGTCCCCGAGGTGCCCCCCGGCCCCGATCTTTAGGGGGTCGTCAGGCGTCGGGGCCGGTCAGGATCGCCGCTCAGTGCGCGTGGCCGTCTCCGTCTCCGTGGGTGTGCGGGCGCAGGACGAAGGGCGAGGTGCGGAAGTCCTTGCCGTCGACCGTGTAGCTGACCTTCACCGTCGCGAGGAAGTCGGCGCCCTTCAGCCAGGCCGCGTCTTCACCGGTGGTGCCGGGGAAAATGAAGTAGTTGGTCTTGCCCTCGCGCACGGTGGGGGTCCCGTCCTCGTCCTCGTTGGTCTCGGTGTTGCGCACACGGAGGGTCACCGCGCGGTTCTCCTTGTCGGTGAAGGTGACGGTGACCGTGGCGTCGAGGGGCAGGTCGAAGGGCTGGGCGAACTCGGCGTCGCGCGCGAGCCAGAGCTCGAGGTCGCCCTTGTCGTCGTGCAGCTTGAGCCGCAGGTAGCCGGCCTGCTCGTCTCCCTGGGTGAACCGCGCCACCACGCCGTCGCCGCCGCCCGCGTCGTGGTCGTGGCCGTGGGCCTCGTCGGCGTGGTCGCCTTCGCCGTCGTGGGCGTGGTCGGCGCCCTCCCCGTGCTCGTGGCCGTGGTCGGACTCGGCGGGGCAGCCGGCGAGGGTCAGCAACAGAGCCAACGAGAACAGGGCGGTCAGGGCGGACTTCATGGGGGGCTTCCTAGTTTGCTCGGGGTCAGGCCAAGTTTAGCCTGACGTGAGGAGCCCGCCAGCGGAGGGCGTGAAGCACGGACGGTGGCCTTTCAGCCGCCACCGCTGAACGCCTGGTTCGGGTTTGCTATCGTCGCTTCGCAGATGCTCTCGACTGACCCCACCCGCGTCGGCTCCCCATGGAGCGCTCGACAGATCACGACCTCACTGGTCGTGGCCTGCGCCGTGGCTCTGCACGCCCTGTGGCTGCCCGCGCACCTGGCCTTCGACGCCCACGAGGGAGACGGCCACAGCCACGGGCCTCCCGCTGAGCGCGCGCACGCCGGCCACAGCCACCACGCGCACGCCGGCCACAGCCACCACGCGCACGCCGGCCAC
>Ga0070727_10002513_pt1 | contig 17630 bp, 11 predicted proteins | sample tdAd472_FD_66722 | JGI IMG/M metagenome (GOLD analysis project Ga0070727, IMG submission 66722) | Marine sediment microbial communities from the Atlantic coast under amendment with organic carbon and nitrate - tdAd47.2 | ecosystem: Environmental > Aquatic > Marine > Coastal > Sediment | place...
AACTGGTACGCAACCTCATGACGCACGCCCGGAATCAAGGCTTATTGTTGCTTAGCGCAGGCAAAGATGGGCAAGTGGTTCGTTTACTGCCAGCGCTGACGATAGATTGGGATGTGCTAGATGAAGGCTTAGATATTCTCGACAAATGCATTTCTCATTTGCTTAGTTGACAAGGAAGTATTCAAGCGGCGACAACTGCTCTCACCCTATCAACTGAGCATGGGTATGACTGAGCAGCGCGAGATAGTAATCGGCAAAGCCTAATATTCACAGTTAGAAGAAAACAAGCCTCAAATTTTCAGTAGTCTTTCCCATAACTTTTACTCACCTATTCACTCTACTGCCTCTATTCAACATCAGCTCATCAATCACGTCCTTTGATACCAGCCCATTTTATATAAGAACAATATGTTTATAAAAATGCTGCTTAATGCCAAAGTTTAAACAATGTATAGTGGCATATTCCCACCTTCGACACAGAGGACAGCAAGATGAAAACGAGAGCCGCCGTTGCCTTTCAAGCGGGCAAACCTTTGGAGATAGTAGAAGTTGATTTAGAAGGCCCAAAAACTGGTGAGGTTTTGGTGGAAATCAAAGCCACGGGCGTTTGCCACACAGATGCCTTTACCTTGTCAGGCGATGACCCTGAGGGGGCTTTCCCCGCTATCCTTGGTCACGAGGGTGCCGGCATCGTGCGTGAAATCGGCCCGGGCGTTAAATCAGTAAAACCTGGCGACCATGTCATCCCACTTTACACCCCTGAATGCCGTGAGTGTAAGTTTTGCCTGCATCCAAAAACCAACCTCTGTCAGTCGATTCGCTCCACCCAAGGACAAGGCTTAATGCCCGATGGCAGCAGTCGGTTTTCATTGGATGGCAAACCCATCCTACACTATATGGGTTGCTCTACTTTCTCTAATTACACTGTGTTACCAGAAATAGCCCTGGCCAAAATCCGCGAAGATGCTCCCTTCGATAAAGCCTGTTACATAGGCTGTGGCGTGACGACCGGAGTCGGTGCTGTCGTTTTTGACGCCAAAGTTGAACCAGGCTCCAATGTTGTCGTTTTTGGTTTGGGGGGTATCGGCCTGAATGTGATTCAGGGTGCTCAGCTCGCGGGTGCGAATAAAATTATCGGTATCGATATGAACGAATCGAAAACTGCCTTAGCCAAACAGTTCGGCATGACTCATTTCATCAATCCCAAAAACGTCGAAAATATTGTTGATGCTATCGTCCAGCTCACTGATGGCGGAGCCGACTACAGTTTTGAGTGTATCGGCAACGTCAACACGATGCGCCAAGCCCTGGAGTGCTGCCATAAAGGCTGGGGGGAATCATACATCATCGGCGTGGCGGGCGCCGGACAGGAAATTTCAACGCGCCCGTTTCAATTAGTCACGGGTAGAGTGTGGCGCGGCACCGCTTTTGGCGGCGCGCGTGGTCGCACTGATGTACCGAAAATTGTCGATTGGTATATGGACAAAAAAATTAATATCGACGACCTGATTACCCATACTATGCCATTAGAGGAAATAAATACCGCCTTTGAGTTGATGCATGCCGGTAAAAGTATTCGTTCGGTAGTGCTCTACTAATCGGCAGCAGCCTGCCATCACAACACGTAGAAACCATATGGCCATAAATCATGGAAAAAGTCAGCGAATATAAATGTTTTGGCGGTAGACAATTACGCTACCTGCACTCTTCTTCTAGCCTGAACTGCAATATGCATTTCTCGATCTACCTTCCTCCCCAGGCCGAGAAGACACCTGTGCCTGCTCTTTACTGGCTTTCCGGGCTTACCTGCACGGATGAAAACTTTGTCACCAAAGCTGGCGCTCAACGCTATGCGGCAGAAGCGGGTCTGGCCATTGTCTCTCCCGATACTAGTCCGCGAGGTGAAGGGGTACCGGATGACCCGGCTGAAGAATATGATTTCGGCTACGGCGCCGGATTTTATTTAAACGCAACAGCCCAGCCCTGGGACAAACATTATCAGATGTATGATTATGTAGTTGAGGAGTTGCCCCAGCTTATCAACACCAGCTTTCCGATAGACCAAAGTCGCACGGCTATATCGGGGCATTCCATGGGCGGCCATGGTGCACTTACCATTGCATTGAAGAATCCGAAACGTTACCAATCGGTTTCCGCTTTCGCACCCATCTGCGCACCCATGCGTTGTCCCTGGGGTCAAAAAGCGTTCCGTCATTACCTGGGAGAAGATCAGGATACCTGGAAAAATTACGATACCACCGAACTGGTGCAGATTGCCGATGAAAGATTATCTATCTTAGTCGATCAGGGCGATGCTGATAATTTTTTGAATGAGCAGTTACAGACTGACCAACTCATAGCCGCCAGCACCGCCGCTAACTACCCGATGGTCATTCGCATGCAGCCTGGATACGACCACAGCTACTTTTTTATCGCCTCCTTTATTGGAGAGCACATTGCCTTCCACCAAAAGCACCTCAGCTAAGATCACGCTCAGTTTGCCTATTGGTACGGTTTCATCGACTAAACCATAAAAAGTCGGTTAGGCCTATCCGTATTTTTTCGTTTCTTGCCTTAAGAGAAAAACAAATTTTTTATTGACATCATTTGTCTCCACAGCCATTAGCCTTCATTTTATCTGGCTGTCGAATAGACACAAAATCCTATAATGAGCCGACTAAAACCGCCTATTTATTTTTCAATGTAAAACGCTGGCCAGCGTTTCTTTACCTCGTCACCGCTTGCCGCCCAGGTGACGCAACTATCAATAACGCGAGGTTTAGCGCCATTTGATTTCCCTTCGTTGTGCGCCTCCACTTCCCGGTACATGGTCTGATAAGCGGTGGTACCGATAGGCCCCAACATTTCGATCAGATGGGTGCAACCCAAAACCCCGCCGACACGTTCGCGCACTTGCTGTATCCAACCTGACGCAATGCGCAACCCAATCAGTTTTTTCATGCCATCAGTAACAGTGGTGCAGGCCGCAGCAGGCACCTGATCCGAGGAGGCCGCTATATCCTGAATGACAAATTCAATATCCAAGGTCACTCGCAAGCTCATGCTATGAACCGGTTCGCCAGCCTCTATGCGACCACGGAATTCATTATCCACGCCATAGGTACGCACATCTTGCAGCTTGGCTTCAATATCCCATAGACCATCGCTACGATGAAATCCTTGACAGACAATGGTTCGAGTATGGATGAGTTCTCGTTCAACAGGGTCAGGCAATGGCATGCAGAAAAGCTCCAAACCAAAATAAGGTAGTATAACCTACTCACTATTTTTAGCGCAGACAACATTGGCCTCAGCAACCTACCCTCTCCTTTATGCTGAGCATCTTTGAGCGAGCAAGGTATAATATCGAGCTTTCAATTTCTGGACCAACGCCATGTCGCCACAACCCTCCCACCTCAAGGTAATGCTCGCAGGCGTGATGAGCTTGATCCTTACCTTGGGCATTGCCCGTTTCTCATACACACCGCTACTGCCGATCATGCAGACGCAGACCGGCTTAGGAGATGCCGATGGTGGCTGGCTGGCAACCTTTAACTATATTGGCTATATGTGTGGTGCGCTGATCGCGGCATCGGTGAGCGATTTGAAGATCAAAGATACGCTCTATCGTATTGGTCTTATTCTTGCCTTGACTACCACCGTCGGCATGGCCTTGAGTGAAAACATGTGGCTCTGGGGCAGCATGCGCTTTTTTGCCGGATTAAGCAGTGCTGCCGGTTTGCTGATCGGTTCAGGCTTAATTTTAAACTGGCTGATTCGACACAATCATAGAATGGAGCTCGGCATTCATTTCAGCGGGATTGGCCTCGGCATTGTGTTAAGCGCGATCGCCGTAAATCTGATGGCAACACACTTTAGTTGGGATCAGCAATGGTTGATTCTAACAGCTATCGGCTTGTTCTTAATCATCCCCGCCTGGCGCTGGCTGCCACAACCGGACAACAATCCTTTTACCACCAGTGGTGTGCGAATGGAGGACAAACCGCCGCAGCGTAATTGGTTGATCCTGTTATTTGCCAGCTACTTTTGCGCTGGCTTCGGCTATGTTATTAGCGCCACGTTCCTGGTAGTGATTGTAGAGTCAGAGCCAGCGCTGCAAGGCTATGGTGAGCTTGCCTGGCTGACGGTTGGCCTGGCCGCTACGCCTGCCTGCTTTCTGTGGGATCGTATCGCTCGCCTAACCGGTGAACTAAAGGCGCTTTTATTAGCCTTTGCCTTGCAGATGGTCGGCATTATCTTACCTGTATTCGACGCTAGCCTGACCGTTGTCATTGTCAGCGCTGCCCTCTATGGAGCAACTTTTATTGGTATCGTTAGCCTGATGTTGACCATGATGGGAAAATTTTATCCAACCAAACCGGCTAAGCCCATGGGTAAATTAACGCTGAGCTACGGCGTTGCCCAGATTGCTGCCCCCGCTTTGGCTGGCACCTTGGCTGAAACTTCGGGCACCTACAATCAATCGCTTTATCTGGCAGCAGGGATCATGGCTATTGGTATGTTACTTTTATTAATCCTTATCGTTCACGGCAAACAAAACCTTGTGCAATTAGCCAAACAAAAGCCGAACAGATCATGATTTATTTAAAGACCCCTAACAGTCCAGGAGATCGGTAGGGTTTTCACACCACGTTGGAAATTGGAACGTAAAAAAGTGGGTTCGGCCAACTGTTGGATATTTTCCAGGCGCGCAAAAATTTCTTGAAAAATCGCCACCATTTGTACGCGAGCCAGCTGCGCACCCAAACAAAAATGTGGTCCGTAACCGAAGGCAAGGTGCGGATTAGGTTGCCGCTGAATATCGAACACATCGGGGTGTTCAAACACCCGTTCATCACGGTTTGCGGAAGTGAATGAGACGACGACTTTATCCCCTTGACGAATTTTTGCTCCGGCAAGTTCTGTATCGCAGGTCGCGGTACGACGAAACAGCATTACCGGAGTCCACCACCTCAGCATTTCTTCGACCGCCGACGGGATTAACGCGGGGTTTCCTTGACACAGCGCCATCGCTTGAGGGTTTTGCAATAACGCAATCATGCCACCCGGAATACCGTTACGTAAGGTCTCATTACCCGCGACGGCAAACAACCAGAATAAATTTTCAAATTCTTCAATAGAAACACAACCACCCTCGTCGTCAACTTGCTTAAGCAACAGCGACATAATGTCATCCTGCGGCGACTCTCGTTTTTGTCGCGCCAACAAATGTGCGTAATGATACAGATCCGGCATACCATCCCTTGTTCTGGGGTCAGGCATACGTCCATTGGTATCGGGTTTAGGCCTGAGCGAAACGGCCTGACGGGCAATATCACTACCGCGGCGATCATCAAACTTACTCGAAATCGCATATTCTGGGTCTTGATATCCAATCACTCGATTCGCCCAGTCAAACATCAGGTAGCGATCCTGTGATGGCATACCAAGAATATCCGCCAGGCTGAGCAGCGGCATATCCGCAGCAATATCGGTGGTAAAATCACATTCACCGTTCGGAAAGTCGCGAATTACTCTCTCGATAATATGCCGGGCGTGCGATTTAATCGCCTCTTCTAGCCGACGGATGGCTCGCGGCGTGAAGGAATCGACCAACAACCGTCGCAATCGCGTATGCTCAGGAGGGTCTTTATTCAACATCATCTGCCGAACATAGGCCAGATCCTGTTCAGACGGAGGATTACGTAACTGGGTACCGCCGAGCCAGGATGAAAAAATCTTTGGGGTTTTCAAAACCTGTGAAACTTCCGCATGTCGTGTAACGAACCAAAAACCTTCGCCTCCAGGCCAACTATCCGTCGCCACCTCATCTATCCAGTGGACGGCCTGTTGCTGACGCAGCTGTTGCAGAATATCAAACGGCACACCTGTCTGGTAAACCTGAGGATCGTATATCTGTTGAAGATCGATGGCTGATAATGACACCTGGCTTTCCCCTCATCGAAGATTACTCGACACCTGTGGTTCAAGGCTATGTTACATCCCGATATCGCGGGCGTTATGGGGCACTTCCTTAAAAGGAGAATTAGGATGTAGTGTTATCATCATTAAAGACCTTTTCTCGCCAATCAGTGCCCAGTTTTTCTTCTATGTAATCACGCATAAACTGCCTTATTTTCTGGGACGGCGTAACGTCTTCCAGAGCACAAAGTTTTTCGAATGCTGCTTTTTTATTTGGGTCAACCAGAAAGGTTAGTCTAGCAGTACGTTTTTCCATTATATTGGCTCGATATTCAGTTTTTGGCAACGCTGAGAATTGGAGAATTCTATTAACATTTTATTATAATAAATCCGTGGTTTCTAGTATTCGTTCAGTATCAATATTTCCACATCAACTCAGTGGTATTGACGGGCGCTGCCTCGTTATAGTTTAGATGCGCGGGCCAGCCTCGACCAATGCCTCGCCTGCAGCGGTATCGATAAACTGAGAGAAGTTTTTTATAAACATCTTCGCTAAACTTGTGGCCTTGACATCCCATTCTGATGCATCCCGGTATGTATTTCTTGGGTCCAGTATAGTGCTGTTTACCTGGCTCAATGTTTCCGGAATTGCCAGATTAAAATAGGGGATCAAGGACGTATCCCTGGAGTCCAATTCACCATCCAGAATGGCATCAATAATGGCTCGAGTATCCTTAATTGAAATTCTCTGACCAGTACCATTCCAGCCGGTATTGACAAGATAGGCAGTGGCATTAGCTTCCTGCATACGTCGATTTAACACTTCAGCATATTGTGTCGGGTGAAGACTTAAAAATGCAGCGCCAAAACAGGCGGAAAAAGTCGGGGTTGGTTCCGTAATCCCGCGCTCGGTACCCGCCAATTTAGCGGTGAATCCCGACAAAAAATAATACTCAGCTTGCTGTGGTGTCAGTATGGAAACTGGGGGAAGAACGCCAAAAGCGTCTGCGGTCAGAAAAATAACCTTTTGTGCATGCCCTGCTTTTGATATCGGCCTGACAATGTTGTTAATGTGGTAGATGGGGTAAGAAACCCGTGTGTTTTCTGTTTTTGATGCGTCATTAAAATCAACATCACCATTTTTATCGATAACAACATTTTCAAGTAAGGCATCCCTCCTAATGGCATTGTAAATATCCGGTTCATGCTCCTGGCTTAAGTTGATCGTTTTAGCGTAGCAGCCCCCTTCAAAATTGAAGACACCGCTTTTATCCCAGCCATGTTCATCATCCCCAATTAACTGGCGCTTAGGATCAGTAGACAGTGTCGTTTTTCCGGTTCCTGAAAGCCCGAAAAAAATGGCTACATCACCTTCTTTTCCAACATTGGCCGAGCAATGCATCGAAGCGATACCTTTTTGTGGCAACAAGTAGTTCATGACAGAAAATAACCCCTTCTTCATTTCGCCGCCATACCAGGTACCGCCGATCAACTGTACTTTTTCTGTCATGTTGAAAGCCACAAAATTTTCAGAATGAAGACCTTGTGATTTCCAATCAGGGTTAGTCGCTTTTGAAGCGTTGAGCACCATGAAGTCAGGCTCAAAAGACTCCAATTCTTCTTCAGAAGGTCTAATGAACATATTTTTGACGAAATGGGATTGCCAGGCGACCTCTGTGACAAAACGTACACTAAGCCGGGTGTCTGGGTCAGCACCACAATACAGATCATTAACAAAAAGACGCTTCCCAGTTAACTGCTGCGCTACGATGCTCCTTAGGTGATGCCAAGTTTCTTGGTTAATGGGTTTGTTGTCATTTTTCCCTTGATCGCTCCACCAGACCGTATCTTTCGTCACGTCATCCTTCACAAAATATTTGTCTTTGGGCGAACGTCCGGTAAAGACACCGGTATCGACCGTTACCGCGCCCAGTGTTGTCAGCTTTCCTAAATCGAAGCCCGTTCTCTCAGAATTGGTTTCTTCTTTATACAGGGTTTCGTAATTCGGGTTATAGAGCACATCGGTTGGTTTAGAAATCCCATAACTCGCTAAGTTGGATAGCAAACGTTCTGAACTCATGCGGTGACCCCTCGCTGGTCGAATAAGAATAATGCCATGTGTGTTAATATTGTTAACATATTATTATATTTAAGTTAACATTTGAAGTTCTACTTAAGAGAGGTCAACGATGTCCCATAGAGCGCATCTTTTTTCCTTGCGTGTTGGTCACGCCTTTCGAGATTCATGTCTGGGCAAAGATCGTTACAACCTGACACATTTGACGAAAGACATACTGGCCGGGATTACGGTTGGAATCATAGCGATTCCACTGGCCATGGCCCTAGCCATTGCCAGTGGTGTGGCGCCACAGTACGGACTGTATACCGCGATTATTGGAGGCTTTGTCATTGCCTTAACAGGCGGAAGCCGTTATAGCATTTCTGGCCCAACAGCTGCATTTGTCGTCATTCTGTATCCGATAGCACAGCGACATGGGCTTGCCGGTTTACTGCTAGCCACTTTTTTGGCAGGCTTAATTCTTGTTGCTATGGCTTATGCTCGCATCGGTCGTTTTATTGAATACATTCCGGAGTCGGTAACACTTGGATTCACGGGCGGTATCGCTGTTGTTATCGCCACCTTACAAGTAAAAGATTTTTTCGGCCTCTCCCTTCAGGAAATGCCAGAACACTATGTCGATAAGGTCTGGTTGCTCGCAAGTTCGGTTGGTGAGTTCGATAGCCCGAGTCTTTTTGTTGCTCTGGCAACGTTAGTCATCATGCTATCTTGGTCTAAGCTAAAAACCTCAATCCCCCCCCATTTGGCTGGCGTAATATGCGCCAGCCTGTTAGGCGTCATTCTCGCAAACTTTGGATATGATGTGGAAACTATCGGTTCTCGTTTCTCCTATCTTTTGCCAGACGGTTCACAGCAGATGGGCATTCCCCCTTATCTACCAGACTTTGCCTGGCCATGGCAACGGCCAGGCCCCACTGGACAGCCATTGGAATTAACCTGGGATTTGTTCGTAACCTTGCTTCCCTCAGCCTTTGCAATTGCAATGCTTGGCGCGATAGAGTCTTTGCTCTGTGCCGTGGTTTTGGATGGGATGACCGGGAAACGCCATAGTGCGAATAGTGAGCTGCTAGGGCAAGGTATAGGTAATATTATTACGCCTTTTTTTGGTGGAATTACGGCAACAGCTGCTATCGCACGCTCCGCTGTAAATGTGAAAGTCGGCGCACAGACTCCTGTCGCGGCAATGGTTCATTCGTTGATTGTTCTAATTGGCTTGATGCTGCTGGCACCGTTTTTAGCCTATCTGCCAATGTCGGCAATGGCCGCATTATTGATGACTGTCGCCTGGAATATGAGTGAGGCACCCAAATCACTGCACCTCATCAAGCATTCACCCGTCCGTGATATTTTCGTCTTCGTCACTTGTTTAACTCTGACCATTTTCTTTGACATGGTGATCGCAATTACCGTGGGTGTCTTGTTAGCCTGCATTCTATTTGTCAATGAAATAGCCTCTATGACGAAGGTCACCGACATCACTAATAACAATAAACTGGTCGATGTAAAAATCCCTGAAAACTGGGCAGTGCTTAAAATTAACGGCCCGCTTTTTTTTGCCGCAGCAGATCGGATATTTGGCGAAATTCCTTCACGAATGACAACTCTTGATGGCGTCATTCTCTATATGGATGGCGTAACACTTCTTGATGCGGGTGGTGTTGCTGCCATGAATAAATTAATCGCTTATTGTGCAAAAGAAGGGAAACAAATATTTTTTGCCGACTTGCAATTTCAACCACTAAAAACTCTTGCACGAGCTAACATAAAACCTCTTAGCGGAGTTACCTCGTTTTTTCCCACATTGAATGAAGCCATCCATTCTTTTAATTGACCGGTAAGATTACGATGAAAATATCAGAAGCAAAAAACAAATTAAACCTAGATTATTTTGATTTCGTAGAAATCAGAAAAACCCCAGGCAAGTTAAATGAATACTTTGTATCGCTCTATAGTCATGATGGAAAATCATTCTTCCTTTCTAGAGAAGACGACTCTGTTTTATCCTCAAATAAAATAGATGAAATTATTTCTGTGCTACAGGAAATCGGGTTCAAAAAAGCAAAGATATATTTTTAAGAAAGCTTCAACATCAGCACATTTATGCAGGTTGGCACCAGTGGTTATGAGGCTAGATTGAGCAAAAATCTGCTGGCACCCAAACGCCCACGAAAGCCCTCTACCTTGGGCCGGGTTTGATAGGCTACTTTAAACGCCGAGATTTCCGTCAGTCCATAAATATGGTTGCAGGCATCACACGGGAATGGACAAGACCCTATCATCTGTTTCATGAATACTTAATGAATGATCTTCCCAGGCTGCTTTTAATTAGGAATAATAAGAATGTTTTCAAGGTTGTCGATTTTAATGATGACAACAAAATAGCTACAATGTTAAATATCTATCATCAGTAAAAGCCTAACATTTTGTGATGAGAGATGGCGCTTCTAGAAATTGTCAGCTAACAATCCAAACGATATGAATGCGTTTATCCGTTCAACTTTCAATCGGCACCAACCAACAATAAATCAGGATTATTAATATTGTCAGCCTATCCTTCCCAAGGAATGATTAAAAATTCGCACTTATTCATTGCAACTGCGATAACAATTTTTCATTTTTTAACCGCTTAGTGCCCTAAAAATGTCCTGGGGTTTAGTGACAGATGGTTCAACAACAAAACCATCACGAAGATGGGTTGTTACCTTTTTATTGCTGATGATACTGGTCGGTCTGAATTTGCGACCAGCACTTTCCTCTCTGGCACCGGTGTTGTCAAGAATTCAGCAGGACGTTGGCCTTTCAGTCAGCGCCATTGGTGCCCTGACTACCCTACCGGTTCTCTGTCTCGGACTCTTTGCACCCTTGGCGCCATGGTTGTCACGGCGCTTAGGCGAAGAACGCAGCCTTTCCCTGGCATTGCTCGTGTTGGCTATAGCGCAGATAGTTCGCGCAAGCCACTCTATCTGGCTACTGTTTCTCGGCACCCTAATGGCTGGGGCAGCTATCGGTGTCTGCGGTACGCTGCTTCCAGGCTTGGTTAAACGGGAGCGACCTCTGGGAGCGGATCTTATGACTGGGGTGTATACCATGGCTTTATGCCTTGGTGGTATGTTAGGCGCCGGTCTTAGTATTCCATTGGCACAATGGTTAGGCGGCTGGGATTACAGCCTGGCCAGCTGGTCGATTCTGGCGCTGGTGGCGTTACTCGCTTGGAGTATGTTGATGCCTCACCCCTGGCCGGAGCATCATTCCAAACCGATGAATAACGTCAAAACAAGGCTCTTGACGAATACCCTGGCTTGGCAAGTAACACTATTAATGGGCAGCCAGTCTTCCTTGGCGTATATCGTCTTCGGCTGGTTGCCCACGCTATTGCATTATCGTGGTATTAGTGAGATGGAAGCCGGTTGGTTATTAGCGACGACAATGCTAGCTCAGCTATTCTCGGCACTCGCTGCTCCCTGGCTCGCCAGACTCGGACGTGATCAGCGTCCGGCACTCTTATTGCTGTTCGCCCTTACCGGTGCTGGCTTGTTACTTTTGTTGCTTGGACCATTGTCTTTCAAGTGGGTAAGTGTCGTGATTCTCGGACTTGGTCAAGGAGGTAGCTTTAGCCTTACCCTGACCTTAATTGTGCTGCGCAGCGGCAACACAGTACTGGCAGGCCAACTTTCAGGTATGGTACAGGGGGTGGGTTATAGCTTGGCAGCCCTCGGCCCGCTTTGCGTCGGCATACTGTTGGAACTTGATACAAGTTTGGCTGATATCAGTATCCTGCTGGCGGTCATCACTCTGACAGCAACTATTCTGGCGTTACTGGCAGGTCGCCGTTTACGTATAGAAATAGATGGCCAGGGTAATCTTGTCACCAGAGATTATCGGAATTCTTAATCCCGACCTATTCTTCCTGTTCTTAACCCCATGTTGCGCGCCAAATAATTCGTCAATAACCGTTAACATTCAATAATATTCACCGGCACTTCGATGACGTTAATTGCCAAGCCACCGCGCGCCGTTTCTTTATACTTATCCTGCATATCCCGGCCGGTTTCGCGCATGGTCTTGATCACTTTATCCAGTGACACGAAATGACAGCCATCACCGCGCAATGCCATACGTGCTGAGCTAATGGCCTTGACTGAAGCCATCGCATTACGTTCGATACAGGGCACCTGAACCAACCCACCAATGGGATCGCAGGTTAAGCCCAAATTATGCTCCATCGCGATTTCTGCGGCATTTTCGACCTGTTCCGGCGTACCACCTAAAACCTCAGTCAATGCACCAGCAGCCATTGAGCAGGCGGCCCCAACTTCACCCTGACAACCAACTTCTGCCCCACTGATCGAGGCATTTTCCTTATAGAGAATACCGATCGCTGCCGCAGTTAGCAGAAACCGCATGACCCCTTCTTCATTCGCTCCCGAGACGAAGCGAGTGTAATAGTGTAATACCGCCGGGATAATACCTGCCGCGCCATTGGTTGGTGCAGTAACCACCCGGCCGCCCGCCGCATTTTCCTCATTGACGGCCAAGGCATACAGGGTCACCCAATCGATAATGGTCAGCGGGTCAGACAAGGACGCTTCTGGGTGGCTTAGCAATTGACGGTATAAATTCGGCGCCCGGCGTTTGACTTGTAACCCACCGGGCAAGGTACCGTCGTTCTGATATCCCCTTTGCACAGATTCCTGCATTACCCGCCATAACTGCAGTAATTTGGATTTAATCTCCGCTTCCGTATGCCAGGCTTTTTCATTTTGCCACATGAGTTCACTAACACTCAGAGTCTGTGCTTTACAGAGTTCTAATAACCTAGTTCCTGTCTTGAACGGGTAAGCAACCTCTGTACGATCCTCAATGATTCTGTTTTCGCCCGCCGCTTCCTCGTCGAGGACGAACCCTCCTCCAACCGAGTAATATGTTTTCGCTATAATTAACTGATTGCTGGAATCGAAGGCGCTAAAAATCATCCCGTTAGGATGGAATGGCAGGCTGGCAAGCTTATGCAACACCAGATCCTGTTTTTCATTGAAGACTATCTCATGACAACCTAGCATCTTTATTCGGCCATCATTTTTAATCGCCGCAATGCGTGCAGGCATAGAGGCGACATCCACACCTTCCGGCGTTTCGCCTTCCAGCCCCAGTAAAATAGCTTTGGGTGAACCATGTCCTCTGCCGGTTGCACCCAGCGAACCATAAAGCTCCACTTTGACGCAGACCACCTGATCAAGAACCAGAGCCTCTGCAAGCCTATGCACAAATGTATAGGCAGCCCGCATAGGTCCTACGGTATGAGAACTCGAAGGGCCAATACCGATTTTAAAAAGATCGAAAACGCTAATAGTCATTGAATGACATCCACCGTCAAATTGACAAAAATTTATTTATCAAGACTCTGGTAAACCGGGAATTCCCGGCATAACCCCAGTACCTTTTCACGAACCTGACCAACCAACACAGGGTTATCCATTTCGTTCAATAGGCCACACACCCAACCCGCCAGATGCGAGACTTAACCCCAGAGAGGTATCGCCTTACCAAATACCAGGATTAAAATATGCCAGTTGATCCGCTTGGTAATTCGACTGATGCCCCCTATTCACTTCATTTTGTCTCAAAACCTCTATTCGCTTCGAACATAAGCACCGAAACGACGAAAGGACAATGATAATAGGTGCTTTATTTTTATTTGTTAAATTAATAGTTGAAATATTTATATTTGTATTATTAATAGTAAGTCATAGCTATAAACATACTATCTACCCCAAGCTTATCGGATATACCTCTAAAGATTGGTGATAAGGTTTATAAGTTTGAATATTGAACAGTGGTTTTCAAAAACTGGGGGTTTTAATGTATAGGGTTATCGGAATAATCCAAAATCACTTATCATCCCTATTTTTATCGGGGTGATAGGATGGCAAACTCAACCCCCAAATTATCGCGAGACTTCTTAAGATAAAAGCGATTAGAAATCCTCCCATTGCTGCAGCATCTTCATTGATGCCCACCCAATGAAGCAGCAAATATGCTGTGGCGCCTGAGACTGCCGCCGTAACATAAATCTCACGTGAGCCTAACACTAAATCATAGCCACAAAGCACATCCCGCATAATACCGCCAAAACTTGCGGTAATGACGCCCATACAAATGCAAATAAGTGGAGAGACACCTTGTTGTACCGCGATCTGTGTTCCAATCACACAAAACAAAGATAGACCAAGAGCATCCATCCAAATTAATGCTTTGGCTCTTGACGCTATGATCGGAACAAGAAAGTAGGTAAGGCCTGAGAGCAACAAGCAAAGGCCAACGTAAGTGGCGTCTTCGACCCAATAGACAGGAAATCTACCAAGCAGTAAATCTCTGGCGGTGCCGCCACCAAGCCCGGTTAATGTGCCAATCAGCATAAAACCCAGAATATCCATATTCTTGCGCGCAGCATCGAGTGCCCCGGAAATAGCAAAAACGGCAATACCAAACAGCCCGAGCCAATTGACAACTGAGCTTAAATCTAATAATTCGAACATTAAGATTAACTATTTAACCAAAGCTCGGCTCAATATATCGAGGATTGAATATAATAACTAGCCTTACCGCAATTTCTCACCGATAGAAAAATCCATCGTTTTTTAGGCCGGGTTTTCAGCACGTCAATATCATGTGACTGGTTTTTAAGTACCAGAACCGTCAAGGCTTCAAACGATGGCGTATCTGAAAAGAACAAGAACAGATGACCTGTCAGCACATAAAAAAAGCCCCGAAGTTTAGTTCGGGGCTTAAGGTTTCACAAGGGAGGGTAAACTGGTACTACAACATTCGTAAAAAAGTAGACCCTCTCAAAACCACATAGTTCAAAAAAATTTTAAGAACTATAAATTTTTTAGTGAGACATGGTGCCTATATTAATCGATAACCGAGTACGGTATTAATGTAACGACAAATGGTTATCGAAAAACTCCGGATTTACAAACAGCATTGCGAGCTCAATTATTGATGAACTACAAACGGGGGACTCCGGCTCTGACTTTATCTATAAAAGGAAATCCATTACCAAAACTCCAGCATTGGTAGTTATGAGGCAAAGATCAGTTAAGAAAACTACCTCTAACTGATTGTTTAAAAGTAGGCGCAAAACCATCGGCATGGTTGATTTGTATTGGGTAAATGGTAGATCAGAAAGGTAAGGTGCCCGCAATTACTATCCCTGTAATCTTGGACACCCCTGGCTTCCATGCCAGCTAGTCTCATCCTGAAACGGTCACACTTCCTTGTGCGCGATTATTAGATCATGACAGTTTTGGTCTGTCTCTAGCCTATTTGTATTAACCCAAATTGGTAGGGTTGAAATTGTCAGACAGTAAGGCAAGGTTCAAAGTTTTTGCCATTTCATTAATATTTATGCGTAAGCTGTAGATTGGCGATTGGTTTAGGTGCCAATTCACAGTCAACCAGGCTAATTGATTCACATAGTGCTCAAGGGGTACAGTAAACGGCTTCACATCGGCATCCAACCTCACGATAGTTCTTGATGTCAACAAAGAATCCATTAGATATGATAAGCACAGGGGTATGAACACAGCCATATGTAATTTAGCAAGGTAAGATGAGGCAAACATGCAAAAAATGGAACCGGTGAGTACACAAGACACATGGCACAGCACCTCAACAGACACAACACTTGAGAACCTGCAAACCTCTGCTGCTGGCCTAACTCAAACTGATGCCGAAATACGTCTTTTAAATTATGGAGCCAACCGTCTACCGCAGGCCTCAGGTCGTAACCCCTTCATACGCTTCCTTCTGCACTTTCATAATATTCTGATTTATGTATTGATCGGATCCGCTGTGATTACGGCGCTTCTTGGTCACTGGGTTGATACCGGCGTGATTCTGGCAGTGGTTATTGCTAACGCTTTTATTGGTTTTATCCAGGAGGGTAAGGCGGAACAGGCCATGAATGCCATCCGCCAGATGCTCGCTCCCCGAGCCAATGTGATCCGTGGCGGAGAGCGTATTAATGTTGACGGGGAGCAACTGGTTCCCGGCGACATTGTGTTGCTGGAAGCCGGCGATAAGGTCCCTGCCGATCTCAGGATGCTCATCGCACATGGCCTGTCAGTTCAAGAGGCAATTTTAACTGGAGAATCTATTGCGGTGGAAAAACATATTCAATCCGTAGCAATAGAGTCTCCACTTGGTGATCGCGCCTGCATGGCTTACTCAGGCACTCTCGTTAGCAATGGTCAGGGCAAAGGCGTGGTAGTGGCCACCGGTTCAAACACCGAGATCGGTCGCATCAGCGGCCTCTTGTCGGAAGTGGAAACGCTGACAACACCACTGGTGGAACAAATGGCCGTGTTTGCCAAATGGCTGACCATGATGATTCTTGTCATCGCCGCAGTATTACTGGTGTTCGGATATTGCGTCGAGCATTACGATTTTACCGAAATGTTCATGGCTGTAGTGGGTTTATCAGTGGCGGCGATTCCCGAGGGACTGCCAGCCGTATTGACCATAACCCTAGCGATTGGGGTAAAGGCCATGGCGCGGCGCAATGCTATCGTCCGGTTCTTGCCTGCCATCGAAACCTTGGGCTCTGTGTCGGTAATTTGCACCGATAAAACCGGCACGTTGACCCGTAACGAAATGATGGTGAGCTCTGTACTCACTCACCGGCACCTCTTTAGCCTAGACGGTAAGGGGTATGAACCAAAAGGGACACTAACGCTGGGCGATACCCACGCTTCTCTAGCGGATGATGCTGTACTAGAAGAACTCGCCCGGGCGGCAACACTCTGCAATGATGCCGCTCTGCGCGAGCATGATGGTGTGTGGGCAGTGGCAGGTGATCCGATGGAGGGAGCTCTTCTCGCCTTCGCTGGAAAAATGGATATCAATCCCCGCGAGGAGCACACCAAATGGACACGCACCGATGCCATTCCCTTTGATGCCAAGCACCGTTTTATGGCTACGCTGAATCACGATCATGAGCAACATGCGTGCGTATTCGTTAAAGGTGCACCAGAGCAGATATTGACCATGTGTGTGAATCAACGCGGGGACAATGGAACCACAGAGCCGCTAGATGCAGCCTATTGGAACACGCAGGCTGAGGCCATCGCGACACTCGGCCAGCGTGTGTTGGCATTCGCCATCAAACAAGTAGTACCGACACACACTGTGTTGGAACATGCAGACGTAGAAGGCTCGCTAACTCTGGTCGGCATGGTTGGCATGATCGATCCACCTCGTTCTGAAGCGATCGCGGCGGTGGCTGAATGCCATGGCGCCAGCATCCGGGTGAAAATGATAACTGGTGACCATGCAAAAACGGCCACCGCCATTGGTAAGCAGATTGGTCTGTATAGTACCGAAAAGGTGCTGACCGGGGCAGATCTCGATGGCATGGATGACTCGGCTATACGGCAAGCAGTGCTAGACTGCGACATCTTTGCTCGCACCAGCCCAGAGCACAAATTGCGGCTCGTTATGGCGCTGCAATCTCATGGTATGACGGTAGCCATGACTGGCGATGGCGTGAACGACGCTCCCGCACTCAAGCGGGCCGACGCGGGTATTGCCATGGGACAAAAAGGCAGTGAAGCCGCCAAAGAGGCCG
>Ga0070727_10002515_pt1 | contig 17618 bp, 17 predicted proteins | sample tdAd472_FD_66722 | JGI IMG/M metagenome (GOLD analysis project Ga0070727, IMG submission 66722) | Marine sediment microbial communities from the Atlantic coast under amendment with organic carbon and nitrate - tdAd47.2 | ecosystem: Environmental > Aquatic > Marine > Coastal > Sediment | place...
GTTCTCGCTAGGAAGGGTTGGCGAATTGCTGTTTATTGCAGTCGTCTACGCCGCGCTTGGAAAAGTTGGGCAGTTTCTCGCTATTCCCCCTGGAAATGTTACCGCTGTTTGGCCACCTTCTGGCTTTGCCCTTGCTGTGATGATGCTCATTGGTCCCCGTGCCTGGATGGGGATTGGGCTTGGCGCTTTCATCGTCAACACCATCGCCTTTTTTGATATGTCCAGCGCAGCGGCAGCAACAAACTCTCTTCTTGTTGGTACTTTTATTGGATTAGGTTCGGCGCTCCAGCCCTATATTGGCATCAAAATACTCACCAGCTATTTCGATTTTTCTACGCTCAATAAACAAGTTCGCAGCTTCATTATTTTTGCTGCCGTTGTACCCATCATGTGCCTCGTTAGCTCAACCATAGGCACCGCATCCATTTTGACTGGCGGCTTTGTTGCAACTGAGAACATCGGCGAGCTTTGGCTAACTTGGTGGCTTGGCGACAGTGTTGGTGTCTTCCTTTTCACGCCGCTTATTTTGGCGTGGAACAATGCCCACAAGCAGGAAGCCTCGCCGAGATCTCAACTAAACCTTATTGTCGCATTTGTCTTATTAGGGGCCACCAGCCTGATCAGCTTTGGAGCCCTTTTCATCCCTGTGAATTCTTCATACCCCTTGGAGTTCCTTACATGGCCCTGTTTACTTTGGCTAGCACTCAAGCACGGTGATCGGGCTGCAACGACAGGCATCATTGTGCTTGCAACCATAGCCATATGGCAGACCGTCGAAGGTCATGGCCCCTTCCACCTCGACAATCCGAACCTCTCTCTGCTCATGTTGCAACTGTTCCTCTCTGTCACAACCGTCACTGTTCTCCTCATTTGTGCCTTGGCCGAAGAGCGTCGGAAAAGTGGAGCGCTGGTTAAGCAAGCAATGGAAAAGGAGCGCATAGCAAGCGAAGCAAAATCGCACCTATTAGCCAGCATGAGCCATGAGCTACGAACCCCCATGAATGCCATTATCGGCTTTTCGCAATTGATGGATAGCGACAAGAAAAATCCCCCGCTTGATGAGCATAAAGAATATCTTGCGCATATCTTAAAGAACGGGAAGACCCTCCTCGAACTCATCGATCAAGTTCTAGAGTTGAGCAAAATCGGGGGGAAAGAGTTCAAAATCAATATTGAAGAAGTGAATGTCAAATCTGCTTTGAGAGAGTGCTTAGAAGGATTGGAACGCAAAGCCGGCGAAAATAGTATTTCGCTTGAATGCGCATGTGCTGAAGGCTCTTGCCCGAATCTGAAAACGGATCGGCGGCGATTCTATCAGGTCATTGGAAATCTCGTTTCCAACGCCATAAAATTCAACCGCCCTGGCGGCAAAGTTATTTTGGGTTGCACACAGTTAGACGATGGTGCTTTACGCATATCCGTGCACGATACGGGTATTGGCTTCCCACAAGAAAAGCATGAGCGGTTGTTTGAGCCCTTTGATAAATTGGACCGAGAAACAGGCCCAATTGATGGGGCGGGTGTAGGCTTAGCAATTACGGAGAGAGTTGTCGCCGGTCTTGGCGGCAGTATCGGTGCAGTGTCTACCGAGGGCAAAGGAAGCGAATTTTGGGTTGAATTGCCCATTACGCCTCCCACTAAAACCACCCATTAAAGCAAAGACCGGCCTCTGGCATACCCTGCCGTTGGCCGGTCTTACTAGGCTACTTCTTTTGAGCGGCTTTCTTTTCGCGCATGTACTTCCACTTAATGGTTGATGCCATGGTGCTTACGCCATGAGGCCTGTGTGGCATGAACTCAGCCATCTTGGCTGCAACCGCTTTGATGTCATCGCTGGTTGTGACCAACTCCCTAGCTTTCTTCTCAAACACTTGTAGGTAGTCTTTCAGCTCAACGAGGTCCTTCTTCGTTGAAAGGGGCCCGTGCCCTGGCACGATGGTCTTGAGGTCCATTTCTGTAATGTGATCAAGCACCTTAACCCACCCAGGCACATCAGCTGCGCTCATATTGGGGTGGCGTTCTGTGAATAAAACGTCGCCGGTGAAAATCACTTTTTCAGAAGGAACATGAACGAAAACACTGCCCTGGGTATGGGAGTGGGCAAGGTTGATCACTTCGGCGCTGATTCCCCCAAGGTCGAACACCATATTCTGAGAGAAGGTCTGATCAGGCAATACGATCTCGGTTCCGACCATTGTTTCAGGATCGAGTTTCAACCAGGCTTTTGCATTCTTGAGAAGCTTCGGACTCCACTTGGCTTGGTAGGCTTTAGATTTCTCATGGGTAATAATCGTAGCGCCCAGCTTGGCGAATTCTGAATTTCCAAATGTGTGGTCAAAGTGAAAATGTGTATTGAGAACCCAACGGATCGGTTTATCGGTAACCGAACGAATGGCTTTGATAAACCCTTTGGCCTTGCCTGCCGAAACCAAGGTATCAATGACAAGAACACCTTTATCCCCAATGATGATCCCAGCATTCGCGCCAAAGGCGTTTTCAGGAGAGTGATCACCGGAGGCACTATAGAAGTAGATGCGGTCTGATATTTTTTCGAGCTTATGGGCGGCCAGGGCCGATTGTGACCAGAGCAGGCAAACAGCGAGCAGGCCTGTGAGAGTGATGAGCTTTTTCATATTCCATTCCTTGCAAACGACAAACGACGTGGAAGTTTCCAGAAGTCGGTTTGTCAGCTCAAGAAATGGCTTAGGTGTTTTTAGGTGCGCGGCTCAAAGCGGGCCTTTGGGACAATCGATAGCATCGTTAAAACGGGCCGATCTATCTTTGGATTCAGCTAAAACATTCTCGACGTCATTCACGAGCGCATCACTCGATTTTGCTGACATCGGCGCAAAAGACACTGCCACCACCAGCAACACCAAGCTTAGCACAGAAATAGGCAAAAGCCGTGCTTCAAACATCATCAGACAATTCTCCTAATCAACCAGCTCATCATACCGATAAACCTTCATTTTTGGCAGGTGGGCGGCCTCTTTTGCTGATACCTCTTGCATCAAGGAGCAAACAAAAACCCCTGATGCACAATGAACGGGGACGATAGAGGAGTGGGTAAACCGCTTAGTCCCATCTTCAAGCGACATCCTGTTGAGGCTCTCAACGCGGGCGACTTCGCCGTTGTAAATTCCAGCATCGCCCACAGGCACCATTTGGCGTTCGTAAAAGTCATCACCGACGAACTTACGATATAGGTCTCCTCGCATGGCGCTGGGTGCAGACTTATAGCGCCGGGCCGTGGGCTCAGAAACCTCAATCACCTTGGTCCCTGGCATCAACAAGGTCGCCCGACCTGGGTTAAAGCGAACCAACCGCGCAACAGCTTCAAGAGCGCTATCCTCTCGCTGCCACATCATATCGCGCAGACGTTTTTGCATGGCAAGAGAAGGAATATCCTTGCCCCTCTCCCAGCGCGAAACGGTTGTTTGGTCCACACCAAGCAGGTAAGCCAAAGCGTCTTGCTTGAGGCCGTTCTCCCGCCGATAGCCTTTAACCAGAACTGACCACTCGGTCACATTACCCCTCCTTGATTTGCGCAAGCACCATAACCTCTTTCTCTAAGGGATGGGAGTCTGGAACTGCTTTTACGTCAGCACTGCATTTCCTTGATATGAGCAACCGAATCCCATACTCATGGAAACTCAATAATCTCAGATTGCGGAGGCCTTTTTTTTGGCCCGATCGACGACTCAATACGTCTGCCAGCAATGCGGTACCGTCCATAAAAAATGGGCTGGGCGCTGCGATTCCTGCGGCGAGTGGAATTCTATTTCCGAAGAAGCCACACCAGAGTCCATTCCCAAAGGCCTCGGCGGCGGCAAGAAAGGCCGCAAGATTGAGTTCGTCGGGCTTGAAGGATCAGAAGCGCAAGTTCCGAGGCGGGTGTCAGGCATTGCTGAATTTGACAGGGTTTGCGGCGGAGGCCTAGTTCCTGGGTCAGCTCTGCTTGTCGGTGGCGATCCCGGGATCGGCAAATCAACCTTGCTCTTACAAGCCGTGGGGCGACTCGCTGCAAAGCACCGCTGCGTCTATATCTCCGGTGAAGAAGCCATTGATCAAGTGCGGATGCGAGCCAAGCGTTTGGGGTATGCCGATGCAAAAGTCGATTTAGCCGCGGCGACCAACGTGCGTGATATCTGCGCAACCTTTGACGACAAAGACGCCCCAGACGTATTGGTGATCGATTCCATTCAAACCATGTACGTAGACAACTTAGATTCGGCTCCCGGTTCCGTAGCTCAGGTTCGCACGTCAGCTCAGGAACTTATTCGCCTCGCCAAACGACGGGGTTTCTGCGTGATACTGGTCGGTCATGTCACCAAGGAAGGCCAAATTGCCGGACCTCGCATTCTAGAACACATGGTTGATACGGTGCTCTATTTTGAGGGCGACCGGGGCCACCAGTTCCGCATTTTGCGCGCAGTGAAAAACCGGTTTGGCGCGACAGATGAAATCGGTGTTTTCGAGATGACCGAAAAGGGCCTTTCTGAAATAACAAATCCCTCGGCTCTTTTTCTTGCCGATCATCGGGGAGACGTCAGTGGCTCAACAGTTTTCGCCGGGATGGAGGGCAGCCGCCCCATGTTGGTTGAGATTCAATCGCTGCTGGCCCCCTCACCCTATGGCACGCCCAGGCGTTCAGTCGTTGGCTGGGACAGCAGCCGACTGTCTATGATCATGGCGGTCCTTGAAGCACGTTGTAGCATTGCCATGGGCGACAATGATGTCTATCTCAACGTGGCAGGGGGACTGCGCATTGCAGAGCCTGCGGCCGATTTAGCCGTTGCCGCCAGCCTAATTTCGGCACTCAACAACATTGCCATGCCCAACCAGACGGTGGCATTTGGTGAGGTTGGATTGTCGGGTGAAGTGCGGCCTGTTGGACAAATGGAAGCCCGCTTAAAAGAGGCCGCCAAACTAGGTTTTAAACGCGCCATTGTACCCGAGGCTGTCTCAAGTGGAAAAGGTAAGCGTAAGGGGCTAGGCGCAACCGGGTTGGACGTGCTAGAAATCCGTCACCTTAACGACCTCGTTGGCGTGTTCCGCGATTTGGCGGTTGGCGGCGGCGAAACAGAAGCGAACCGGGCTTAAGGGTTAAAACCTAAATGGAAAATCTACCCGTCAATGCTTTCGATCTCGGTGTGGTGGTCATAATTGGCCTCGCAGCGCTGATGGGTTTGGCGAGTGGTTTCATTAAAGGTGGGCTTTATCTGGTCTCATGGATTGGAGCCGGTTTTGCAACGCTCTATGGCTATCCATTTGCCAAACCCTATGCCAACGAATTCATTAAGACACCCTGGATGGCTGACCTAGCCGCCGGTATTGCTGTTTTCATTGTCGCTCTTATTATTCTCACGCTTTTAAGCTCACTAATTGGATCCTGGGTCCGCAACAGCCGATTAAATGCCGTTGACCGCTCACTTGGCATGTTGGCAGGCGTTGCGGGCGCAATCATTCTTCTGTGCGGTGCCTATTCCTTGCTTGGCGGAATGTGGGCGGAAGAAAAGCGACCGGCATGGGTCAACGACGCGCGGGCGATTCCTTTGCTAGAAGAAGGAGGTGCAAGACTGCGCGCCATGATGCCGGGTCAAAGCGCTTCTATTGGTGAGCGAGCTATACGTGAAGCTCAAGATCAAGCTGAGAAAGCAATGGAAGCGCAAAAAGCATTGCGGAATTTTCTTGAACCTACGCCAAAGCCCGTTAAGAAAGGCACAGCAGATGGTTCCTATAGCGAAAGTGAACGGCGTGAGATGGAACGCCTAATTGACGGCAGCAAGTAACAGCCGAGAAATGGAAATGATGACCACCCACCCTTTCGACGACGACAAGCTCCACGAGGAGTGCGGGGTTTTCGGTATTTTCGGCCATGAAGAGGCCGCTGCCCATACTGCCCTCGGACTTCATGCCCTTCAGCATAGGGGGCAAGAAGCAGCTGGCATTGTCAGCTGCCGCGATGGCAAGACATTCAACTCACATAGAGCTTTGGGTCATGTGGGCGACAACTTCAACTCGGAAGATGTTATCGGCCCACTTCAAGGCACCAGCGCCATTGGGCACGTTCGCTATTCAACCACCGGCGAAACTCTCCTGCGCAACGTCCAGCCTATTTTTGCTGAGTTCGACTTTGGTGGCCTAGCCATCGCCCATAACGGCAACCTAACCAACACCTATACAATCAAGAAAACCCTGATCAAACGCGGCTGCATCTTCCAATCCACAATGGATACGGAGGTGATCATTCACCTGATCGCCATCAGCCTCTATTCAACCGTAGTTGATCGGATGATTGATGCGCTGCGACAGGTGGAAGGTGCTTACTCCATTGTTGCGCAGACCAAGGATTGCCTCATTGGGGTCCGCGATCCTCACGGTGTGCGCCCTCTGGTTCTTGGTAGGCTAGGCGACACTTATATTCTTGCTTCTGAAACCTGTGCGCTCGACATCATTGGCGCAGAATTTGTCCGCGATGTGGAGCCGGGAGAAATCGTCGTCATAGACGAAACAGGCCTCCGTTCCATCAAGCCATTCGCCAACACCAAAAGTCGCTTCTGTGTTTTCGAATACATCTACTTCGCCCGCCCAGACAGCACCCTTGAAGGGGTCAACGTCTACAACGTACGCAAGGCGATTGGGGCAGAGCTAGCCCGCGAGGCAAACATTGATGCCGATATCGTTGTGCCAGTCCCAGATTCAGGCGTGCCCTCGGCGATTGGATTTGCCGAGACCTCCAATATTCCCTTTGAACTCGGCATTATCCGAAATCACTATGTGGGCCGAACGTTTATTGAACCGGGACAAGAAATTCGCAACTTCGGTGTGCGCCTTAAACACAATGCTAACCGGGCGATGATTGAAGGCAAGCGGGTGGTGCTGATTGATGATTCCATCGTTCGCGGCACGACCTCGCTCAAAATTTGCGACATGGTACGTCAAGCCGGGGCCAAAGAGGTTCACATGTGTATCTCAAGCCCTCCGACGAAACATTCCTGCTACTACGGCATCGATACACCGAAGCGGGAGAAGTTGCTGGCTGCTCAGATGGATGTTGAAGGCATGGCGAAATATATCGGGGCTGATTCCCTGACCTTTATTTCACTTGATGGCCTCTATCGAGCAACCGGGACAGAAGGCCGCAATACTGAAACGCCTCAATATTGCGACGCATGTTTCAGTGGCGAGTACCCAACTATTCTGACGGATCGGGATGGCGGCACTGATCAGGCCGAACTTCCCCTGCTGGCCGAACGTAGGTAATCCATGACTTCGACAGACGAAGCCCAAGGCAAACTGGCCGGGCGCATTGCGCTCATCACAGGTGCATCACGCGGCATTGGCGCGGCCGTGGCAAAGCGATTTGCTGCCGAGCGGGCGACGGTCATTTTGGTAGCTAAAACCCAGGCTGCCTTAGAAGAGCTGGACGATGAAATCCGTGAAGCAGGATATCCACCAGCCGTACTCTTGCCGATGGACCTGACGGACTTCAACAAAATTGACCAAATGGGTGCTGCCATCTACGAGCGATTTGGCAAGCTCGACATTCTCATTGCCAATGCTGGCGTGCTGGGCGATATGACGCCTCTGGCCCATTTGGACCCAAAGGTTTGGGACAAGGTAATCGGCACCAATCTTACAGTTAACTGGCGCCTTATTCGCAGCATGGACCCCCTGCTACGCTCCTCTGATTCAGGGCGCGGTGTCTTTTTGACGTCAGGGACCACAAAGGCCCCGCGCGCCTTTTGGTCAGCCTATGCGGTCAGCAAGGCAGCACTTGAGAATCTTGTCCAAACCTATGCTTGCGAAAACACCAAAACCAATGTGAAGGTCAACCTTCTTGATCCTGGCGCAACGCGGACTCGCATGCGAGCACTCGCCTACCCAGGAGAAGACCCACAAACGCTTAAAACGGCTGATGAGTTAACCGACCTATTCGTTGAGTTGTCGTCGCCATCCTGTGAGCGTCAGGGCGAAATCATTCGGTTTGGAGAGCAGAAGTAGCTTCTCGCTACTTGATTTTTCGCGCCACAATCTCTTTTGCTTTTTGCAGTTCATGGCTCATCATTTTGCTGGTTAGTCGCTCAATGGCGTCAGCTGGCTTATAGCGTTTGTCGATTGCCTTCACCTCATCGGCTTGCTTCAAAGCCTTATGGTACCAATAATAGGCCTTCACATTATCAAGCGTAACACCCCAACCGCTCTCATACATGGCCCCCATGAGATACTGAGCACCCGGATGCCCATTGCGGGCAGCCTTGGCATGCCAACGATGGGCTTCATCATAGTCGTGTGGCACACCTTTTCCTGAAAAATACATCTGTCCAAGAAGGTACTGTCCTTCCGGCGAATTGAAGCTTCGGCCCGCCAAGAGGTACCATTCGGCAGCCTTAGCAAACGAGCGTTTAACGCCCTCACCATCTTCATAGGCTCTGCCCACCGCGACCATTGCTGGCGGATGAGATTGCTGGGCAGATTTAAAAAACATCTGAAAGGCTTTCCGCTTATTGACAGAAAGCCAGACTCCATCCCTCAAATATTCTCCGAGAGCGTACTGAGCATGGCGATCTCCAGCTTCCGCCGCTGTTTTGGTGCGGGCGACAATTTGAGCCTGAGTATCGTTGTGGAGTTCTGCATTGTCTGTTGTTGGATCGTCAAACGCCCACCAAAGGGTGACCCCAGAAATGGCGAGGCAAAAAAACGTCAGAAAAAGAAGGCGGAACATGTTTTAGCGCCGTCGAACCGGCTCTGTCACATCCTCTAATGCTGTACGCCCCTTAAATGGTTTTTCATAGCAGGAGACGCCGCCAAGCGTACGATAACAATAAACCTTGCGCTGCCCGACAGGTTCGTCCTCTTCGCAGTAATACATCCCCAGTTCCTTGCGAACCGTGGAACAGTTTTTCCCGCTGGTAAATGAAACAACATGATCCAGAAGTGTCTTATCCGTCGCCATAATGGTTACACCATCAACAACAGCAAGTGTTGGATAGGGGCCACCGCCAACGCTTGCAGTCTCAGCCAAATGGCCGACACCGCTGCACGCGGCAACCAATAAAGCGATCATAGCCCAAAGCGTTCTTTTTACTGTTTGCTTCACATCACATCCAACGAGACATATTACTATTCAAGTGGATATTGTAGGCGGCGCATGATTAAGGAAGGGTAAGGACGCAGCAATGGCATTAATGGAAACTCCCCTTTGTAACTTCGGCTGGAAAGCACCAGACTTTTCACTTCCCGCGACAGATGAAAAAACCTATTCCCTTGAAGACATTAGGGGGACTAAGGGAACGCTTGTGATGTTTATCTGCAATCACTGTCCTTATGTGGTCGGCATCAAAGAGCGCCTTGTTTCAGAAATGAAAATTCTGCAAGAAGCAGGAATCGGCGTCATCGCCATCAATGCCAACGACGCCACCTCTTACCCGCAAGACTCTTTTGCCAACATGAAGGTTTTCTCCCAGGAAAACAGCTTCACCTTCCCTTATGCCTATGATGAAACTCAAGAAACAGCCAAGGCCTACGGCGCCATTTGCACGCCTGATTTTTTTGGCTTTAACAGCGATTTAGAACTTCAATACCGTGGTCGCCTGGACTCATCGGGGAAAAACTCCGCAGGCCCAGAAACCAAACGTGAATTAGTAGAAGCCATGCTAGAAATTGCAAAAACAGGGCGTGGTCCAGAGAACCAGATTCCTTCAATGGGCTGTTCGCTCAAATGGCTTTAAAACCTTAGTTTGCCATCATCATTCGAGCGGTATATGTTACCGCCCTGAATGCCAGAGCGGCATTTGTTTTGACAAAAAAGCAAGGGGTTGGAAGTCACCACCGTGGCCAAAGACAAGAAGAAAGACGAAATCGACTACGCGAACGAAGCATTCTTACGCGAAGTAGACGAGGACCTGCGCCACGAGCGTCAGGCTGAACTTTGGAAAAAGTATGGCAACACCATCATTGGTGCGGCCCTGACGATTGTCTTAATCGTTGCGGGCTACCAAGGTTGGAAAGCCTATGACCTTAGCTCCCGCCAGGGAATGAGCGAACAGTTTGTCGCTGCCAGCACTCTGGCCGGTCAAAAGAAATTCGATGAAGCCAAACTAGCCTTTGCCGCTTTGGCTTCTGAAGGGGGAGGCTATGGCTTGCTTGCACGCCTCCATGAAGCAGCTCTCATGGTTGAAAAGGGCGACCCCCAAGGTGCCGCAGCGGCCTATTTCGAGATTGCTGATAATACGTCAATTGCAGAGGTATATCGTAATCTGGCTGCGACTATGGGCGTCTTAAATGGCTTTGACAGCCTTCCTGTCGAAAGTCTAAGAGCGCGCTTGAGCAGCCTCACGGGAGAGACAAATCCCTGGCGCCATGGTGCGAGAGAATTGCAGGCTTTGCTTGAGAATAAATCCGGAGAACGCAGCAAGGCACAGGAGCTGTTTGATCAGCTCGCCAAAGATGCAACTGCCCCTCAGGGAATTCGCACTCGGGCAGCCGAGATGGCCTCGGTTTTGGGCCAATAAAAAGGCTAAAGGAAAAGTAATGATCGGACGTTTGACTGGACGGCTCCTTGCAATAGCAATCCTCCTTCTTGGCTTAACAGCCTGTGAAACCGTAACCGATATTATGGACGGAGATTGGTTGGGAGAAGAAAACAAACCGCTTGAAGGTAAGCGTTATGCGGTTCTTTCATCCAGCCGCACCTTAAGCCCAGACCCTAGCCTAGCAGACAATCGGATTCTTCTGCCTGCGCCAACGCCCAATGCGGCTTGGCCCCAGAACGGTGGTTATGCAAGCCACGCCATGCATCATGTTGCGATAAATCAAGCGATCAAAGAAGTCTGGAGCACAAACATCGGCAGCGGTAGCGACGATGAAGAGAAGCTGTTAGCTCAGCCCGTGGTTGCTGCTGGTTTAGTCTTTTCCATGGACTCTGCCAATGTCATTTCGGCCTTTAGCGCAGAAAATGGCGCCGAAGTCTGGTCAAGAGATTTAACGGACGATGATGAAGACGATGGTTTCTTTGGTGGTGGCGTATCCTACGACAACGGCAGCCTCTTCGTGTCTACTGGATTTGCACAGATTTTCGCACTGGACGCCAGAACCGGCAAAATTCGGTGGAAAAAGCAATTAACTGGCGCCATGCGGTCTGCTCCGACTATCCTGGGCAATCGTGTTTTTGTCATTACCGTCGACAACAAGCTCTTCGCCTTAAGCGGTTTTGACGGCAAGGAACTCTGGACCTACGAAGGTTTTGCCGAGACGGCGAGCCTGCTTGGCAGCAGCAGCCCAGCCGTTGACCAGGGTGTCGTGGTTGCAACCTTCACCTCTGGCGAAATTGCTGGTGTTAAAGTTGAAAACGGCAAACGCCTTTGGACAGATTCCTTAGCGGCGATTAAGCGCTCCGATGCAGCCCTTGCGCACATCCGCGGTCGCCCAGTGATTGACCGAGGCATGGTTTTTGCCGTTTCCAACAGCGGGCTTATGGTTGCAATCGACCTCCGTACGGGTCGCCGGGTTTGGGAGCGTGAAGTTGCCTCCATGGAGAGCCCCTGGGTTGCGGGCAACTATATTTTTGCCCTGACCAACCAAGCCGAGGTGGTTTGTCTATCGCGCAAGAACGGTAAAATCCATTGGGTTAAAACCTTACCTCGCTACGAGAACCCTGAAAAACTGAAAGATGTCATTCTCTGGACTGGCCCGGTTCTAGCCAGTGACCGCCTGATTGTAGCGGGCTCTCACGGAGAGGCTTTAGCGGTTTCTCCTTACACGGGGAAAATCCTCGGCAAGCTTGATATGCCCGATAGTGTATCGATCTCACCGGTGATTTCTCAGAAAACACTCTATTTTTTATCTGACGACGCGAGCCTCGTCGCTCACCGTTAGACCAAGTAAAACTGGACATTTGAAGGGCCATGGCTTAATACCCGTGGCCCTTCAGCTATTTGGAACACACAAACCGCCATGAGCTTCACAGTCGCCATCGTCGGACGCCCCAATGTGGGCAAGTCGACCCTGTTTAACAGGTTGATTGGCAAGCGCCTCGCCATTGTAGACGATACACCGGGGGTCACCCGTGACCGCCGTGAAGGTAGCGCACGCCTGGGCGACATGGAGTTCAACGTGTTTGACACGGCGGGTCTCGAAGAAGCTTTTGATGACAGCCTTGAAGCGCGGATGCGCGAGCAGACAAACAAAGCTCTGCAAGATGCTGACGTTGCCCTGATGATGATTGATGCTCGGGCCGGTCTGACCCCTATGGACGAGCATTTTGCCGATTGGCTGCGCGCCATTGATATTCCGACAGTCCTGCTTGCAAACAAATGTGAAGGCAAGGCAGGAGAATCTGGGCGCTTAGAGGCTTACGCTTTAGGGCTTGGCGATCCCTTGCCGCTTTCAGCCGAACACGGTGATGGGCTCGTCAATCTGTATGAGGCCCTGCAACCCTTCCATGACGAAGCTCTGGCGCAAAAGTCTCAAGCTGACTACGAGGCCAGCCAGACTGAGGAAGAGATAGAAGAGTTCGATGAAGAGTTTGAAGGCATCGAGGAAGATGACCCCACCAAGCCTTTACAGCTTGCAATCGTCGGACGGCCAAATGTTGGCAAGTCGACTCTTATCAACCAATTGATTGGTGAAGACCGCATGCTGACGGGCCCGGAAGCAGGAATTACCCGGGATTCCATCGGCATCGAGTGGGAATACAATGGGCGTGCGATCAAGCTATTCGACACTGCTGGTCTACGCCGTCGTGCCAAGGTAACCAGCAAGATCGAGACATTGTCCGCCGCCGATACTGTTCGCGCCGTCCAATATGCCCAGGTCGTAATTCTGGTACTTGATGCAGATGCCATTTTAGAAAAGCAAGACCTTACCATTGCGCGCCGCGTCATTGACGAAGGCCGCGCTCTGGTCATAGCCATCAACAAGTGGGATGCGGTTGCAAACCGAGAAGAAGCTCTAGGGCGCTTGAGCGACAAGCTGCAAACGTCACTGCCGCAAATTAAAGGCATCCCGGTGGTCACACTTTCGGCCTTGACCGGCAAGGGCACCAACAAGCTTCTGCCAACAGTGATGAAGGCCTACGAGCAGTGGAACCGTCGGGTTTCGACATCCAAGCTCAACCGCTGGCTTTCGGCCATGACCGAAGCACATCCAGCACCATTGGCGCGCGGTCGACGTCTGCGGGTTCGATATATAACCCAGGTAAAATCGCGCCCACCAACCTTTATGCTCTGGGTCAGTCAGCCCAACGAAATGCCCGGAGCCTACCTGCGGTATTTGGAAAACGGTATGCGCGAAGACTTTGGCCTTTGGGGTGTACCGCTCAGGCTCGAAATGCGTAAGGGCAAAAACCCTTACTTGAAGCCTTAAGCACCACCGTCTCGGCGGATTTTTACAGCCTCTTCTTTATTGCCTTTTGAGAGCGGCTTATCAGAACGATATTTCTGAACAATCCGGTCCATAGTGCCATTTTCACGCAACTTGACGGTGACAAGACGAATGGCAGCTTCTTTCTTGGCGTCGAGATACTCATGACGACAGGCAAGCCAAAGCGGTACCCGCTTGGTGATCATCGGAGAACCGTAGGATTGTGAGGTAACACCGCGCCGCTTACCGCTCACTTGCAAGCTTCCAATCACCCCAGCGATGGCATCTATCCTGTCGCGGGCCAACATGGCCATGCCCGTTTCGTAATCTTTTACCTGTACTTTTTTGAGCGTTTCGTCGTGATCAAATTGGCTTCCAATGGTCACGCCGAGTGGCAAGCCAATCCTCAAACTTTTCAAATCCTCATGGGTCGAAAGAGTAACGCCCCTGCGCGGCAGGATGCCGAACTCCACATCAATCCCCGTATGCTCCACCATGGCATATCGGTCTCTGATGAATGGGACATCGCCCGCAATAAAACAATCTAGGTCACGTTTAACGAGGAACCGTTTAGTCAGGCGTTTGATTGGCTCGATGACAACACCCCCTTCAAAGTTTCCCTCTTTCAAAATCTCATGGGAAATTTCAAATAAGTCGCCTTGGGGATTGCCCTGCTTGTCGTAGAACCCATAAGGAGTCAGCTCCATGACACCAAACCGCAGGGTCTGCTTGATCTCCGCCGCAGTGGCGGTGCCTGCCGACGCCAAAAACCCGAGAGCTAACAGCACTAGGCCTTTTATGATTTCTTGTTGAAGCGCCTTCATCTGACTTACCCGCCGCCCTTTTGAAATGAACGATCTAGCTTTTTGCGAAAGGCTTCAAGCCCTTCCGTTGTAAAACCCTCAAAAATGAAACTCACCTCCATGTAGGGTATGCGCATGAGCGGCGTGATGGAGCGGATTTTTTGATCTGACAGCGTGATCGTCAGGCGGGTTTTGCCATTTTCAAAAACGATCTCTCGTCCTTCAAGCGTTGTCTTGTAGTCGCCACTACCGAGCGCTTTGGGTAAGACCCGGTGAAACTCGGCCTGGGTATATCCCATCTCTTTTTCGACAACGACCTTGGACATATGCCCTACCCCCCGGCTACTGGAGGCCAGATGGCGAGTGCGTCACCTTCTTGCAGGGCATGACTGGCCCGAACGCTTGGCTCTACATAACTGCCGTTGATCAGCACGAGGTGGCAACTCTCGGGCGGCACACCCCATTCTGTGATGATGTCCATAGGAGTCGTCCCGTCCTCAATGTCTAATTTTGCAACGTTGGAAACGGCCCCCTCGGGGAGGTATTTGCCGAGACTGGCATAGAGTTTGACTTCGACCTTCAAGATGCTTTGCCTGTTTTGCTTGGTTTAGGAAGCCCGCCCTTTTTATAGGGCGGGCTACTATTTATGTAGGAATGGTTTGCCTAATTCAAAGGAACTAAGCCCCTTTCCGGTCTACATAGGCTTCGGCAATGCGATGCGGATCTGCCACCAATGCCTCTTTCCAAGGGCCAAGAGAAACCTTGGACTGAATGAGCCCCCGCAGAACGCCAACCATTTCGGTGCGTCCAGCAGTAATTGCCCCAACCAGAACATCACCGTCAAATTGCAGGTTGATATAGCGATAGTTTTCAGCATCCAGGCTTTCTGAACTTTCGCCACCCGACACTCCTTGCCATTGACCGAATGACGCCGTGATCAGCCCCAAGGTATCAAGCACGTTCATAATCAGGCTGCCCTGATAGACGCTATTTTGGCCTGCCATATTAAGCGCAGCCACACGGCCATGATCGGCCGAGGTTGGCTGAATGGCATGAACGGCCTTTCCGCCGCCAAAGAAGTCAGGGCCTTGAGCCACATCGCCCGCAGCATAGATATCTGCAACACTGGTTTGGAGGTTTTCATCAACCAAAATTCCCTGGTCAGTCTCAATGCCGGAGCCACCCAGGAAATCGATATTAGACGTCACGCCAGCAGCCACCACGACCAGATGAGCTGGAATGGTTTCGCCGTTATCGAGGTCAACCTGAACCGTATCTGCCGGGTCGGCATTGGGCTCAAGTTTGGTAATTTTGGCGTTGCAGTGAACGGAAACACCTTTGCCTTCACACCATTTCTGGAGCAAGCCACCAGCCGTTTCGTTCATCATGCGTGGCACCATACGCTCACCCATTTCGACCACAGTCAGCTCAACGCCTCTAAGAGCAAGGGCCTCAAGGATAATGCAGCCAATGAAGCCAGCTCCCAAGAGCACTACGTGGCTACCCTTCTGAGCTAACTTGATGATGTTGCGAGCGTCTTCAAGGGTCCAGCAATGGTGGACGGCTGGGAGGTCAAGCCCCTCAATGGGCGGCTTGACCGGACGCGCTCCCGTGGCGATCAACAGCTTATCGTATGACCGCTTGGAGCCATCAGCCAAAGTGACTGATTTGTCAGACGGCGAAATGCCAGACACTCGGCTGCGGACCAGCTCGATATTATTTTTCTCATAGAAGCCGTCTTGCTTCTTCAAGTACGTCCCCTGCTCTTCGATATTACCAACAAGGTAATAGGGAATGGCCATGCGCGAATAGGGCGGCGCATTTTCTTCGCCGATGATGGTAATATTGCTCTCGGGGTCTGTGGCGCGCAGCGTATCAGCTGCCACACTGCCTGCCGGACCGGCACCGATGATGACGTAATTCATCTTGAATTTTCCCCTGCATAAACTGGGTTAGAGACGCACCCGCCCCTTCCGGACGAACCGAAAGGGGCGGGGCAATTTCAAGCGATGAGCAACTGGATTAGAGAGCCAGCTTACTCAAGGTCTCGTTGGTTGGCACGCCGTCCTCGGTCCAGCCACGGAGCTGATAGTACTCCGGCAGCATTTTACCGAGTTCGTTGACCTTGCCCGCAGCTGGGCCGGTCTTGGCAGCGTCTTTCAACAGACGCTTAGGCAGAGTGTCATCCTTGCCGGTGAACCCAGCAGCCAAGTTGAACTGACGTTCCAGGTTCCAAATCCGCGCACCAGTTTCCATCATATTGTCGATGGACCAGTCACCTTCACAAGCTGCATCCACCTGAGGAGCGATATCCTCCATGGACCAGGCAAAGGTGGTGAAGATGCAAAGACCAGCGGAATCTACTGCGGCGGTGGCGTCTTGGAAGGCCATGACCAGACCGGCCTTACCTTCGGTTGCCAACGGATCGGTTTTCTCAGGAACCCCCAAGACTTCCGAAGAAACCGTGTAGCTGCGCAGATGGCAAGCGCCACGGTTAGACGTTGCATAGGTCAGGCCCATGCCCTGGATACCGCGAGGATCGTAGGCCGGGAACTCCTGGCCTTTAACCGTCATGGAGAGTTCTGGGTGACCGTACTTTTCACAAAGCAGTTTAGAGCCAAGACCAATGATCTTGCCAAAGCCTTCGCCCTTACCAGTCGCCTCAGTTGCCGCAACCAAATCTTCAGCCGAGCCCATACGCAGGGACATGCCTTCAAGATCAGCTTCAGGGATTGCGCCCATGCCATAAAGCTCCATGACAGCGCCCATGGTTGAGCCGAATGTGATCGGGTCAAAACCATATTCGTTGCACAGGAAGTTGACGAAGGTGATAGCTTCAAGATCGTCCACACCGCAAGCAGCACCGAGGCTCCAGGCGTTTTCATACTCAAGACCACCAGATGCACCTTTGTATTTCTCTTTGTCGTCGCCTTCGAGAGTGAAGTGGCCTCGATCGATCATGGAGACACGTCCACAAGCGATGGTGCAAGCGAAGCAGGCCTGATTGGTGACAAGGTTGGTGGTGCCGTCCGCACGCTTCTCATGCATGGCCTCACCGGAGATTTTCGATGCTCCTTCGAACTGAACGTCCTGAGCGTTACGAGTTGGCAAAGCGCCCGTTTCGTTGATTACGTTCATCAGAACCTGGGTACCATATGTTGGCAGGCCCTGGCCGGTCACAGGGTTCTCAGCCAAGACAGCCTTGCCCGCATTGACCGCATCTAAGAACTGGCCGGCATTATCAATCGGAACGCCAATGGTGCCGCGAAGAGCAACGGCCTTGAGGTTCTTCGATCCCATGACCGTCCCAACGCCCGAGCGACCAGCCGCGCGGTGCTTATCATTGACCACACAAGCGAACTTATTGCCAGCTTCACCTGATTGCCCAATAGAAGCCACGCGGATCATTGGATCCTGATGCTTGGCTTTGATGGCATCTTCGGTGTCCCA
>Ga0070727_10002517_pt1 | contig 17611 bp, 16 predicted proteins | sample tdAd472_FD_66722 | JGI IMG/M metagenome (GOLD analysis project Ga0070727, IMG submission 66722) | Marine sediment microbial communities from the Atlantic coast under amendment with organic carbon and nitrate - tdAd47.2 | ecosystem: Environmental > Aquatic > Marine > Coastal > Sediment | place...
ATTGCGATCGCGATGGAACAGGACGTGCCGTCGTTCCGCAAGATAGTTCACTTCACAGCATTCGTCGAAGGCTGGGCTCTGTATGCCGAACGACTCACGCACGAACTCGGCTGGTATGGCAACGATTCCTACGGCGAACTCGGCCGGTTGCAATACGAGGCACTGCGCGCCGCCCGACTGGTCATGGACACGGGCATTCACAGCCTCGGTTGGTCGTTCGATCAGGCCGCTACGTTCAACCGGGACAATATCGGTTGGTCCGTCGGTGCATCGCAGGGAGCTGCCGGCCGTTATAGCGTCTGGCCCGGGCAGGCCACCGCGTACATGGTTGGCATGCTGCAAATCCTGGCGGAACGTCAGCGAGCGCAGGACGCGCTCGGGGCGCAATACGATATCAAGGCGTTTCACCGCGCCGTGTTATCGAATGGCGCGGTACCGCTCTCGCTGCTGGACGACGTTGTCGACCGCTATATCGCGGAGACTCAGTCGGCGCCCTGATTGCTCAGGCGATTATTCAGGCGCTGCTCGAGCGCATCGATCTGCGCTTGCTGTGCCTGGATAACTTTCGTCAGCACGGCGACGATATCCATTGTGCTCAGGCTCTTGCGATCGGCAGTCGCTACCAGCGCAGGCACATCCTCGGCGATAAAACCGACGTAGGTTTCGGCAGCATCGTTACGGTAGTTGAATTGCACTGGCTCGAGCTGCGCCAGCGCCGCGATTGCGTCCTCGACCGTGAGCGTCTCGATGTTGTCTTTGCGTTCACGCGACGAGCTGTTCGTCCATACGCCACCGGCTGACACGTAAGCGCCGCTTGCCATGTGAACTGGATAGGTAGGCCTGTCCGTGCCGAAGCCAATATTCCCGTCGCGATCGATCGTAATGCGGTCAATCGAGCCTGCACCGATCGTCAGTGTGTTGGCACGGTTATGCAGGATGTAGCCGGTATCACCGGACGATTGCGTAATCATGAGCCCGGCAACACTGCTGTTCTGCTCGTGCACCTGGATACTGCCGTTGACCTCGAGACGCTGCTTCGGCGTGGTCGTGCCGATGCCGACGAAATTGCCATCGTCCCAGATCTGCGACGTACCGCCGGCCGTTGGCCGCTTGAATTTGACGACGAAGTTTTCGGCGCCCTTGAGCTCGGACTGGCTACCACCCGCTCCTGCTGTTGCCGAGGATCCTGGCGGTCCTGGTGGTCCTGGGGGTCCCTGAGGCCCGGGTGGTCCGGGCGGTCCCGGAGGTCCCTGCGGTCCGGAGGCTGCAACGACATTCGACACAGTGGTTTCGGTCTCGACGGCGGGCTTTTCCGGGGGCGGTTCCTCGACAACGGGCTCCGGCTCAACTTCGGGTACTTCGGCAACGGGTTCCGGCTCCGCTTCGGGTACCTCGGCAACGGGTTCCGGCTCAACTTCGGGTACTTCGGCAACGGGTTCCGGCTCCGCTTCCGGTACCTCGGCAACGGGTTCCGGCTCCGCTTCCGGTACCTCGGCAACGGGTTCCGGCTCCGCTACGGGTTCCTCGACCGGCTCGTCATCCGTAATGATGACTGACCAGTCCGAACTCACGAAGCCGGTGGTGCCGTCATCGAGTTCGACTTCGTGCCAACCCGAAATGGCATTCACGAGCGGGCGCGGCTTGCTCTTGTGCAGCCGGCCGACCACATCGGAAGCAGGGTCCGCTAATTTGCGAATCTTGACGTAGGTACCGACCTCATCGACAGGTACAACGGAATCGGCAGCTGCCAGCAACGGCAGCGCCAGGATGATAAGCCCAAGCGCAGTTTTCATGACCTTCCCCAGGGAGTGGGTCTAGCGCTATTTGTGCCACACTTGGCGCGGCAAGAATGTGACGCAGGTCCGTCCGCACCAAAAAAGCCTTAATTGTCGCTGACTTGCGACGTACCTGCGGGTCTTCAGGATTGACTTATTCCCCGACCGCCTGGAACTGGTACATCGCCTCGACAATCGGCGACAACGGCTCCCCGTAACGTCCGAACCAGTTCTGGTAGATGCGTCGGATACGCGCGGTGCGGAACAATGACGCCAGCGCCCGGTCGGCTGTCAGCCGGAACTCCGTGTCGCCACGCAGAGTCATGAAAGCATAGGGTTCAAAGGACAGTGCGGAGCGCGTCATTATGTAGTCATTCGCGACATTCGCATTGCGAAATACCTGGCCGATGAGCACGGCCCGGTCGGACGCGAATCCATCTACCTTGCCCTTGTTGAGCAATTCCATGCCCGCCTCCCGGCCATCAACCGGCGTGATCTTGACGCGAAAATCATTGACCTCTACAAGCCGGCGCAGGACGTCCTCGGTCGTCGTTCCACTCGCCACCGAAATCCGCTTCTTGTCAATATCATCGATCGTACCAATCGGATTATCCTTCTTCGACAACACGGCGCTGCCGGTAATGAACGTCATCAACGTGAAATCGATACGCTCCCGGCGCGACAGCGTGACTGTCGTCGAACCGCACTCGATGTCGACGTCGCCATTCTCGATCGCACTGATACGATCTTCTATGGATACCAGCGGGGTAAATGTGACGTCGAGTTTCTCGAGACCCAGTTCGAAACGTATGGCGGACGCGATGTGCCGGCATAGATCAATGGAATACCCCACAACCTCGCCACTTTCCTCGGTAAACGACAATGGCGGCGCATCGGGTACATAGCCGACCCGCAACTCGCCGGTTTCGGCGATGCGGGCCAGAGTCGGCGAGTCAGCGCTCGCGACACCCGCGATCATTAGCAGTACCAGGCTGGCAATCCAGAGACGAAGCATCGGCGGAATCCTTGTTCTTTTTGTGGCCGCTCAGTCTCGCAATTCGTCTAGACGATGTCTAGGGATCGGGCGAGCCGGCCAAAAAAAAGCGGCCCCGATGGGGCCGCTTTCGTTCTTTTTGTTAGAGGACGCTTGGGTAGTTCTGCTTTGTCTCGTTTTCGGCTCCTTACCCAGTCCGCCGGCCTTGCGGCCTGCTTTCCAAATCAGGACCCGACCACGTTCTTGATATCGGGCTACCCGGCGTAACACTCAGGTTTCTTTTCCGAGTTCCACCTTCGCGTTCCTTTCGTTCCTTCGTCGAGCTCTCACTCTTCGCTTTCCCGTCAGGTTCCGCCTTTTTCGCGTCCACCGCCCCCGACACTGGCCGAGGCTCGGACCTCTTAAGCAGGGCGGTTGTCAACAAGCGAACTTGTTGGCGCGAGGCTTTCGCCTCACCCTCGACTTTAGTCCGTCGCGCATCCTGTGCAACTTTTTCGTTTGAAACCATTTGCCGATCGACGGGCTCCGGTCAGCGAACCGCAGGTTTGCATATTCAAGTTAAAGTAGATTCGCAAGTGCCGTCACTGAAATGTCCTGTTAATCTGCGCAAATGGAAGCCATCTACTTCACCGTTGTCGCCATCCTGTTGTACCTTCTTGCCGACTGGATACTGGTACGCATCGAGGCGGCCGCCGGAAAAGTTCTCGAGCATCGCTCGCTGATCTTCTTCGCTATACTGATGACGCTTGCACTGACAAGTTTCTGGCTCATTCGACTGTATACGGGTAATCCCTGATATCGTTGATGAAACTACTTAGATAGCGTTGCCGGAACCTGGGGCTTTGGGAGGGGGAAAAATGTCCGAAAACGATAACGATAATGCCGTGGACAATTCAGCTGCGGAATCAACATCACCGGAACCGATACCACTGATGCAGCGGGTGCTGGATAACCCGTTCCTGCTGCTCGTTCTCGGTCTGGCCGTTCCGGCGGTCTTCTACATCATCTGGGGCATCATGGAGATCACCCAGATTCCGATTGCAAACTAGGGGGGCACACCGATGGCAATGACACCACCGAGTGAACGCATCTGGTGGAAAGAACCTATCGCCAGGATCGAACTCATATGGATCGTGATCGCGTTCCTTTGGGGCCTGACGATGTTCTTCATGATGATTTACTGGCACAGCATCGGCGAGCAGAACCTGTCCAGCGAAGCCTACCGAATCACGGCAGAGCAGTTCCAGGCGCGTACGCAAGCGATGATTGACCAGTACAAGGTCGGGGAAGAGAGCGGCTATCCGGTCGTGAAACCACCACCTGGCAGCGACGTCTACCTGCTTGCCCAGCGTTGGAGTTGGTCGCCGATACTCGAACTCGAGAAAGACCAGAGCTATCGCTTCCACCTGTCGTCGATTGACTGGCAGCACGGTTTCTCACTGCAGCCCGTCAACATCAACCTGCAGGTACATCCAGGTTACGAAATGGTCTTCTCGATGACACCTGACCAGGCCGGCGAGTTCGGCGTGGTCTGTAACGAGTTCTGCGGGATTCTTCATCACGCAATGGTCAGCAAGATCTACGTGACTGAGTAAGGGGGACATCATCATGGCTAATGCTGCAGAATTTCGCACCTGCCCGACGACCGGCCTCAAAGTCGATCGCGCGGCAGAAAAACTCATCAAAGCGAATGCGGTGGTTGCCGTCGTGTTTCTCGCGGTTGGCGGCCTGTTCGGGCTGCTCGTCGCATTGACGCGCTGGCCCGCCGTCCACTTCCTTCCGGCTGACTGGTTCTACCTTGTGCTAACGGCACACGGCTTCGACGTGCTGCTGGTCTGGATTATCTTCTTCGAGATGGCCGTATTGTATTTTGCATCGGCGGTGTTGCTGAATTCGAGACTTGCAGGACCACGGTGGGCGTGGGCCGGATTTGGACTGATGCTCGTTGGCGCGATCATGACCAACATCGCCGTGCTTCGCGGCGGGTCGAGCGTGATGTTCACGTCCTACGTACCAATGAAGGCGGATCCAGAGTTCTATCTCGGCATAATTCTGTTTGCCGTGGGTGCGCTCATCGGCTGCGGTGTGTTCTTCGCGACACTTGTAGTTGCGAAAGCAGAGAAAACCTACAAGGGCTCGATTCCACTAGTGACCTTTGGTGCGTTGACAGCTGCGATCATCGCGGTATTCACAATCGCGTCCGGCGCGATCATCCTGATTCCGACGTTCCTCTGGTCCATCGATCTCGTCAGCCACATCGATCCGCTGGTTTACAAGACGATCTGGTGGGGCATGGGCCATTCCTCGCAGCAGATCAACGTCGCCGCTCATGTCGCCGTCTGGTATGCGATCGCAGCGATGGTATTTGGCGCTAAACCGCTGTCCGAAAAAGTCAGCCGTATGGCGTTCCTGATGTACATCCTGTTCCTGCAGCTTGCGAGTGCGCATCATCTGCTCGTGGAGCCTGGTTTCAGCGCCGAGTGGAAGATCTTCAACACCAGTTACGCGATGTACCTCGCGGTGCTTGGCAGCATGGTGCATGGCCTGACCGTTCCGGGTTCGATCGAAGCAGCGCAACGCAGCCGTGGGCTGACGAAGGGTCTGTTCGAGTGGCTGCGAAAAGCCCCATGGGGCAACCCGGCGTTCGCCGGCATGTTCATGTCACTCGTGTTCTTCGGCTTCCTCGGCGGTATCTCGGGTGTCGTCATGGGCACCGAGCAGATCAACCTGATCATGCACAACACGCTGTATGTACCCGGGCACTTCCATGCCACGGTTGTCGCAGGCACCACCCTCGCCTTTATGGCAATTACTTACATACTCGTGCCTCTGATATTCCGGCGTGAACTGATGATGAAGAAGCTTGCCCAATGGCAACCGTACGTTTTCGGCATTGGTGTTTCGGGTATTTCGGTGTTCATGATGGGAGCCGGCACACTCGGAGTATCACGACGGCACTGGGATATGACCTTTGCCGACGCGGTGCTACCGTTCGACCACCCATCAGCGGCGTTTCTCATGCTGGGCCTGAACGGAATGTTCGCCGTCATGGCGGCTCTTGGGGGCCTTATGTTCGTAGTCATTGTGGTCGGTTCGGTGTTCTTCGGTAAGAAGCTTGCAGAGGACGAGCTACCATCGTATCCGGAGGTTCCGCCGGCCGCGGCAGCCGTCAGCGAATACGGCAGTGCCGAGCACGTAAAAATTCCGGGCACGGCAGTGCTCGTTGGCATATTCTTTATCTCCTTCGTGCTCTACTATTTCGTCAATTGGAAATATCTCTCAGAGATCTGGCCAATGAGTTAGGCTATCGACAGGACCGGCTCTCGAGCCGGTCCTGTCACCTTTGAGACCGCGATATGAAGACGGCCGCCACCCTTAAGCTCATCTATCACACGGCAAAAGTGCGCCTCGGCGTGCTGATCATGGCCTGTGCCTTCGCGGGCGTTGCCATGAGCCCGGGCGAAGCACTCAGCGCCTGGCAGTTGATCGTGCTCGGCCTGGCCACCCTGCTGTCGTCGGCGGCTGCCGGTGCGTTCAACCAGTATTACGAGCGCGACACGGACGCGCTAATGCAGCGCACGCACCTGCGTCCTTTCGTTACCGGGCAGTTCAAGGCTGGCGCGCTGTGGCTCGGCGCGATCGTATTATCGCTGCTGATCGCGGTAGCAGCGGCGGCACTTGCAACCAACTGGCTGGCCGCGTTCTACCTGTTCCTCGGCGCGTTTACTTACGGCGTCGTCTACACGGTCTGGCTGAAACGCACGACCTGGCTCAATATTGTCATCGGCGGATTGGCGGGTAGCTTCGCGGTGATGGCAGGAGCCGCTGCGATGGGTGCCAGCCTGAGCCCGGCGCCGGTCATACTGGCCGTCGTACTATTTCTTTGGACGCCACCGCATTTCTGGGCGCTGGCCTACGCCTGCAAGGCGGACTACGCGGCTGCCAATATCCCGATGCTGCCGGTAATCGTCAGCGACCGGGTGTCGACCAGCGTGATCCTGGCGCACGCCGTCGCATTGGTCGCGTTGTCCATCGTGCCGATGTGGTACGGCATGAGCTGGATCTACCTGGCCGGTGCTCTCGCGGGCGGCGGATTTTTCCTGTATGCGAGTTCCGCATTCCACGCGGCGCCAAGCGTCGGCTTTGCATGGCGAACGTTCGCGGCATCGATCGTGCAACTCGGATTGCTACTCACTGCTTCGATACTCGATCGACTGATCCTGGGCTGATGTTCCGCGGTATCGCCATCGCGTTATTCGTTCTTTGCGCGTGCCTGACATTCCCGTCCGCGGCGATGGCAACAGAGTATGACCGCGATGAGGCGCTCGCGATCAGCCAGGCCGCCATCGGAAGACCGCTGGTCGACCTGGCATTTCGTGACATTCATGGCCAGCAATTTCGGCTCGCAGATCTCAGGGGCAAGCCTCTCGTAATCAGCCTGATCTTTACGAGCTGCCACCACGTTTGCCCGGTGATCACGCGCAACATCAAGGAGAACGCCGAGATCGCGCGCGAAGCGCTCGGCGATGACTCGTTCTCGGTGATCACTATCGGCTTCGACTGGCAGGTCGATACGCCGGATCTCATGCGCATGTTCGCATCCAAACACGGCATCGACGTCGAAAACTGGCATTTCCTGAGTGGCGATGAGGCATCGATTGCGGCCATCTCCGAAAATCTCGGCTTTCAGTTTTTCCCCAGTACAAGAGGCTTCGATCACCTGTCACAGACGACCATCCTGGATGCGGACGGGATCATTTATCGCCAGGTTTACGGCGAGAACTTCACGGCCCCCACCTTCGTGGAGCCTTTAAAAGAACTCGTGTTCAACACGCCACGAAGTGCCGGGCTTCTCGATCATTGGGTCGATAATTTCAAACTTTTCTGTACAGTCTACGATCCCAATAGTGGACGCTATCGTTTCGATTACTCGATTTTCATGACGATACTGGTTGGTACACTTTGCCTCGGCGCGATAGCTACATTCGTCGTGCGCGAATGGCGAAACGCGCGGTGAGACCTCACTGATGGATTTCCTCAAACGCGTTTTGCGCGTCCTGTTTGCGCGCGCCGAATATATATTCGACCTGGGTTTCGGCAGAGCAAATAATCCACTTGCCTGCCTCGGGGCGCTGGGTTGGTATTTCTTCTGGATCGTCGCCGGCACGGGCATCTACCTGTACATATTCTTCGACACCGGCATTACCAATGCCTACGCGTCGGTGGAGTACATAACGAACGATCAGTGGTATGCCGCAGGCATTATGCGCAGCCTGCATCGCTATGCGTCGGACGCACTCGTTGTTGTCGTGCTACTGCATATTGTCAGGGAGTTTTCCTTCGATCGCCTGCGCGGCCGGCGATTCTTCGCATGGCTCACGGGCGTACCGCTGCTGTGGTTCCTCTATATCTGCGGCATTAGCGGCTACTGGCTCGTCTGGGACCAGCTTGCTCAGTACATCGCCATTGCGACATCCGAGTGGCTCGACACACTGCCGATGTTCGGTGAGCCGATTGCCAATAACTTCCTGAACAGCACGGCGCTCGGCAACCGTTTCTTCACCCTCATGGTATTTATCCACATCTTCGGGCCGTTGTTCATGTTGCTCCTGATGTGGGTGCACATACAGCGGCACGCCAGGGCCCGGGTCAATCCGCCGAGATCGCTGGCCATCGGGACTGCCGTGACGCTGACCGTGCTGTCGCTCGTCTTCCCAGCTGTCAGCCAGGACCCGGCGAATCTCGATATCGTGCCCGCGAACCTCGATTTCGACTGGTATTACCTGGCGGCCTACCCGCTGCTCGAGACTATTCCGGGCGGACAGCTCTGGTTGATCCTCATCGGCCTGACCGTGTTGCTGGCGTTCTTACCGTGGTTGCCGCCGGCAAAACCGACGGCAGCGGCCGTCGTTAATCTCGACAACTGCAATGGCTGCGCACGCTGCTTCGAGGACTGTCCGTTCAGCGCCATCACGATGCAACCGCGCAGCGATGGCACGAATTACGATCTCGAAGCCGTCGTCAATGACAATAACTGCACAAGTTGCGGTATTTGCGTCGGCGCCTGTCCGACCGCAACGCCGTTCCGGCGGGCCACGGCGATCGTGCCCGGCATCGAACTCCCCGGCCATCCGGTCGCGGATCTGCGTGAAAGGTCTCTCGAGGCCTCGGCCCGATTCAGCTCGGCCCAATCCGGCAATGGACCGCGCATACTCGTGTATGCCTGCGAGAAATGCGGCACAGCACTCGGCAACGACAAAGACACACAGGTATTGACGATGCCCTGTGTCGCGATGCTGCCACCGTCCTTCATCGATTTTGCGTTGTCGCGCGACCTGGCTGACGGCGTCATGCTGGCTGGCTGCGGCGAAAACGACTGCTACTACCGTCTCGGTGATGAGTGGATGCGGCAACGCGTTGCGGGCGAACGCGACCCGTACCTCCGCAAGCGCGTTCCCCGTGAGCGACTGCGCCTGTCCTGGCTGCCGCCGGAACGCCGGCGCCGCAAAGCCTTACAGGAATTTCGCACCTCGTTGAGCGCGATGGAAAAGGAGTCCGGCGATGACTAGCGCGCTCCGCATTCTGCTGCAGATAGCCCTCTACGCCGCTTTCGCCTTCGTCATCGGATGGCTGTCGATATTGCCGCGATTTCAATATGCGTCCGGGAATATGGCGACCATCAAGTTGTCGCTGAGTCACGCCACGGAGCCTGTCGAGCCCTGTGTGAAACTCACGCCGGAAGAGATGGCAAAGCTGGCAGAGAACATGCGCCGTCCGATGAAGTGCGTGCGTGCGCGCCTGCCGCTGACCATTGAGATCGACATCGACGGTCGCAACATTGTGCAGCTCGAGGCACAGCCATCGGGCCTCTGGGACGATGGCCCGGCGTCTGTTTACGAGCGTTTCGACGTAGAGCCCGGGCAGCATCGCATCGCCGCGAGACTCAGGGACTCAGGCCGCACCGAAGGTTGGGATTACATCTATAGCGAGGACGTAACGCTGGAGCCGGGACGGTACTTCACGATATCGTTCAGGCCTGAGACCGGGGGCTTTCACTACCGATGAACCTTATCGAATGGAGAGAAGAGTTCAGTGTCGGCGTAGCCGAGGTCGACCACGAGCACCGTGAGCTGGTCGCAATGATCAATGCGTTGCACCAGGCCATGGACGCAGGCGCCGGTCGGGACGACGTCATCGATGCGCTCGGCGAGATTTTCGCCCAGATCTCCGCGCACTTTGCGCTCGAGGAAAAGTTCATGCGTGAATCCCGCTACATGGCGTACGCCGAGCACAAGGAAGACCACGAGATACTGCTCGACGACCTCAGGGACATCATGGACCAGGTCGAGGATGACGGCAGCTACAATGAGAAACGATTGTCGAAAGACCTGTCGTTCTGGTTCTCCGAGCATTTCCGCACGCACGATGCCCGTTTGCACGCACACGCGCATAAACACGACTAAAACCCTATAATCGCCCGCTTCACCCGATTACAAGATCCCCGGGGGGTATCTATGATAGCCAGAATTACCTGCCTCACTCTGTTCCTTTTCCTGGCCGCCTGTGGCGGCGCCAGGGAAGAAAATGCCGGTGGCGATAACGGTACGTCCTACGCCGACATCGTTGCGAAAAGCGATCACTACGACGGTTACTTCGACGTCTATCGCGACAAGGAGTCAGGCGAGCTCTATCTGAGTATCGAGCCCGGGCAATTCGACAAGGAGTTCGTCTACTTTGTGACGACCTCGGACGGGGTCGTCGAGGCGGGCCACGCTCGCGGCATTTTCCGGGAAAATGCTGTGGTCTCGGTGCGGCGCCACTTCCAGCGCATCGAATTCGTCAAGGAGAACACGAGTTTCTACTTTGATGCTGACAGCCCCCTGGCCCACGCGGCAGAGGCCAATATCAGCCACGCCGTGCTCGCGGTACAGGACATCGTCGCCGAGGACGAGGACAGCGGCCGCATCCTGATCAAGGCTGACGAGGTATTCATGAGCGAAGGCTTGCATCCGATCAAGCCGGTGCCGGATCCGGAGCAGGACCCGAACACGGTCTTTTCTCTCGGCAGCCTCAGCGAAGGCAAAAACAAGGTCTACGATGTTCGCAATTATCCGGACAACACCGACGTGTTCGTCGAGTACGTCTTCGAGAACCCGGCACCCGTGGTCCAGGCGCAGGAAGACGTCACGGATAGCCGTTTTGTCAGCATTCGATTGCAACATAGTTTCATCAAGATGCCGGAAGGCGAATACGCGCCGCGCATCGACGACCCGCGGGTCGGTTACTTCCTGGATCGAGTTACGGACCTCACGTCACAAAGCCACACGCCATACCGTGACCTGATCACACGCTGGAAGCTCGTGAAGCAAGACCCTGCCGCGGCGGTTTCTGATCCTGTCGTGCCCATAGTCTGGTGGATCGAAAATACGACGCCCGTCGAGTTTCGCGACACGATTCGCGATGCCGCACTGGCGTGGAACCAGTCATTCGAGAAAGCGGGTTTCAGCAATGCCGTCCAGGTCAAGGTGCAGCCGGACGACGCCGACTGGGACGCCGGCGACATACGCTACAACGTGCTGCGCTGGACCTCTTCGCCGCAGCCTCCGTTCGGTGGCTACGGCCCGAGCTTTACGAATCCGCGCACCGGGCAAATCATCGGTGCCGACGTCATGCTCGAATACTCCTTCATCGCCCGCCATACGCGCGCGTTGAAGTTGATGGAGGCTATTCAAAACGGTGGACTACCACCTTCGCAGATCAACGATGCTGTCTATTGCTCGTTGGGTCATGGTCTGCACGTCAATTCGCTGTTCGCGCGACAGGCGCTCGCAGCGACGGGCCCCGATCCGGAACTTGAAAAGCAGATCGTTCACGATGCGCTGCACTACCTGATACTGCACGAGATCGGCCACACGCTGGGCCTCAACCACAATATGCGCGCGACGCAAATGCTGTCACCCGAAGAGGCGTTCGACCTCGCTGCAGTCGAAGCACAAGGGCTGGCAGGATCCGTAATGGATTATCCATCCGTGAATTTTGCGCCGCCGGGACGTGAGCAGACCTGGTTCTACACGGTGCGCCCGGGCCCCTACGACGACTGGGCCATCGAATTCGGCTATTCGCCCGACCTCGACGACGAGGCGGCACGCAACGCCCTCTTGAACCGGTCGACGGAGCCCGATCTTGCCTTCGGCAACGATGCCGATGACATGCGTGCGCCTGGCAAGGCTATCGATCCGCGCGTCAACATTTATGACATGAGCAATGATGCCATCGGCTACGCGATCGACCGGTTCGGACTCGTAGATCACGTACTCGACGACATGCGCAATCGATACGGCACGGAGGGTGAGTCGTTCCAGGAATTGCACGACGGTTACCTTGGCGCTGCCTCTGCTTTCCAGTGGGCAGCCAACGTAACGTCCCGCTACATCGGTGGCGTCATGGTCAATCGCGCGATGGTCGGCCAGCCCGGAGCAACAACACCGTTCGTTGCGGTGAGCCTCGACGAGCAGGAACGCGCCATGAACGTGCTGCGCGATCAGGTCTTTGCACCTGATGCGTTTCGTGCGAACGAGGATCTGTACAGCCACTTGCGGCAGCAACGTCGTGACTTCGACTTTTATCCGACGACGGAAGATCCCAAGCTGCACGACGTCATGCTCGCGGTACAGGGAGGCGTGCTTGAACACCTGATGCATCCGGTCGTGCAAAAGCGCGTCACGGATTCGCGCCTGTACGGCAATGAGTACGATCTGGCTGCGGTGATGAACGACCTGACAATCGCGATATTCGGTGCCGACTTGCGTTCGAGCGTCAACACGTTCCGGCAAAACCTGCAACTCGATTACGTCAACCGTTTGCTTGCGATGGTTAGCGGCGAAACCAAGGCCGGCTACGACAACGTGGCGCAGTCAACGGCGCTGTTCAATTTGCACAGAATCGAAAGCATGCTGGACGGCAATCGCGGACCGAATGAGGAAACACGGGCTCACCGCGAAAACGTTCTGTACACGATTCGTCGCGGTCTGCACGACGAGGCGTAGATCGAAAATTTTCCGGTCCGGGACTATCGGAAGCAGCCAGTCGTTAGATTTCGGCTCGACCGACAGCTCGCGGCTGCGATTTCAATCGGTCGACGGTGGCTCAATCCACTAATTCGCTCTCACTCGCACTTTCAATGAAGTCGATATACTGGTCACAATAACCCGGTTTAGTGATCCGCCACGCCTCGCGAGAATACTCCGATTGCCAAATTGTGGTGCGCGCAAAATCTTTGATAGATCGCGGTATGTTCTCGTCGAGCATTCCGAACTGATATTGGCTAATAACGTTTTCTTGGTTTCGATTCTGTGAACGGAACCAAGTTATATAGCGAACTATGTCCTCCTCTGAAAGCTCGCCCCCCTGTTGGATAGTGACGAGAATCGTCGGTATGTAAGCAGATTCAAAGGTCTGCTGATTGCTTTCCATTGCTGCATCGGCCCGCGCTTGGCCGATTTGAACCTGCATCAAATCGGAGTTTTGCCGAATTTCATATATAACTAATGCGAGGCCAAGTAGAACCCCAATGTTCGCAGCGAGTACAAGCCACTTAACTAGTTCGTTTGAGTCCATTGGCAACTCCAATTCACTGTGCCGCTGCTGAACTAGTCACGTAATCTGGGTGACTGCTTAGGGTCATCTGCAGCCCGTCAGCAGTTTATCACCTGGGGGGTTGCTTCCCGATGCTTACCAGCCGTTCAACGAGAGTTTTTCAAATAGCCGTTTCTTCGACGTCTGCTCTCATCGTAAGCAGTCGTTCGGATAACAGAATCAGCACGACGACGAAGGTCGGGAAACGGCCATAAGCGGACCTTGACTGCATAAAAAAACCCCGCCACAGGGCGGGGTTTGAGTTGTGTACTTCATGCAGTAGATGCGGATGACACTTCAACGGAGACTAATACTAGTAAAACCCTTTTCCTGGAAGGAAGGATTGTTGAAACCACCCCAAACCGTGTGAGAGACAAAATGTAGTCGCATGGATTCATCAGTAGGTGACCACATTGGCCCATTTGCCTTAAAGTTAAACGAATTCTTGTTTGATCGCTCATTAGGCTGCCAGGCAAGCACATCATTGTCGTTTAGCCGCAACGTAATCATTCCCTCTGCCAACGGCAATTCAGTCGTGAATCTCGCACAATCAAATTCGGTGAATCCCCAAACTGTCGTATAGACCTCACCATAGCCGGGACCCAAAATTCTGTCTGAATCCTCGTCCACCAAAACATCCATAAAGGTGAATTCTTCAAAATTGATGATGCCGTTGCAGAACTCAAGCATGTTCAAGCCGAAAGTTACCTGTAATCCCGAATCGGGATCGGAAAACACGAAGGCGGTATTGAAGTCATATCTAAAGACTCTGGGGCCCGACTGCGCGGGAGGATCGGCAAATGCCGGCGTAGTTATGCATAGTGCTAGGAGCACCAATAGAGATTGGACGATTCGTTTCATGTTCATAATTGTCTCCCGGTTTCTTGAAGAACTCGACCGGCAGCCCGGCGATCTTGGGTCCTTCGGGAGTCATCCATGGCTTCTCGGAGGAAGCGAGGACCCGTAGCTTTGCGTCCCTGACTTTGGTCAGGTTTGCCTTTATCGGATGTAACTAGGCTTTATGCGCCGACAGAAAAATCGCGTCAATTCGGGGATGTACGTAAATTGAAGTCAGTCTAAGAGGCAACCAGTGGAATGTCTGCAATGGGTCATCACCAGCCGTTTCCAATACCCAAAATTCCATCACCCGAGCGTCCGCTATCGCGTAGAAAGCGGACCTCACAAGCTACAGTTTGAGTCGATAGTAAGCTGTCAGGCTGCCAATGCCGGCGGTGGAATGGACGAATGCTGCAAGTTCACGCACGAGGTCAGGTACGTTTCCGCGGAATCGCGAACGCAATTCACAGCCTCGATCGATTCGACGTTGTCGTCGCGTATGTCCTCGATTCTATAACCACACGCGGGCACGGCAATTCCGTCGGGCCGTTTGAACATCCAGCGATCGAGGTAGTCTTTCTCAATCCGGTAGCCGCCCTCGTGCACCAGGCGATGATGACGGGAGCAAAGCAGCATCAGGTTGCCGAGACTCGTCTCCCCGCCCGCTGACCAGTGTTCAATATGGTGCGCATCTACGAAACGCGTGTTGTTGCAGCCCGGGAATGTGCAGCCGTTGTCCCGGGCCCAGAGTGCCCGCTTTATCGCGGCAGGCACGACCCGGGTCTTGCGACCGACGCTTAGCGGTTCGCCATCTTCGTTCTCGACAATGACGACCTTGTCGCTATCGCAGGCAATGCGTCTCACCGATTCGACCGGTAAACCGGAGCGTCCTTCCCCACGGGTCAATGCCGTCTCGTCGACATGCACGGTAACCTGGTGGTTCGCCTGAATCCCCGTTGACTTGCGGGAACTCGCATCGAGATAACACCTGGCGATCTCCACGAGTGCATCGGCTTGCCTGGCTGGCCAACCGTCCCCCGAAAACTCCGGGGTCTGTGATTCGTTGTCGTCGCGTGCGGAATCGAGGGCCTTATCGATCAGTTCTCCCGCTTCGAGCGGCACTTCCACTGTAATGCTCATCGTGCCGCGCTCCGGATTGCGTCGCAGGAAAAGAACTCGGCGCTCGTACGCCCTATTGGCGTCGGTGACCGAGTCGGCAGTACCACAACGCAGCTCGCGACAACGTTCCTCTACCCTCGCGGCCGTGGTCTTGAGCGCGAAGGCCAGAAGCTCCGCTTCCGTATCACGGCGAGCCACACGCACGAGCGCCCGCACTTTGGAGTAGGACAACTTGCCGAACTGGAATGCCTCGGCAATCGCCGGCAGGAGTTTCAATGCATGTGCGACACGCACCTTTTCGCGCGCGGTACCAATGCTCAGGTCACAGCGCCAGTGCAGCCAGTCGGTGCAATTGAGAAAGCCCCACTTCAACCAGCCGGCGCGTTCGTCGAAGCGGCGGATGAGCACGAGCAATTCGTAGTTGGCGGCATTGATTCTGGCGGCAAGATTGACGATGGCGCGATCGAGATCGTCGATATCGGGGAGATGCTCGGAGAGCGAATTGGAGGGCTGCATGGCAAAACTCTGTCGATCGGAAGAGTACTGTAATTATATACAGTTAATTGCCAATATTCAATTTAAAATCAGAAAGTTATGATTGAGGCGCTTGCGCTCGCCTAGTCACGATCCTTCTGTTCAAGCTGACAGAACGAACCCGTGCGGTTGTACGGATCAGCCCCGAAATTGTCGTCCTCGAATTCGAGTGACAGTACTTTGAGCTGCCCGTTCGGCACAGTTGCGGCTGCGTCAAGCTGGCTGCGGTCCTCTTGAGCATCGCGCGGCCTCGCTGCCTCTGCTGTGGTCTTCTCAATTGACATAATCATTCCCTGTTTGTCGTTCCCCACAACACCATAGTAGAACCAGATCATTGAACTGTTAATGTCATCTGTCGGTTTACAACTGCCGTTGGTCGGTTACTTGTCGGCGTAGTGCGACAGCGGTTCGAATTTGCGGCTCGACGCTCGATTTTGCTAGCGTGTGCTAGTCTTGCAACGATGTCACAACCTTCCGTCGATACCGGCACGCGCTGGTGGATACTCCTGTTCCTCAGCCTGGTGGTGTTCGGAAACTATTACGTCTACGACTCGATCGGTCCCGTTGCTGAAATCCTGAGTCGCGAGCTGGGCTTTAGCGACACACAGATTGGCACGCTCAATGCCATCTACAGCCTGCCCAATATTTTCCTGTTGCTAATCGGCGGCGTCATCGTCGATCGTTTCGGCGCACCGACCGTTATCGTAGTTACTACTGCCCTGTGTTTCGCGGGCGCTGTTATTACTGCCTCCAGCGGCGACCATACGACGATGGTCATCGGTCGCCTCGTCTACGGTCTCGGCGCCGAGGTAATGCTCGTCGCCTCCACAGTAGCCATCGCTATCTGGTTTGGTGGTGTGGGCGGCGTGGCGTTTGCAATGGGTCTGAACCTCAGCGTTGCAAGGGGGGGCTCGTATGCGGCTGACTTGTCTCCTCTGTGGGCCGGTCCGCTCTATGAGCAAGGTTGGCAACCGCCATTGATGCTCGCCGCGTTCATGGCTGGAACCAGCCTGCTGTTCGCGCTCGTCTATCGCTGGATCGACAAGCGACACGTCCCGCTGCCGATCGCCGGTGACGCGGAACCCGAGGTCGAGAAGTTCGACTGGCGCAATGTCGCCCGCTTCGGGCGCTCGTTCTGGTATTTGCTCGGGCTGTGCGTGCTCTTCTACTCGGTCATCATGCCGTTTCGCAGTACTTTTTCGATCAAGTACTTCCAGCACGCGCACGAAATGCCGCTCGAGGAAGCGGCGTTTCTCAATAGTTACGTCTACCTGGCCGCCGTATTCTTCACGCCATTGTTCGGCTGGCTAGTCGATCGCTATGGGCGCCGCACGTTTGCGATGATGATTGGTTCGTTGTTGTTGCCGCTGTCATTCCTGGGGCTCTTCGGCTATGGCTGGGGGCACAGTTTCACGATGATCATGCTCGGTATCAGCTTCTCGTTGATCCCGGCAGTCATGTGGCCTGCCGTAATAAAGCTGACGACGAGCGATAAACTCGGCACGGCCTACGGACTGCTCTTCATGATCCAGAATGCCGGCATGATGACTGCGAATATTGCGGCGGGCTGGTTGAATGACATCAATGGCGCGAGCGCGGACAACCCAGCCGGTTATACGCCGATGCTGACGTTCTTCCTGGTTCTTGCGTCGTTCGCGTTCGTATTCGCACTCGCGCTTTGGCGCCGCGAGCTCGGGCCGCATACGCACGGCCTCGA
>Ga0070727_10002518_pt1 | contig 17611 bp, 13 predicted proteins | sample tdAd472_FD_66722 | JGI IMG/M metagenome (GOLD analysis project Ga0070727, IMG submission 66722) | Marine sediment microbial communities from the Atlantic coast under amendment with organic carbon and nitrate - tdAd47.2 | ecosystem: Environmental > Aquatic > Marine > Coastal > Sediment | place...
ACCGGCGGGCTGGGGCCGACCTCCGACGACCTGACCGTGGAGGCCCTGGCCGGGGCAGCCGAGCAGCCGCTCGAGTTCCACGAGCCTACCTGGGCCGCGATCCAGCAGCGCTTCGCCGCCTTCGGCCGCGTCCCCAACGACCAGAACCGCCGCCAGGCAAACCTCCCCCGGGGAGCCACGGTGCTCACCAACGAGGTCGGCACCGCGCCCGGGCTGCGGCTCGAGCTCGACGGCGCCCGCGTCTACTCGCTGCCTGGCGTGCCCCGCGAAATGCGCTGGCTGTGGCGCACCTACCTCGCGCCGGAGCTGGGGGAGCTGGGCCCCGGTGCCCTGGCCGAGTGGACCTTCCGCACCGTGGGCCTCTCCGAGAGCGTCCTCGCAGAGCGCATGCGCCCGGTCGAGGCGCTGGAGGGGTTGGTCGTGCGCTACAACGTCGAGGAGGCGCGCGGCACCATCGTGGTCACCCTCCGCGCGCGCGACCGCGAGGTCTTGATCCGGGCGCAGCCCCTGTGCCGGACCGCGGCCGGCGCCTACCTCTGCGCCGAGGGCAGCGACCACCTGGTCGACGCGCTGGTGGCCGACTTCGCGGCCCGCGGGCTGACCGTGGCCACCGCCGAGTCCTGCACCGGAGGCCGAGTCGCCGCTGCGCTGACCGGCGTCCCCGGCTCTTCAGCGGTGTTCCTCGAAGGGGTCGTCGCCTACGCCAACGCGGCCAAGGAGCGGCTGGGGGTCGACCCCGCCCTGATCGCCACCCACGGCGCGGTCAGCCCGCAGGTCGCCCACGCCCTGGCCCACGCGGTCCGTGCTCGCAGCGGCGCCGACCTCGCCGTCGCGGTGACCGGGATCGCAGGCCCCGGCGGAGGCACGGAGACCAAGCCGGTGGGCCTCGTCTACTTCCACGCCGCCAGCGCGGAGGCAGACCTGCCCCTCGAGCGCACCTTCGCCGGCGAGCGGACCCTGATCCAGGCCCGCGCCACCGCCCTCGCCCTGGACCTGCTCCGGCGGTTGGCAAGTCCGGCCGACTAAACGGGAGCTCACGATTCTGAGTGGTCGCCCGCCTAGCCTCCGCAGCCGCTCCAGCCGCGGTTGCAAGCCGCGGCGGGGGCCTTAGGCTCACCGTCACACGGAGGAAGACCATGAACTACGCACGCGCTCTCTGCGCCGCCTTGGCGCTCTGCGCCGGATTGGCGACGGCTCAGGACGAGCACTGGTCGCGTCAATTCCCCAAGCCCCAGAGCTCGCTGAAGATGCTGCCCGGCACGGGCATGAGCGACGGCGGCGGCAAACCCGGCCTCAAGCGCGTGCGCTGGCACGACGGCAAGCTGTGGTTCTGTGGGGCCTGGGAGCCGGGGGTCGACCCCACCGACCTCACCAAGCGCGCCCCCAACATCTACTGGCATCTCTGGACCTGGTCGCCCGAGCAGGGCTACCAGGTCGTGTGCTACTGGGGCAAGACCAGCGGGCAGGGCCCCGACGGCAAGATCCACGACGTGGAGTTCCTCCCCGACGGCCGGATCATCGTCGCCGGCGCGTTCACCCGAGTCGCGAACCCGGGGGGCAACCTGTTCCGGGGCGTCAACGCGCTCGCGATCTTCGACCCCAAGGAGCCGACCGCCGACAAGTGGAAGCCGCTGGGCGGACCGCAGTACAACGGCACGGTCAGCGGGGGCGGCGCCATCGACACGATCTGCTACGACCCCCAGGGCAACGACCTCTACATCGGCCACACCGGTGAAGGGATCCGCTTCAAGGGGTTCCCCAAGTCGTCGAAGATCCACCGCTACGACTTCGACACCCAGAGCTACGAGCCCATGTTCCCCGGACTGGGTGGGGCCAAGCCCATCGTGCACCGGATCAAGGTCGACACCTCGACCCAGCCCTCGACCGTCTACGTCGGCGGCAAGTTCCACTACACCGCGGGCAACGGGCAGAACCCGGCCGTCAGCGACTCGACCGCGCGCTACAGCACCGGGTTCGCCTCGTGGCAGGAGGGCAAGGGCTGGCGCACCTACCCCCTCGATCACCGCAAGAAGGACTACCACTCCGACGAGGAGGTCCTGCAGCGCGCGGCCGACTACATGCACTTCGACTCGGTGCACGTGATGGACTTCGTGGTCGACGGCGAGGAGATCTGGATCGTGGGCGCCTTCAGCGAGGGCAAGGACACCGGCGACACCCTGCGCGGGATCGCCAAGTGGGACGCCGAGAAGGAGATCTGGGTCGACCCCACCGGCGCCGGCGGCGTGGGCCGCGAGGTGTGGAACGTCGCCAAGGCCGACAACGGCAAGCTCTACTTCGCCGGCGCCTTCGGCGCGGTCAAGAAGGGCAAGGAGTTCTACGAGGGCTTCAAGAACGGCGAGACCGCCCACTGCGCGATCTCCTACGACCCCAAGAGCGGCAAGTGGGAGCAGCTCGGCACGGGCCTGTTCACCAAGGCCATGCCCGAGGTGCGGCTGTGCGTGAACGGCAACGACGTCTACTACGCCGGCGACATCACCCACATCGGCGTCGAGAACGGGGGCAAGAAGGAGTTCGAGTCGTACCACGTCGCGCGCTGGAACGAGGACCACGACTTCGTCGCCCGCGCGCCCCAGGTCGGCACCTCGAACGCTCCCCACGAGGTCGGCGGCCCGGGCGCCGCGCCCCCCACCAAGCCACTCTCCACCGGCAACGAGCACTGGTCGCGCCAGTTCCCCAAGCCCCCGCGCGCCCGCGGCCGGACCTCCCAAATGTCCGGCAAGACCGGCATGGACTTCGGCACCGGGACCCCCGAGATCAGCGGCGTGGTCAAGCTCGGCGACACCGTCTACCTCGCCGGCAGCTGGAACGCGTCCATGAACGAGCGCTGGTGGATGTGGTCCTGGAACGCCGAGCAGGGCTGGACCAAGCTCGCCTGGTCGGGCAAGGGCACGGACGCCGCGGGGATCCAGAGTCCGCCCGAGGGCCTGGCCGTGATCGAGGGCAAGATCTACGCCTACGGCGCGATCAGCAGCCACAAGTGCGTGGGGGTCTTCAACCCCGAGGACGGCAGCTGGGCCACGCTGAAGGGCAAGGCCGGCGACAAGGAGGTCAGCGGCAACGCCGCCGAGGGCGGCACCGGCGTGGTCAACGCCGTGGCCTACGACGCCAAGGCGGGGGACCTCTACCTGGTGGGCAACTGGCCCCCCGGGATCGAGAACCCCGACTACGAGCACCCCAAGGACGTGGCGGCGGTGCTGCGGATCGACAAGCAGGGGAACTACCACGTCATGGGTCACGACCTGCTGCCCGAAGATCCGGGCAAGCCGGTCAAGGGGATCTACTCGATCTGCCTCGACACCAGCAAGACCCCCACCGACGTCTACATCGGCGGGACCTTCAACTACTACGGCGGCGTGCCCACGACCAACGCGCGCATGGCCTACAACGTCGCCAAGTGGGACCACGCGGCCAAGGACTGGCGGCCGATCGGTAAGGGCGACGAGTTCAACCTGAGGGAGATCGACCGCAAGTCCTACCCCGAGGGCCTGCCCGGCCTCGCCACCCGCCCGGAGAAGTTCCAGGGGTTCCTCGCCTCGGCCTTCCCCCGGGTGCGCTGCCTGGCCATCGACACCCAGGGCAACCTCTACGCCGGCGGGACCCTCGCCGTCGTCGACAACGCGACGCCGATCAAGGACCGCAAGGAGACCTACGGCCTGGCGAAGTACGACGCCAAGGCCGACCGCTGGGTCCCCTGCACCGCCGCCGGCGGCGTCTCGCGCGACGTGGAGCAAATGACCTGGCTCGACGAGGGTCGGACCAAGCTCGTGCTCAGCGGGAGCTTCGTGTTCGACAACCAGTTCCGTCCGCTGCACAACGCGGCGATCCTCGACACGAGCACGGGTGAGCTGACCCCCTTCGGCGGCGGGCTCCAGCGCGCCACGCGCATGCAGGTGATCGGCTGCACCGTGCGGCACTTCGTCGACGGCGACGACGTGTGGTTCGCGGGGCTGTTCGACCACGTGGGCGTCAACGCCAACGACGCCCTCGAGGCGCCGATCCAGGCCAACGGGATCGCGCGCTGGAACGCGTCTCAGAACCTCGACCCCAACGCCGGGCTCACGATCCCCGAGATCAAGGCCGTGCCGGGGCCCACCGGGAGCAGCTCGGTCTCGGCCAAGGTGACCCTCGAGGTGACCCTCGAGGGCGAAGGCGAGATCCTCTGGTGGGAGAAGCGCTCCAACGGCGACTTCGCCCAGAAGAGCAAGGGGCCGAAGTACAGCGCCAACCTGCGCATCAAGCCGGGCGAGGACCACAAGCTGGTCTACGTCTCGGTGAAGCTCCCCGACGGCACCGAGGGCGGCAAGATCCCGGTGCGGGTCCCCGTCGAGTAGGCCGGGCCTAACTCATGACGCGGGCGCCGGTTGAGCCGGCGCCCGCGCCGTGTAGAGGAAGCGTGTAACCGCGGGGGCTCCGCGGCATACCCTCTCCTGTGAACGAGGAGGACCCCATGCACCGCACGATCCCCATGGCCGCCGCGATCGCCGTCAGCGCCGCCTTCGCCGGCGAGCAGCCCCAGGAGCTGGGCACGATCCACTGGAAGCGCGACTTCGCCGCGGCCCAGAAGGCGGCCAAGCAAGCGGATCGCCCGCTGCTCGTGCTCTTCGACGAAGTCCCCGGCTGAGCGACCTGCACCGCCTACGGGAGCCGTGTGCTCTCGCACCCCCTGCTGGTCGACGCCGCCGAGACCCTGTTCGTGCCCGTCGCCGTCTACAACAACGTCGGCGGCGAGGACCGTAAGGTCCTCGAGGCCTTCGGCGAGCCGACCTGGAACAACCCCGTGGTCCGCGCGCTGGGCCCCGACGGCAAGGCGATCGCCCCGCGCCTCGCCGGCGACTACAGCGTCGGCGGCCTGGCCCGCACGATGCTGAAGGCCCTCGAGGCCCGGGGGACGACCGCGCCGTTCTGGCTCGCGCAGCTGGCGCCGGCCACGCTCGAGCGCGCGACCTTCGGCATGCACTGCTTCTGGGAGGGCGAGGTCCGGCTCGGCCAGCTGGCGGGGGTCGTCGACACCCGCACCGGGTGGCTCGGCGGGACCGAGGTCGTCGAGCTGCGCTACGACCCCAAGCGGATCTCCTACGCCAAGCTCCTCGCCCAGGCGCAGAGCCTGCGCTGCGCGACCCGGGTCTTCACCCACTCCGCCGAGCAGCTCGAGCTCGCGCGGAAGGCGGTCGGGGAGCGCGCGCTGGCCCACCCCGGGGCCCTGCGCGCGACCCCCAAGGACGACAGCTACCGCCTCAAGCGCTCCCCGCTGCGCTTCGTCCCCACGACCCCGGCCCAGGCGACCAAGCTCAACGCCGCCGTGGCCGGGGGCCAGGACCCCCGCCCCTTCCTCGCCCCGCGGCAGCTGCGCCTGCTCGAGGCCATCGAGGCGCGCCCCAAGGCGGGCTGGGCGGTCGCGATCGGGGTCAGCGACCTCGCCGCGGCCCTGGAGGCGGCGGAGACGCTGGCGCGCGCGGGGCGCTGACTCAGCCCTCGAGCAGCCAGGGGACCGTGCGCGCGGTGATCGCCGCCCGCAGCTGCGCCTCGGCCTGCTTCCCCCCCTGCCAGGCGAGGGCCTTGGCCGCAGCCTCGACGACGTGCGCCGCGCTGCTCGAGACCTCGCGCTGCTGGCTGGTGGGGCTCGTGGCGCCCGGCCGCACCGGCCGGCACACGACGGAGGCCAGCTCGAGGGCGACGTCGCCCGCGAGGCCAGAGAGCGAACGGCCCATGCAGCGACCGGCGGCGCGGCGCTCGAGGGCCGCGGACGGCGCCGCCACCCAAGCCTGGGCGTCGCCGAGCACGCTGCGCAGCAGCCGCAGGTCCTCCTCGTCGGGAGGCCCCTCGTTCCAGGCCACCGAGCTCCACACCGGCAGCGCCAGCTCGACGGCGACGACGGCCGCGCGCACACACACGGGTTGGACCAGGGGCGTCCAGGGGAGCTCCCGAGGCCAGTCCTCCAGCCGGGGTCGACCGACGGCGCGGATCCACGTTCCTAGCCCCTGCTCGCGCGGGACCACACCGAGCAGGTCGCGAGCGGCGATCACCGCGCCGGGGTCGCCCAGGTGCGCGGCCAGCCGCAGCCGCTCCTCGGGCAGCTCGCCGTGGCGGGCGCGGGCCAACACCAGCCGAGCGCGCGCCGCGGGGTCTCCCCCGGACGCGTCCCGCTCCAGCGCGCGCAGCGCGCGGTCACCTCGCAGAGCGCTCACCCGCGCAGCCTAGCAGACCAGCAGGGAGGGGTCCCAGCCGCGGGCGGGGTAGACTCGCCCCATGAGCTCGGCCCCCAGCTACGCCAACGACCGCACCCTGCACGGAGCGCCGACCCCCGAGGGGTTCAGCCTCCTGACCTGGAACGTGCTCGCCGACTACCTCGCCGAGAGCGGCGGCTTCCTCCACGCGCCCGCCGAAGCCCTGCGCTGGGGCACCCGCGGCGCGCAGCTGATCGCCCAGGTCCTCGACGGCGAGGGCCGCGGGGCGACCCCCGACGTGGTGTGCCTGCAGGAGGTCGACCGCTTCGCCGAGCTCGAGGCCCCGCTCCACGCGGCCGGCTACAGCGGGGCCTGGGTCGGCAAGGCCGCCGGGCGCGACGGCTGCTGCGTGTTCTACCGGCGCGAGCGCTTCGCCCTCCGCTGGGTGCGCCCGCTGCGCTACCTCGACGCCGAGGGGCGTAACGCGACCCAGGTCGCGCTGTTGCTGGCGCTCCTCGACCGGCGTCGCGGCGACGCCCCGCTGCTGGTGGTGACCACACACCTCAAGGCCAAGGTCGGCAACGAGGCGGTCCGCGAGGCCCAGGCCCAGCAGCTGCGCGCGGCCTGCTCGACCGCAGCCGCCGAGCTGGACCCCAGCGCAGGGGTCGTGGTGTGCGGCGACTTCAACGACGTCCCCGGCTCCTCCGCCTACCGCGCGATCCGGGGAGACGGCGAGCTCGAGAGCGCCTACGTCCGCTGCGCCGGCGCCGAGGCGGAGTGGACGACCTGGAAGGTGCGCGCCGCCGGCGAGGTGCGCCGGACCATCGACTACGTGTTCAGCAACGCGGCCCTCCGCCCGACCGCTGTGTTGCTCCCGCCCCCCCAGGGCGCCATCGAGGCCGAGCGGCTCCCCGGCTGGCGCTACCCCAGCGACCACCTCAGCCTGCTGGTGCACTTCGAGCCCCTGGTCTAGCCCCGCGCGATCCGCTGCTGGGCTCCCGCCCGCAGGTGCTCGGCGAGGTCGGTCAGGTAGAGGTGGCGGTTCTTCGTGCTCTCGAGCTTGGTCCAGTTGCCTGGGCCCCCCTCGAGCACGTTGAGCACCCTGGCCTTGAGCTTGATCCGCAGCGCGCCGTTTGCGCTGATGAAGGCCTTGTAGTGCGGCCTCCAGCCGGCGGCCAGGAGGTAGGCCTCGAGCACGGCCGTCGCCTCGGGGAGGGTCGGCTTCCCCGAGGCGGGTCCCGCGGCGAGCACGGCCTCGGCCTGCTCGACGTCGAGCGCGTCGGCGCGAAACAGCGCGTAGGCCTCCCCCCGCGGGTCGCCCTCCAATTCGCCGTCCCCGAGCACGAGCCAGGGCACCAGGTCGTCCCGGATCGCGGCGCGGAGCCGCTTCTGCTGCGCCTTGCCCGGACAGAGCACGTGCAGGCAGCGGCCCACGTCCTCCCACTCGCCGGCCTCGACCCGAGCGGCGGCCCGGCGGAGGAGGATCCACACCAGCACCGTGAGCGCGTGCTCGTCGTCCAGCTCGTAGGTCAACGCGATCGCCGGGTAGTGCGGCTGGAAGTGGTGCGCGGCCTCCGCGAGCCGGGCGTCCAGCGCCAGGAGCCGAGCCGGCGCGTCCCCGGTCGGCGCGAGGGACTCCGTCCAGGCGAGGGCGACCTCCGCCGCCCGCCGCAGGCCCGGGTCCACCCGCGCGCCGGGGAGCCCGAGGCAGAACCGCAGCGCGACCCCGGACGCCCGCGCGGAGACGCGCTCGCCCCCCGGGAGCTCGGCGAAGAACCGCTGCGCCCCCCGGGAGGCGCGGACCGTCGTCGCCGCCAGCTCCTGGGCCACGACGTCGCCCAGGTAGGCCGCGACCTGCAGCGCCTCGTGCGGCAGCGTCCCCGCGCGCTGACGCGCCTGCAGGTAGGCGCGGTAGTCCGCCTCCGACCCCGAGCCGCGCCAGGCACGCTCGAGGTCCCGCGCCTCGGAGTCTGCCACGCCGTCCCCTCCTCACGGCAGCGTAGACCTCGACCTGGGCCGCGCGCCAGCAGCCTCGAGGCAGTGCGCCCCAGGCGGGCCAGGAGTAGGCTGGGGCCGTGACCGGTCCCTCGCAGCCAGAGCCCTTCCCCGGCCGGGACTCCCTGGAGGAGACCCAGGAGGCGGACGACTCGCGCCTGGTGGGGTCCTGGGCCTCGAGCAAGAGCCAGGGGGACGGGCGGCAGATCGGGCCCTACGTCGTGATCCGCGAGCTGGGTCGCGGGTCCTTCGGGGCGGTGTTCCTCGCGCACAAGGTCGGCGAGGGGCCGGTGGCGCTCAAGCTGCTCCTGGATCAAGGCGTCGCCGACGAGGAGGCGCGCGCGAGGTTCCAGCGCGAGGCGGAGCTCGCGGCGCGGGTCCGCCACCCGGGGATCGTGCCCCTGTTCGAGGCCGGGGTCGACCCCCAGGGCCTCTACTACGCCATGGAATACGTGCCCGGGGGGACCCTCAAGCAGGTGTTCCAACAGCGCGGGCGGCTGCTGCCCGAGGAGGCCTGCGAGCTGGTGGCGAACCTCGCCGACGCCCTCGAGGAGGCCCACCGGCAAGGGGTCGTGCACCGGGACGTGAAGCCCGCGAACGTGATCCTCGAGGCCAAGACCGGCCGCCCGCGCTTGACCGACTTCGGCCTCGCCCGCGACACCTGGCAGCAGAGCGACCTGACCCGCACCCGCGACGTGCTCGGCACGCCGACCCACATGGCGCCCGAGCAATTCAGCGGGGCCAAGGTCGACGCTCGCGCCGACGTCTACGCCCTGGGGGTGATCCTCTACCAGGCCCTGGGGGGCAAGCTGCCCTTCTTCGCCGAGAGCGTGGTCGAGCTCCAGCAGCAGGTGCTGCGCGCGACCCCGACCCCCCTCCGTCAGCTCCGCCCGGACCTCTCGCCCTCCCTGGTCGCGATCGTCGAGCGGGCCATGGCCAAGGACCCCGCCGCGCGGATCCCCAGCGCGCGGCTGCTGGCCGACGTGCTCTCCCGCGACCCGAACCGCAGCTCGACCCTCGCCCAGCTCCCGGCGCCTGGAGGTCACCCCTCGCGGGGGCTGCAGCGCGCCCTCGCCGCCGCCCTGGGGGTCGCCCTCGGGCTCCCGCTCTACCTGCTGCTCAGCGCACCGGTGCCCGACCCCGTGCTCGCCCCGCAGCCGCTGCCGCCCCTGCGGTCTCCCGCGGCCGGACGCGCCGAGGTGTTCGAGCTCGCCGCCCGGGGGCTGCCCTACGAGGCCTTGGCCTGGCGCCTGCGCGAGCTGGAGCTCCCCGCCAGCGAGCAGACCGCGGCCCGGGTCGAGCTGGCCTTTCGCCGCGGGCGACTGCACGAAGCCCACGGGCTGGCGGGTGCGATCCCAGCCGACGACGTCTCGACCCCCGCCCTCGAGTCCCGCCTCTGCGCCGGGCTGGCGCTGACCTTCCTCGGCGACTACCCCGAGGCGACCGTGGCCCTCCAGCCGCTCACGCGCAGCGAGGAGCCCCACGTCGCCGACGTGGCCCTGGCCTGGCTCTGCCTCGCCGACGACTACACCTTCAGCCCTCAGGACTACGCGGCCTCGGTGAACCTCCTCGACCGCGTGCTCAGCGAGCGCCCCGATCACCACCTGGCCCAGGTGTGTCGCGCCTACTTCGCGATCGCGAGCACCAAGCTCGAGGGCTTGCCCCAGCTCGAGCGGCTCGCGGAGCAGGCCCCCGACCACTGGATCGTGTCCCACCTCCGCGGGCGCGCGCTGCGCTTCGACCCCAGCCGCGCCGGGGAGGCGGTCGAGCACCTGCGGCGCGCGGCGCGGCTGACCGAGGGCAACTGCGAACCGACCCTCGGCTACCTCGTGCAGGCGCTGCTGATCGACGGTCAGGTCCAGGCGGCGCGCCAGGAGCTGGAGTGGGCCCAGGCGCGCTACCCCAAGGTCGGCGGGCTGAAGGCCCTCGAGGTCGTGCTCTGCGAGCTCGAGGGGCAGCCCCAGGAGGCCGAGGCGGCCCTCGACGAGCTCGTGCGCCTGGTGGGCATGGAGCGCACGCGCCTCGAGCTGTTCTGGCTGCGGACCCCGCCCATGGGCCCGGCGCTGGAGGCCGTGATCAAGCGGGTCGAGGCGCGCTGAGCTACTTCTTCGAGGCGCCTTCGCGGGCCTCGAGGGTGTAGCGGTAGTAGGTCTGGTTGCAGGCCGGCGAGCCGTCCTTGGCCGCGACCGCGACCCACACCTCGAGGGTCTCGGGGTGGAAGATCGCCACGTGCAGGTTGCTCTTCATCGACACCGGGCGCTTGCAGAGCTCCTGCAGCATGGGCGCGTCGACCTTGCCGTAGTTGCCGTCCATCAGCCGCTCGACGAAGGCCAGGAAGCGATCGGGGCCCGAGATCACGATGGTGTCCTCGGGCGGGTTGGCGATGAACCCGCGGCCGCCCTTGCCCTTGAACACCGTGCGGTACTCGTTGCTCTCGACCTTCACGTCCTTGAGCAGGGCCTTGCCCTCGGCGGCCGGGTCCTTGCTGGGCTTGACCTTCTCGAACATGGCGTAGCTCTGCCCGTAGGCCATGGTCTCGAACTCCTTCGGCGTGGCCCAGATCCCGACCGCGTTGCGGGTCTTGCCGTCGGAGATCACGTAGTAGTACTCGCAGGTCCGCGGGGTCTTGGCGTAGATCTCGACGGCCTCCTCCATCGTCGTCGCCCGCTCGAGGGCGTCGCGCATCAGGAACGCCATCGGCATTCCGTCCCAGAAGGCCATTCCGTTGCCGCCCATTTCGCCGATGGCGACCTGGGACTCGTTCATGCCGGTCACGGTCCCGATGAACCCGGCGAAGCCCACGTTCAGCCAGCGGCGGTAGCCGTCGGGCTCGTGCTTGATCACCAGCGCGGCGTCCTGCAGGCCGAGCTTGGTCATGTAGTCGAGGATCCGCACGTGATACAGCGAGCCGTCGTGGGTCGCCTTGCCCTTGAGGGCCATCCCGCTGCAGTGGAAGGCGGCCGGGAACAGGTTCCCCGCCTCGACGTCCTCGTAGTCCAGGCCCGCGCCCTCGGCGAGACCCTGCATCTCCTGAATGAAGCGCTTGGGAATGTGCGGGCGCAGCATGTCGTGCATGGCCGGGCGCATGAACAGGTAGGCGAGGTACTCGTCCGACTTGCCCAGCTCGGTCTCGTTCTTGGCGATCTTGAGCATATTGCTCCGCACCTGGTCGCGGAGCAGCTTGCCGTGCTGCAGGCCCATCTCGTAAGGCGACCCCTTGAGGTGCAGCACGAGCTGACCGTCGTCGCGCTGCTCGAGGTAGCCCTTGCCCTCGCGGGCGACGACCTCGGCCTGGGCCCCCAGGGGAGCGAGACCAAAGGCGAGCAGGATCAGCCAGGGACGTACGCGCACGACACACCTCGTTTCAGGGGAGGGGGTACGTTAGGAGCGACGCCGGACAGCGTCAAGCTGATTCGGCCAGCCTGGCGGATTCCGTGCGGGTTGCGCCCTAATCCTCGGAGGAGCTGGGCGGAGTCGAGCCGCCCTCCAGCGCCGCGAGGGCCGCCTCGGCCGCCTTGAGCTTGGCCTCCTCGGCCTGGAGCACCTGGGGCGCCTGCTGCAGCTGGGCGCCCAGCTCGGCGGCGCGGGCCTCGGCCTGGCGCAGCTGGGTCAGCAGCCGACGGGTCTCGCCCTCGGCCTGGGCGAGGTCCAGGACCAGGGTCTGCTGGATCTGCAGGGCGCGCTGGCTGCCGTCGTTGGCCGGGGAGACGCGCCACTGGTCGAGGGCCAGCCGCGCCACGGTCTCGCGGTCGCGGGTGGTCTCCAGCCGCCGCGCGAGGTCACGCAGCGCGACCTCCAGCTGGGCGTACTCCTGCTGACCCTGCGCGATCTGCTGCTTCAAGCGCGCCAGGCGCTTGCTCTGCTTGGCCACGGCCTCCGAGGCCTCGCGCAGCGCCTTGCGCCGCTCGCGCTTGGCCTTGCGGTCCTCGGCCCGCGCCTCGCGCGCCTCCCGCTCCTCCGCCTCGCGGCGCTCGCGCAGCTCGGCGACCTCCTTGGGGACCCACATGCCCTTGTGGCGCACGTAGCCGATCGCGGGGTAATACTCCTCCGGCGGCAACCAGCGCCCCTCGTGGAGGTGGTAGTCGAGCTCCTCGAGGTGCCGCTTGGCCGCGGCGATCGAGGTCGTGTCGAGCTGCGCGCCCGCGGCGAGCTGCTCCTCGCTCAGGCGATACGTCGCGACCTGGATCCACACCCCGGCGGCCTCGGCCTCGAGCTTGTGCTCGCGCGCGAAGACCCCCAGCTCGACCCGCTCGGCGAGCTGCTCCGGCGCCAACGCCTTCAGCCGGCGCGCGAACGCCTCGGCGGGAGACTCCGCCTCCTCGACGCGCACGACCTCGGCCTTCTCGAAGGTCAACGCGCCGAGCTTGACGCGCAGCTCGAGCTGGCGGCCGCCGTTGATCCAGGTGGCCTCGCCCTCGAGCACGCGCCCGTCGGTGAGGTGCACCCGATCGGCGAAGGCCACGGCGCAGGTGAGCAAGCAGAACACGACGGCGTAGCGCATGAGAGGGCCTCCCGCGCCGAGCTTACCCGCCTCGACGCGTACGCCAACCACAATCCCCCGGCCCCCGACTGCGAACGACGCCCAGGGCCCCTGGCAGCCCGTTGAAGAACGGCTGGCAAGGCGCGAGGAGTGAGCAGATGTCAGCATCGCGAGCGACGAGCAACGTAGTCGCCAGGGGTTGCGAAGCAACCCTGGCGATCGAGGAGCCCGGCGCAGCCGGGCTCCTCAGACCAGGCGTTCTTCAACGGGCTGCTAGCGCCGCCGGTAGCGCTTCCCCTGCACCTCGAGCAGCGCGTCGCGCGGCGGGACCTGCTTGGCCTTGCGGAAGCGCTGCTCGAGGTCCGCCTGCAGCGTCGTGCAGAGGGTGACGTAGAACCGGCTGAAGCGCGCCGCGTCCGACTTGGGGTGGTCCTTTGCAGGCAGCGTGGCGTAGCTCGAGAAGGCCTTGATCAGCGGCTCCCAGCCGAAGTCCTGGTAGAGCTGCACGAACAACTCCACGCTGAGGTAGCGGTTGTACTTCAGCTTTCGGCCCCCGACCCGACTGTAGAGGTAGGTGGCGAGCAGCCACTCCTGCCCGCGGCGCAGCCCCTTGACCCCCCAGGCGGGGTGGGCCAGCCGCCGCACGATCACCCCGAAGGCCGGGCTGCCCTCGGCGAGCACGCGGTCGAGGCGCCCCATGTCCGCGCCACCGACCACCGCCAGCGGGTCGCGGTGCGCGGCCTCCTCCTGGCTGACCCCCTGCACGTCCGCCACCAGCCGCAGCGGGCCCGGAGGCGACTCGCCGCTGATCCCCGCGGCCAGCGCTACGGCCTGGTCCCACACGCGGACCACTCGCCGCGGGTCGTCGAGCTCGCGCAAGGACGCCCGGGGCAAGCTCAGGATCGCCTGCGCCCCCCGCAGCTCACCCCAGGCTCCTGCCGCCTCCCGGGCGCGCTCCCAAGAGCCGCCCTCGGCGAGGTCCCAGCTGGGGGCCGCGACCGCGCCCTCGATCACGACCGTGGCCGGGCGACCGGGCTCCAACCGCTCGAGGTAGACCAGCCCGCCGAAGGGGCTCGCGACGTGGGCTCGGTCGCCCCGCAGCGGCCAGCGCCGCGAGACCTCCGGGTAGCGCGCGTAGGACTCGCTGCTCCACAGCGCGTCCACGTGCGCGCCGATCCGGATCGCGACGCCGCTCCCAGCCTGGACTTGCACGGCCAGCCGCGCGTCGGGCGGAGCGTAGAGCCCGGTCGGGATCCAGCCCGAGACCTCGGCCGGCACCAGCACCGAGCGCCGCTCGCGGGGCGCGTCCTCGGCGACGTCGCCCAGGCTCGCGTGCGGGAGCGCCGCGGGCACGTCGGCGGCGGAACCGGACCAGGCCCGGTTCAGCGCCGCGACCCCGAGGGCCGCCCGGGTGCCGACCACCGCGGGCTCCTCGGCGTCGAACAGGACCACGTCGTCGCGGAACGCGCGCGCGATCCAGGCGAGCAAGGAGAGCCCCCGGCTGGGCAAGGCCTCCACCGCGCGGGTCACCTGGATCAGGGCCTCGCGGCGCAAGCTCTCGTCCTCGAGCTCCCCGCTCCACACCGCGTGCAGGGTCGCCAGGGTGTGAGCCTCCCGAGCGCGCGCGTCGTCCACGGGGTAGCGACCGTCCTCGGGCGCCCGCAGGTAGCCGTGGCGATTGAGCGCCAGGCCCACGGGGGCCAGGACCTGGTTCTCGACGGAGGCGTCGCGCCAGTCGCCCTCGCCCCGCAGCCGCATCAGCTGCTGCTGACCCCAGGGGCAGGTGCCCCCGATCAAGCCGCCGCCCTCGGCGACGAAGCGGGCCCAGGCGTCGACGTCGATCAGTCCGGGGTCGATCCGGCTGCGCCAGATCACCAGCTGCAGCCCCTCGAGGGACGGCGTGTGCGTCAGGTCCCGCACCTCGTGCCCGTCGGCCTCGAGGAAGGCCACCAGCGCGTCGGTCCGATTCACGTCGAGGAGCCCGACCTTCAACCCGCCCGCGGCGCCGCCAGCCCAGCGCACGCAGTTGCGCAAGAAGAGCTGGGCCACGATCCAGCGCGAGGTCTCCTCCGGCGTCTTGCGCGGCCACACCCCGGGCTTGAGGTAGGTGTCGTGCCCGAGCACGACCACCCGCCCTTCGCCGTGCCGGGCCGCGACGACGAGGGCTTCGTGGCGCTGGCTGTCGTGGGCGGCGTTGGTGACCCGCGCGCTGAAGAGGACCGTGCTCCGCGGGTTGAAGCTCACCACCCCGCCGGGGACGCTCCCCCGCGAGTCGGCCGGGAGGTAGCTCAGCCCGGCCAGCAGCGCCGCTCGGTCCGCGCGCATGTCACCGAGCTGGGGCAGCGACCCCAAGCTCTCCGGGGACTCCGGCGGCTGAGGATCCACGTCGGCGGGGGGGGGCGGCCCGCTCCGGGGAGCCGCCCCTCGCGCGACCACGACCACCACGGCAGCCAGCGCGAGCAACACCGCGCTCAAGAGCAGCGCCAGCCCCTTGCCGGGGACCAGCACCCAGGGCCGCCGTTGGGGTTCGCGCAGGTAGAGCGCGAGCTCGCGGGCCATGGCGTCGGCGGAGGGGTAGCGATCGGCGGGGTCGTGGCGGAGGCAGGTGACGCACACCCGCTCCAGCCGCCGGTCGAGGCCGCTGCGGTGGCGCGAGGGGGGCGGCGGCGGGTGCTTGACCTGCTGCACGAGGTCGGCCCAGGAGGTCGCGGGGTAGGGGGCGCGCCCGGTGAGCGCGGCATACAAGCACGCGCCCAGCCCATAGACGTCGCTGCGCGCGTCGACGAGCTCGTGCCGCCCTTGCATTTGCTCGATGGACCAATAGCCGGGGGTGCCGAGCTGGGCGCCGGTGCGCGTGAGGTGGCTGCGGTCGAGCTGCTCGTCCTTGACCAGGCCGAAGTCGACGAGCACCGGCTCGCCGTCCTCGCCGAGGATCACGTTGTCGGGCTTGATATCCCGGTGCAGGACCCCGCAGCCGTGGGCGTAGGCCAGCGCCAGCGCCAGCTTGTGGAACAGGCCCGCGGCCTCGAGCTCGCTCAGCGCGCCCAGCTGATCGATCCGCTGCTGCAGCGTCTGGCCGCGCACGAGGGGCATCACGAAGAACGGCGAGCCGTCGAACTCGCCGGTGTCCAGCACCCGGATCAGGTTCGGGTGCTGGAGGCGCGCCATGGCGTCGACCTCGCGCGTGAAGCGCCGCACCGCCCGCTCGTAGCTGCGGTCGCTGTCGCGGAGCAACGTCTTGACCGCGACCTCGCTCCCGTCGGGGGCGCGGCAGCGAAACACGGAGCCCATGCCGCCCTGGCCGAGGAGCTCCAGGACCTCGTAGTTCCCGATCCGGCGGGTCGTCACCCTGCCAGCGTAGGCCCCCGCGCAAGATCGGGCCAGCGGTTCAGAAGTGGAGCCCGACCCCAGGCCCCGCCCAGCCCCCCCAGCCGAAGGCCTCGTCGCGCGTGCCCCACACGAAGCCGCCCGCCTCGAAGAACACCTCCAGCCGCCCGTAGACCCGCAGCCCCAGCTTGGCGCGCAGGGTCCCCGCCAGGCCGCCCTGGTCGCGGTAGCCGCGCTCGAAGTCGAAGGCCAACCCGCCGACCCCGATCGCGGCGGTCCCGTAGAGCTGCACCGGGCCGTCCACCGGGATCCCCCCCGCGACCTGCAGGTCGAGGGTCCCAATGTGCAGGTAGGTGGTGGCGTCGAAGGTCCGCTCCAGGTGCTCGCTGAGCTGATACGAGAGCCCGAGGCTGACCTCCTTCCCGATCGCGATCCGCCCCAGGACCCCGGTCCCCCCACCCACCCGGGCGTCGAACAGCACGCCGTCGTGGGGCTCGAGGTAGTCCTTGTCGGCGGTCACGTCGATCCAGGGCACGTAGGCCACCTCGAGGTGCACCCAGCTCTCCAGCGGCGGCGCGGGGACCGAGATCCGACCCTCGCCGTAGTCGTCGGTCTCGTCGTTCTCGTCCGCCCAGGCGCACGCGCACACCGCGAGCCCAAGCGCCAACACGGTGGCGCGTCGCATTCCGACCTCCCCAGGCAGCGGTCCTCCCGCGGCTGGTGGTAGGAGCGAGCCTCCGCGATTGGTTTCAGCGGTCGTGGGCGGGCCGCGGGCGGGCAGCGCGTCCAAGGCGCAGAGCGGCGCGCCCACGCCAGGGGGTTGGCTTTGGCTCGCTCGCCCCTGGACGGGTTCGCCAGCGGGCCTAAGATCCCGTGCATGAGCAACCCCCTCGACCGCTTCCAGGACCTCCCCCGCGACGCCGACGGCACCGTGACCCTCACCGACGCCGAGTGGCAGGCCCGCCTCTCGCCCGAGGCCTACCAGATCCTGCGCAAGGGCGGCACCGAGCCTCGCGGGTCGGGGGCGCTGATGAACCACGAGCACGTCGGCGACTACCACTGCGCCGGCTGCGGGCTGCACCTCTACACCAGCGACCACAAGTTCCACTCGGGCTGCGGCTGGCCGGCCTTCGACGACGAGGTCCCCAACGCGGTGATCCGCCTCGAAGACCGCTCCCTGGGCATGCTGCGCACCGAGATCCGCTGCCGCGCCTGCGACGGGCACCTCGGCCACGTGTTCTTCGGCGAGCACCTGACCGCGAAGAACACGCGGCACTGCGTGAACTCGGCGTCCATCGTGTTCGTGCCCCGGTCGTGAGCTCCCCGACGAACCCCGGCTCGCCGCGACCCTGGGTCGTCGCCTGGACCCTGCAGGGGGTGCTCGTGGTCGGGCTCGAGCTCAGCGGGCTGGCGCCGGGGCCGTGGCGGTTTGCGTTCCTCGGGCCGCTCGCCGCCCTGCCGTTGTTGGGGCTCTACCTGTGGTTGCGGCCCGCGCCTTCGCCGTCGGGGGGTGGTGGCGAGCAGGGGTAGCTCCGCGCTCTCCGTCTCGGTCTCTGCCTCGGTCTCTGCCTCTGCCTCGGTCTCTGGCTCTGCCTCTGCCTCTGCCTCTGCCTCTGCCTCTGCC
>Ga0070727_10002522_pt1 | contig 17602 bp, 17 predicted proteins | sample tdAd472_FD_66722 | JGI IMG/M metagenome (GOLD analysis project Ga0070727, IMG submission 66722) | Marine sediment microbial communities from the Atlantic coast under amendment with organic carbon and nitrate - tdAd47.2 | ecosystem: Environmental > Aquatic > Marine > Coastal > Sediment | place...
CGCCGCTGCCCCCGCCGACTGCGGTGGCTGCGAGGACGAGAAGGCCGCGTGCGAGGAGAAGGCCGAGTGCGACGGCGAGAGCCAGTGCGACGGCTGCCCCGACCTCGAGCCGCTCAAGGTCGAGAAGATCGAGCGCTAACCAGCACCCGATTCGAACCAAGCAAAGCGGCCGGCGCCTCGCGCCGGCCGTTTTTGCGTGGTTACGCGCTGCCTAGCGACTGGGCGGATGGTTGGCGAGCTTGCGCTGGAGGGTGCGCCGGTGGATCCCGAGGACCCGGGCGGCCTGGCTGATGTTCCCCTCGCACTCGCTGAGCACGCGCTGAATGTGCTCCCACTCGACCCGCTCGAGGGAGGGCACCGAGCGCGGCGCAGGCTCTTCCGGAGGTTTCTCGCCGCGGAGGGCGGCCAGGATCTGGTCGGCGTCGGCGGGCTTGGTCAGGTAGTCGACGGCGCCCGCGCGCAAGGCCTCGAGCGCGGTCGCGATGCTCCCGAAGCCGGTGAGCACGATCACCTTCATGTCGGGGCGCAGCTCGACGAGGTCGCGGACCACGTCCAGTCCGGAGGTGTTGGGCATGCGCAGGTCGACCACCGCCAGCTGGGGTGGGGCGTCCTCGGCGGCGGAAAGGGCCGACTCGCGGTCCTGGGCGGTGAGCACCAGCAGGCCGCGCGCCTCCATGGCGCGCGTCAGGCGCTCGCGGAACACGGCGTCGTCGTCGACGAGGAGGATCGTCTCGCTCTGGGCGATCACGTGACCGCCTCCCCCTGCGGGAAGCGCAGGGTGGCGGTGGTGCCGCGGCCGACTTCCGAAGCGAGCTGCACGTCTCCTCCGAGCTGCTCGGCCAGGAGCCTGGCGACGTGGAGGCCAAGCCCCGTGCCCTGCCCTGGCTCCTTCGTAGTGTAGAACGGCTCTCCGGCGCGGGCCAGCACGGCGTCACTCATCCCGGCGCCTTCGTCGCGGACCCGGACCTCGATCCAGCCCTCGACCGCCTGCGCCTGCAGGTGCACCGGACCCGCGCCCTCGCTCGCGTCGCGGGCGTTCTGCACCAGGGGCAGGAGGGCCTGCAGCAGCTCGGCCCGGGGCGCCACGATCGCCTCCAGCCCGCCAGGTTCGACCCTCAGCGGGGTCGGCCCGATCGCCTGCTGCAGCGACTCGGCGAGCTCGGCCAGCGGGACCGGCCCCGTCGCCGGGCCGCCCTGGGTCAGGGTGCTCGCGCTCATGCGGTCGAGGATCTCGCGGCAGCGGTCGACCTGGGAGCGGATCAGGCGCGCGTCCTCGGCGAGCTCGGGCTGCTCGATACCGTCGGCGGCGAGCTCCAGCTCCTTGGCCACCACCGCGATCGTCCCCAGCGGTGTGCCCAGCTCGTGGGCGGCCCCGGCCGCGAGGGTCGTCAGCGACGCGAGGCGCTCGTTGCGCAGCGCCACCTCGCGAGCCTGCGCCAGCTGCCGGTCGCGACTGCGCAGCGCGCCGGTCACCCGGCCGGTGTAGAAGGCCACCAGCGCCGCGACGAGGCTCACCGAGAACCAGGTCCCGGCCTGGTAGAGGGGGAACCCGATCTCTTCCTGCTCGACCTTGAGCGGGACGTGCGCCGCGAACAGCAGCCCGTAGCACGCCGCGGAGAGCCCGACCATCAGCGAGGTCCAGGGCAGGCTCAGCGTCACCGCCGCCATGGCCACGTGCACCACGTAGAGGAACGAGAACGGATTCTTCGGCCCCCCGCTGAGGTAGAGCAGCGCGGTCAAGAGCAGAATGTCGAGGCACAGCACCCCGGGCACCAGCCCGCCCCAGTCGCGGTGGTCGCGCACGACCCAGGTCAGGGCCAGGTTCGTGACCACCGTGATCGCGATCACCCCGCCCAGCGCGACGTAGGGCAGCTCGACCTCGAGGGCCAGGGCCGCGAACAGGAGGGTCAGGGTCTGACCCGAGACCGCGACCCAACGCAACCGCCACAGCCAGGGCAGGGCGACCTCGGGGCCGAGGGTCGGCAGACTCCGTCGGTCCTCGCTCAACGCGCCGCGTTGCCCGAGCGGTAGCGCCGCAGCATGCGAGGCACACCGTCGCGCGAGACCTCACGGAAGGAGATCGGGAGCGTGTCGCCGTCGGGCCCCGTCACGTGGAAGTGCAGGTGGGGGAACATGCTCCGCCCCACGTTTCCGCTCTCGGCGATCACCTCACCGCGGCGCACCCGCTGGCCGACCGCGACCCGGCTCCCGTCGCGCCTGAGGTGCAGGTAGTGCGCGGCGGTCCCGTCGGCGTGGCGCACCACGACCTTGTTGTTCGGCTGGTCGCTGCCGCGGGCCGTGTGGTGCTGGACTACCTGCTCGACGACGCCCTCGCGAGCGGCACACACCGGGCTGCCCACGGGCATCGCGAAGTCCCAGGAGAACTCTCCGCGACCCTCGTAGTGGCTGACCACGCCGCGGTTGCCCTGGGCGCACACCCGCTCGACCCCGGCTGGCCAGGGCAGCCGGTAGGGCGAGCTGGCGGGGTCTGGGTAGGTCACCCCGGGCCGCGGCCCCCGCAGCAGCTCGAGGGCGACGAAGCCGCAGAGCAACGCCACCAGCGCCAGGCCCGCGCAGCCGATTCGCTGGACGATCATGGCAAGCCTAGGCCCCCAGCCCGAAGAACGTGCGCAATCCGGTGCGCACGCCACGGATCCCGGCCTTGACCCGCCGCGTGGCGGAGTCGCCGAACATGGCGGGGACGAACTCGCTCAGCAGGCGGTACTTGTCCCGCGAGTAGGGGTACCAGATCGGGTTGTCCCGCAGGTTGAAGCGGTCGACGCTCACGTGCTTGATCCGCGACATCTCCTTCAGCCCTTGCGGCCCGCGCGACTTGCCGAAGCCCGAGGCTTTGGTCCCGCCCCAGGGCACCTCCCCCGCGCCCGAGGGGGCGAGGGAGTCGTTGACGAACACCGAGCCGAAATGCAGCCCCCGCGCGAGGCGCTCGGCGACCTCCTTCGAGCGCGTCCACACCGAGGCCGTCAGCCCGTAGGGCGATTCGTTCGCCCGCTGGAGGGCCTCCTCCTCGTCGCGCACGGGCACGATGGTGACCACCGGACCAAAGGTCTCCTCGCGCTCGACGTTCATGCTCTCGTCGACCTGGGTCAACACGGTCGGGGTGTAGTAGTAGCGCGCCTTGTCGCCCTCACCCGCTTGCCCGTGGCCGCCGATCAAGATCTGAGCGCCCTTGCTGGTCGCGTCCTCGACCTGAGCGTTGACCTTCTCGAACTGCAGGCGATTGACCATGCTCCCCACGTCGACGTCGTAGGCGCTGTCGGGCCCCTGGCGCAGCCCGCGCACGCTCTCGACGAAGCGCTCGGTGAACCCGTCGGCGATCGACTCCTGGACGAAGATCCGCTCGACCGACGCGCACACTTGACCGCAGTTGGTGAACGCGCCCCAGGTCAGCGACTTGACCGCACGTTCGAGGTCCGCGTCGGCGAGCACGATCGCCGGGTCCTTCCCGCCGAGCTCGAGGCTGACCGGGATCAGCCGCTCGCCGCAGGCGGCGGCGACCTTGCGCCCGGTGGCCACCGAGCCGGTGAAGCTGATCTTGTTGCAGCCGGCCTCGACCAGCGCCTGTCCGGTCGCGCCGTAGCCGGGCAGGCACTGGTAGAGCGCCGGAGGCAAGCCCGACTCGCGCAGCAGGCGCTCGAACTCGAGCCCGACCAGGGGGGTGAACTCGCTCGGCTTGTTGAGCACGGCGTTCCCCGCGAACAGCGCCGAGAGGCTGATGGAAGCGGTGAGGAAGAATGGATAGTTCCAGGGCGTGATCACGCCCACGACCCCGTAGGGCTCGTAGTGCAGGGTGCTGCGCGTCGTGCGCAGCAGCCGGTGCTGCACGGGCTCGCTCTGCAGCAGCGTCTCGGCGTTGCGCAGGCAGTAGTCGAGGGCGTCCAGGGTCGGGATCACCTCGGCGATCAAGGCCTCGAAGCGGGGCTTCCCCGTCTCCTCGCTGATCTTCAACGCGAGGGCGTCGCGGCGCTCGATCATCAGCTCCAGCAGCGGGCGCAGCGCGCGGACGCGTCCGGCGACCGGGGTCGCCCCCCAGGCGTGCTGGGCTTGCCGCGCGCGGTGGAACGCGCTCTGCACCTGCTCGCGAGTCACCACCGGGACGCTGCCCAGCGACTCCCCCGTCGCCGGGTTGACTGCGGCTATGGTCCGTGCGCCGACTGCCTCGCTCATGCTGACCTCGCTCGCTGCCAGGATACCGTTCGCCTCACCCTTACCGTCAACACGGCTGTGCTAAGATTCGCGCCGCAGTGGAGGGGCTCGTGCCGCCCAAGAAGACCGCGAAGAAGAAGACCAAGACCAAGGCCAAGAAGGCCAAGGCCAAGACCAAGGCCGCGTCCAAGACGACGAAGGCCAAGACCAAGGCCAAGACGACCAAGGCCAAGAAGGCCAAGACCAAGACCAAGACCAAGACCAAGACCAAGACCAAGACCAAGACCAAGAAGAAGGCCGCGTCCAAGACGACGAAGGCCAAGAAGAAGGCCGCGTCCAAGACGACGAAGGCCAGGAAGAAGACCACGGCCAAGACGACGAAGAAGGGCCGCCGAAAGAAGGAGGCCGTGCCGGGTGCGCTGCTCCCCGACTCCGACGGGACCTTCGAGCGCGACCCGCGCAAGCACCCCCACGGACTCAACCTCGCCGGGGTCGCCATCGATCGGGCCTCGATCCAGGCCCGCGCCCAGGCGAAGCGCGAGCTGAAGGCCGAAATCCCGCTCAGCACCTCGCTCCGCACGGCAGAGGACGCTCGCCGCAGCGTGTGGGCGATCTCCTCGGAGAAGACCACGCTGATGTTCGAGGCCGCCGAAGACCTCGACCGCGCGCGCCGCGCCCAGCACGAGGAGGTCCTGGTCGAGGAGACCGAGGCCCCGGCCCCCGCCAAGCGCCGCAGCTCCCGCGACCAGTTCGGCTTCTTCCGCACCGAGCTCGCCCGCGAGGAGTCCGACGACGACCCCCACGTGCTCTGGCGGCTGGCCCACCAGCGCCAGCGTCACGAGCTGCTGCCCGGGATCGAGCCCGACAAGCTGGTGGCCTTCGAGCGCCGGGTCGGAGCCGAGCTCCCACCCTCGCTCTACGACTTCTCGCTGGAGTGGGGCGGCGGTCAGCTCTACGTGCAGGACCACGCGCAGATCCGGATCCTCTCGGTGAACAAGATCATGCGCGAGATCACGCACACCCTCTGCAACCGCATGGTCCGCCCGCTGCTCCCGGTGGTCGACCTCGGCCTCGGCGACTACCTCGCCCTGGACATGTCGCGCACCAACCGCAGCCGGGAGAACCCGTTGTGGTGGTGGTACGCGGGCGAGCGGCAGAAGAAGATCGCCGACAGCTTCGCCCTCTGGCTGAAGAAGCTGGTGGAGAACGACGGCGCCCACTACTGGTGGAAGTAGACCCGGCCGAGGCCGCCTTCTCCCAGCTCGGCGATCGGCTGCGCGGCCTGCCTCGCCGGCGCTCGCGTTTGGAGCTGCGCCAGGCGGCGGTGCTCGTGCCCCTCTCCTGGCGTGACGACGAGCTGTGGGTGACCCTGATCCGTCGCCCGAGCAGCATGTCCTCGCACTCGGGGCAGGTCGCCTGCCCCGGCGGGCGCCTCGACCCGGGGGAGACCTCGCGCGACGCGGCCCTCCGCGAGACCCACGAAGAGCTGGGCCTCCCCGCGCGCCAGGTGGAGGTCCTGGGCCCGCTGCACGACGTGGAGGTCCTCGTCAGCCGCCACGTGGTCACCCCCTGGGTCGCCCGCATCCCCGCCGAGCCCGAGCTCGTGCCCAACCCCGACGAGGTCGAGCGCGTGTTCTCGGTCCCGCTCTCGGTGCTCGCCGACCCCGTCCGCGGTGGATTCGAGCTCCGCGAGCTGACCCACGCGGGGAAGAGCTACCAAGTCCCTTATTGGACTTACGCCAATGAAGTGATCTGGGGGGCCACGGGGCGCATGCTACTGGACCTGCTGCGGGTCCTGGAGCGCGACCCGACACGCCCTGGAACCGGGTGGAGTTGAACCTGTCAGGGGCGATAGGTAGGCTCCGCACCTGGACTTGACCCACATGAAAAGGGGAACACCATGCGCGCGAGCGTTGGGCTGCTGATCGTGGCTCTACTTTCTGGAACGGTGGGGTGTATTTCGGACCACACCTTTGGCTGTGCGACGGCCGAGACGCCCGTCGGCGCCGGCAACGCCGAAGGCGAGGTCTACATCCGCCACGGCTGCCCGGACCAGATCATTCAGATCGGAAACCCGGTCAACAAGGACACCACCCACTGGAACAAATACCTCGTGATCTACCGGATCGGCGAGGGGCACAAGATCGTCGAGAGCGGTTGGCAAGAGGATCGCTTCGCGAACCTGGCCTACCTGATCGAGAACGGCGAAGTGGTCGATGGCGGCTACGTCCCGGAGGGCACGGGTAACGCGATCCTGATGTCCCTGCAGGGCGCCATGCACCCGAAGAACCGCGTGGGCTACGGCGGTGACGCTGGCTGGCCCGGTTCCTACGGCCAAGTCGGCCGCGGATACTAAGGAGCACAGCAATGCGAATCCTATTGAGCTTGATTGGCTTCTCGGTCCTTGCTGTCTCCAGCATGGGCTGCATTTCGACCACGATGTACGGCACCACCGAGCACCGACTGCTCTCGGTCGGCGCTGGCGAAGGTGAGGTGATCCGCAAGCACGGCGCCCCCGACAACATCGTCTACCTGGGTGAGCCCTACTACAACCCGACCACCGGGGAGCGGGGCGCCATCGACAAGTACCTCTACGAGTACCGCATTGGCGGCGGCACCACGCTCCTGGGCTGGCTCTACGCCAGCGACGAGTTCCACAACGTCTGCTACCTGATCGAAGACGGCGTAGTCAAGGGCGGGGGCATGGTCCCCGAAGGCTCGGGCTCGATCATCCTCGGCGCGAACATGGGTGTGATCCGCACCCCGCTGTTCACCCTCGACCTGCGCTTCGGCGGCTACCTGCACCCGAAGGTCCGCGCCGGCTACGGCGGCGACGGGACCCCGTGGGGCGACGGTCCGGCACCGGAGTAAACCGGCCGGGAGAGGCTCTGCGAAGCCTCTCCACCTGATTCGAAGCGCCCGCCTCCCGCGGGCGCTTCGCGTTGGTTCGCTTCGGATTTCAGCCAACCCGGCTCCCAGGCGACCACGACGCAAGGACTTGAGTCCAGGCACTCGGTGTGTGTTGGGAGCGGGCATGACCCGCTGGACCCTCGTGCTGCTCGTCGCCTGCCTCTGGGCCGGGACCGCGCGCGCCGAGGGCCTGCCCGGCTCCTACTACGGCGGGGTGAGCCTGGACTTCAGCCTCGATCCCGGGCTCGACGGAAGCTATCAGGCCGAGCTGCTCCTCGACGGACGTCGTCGCCTGACCCTCGAGCGGGGCGCCTCGGGTTGGGAGCTGACCGTCGAGCGCCCGGGAGGCGCGGGGATCGCCGGGTCGCTCAACGGGAGCGACGCCCCGGCGTGGGGTCACGCCGAGGTCCTGCACCTGCGCCGCTGGAACGGACGCCTGCTCGGCAAACGCTACGACCTCCAGGACCCCGACGCCGGCCCACCCCAGCTCAAGGCGTGGGAGCGCGCGACCTTCGCGCACCGGGAGGCGTTCCTCCGCTCCGAGCGCTACCTGCCGGCGGTGCTCACCAGCCTCGAGGACGCACCGCACACGCTGAAGCCCTTCGTGCAGCGCTTCGGGGGCCCCGAAGCCGCCGTGCGCCTGATCGAGGTCCTCGCTCGTGAGGACACCCGCGAGCGCCGGCTTGCCGTGCACTGGGTGTTCGACGCCTCGCGCCAGCGGGGCTACCTGGACCGCGTGCTCACCCAGCTGCGCGAGCGCCAGCCCAACGCATGCCTGCGGGAGCTGCTCGCCCAGGCCCAGCCCACGCGGCGCCCGCGGGTGATCGCCCACCGAGGGAACCCGATCGACTTCCCCGAGAACACGCTGCCCGCGATCCGCTCCGCCGTCGAGCTCGGCGCCGACGCGCTCGAGGTCGACCTCTGCCTGACCCGCGACCGGCGCCTCGCCGTGTGGCACGACCACTCCCCCGGCGACCTGGTGACCCTGGCTCGCAACCTGGGCCTCGAGGGCGGGGTCGGCTACCAGCCCGTGCTCCCCGGGCTGCTCTCGAGCTATCGGCGACCGACCCACGAGCTGACCCTCGCCGAGCTGCGGGCCCACTACGGCTACACCGAGCGGCGGTTCAGCCCGCTGGGGTTCACCCCGGACGCCGCCTACCCGATCCTCGACTTCGACGCCCTCGCCGCCTACCTCGAGCGCACCCCGCAGCTGGGCCTGGTGCTGCTCGACCTCAAGCTGCCCCCCGACGCGCCGCGGGTGCACCGCGCCTTCGCGCGGGTGCTGCGCAGGCTGCTCCGCCGCCACCGGCTCGGTGAGCGGGTGGTGCTGATGAACAACGACCCGGACACGACCGCGACCCTCAAGCGAGTCCTCGGCGACGCGTTCCGCGTGACCCGGGACGTCGAGCTCCCTGGCGGCGGCGACAGCGCCGTGGCCGCCGCCCTCGAGCTGGGGAACCCCGTGGCCAGCGTGGGCCGTCCGCGGCTGTTCGCCAGCTACGGCGCCTACCTCGAGATCCTCCGCGCCGACCGCGCGCGGATCGACGCCGAAGGCCTCGAGATCGAGCTGATCACCTGGACCCTCAACGACGAGCTCGAGCTGCGCGAGGTGCTCGCGATCGGGGTCGACGGGATCGTCACCGACCGCCCGGCCCAGCTGGTTGCGCTGCTCGAGGCGTATCGCTTCTAGCGCCGTTCGTGGATCCTGGGGGCCTCCCCCCACCTGCCGTAACCTCCATGCTGGCAAGCCAGCCCCGGGCCACGCCAGATTTCTCCCGAGCTCCTCTGTATCGGGCGTGCCCAGGCAGTAAGGTGGCCCCCCGAAGGAGACCCCATGCCTACCCTCAAGCCCGGCGTCGTCAGCGGCGACGACTACCTGACCCTGCTCCAGGCCGCCAAGGACGGGGACTACGCGTTCCCCGCCGTCAACGTGGTCGGCACCGACTCGGTGAACGCGGTCCTCGAAGCCGCGGCGATCGCCGGCTCGGACGTGATCGTCCAGCTCTCCAACGGCGGCGCGCAGTTCTACGCCGGCAAGGGCATGCCCGACGGCGACACCGCCAAGGTCCTGGGCGCGGTCTCCGCCGCCCAGCACGTGCACCTCCTCGCCGAGCACTACGGGGTGTGCGTGGTCCTGCACACCGACCACGCGAACAAGAAGCTGATCCCCTGGGTCGAGAAGCTCCTCGACCACGGCGAGCAGCACTTCGAGCGCCACGGCAAGCCCCTCTACAGCTCGCACATGCTCGACCTCTCCGCCGACCCGATCGAGTTCAACCTCAGCGAGTCGGCGCGGCTCCTCGAGCGCATGACCAAGATCGGCATGAGCCTCGAGATCGAGCTCGGCGTCACCGGCGGCGAAGAGGACGGCGTGGGCGCTGATATCGAAGAGGGCGCCGACAACAGCAAGCTCTACACCCAGCCCGCGGACGTGCTCCAGGCCTGGGAGAAGCTGAGCCCCATCGGCCACTTCTCGCTCGCGGCCTCGTTCGGCAACGTCCACGGCGTCTACAAGCCGGGCAACGTCAAGCTCCGCCCGGAGATCCTCAAGAACAGCCAGGCCCTCGTGCACGAGAAGGCCGGCACCAAGGACGCCATGCCGCTGGACCTCGTGTTCCACGGGGGCTCGGGCTCGGAGGTCGCCAAGATCAAGGAGGCCGTGGGCTACGGCGTGTTCAAGATGAACATCGACACGGACACCCAGTTCGCCTTCGCCAAGCCCGTCGGCGAGTACGTGCTGGCCAACACCACCGCGTTCCAGCACCAGCTCGACCCCGAGAGCGGCAAGCCCTACAAGAAGGTCTACGACCCCCGCGCCTGGCTGCGCCAGGGCGAGCAGGGCGTGATCGCGCGCCTGCAGGAGGCCTTCGAGGTCCTCGGCTCCAAGGGCCGCTCCCTCGCCAAGTAGCCGTCCGCGGTGACCTCCGAGCGCGCCCCGGCACCCGCCGTGGCGCGCTCGCGCACGTACCCCTCGAGGCGCAGCTTCGCGCCAGGGCAACCGGACGAGAACCTCCAGGGGTAGACTCGGCAGGGTGAGCTTCGACTTCGACACGATCCTGCGCAGCGCCCGCGAGGCTGGAGCCAGCGACGTGCTCTTCGCCCCCGGCGAACCTGCGACGGCCCGCGTCCGTGGCCAGCTCCAGGCGCTCCCAGGAGCCGCGCCGAGCCCGGCGATCCTGCGCGACCTGGCGCTGCGCCTGCGCCCCGACCACCTCGACGGCGAGGAGGGTGAGCGCTGGGCTCACACCGACTCGGACGGCGCCCGCTACCGCCTCAGCCCCTACCAGGCCGAGGGCGGGGTGCACCTCGCGGTGCGCCTCGTCCCCCGTGAGCTCCCCCCGCTCAAGAGCCTGGACCCAGAGCTGTTGGAGGCCGTCCTCGAGCCCAGCCCTGGGCTGATCCTCGTCGTCGGTCCCGCGGGCTCCGGTCGCTCGACCACCGCCGCGGGCCTGCTCCAGCGACTGAACGCGCACCACGCCTGCCACGTGGTCACGGTCGAGGACCCGGTGGAGTTCGTGTTCACCCCCGACCGGGCGCGCTTCTCCCAGCGCGAGATCGGACGCGACGTTCCCTCGCAGCTGGAGGGGATCCTTAGCGCAGGGGCCGTCGACGGCGACGTGCTCTTCGTCGACGAGCTGACCACCGCGCTGGAGCTGCAGGCCGCGCTCCAGACCATCGACAACGGGCTGCTGGTGATCGCGACGGTGGCCGGCGGCGACTTCTGCGAGGCCCTGGAGGCGCTGCTGCGCGGCGTCGAGCCCGAACCCCGCCAGGACTTGCTGAACCAGATCGCGATCAAGCTCCGGCTGTGCCTCGCCCAGCGCCTGCTCGTCGGGACCCGCGAGTCGCTCCCGGTCTACGAGGTGCTCGTGCCGGTGGAGGAGGCCCGGCTGCGGGTGGTGAAGGGCGAGCTGCACGCGTTGGGCGAGATGCTCGAGGCCGGCGCGCGCTTCGGGTCGCGGAGCCTCGACCAGGCGCTCGCCGTCGCCGTGTGCGCGGGGCAGGCGAGCCCCGACGAGGCCGCGGCCGAGGCCCGCGACCCGACCCTGCTCGAGGGCTACGTCCGCCGCCTCCTCGGCGAGGCCTAGGCCAGGACCGACTCCTTGCCGGAGTCGCGCACCAGCAGACAGGATCCGTCGACCGTGCCGATCACGTCGCGGAGGAACGCCATGTTCGGCTCGCGAGGCAGGCCCAGGAGGGTCAGGTCCGCGGCCGGGACCTGGTGGATCACGTCGGGGAAGCTGCCCTCGACCACCAGCGCCTCCCCCCAGGCCTGCAGCCGCCCAAGGGTCATCAGGTCGGCGAGGTACGTCCGCGCGCGCGCGGCCGTCTCTGGGTCGGGGACCGCCATGCAGAGGCGAAACCTCCCCTTCCAGCTCAGCGCGATCTGGTAGGCGAGCAGGAGGGCCAGGTCGAGGTTGCTCAGGCGCAGCCCCAGCTGCCAATCGGGGCCCTGATCGCGGACCCACACGTTGACCCAGCCCTGGTCGCCGAGCTGCTTCTCGGGGTGGGGCGCGTAGAGGCAGAGCGCCGTGCGCACGCGGAGGCAGAGCTCCAGGAGCTCGGGGACGACGGCGTCCCGCGCTTCGTTCAAGCGCACCAGGAGGATGTTCGGGCGGAACACGATGGGGCTCAGCACCTGCAGGCAGAGCTCGGTCCCGGCGAGGAACTCGGGGTGCTCGATCTCGATGTCCCGCGCGAACACGCCTTCGTTCTGCAGATCCTGCGCGTAGTGCGGGAGCTGGCGCACCTCGTCGGCGCTCCCAGGTGGGTAGACGCCGAGGAAGTAGACGCCGCCCCGGGAGGCCGTGATCGCGCGCAGCAGGCGCACCTCGTCGTGGAGCTCCTCGTCGCTGGCGACCGCGGCGAGCACCGTGGGCTCCCAGGTGCGCTCTGGCGCGGGGGGATCTTGCGCACCATGTTCCCGCCCCAGCGCGCCAGCGAGAGGAACAAACCGCTGCGCACGTCGCCGGTGTTGGTGGCGGGCAGGCGGTGCCGCAGCAGGTAGCCGTAGGTCAAGAGCGCGAACACCACCGAGGCCAGGCTGAACACCGGGTTCACGAAGACCATCACGCTGGCGCAGCTGACGAGCCCCACCAGCGGGATCAACCTGGGCACGGGGAACGTCGGGCGAAAGCTGACCATGCCCAGCATTTGCTCGACGAGCACCACCAGGTTCAGCATGGCGTAGGTCAGGAGGAAGAACATCGTGATCAGCGGAGCGACGAAGTTCAGCCCGCCGCCGAGGATCGCGATCACGAGGGTCACACCGGCCACGGCCGCGGTGACGAGCATCGCGTTGCGCGGCTCGCCGCGGCGGTCTTCGCGGGCGAAGAACGCGCTCCCGGGGAGGATGGTGTTCTGCGCCAGGGCCTGGATCACCCGGGGGGCGGCGACGATCGAGCCCAGGGCCGAGCTGAAGGTCGCGCCCAGGAGACCGGCGAGCACCGCCCACGACCAGCGCGCCTCGTCGACCATGACCGTCATGTTCTCGGTCAGCTCGTCGGGCGTCGCGACTCGGCTCAGCCAGTAGGCCAGCACGAGGTAGATCAGGAGGGTCACGCCGATCCCGCTCAGGGTTCCCAGGGGAATGCTCCGCCGCGGGTTCTCCAGGTTCCCGCTGAGGCTGATCCCGGCCATGATCCCGGTCACCGCGGGGAAGAAGATCGCGAAGGTCTCCCAAAAGCTCGCCTGCTCGAAGGTCCCCCACCACTCCGGGTCGTGCACCATGCCGGCGCCGACCTCGCTGGGGAATGCGCCGAACCCGATCGAGACCAGCGAGAACCCGACCACGACCATGATCACCAGCTGCAGCTTGGCGGCGATCCTGGTGCTGAGCAGCGCGACGCCCGAGAGCACGACGAAGGCGATCAGCGCCACCGCCCACTGGGGGTGCTCGGGGTCGATCGCTGCCCAGCCCTCGGCGAAGGCGAGCACGTAGAGGGTCGTCGAGACGGTCTGGGCGAGGTAGAGCGGGACCCCAATGCTGCCCCCCGCCTCGAGGCCCAGCGACTGGGCGATGATCGCGAACGCGCCGCCCGCGCCCACGCGAATGTTGGTCGAGATCGACGAGACCGCGAGCCCGGTGGTGATCGTGATCACGTGGGCGAGGAGAATGATCAGGATCGCGCCGCCGAGCCCAGCGTTGCCTACCGTCCACCCCTCGCGGAGGTACATGATCGCGCCCAGGATCGTGAGCACCGTCGGCGCGAACACCCCGACCAGGGTGCCGAACTTGATCTCGGGCTTGGCGTCGCCGTCGTCCATGGGGCCCAGTTTATGGCGGAACCCTGCGCCCGACCTGGGCCGGGTGGCAACACTTGGGACGCATAAGTCTTTCGTCGCCAAAGGAGGGGAGCCGGCCCCGGGTTTGCGATCATGCGCAGCATGCTCAAGCTGCTCGCGAGCCTGCTGCTCCTCGCCCTCCCCGCCGCGGCCCAGACCTCGTTCGCTGAGCGCTGGCGCAAGCGCGTCGCCGCCTTCACCGCCGAGAACGCCACCCTCCAGCCCGACGCACGCCGGGTCGTGCTCCTCGGCTCGTCGTCCATGCAGGGCTGGGAGAGCAACGACCGCGTGCGCCGCTTCCTGCCCGCGATCGCGCCGCGGGTGCTCAACCGCGGGATCTCCGGCGACGGGATCGGGATCCAGGTCCCCGGGCCCAGCGGACTGCGCAACCGGCTGCAGAGCTCGGCCTACGGCTGCCGCCCCAGCCACGTGTTCGTGCTCAACGGGCGCAACTCCCTCGGCCACGGGGTCGAGAAGGTGGCCGAGGCCTACGAGGCGCTGGTGGTCGAGCTCCGGGAGCGCCTCCCCGACGTAGTGGTGTGCGTGGTCACTTGCGCCCCGGTCAACCACGGCTACGCCAAGAAGAAGGACGCCGTGCTCGCGCTCAACGCCGAGCTGCGCGCGATCGCCAAGCGCCACGGCTGCTGGTTGATCGACCTCCACCCCAAGCTCGTCGGCCCCGACGGACTCATGAAGCGCGCGCTGACCCGCGACGGGCTGCACTTCAAGGACGAAGGCTACCGCCTGCTGGGCGAGGCGATCCAGCGCGTGGTGCGCCAGTCCGAGGCCAAGGCGTCGGGCGGGATCAGCGGCTCCCTCGAGCGGTAGGCGCTCAGTCTCTCGGGAGGGGAGGCCGCGGTGAAGGACCCAGGGGTGAGCGCGCTGCAGGCGATCGTCGAGCGGGAGCTGCCCGGGGCGCGGGTGCTGCGCAGCTGGGCCCTCGCGGGTGGGGTCTCGGCCACGACCACCGCGCTCGAGGTCGAGCACGAGGGCGCAGTCCGCCGCCTGGTGGTGCGCCGGATCGGCGAGCCGACCCTCGCCGCGAACCCCCACGCCGCCTCGCAGGAGTTCGCGGTCCGGCGCGCGGTTGCCGCCGCCGGGATCCCGACCTCGGCGCCCCTCGCCTGGAGCGCCGAGCCCTGGCCGCACCTGCTCCTCGACTACGTCGAAGGCCACACGACCCTCGAGGCGGACGCGATCCTCGCGGGGCTGGAGCCCATGGCCGACGCCCTGGCGCGGATCCACGCGCTGGAGCTGGAGCCCTTGGGGGCGCTGCCCTCCTACGCCGCGGAGGTCGACACCAAGCTCGCGCAGGTTCCCGACCAACTCGACGCGCGGGCCCAGGAGGGGCGGGTGCGCGCCGCCCTCGCCGCCGCCTGGCCGCTGGCCGCGCGCAACCCGGCCGTCGCGCTGCACGGCGACTTCTGGCCGGGCAACCTGCTCTGGCGCGAGGGGGCCTTGGTCGCGGTGCTCGACTGGGAGGACGCCGCCCGGGGCGACCCCCTCGCCGACCTCGCGGTCGCGCGCCTCGACTTGACCTTCGTGGCGGGGCCCGAGGCCGCGCGCGCGTTCACCGCGCGCTACGCCAGCCAGGTCGACGTCGACCTGGAGCAGCTCCCGGTGTGGGACCTGTTCGCCGCGCTGCGACCCGCGGGCCACTTCGAGGAGTGGGCCGCGGTCATGCCCGAGATCGGGCGTCCCGACCTGGACCTCGAGCGCATGACGGCGCTGCATGGGGCGTTCGTCGAGCGAGCGCTGGGCGGTAGCTGACCGGGGGCCGACGGGTTTCGCCCGGCGCGCGAGTTGCAGCAGTGCGTGCCATGCGGTTCTCGATCTTGTGTGCGTTGATCCTCGTCACCCTCGCCTGGGCCAAGGACCCTCCGCGTCCGTTCAGCCACGAGGGGCGCGGCGGGAGCGTGCGCCTGTTGCGCGAGGCCAGCGATCCCCAGCAGGCGATCGACCTCGTGATCGTGGCCGACGGCTACAGCAGCAAGAAGCGCGAGCGCAAGCGCTTCGAGGGCGACGCCAAGGCGCTGCTCAAGCTGTTCGAGAAAGTCGAGCCCTTCGAGAGCTACCGCGGGCTGTTCCGCGTGCACGCGGTGTTCCTCCCCACCCCCGAGGACCAGCCGACCCAGCTCGGCGTGGAGATCCCGCACCCGGAGCCGCGGAACCTGATGACCTTCGAGCTCGAGGCGCTGAAGGCGATCCTGGCCTCCGCCGGCTTGGCCGACGCCGAGCTGGTGCACGTGCTCCACGACATCAACCGCTTCGGCGGGACCGCCCACCCCGGGGAGGGGATCTCGATCAGCAGCCGCAACGCGAGCGAGCTCAACGACGTGCTCGAAATGGGCCTGCTCTACACCGTGGCCCACGAGCTGGGCCACTCGGTGGCCGGTTTGGTGGAGGAGCGCCCCGGCCCGGGCCGGGGCGCCGAGCGCCAGCTCCTGGCCCAGGCGGGCGCATTGCCCAACGCCTGGGCCCCGCCCGACGGCGGCGCTCCCTCCGCCGAGCTCGCCCCCTGGGCCGCCTGGCTCCCGGACGAGCCCGTGGTCGTGCCCCACGACGACGACTTCCCCTACTCGCCGACGTTCAGGGCCGACAAGCGGCCGGTGGGCTTCTTCGCCGGGGCGGCGAGCATGCCTGGCGCCTACCGGGCGCAGGAGCACTGCCTGATGCGCAGCGACACCCACCGCTTCTGCGTGGTGTGCCGCGAAGCGCTGGTGCGCGCGTTCTACGCGCTCTCGCCCCCGCTCCGCTTGGAGGTCCAGGTCGACGGCGACGAGCTCGAGCTGCAGGCGCGGAGCGGGGTGCCCGCGGAGCAGCGGCGGCTGCGCTGGGAGGTTCCGGGGGCGACCCCCGAGGTCGCCGAGCGCGTCGCCCGCGCCAACGCCGAGCAGCTCGACGTGCTGTGCCTGCCCGTGGGGAGCAGGGTGCGCTGCACCCTCGAGGATCGGACCCCCTTCGTGCGCGGGGCGCGCCCCACGGCATCGGCGGCCTGGCCGCTCCAGGCGACCCAACCGGGCCAGCTCGCGGGCGCCGCAGGCGCCCTCGACGGGCTGGGGCACTAGCAGGCCAACGTTTCACTTTCGTCGCCAGCGACGGGGGGGCTTGCGTCCCGTCGTGTCTTCGCCCGTTCCATCCCGAGCCACGGAATCGCATAAGTCTTTGTGAAACGTGCTGGCGCGTGGGTTGCACGTGAAAAGGGAGGAGATCGAGGAAGGACACGCTATGCCTGTCGCCGCACCGGACAAGATCCGCTTCCGCTGCCCCCATTGCGACGCCGTCAACCAGGCCGACCCCGAGCTAGCCAACAAGCCCGCCCGCTGCCGTTCCTGCTCGAAGGCCATGCGCGTGCCGGACTCTCAACGCCCCAAGCTCACCGCCGAACCCGTCGAGTTCCGCTGCGCCGAGTGCGGCCTGGTCAAGCCCGCGCCCTCGAAGCTCGCCGGCCGCAAGGTCAAGTGCCCCAACTGCGACTCCGCCGGCCGAATCCCCACCGGGCTCCAACCCAAGCGCGCCGCGCAGCGCTACCGCGCGAAGCGCCGCGAGGAGCCCCGCCGTGAGGAGCCCCGCCGTGAGGAGGCACGCCGCGAGGAGCCCCGCCGCGAGGAGCCCCGCGGCCGACACCGGCGCGAGGTGGCGAAGGTCGAGCGCCCTCGCGACGACGAGCGCGACGCGTCCCCCTACTCCCCGCCCGACGCCGACGTCGCCTCGCGAGACGAGCAGGCCGCCGTCCAGCCCCAGGTCCCGATCGTGCTCAAGGTCTACGGCGGCCTGATCATGGGATTCCAGGCGCTCTACCTGCTGGCCCTGTTCGCGGTCCTGACCCTCGCGGTCCTCAACGGCCAGTTCCCGGTGCTGGGGGCGATTCCGATCGCGGTCACCGTGGTCCTGTTCCGCCTGGGCCTCGGCCTCTGGCGCGGCCAGAAGCAGGCGGTGATCGGCGTCGGGATCCTCGCCGCGCTCAACCTCGGCTTCGCCGGCCTGGTCGTGGTCAAGGGCGGGCTCCTGTTTGGGCTCTTGCTCGGCCTCCAGGCTTGCGTGCTCCTCGTTCCCCCCGTCGTGGTCGGGGCGCTGAACTGGAAGAAGCTGCCCGCTTAGGCCACCTCGGTTGGGGGTGAGCCCGACCAGCTTTGCTGCGAGGGCGAGGGGGCCTCGGAGAGGCCCCCTGAAAACTAGAGCCCTCAGCCCGTTGGGGGTGAGCCCGAGCAGCTTGCTGCGAGGGCGAGGGGGCCTCGGAGAG
>Ga0070727_10002523_pt1 | contig 17602 bp, 11 predicted proteins | sample tdAd472_FD_66722 | JGI IMG/M metagenome (GOLD analysis project Ga0070727, IMG submission 66722) | Marine sediment microbial communities from the Atlantic coast under amendment with organic carbon and nitrate - tdAd47.2 | ecosystem: Environmental > Aquatic > Marine > Coastal > Sediment | place...
CGCCTGCTCGACGTCCGCGGCCGCCGCGCGCGGACCCACGTGATCGAGGTCGGTGAGCAGGCGGAGGTCGAGGGCGAGTCCGGTCCGCTTCAGGCGAGGCGCTTCGTCGAGCGCGACCCCGAGACCGGCGCGCAGACCGTCTACTGGATCGACGCCCAGGGCGCCTTCGTGCAGTTGCTCGGCGAGGGCGGGGTCAGCTACCAGCGCGTGACCCGTGGGCGCGCGAAGAACATGCCCGTGCGCCCGGCGGAGTATTCGATCACGACTCCGGCCACCCCCCAGCTCGAGCGGCTGTTCTCGGCCGACACGACGGTGGTCGAACTGCACCTGCAGCCCGATCCGACCCGCGAGCAGCCGGTGTTCCCCGAGTCACCCTGGAGCCGGGTCATCGAGGTGCGCGGCGACCCCCAGACCGGGCAGGTCTACGTGCTCGAGCTGACGAAATACGACACCCCCGAGGAGGGCTGCGCGAGCCTCCCCGTCGACGCCGAGCGCTTCGCCGCGGAGCTCGAGCCCACCGTGCTGCTCCCCTGCGACCACCCCGAGCTGATCGCGACCGCCAAGCGGGTGATCGGCGACGAGACGAACCTCAAGCGCGCGGCCTACAAGTTGGCGCGCTTCGTCTACAGCAGCCTCGCCAAGCGCAGCCCCGAGATCGGTCAGACCACGGCGCTCACGATCCTGCGCGACCGCGAGGGCGACTGCTCCGAGCACTGCGTGCTCTTCGTCGCGCTCTGCCGCGCCGCCGGGATCCCGGCTCGCCGTTGCTCGGGGTACGTGTGCCTGGGCTCCATGTGGGGCGCCCACGCCTGGGCCGAGATCTGGGTCGGGAGGTGGATCGCCGCGGACCCGACCACCGGCGAAGTCGGCGGCGGGGCGCGCTACCTGTTCTTTGGTTACCAGGACGTGCCGGGCAAGGGCCCGGGGGTCGTCAGCGCGCGCGCTCGCGGGCGCATGCGCTTCGTGACCACGGCGATCGAAGAGGACGGCCGCCGCTACGACCTCACCCAGCGCGAGAACCACGTGATCGCCGACAAGGAGGCCGGCCTCTACGAGAACGTGCTCTCCGGGATCCGCCTCGAGGGGGTCCCCCAGGAGTGGGAGGTCCACTGCGGGGGCTCGAGCATGTCGCTGCGGGCCCAAGGCTTCCAGGCGAGCCTCAGCGCCTACGCCGACCAGGGGGCCGACCTCTCCAACTGGGGCACCCTCGGCGAGTTCGCCGGGCTCCCCGCCTCGGTTTCCCGCCGGGGCAATCGGCTGAGCGGCATGCTCCACCACAAGCGGCGCATGCTCCGCTTCTCCGCCAGCGGCGACGAGGAGCAGCTCGCCCACTTCGAGCGCGTCATGCGCCGCTCGCTGACCGGGGAGGTCGTCGAGGAGCCGGCGCCGGAGGCGCCGCGGGCCCCGGCCCCTGAAGCGCCGGAACGCCCCGAGGAGCCGCAGGCCCCCCAAGCTCCGCGCGAGCCCGAAGCCGCGCCACCCCCTGTCGACACGCCGCGCAGACGGTAGGCGGCCCCCCGGGACTACTCCTGGCCGCGGAGGATCTCGCCCACTCGCACCGAGCTCATGATCTCACCCGCTTCGACCTGCTCGGCGAGGCGGAGCATAGTGGCCCGCAGGTTCGCGTCGGGCTCGCGGGCCGCCGCGACCCGCAGCTCACGCACCAGGGCCTCGTCGTGGCCATACAGCCCCTCCTCGGCCCAGGCCTCCACGAGTTTGCGCCGGACCTTGGTGTCGCGGAGCCCGCGGTGGAGGTCGTGGAAGCCCGGGGTGATCTCGGGGAAGCGATCGGGCTGCGACGAGCTCGACCAGATCGCGGCCACGGCCTCGGCGAGCGCGGGACGCGCGGTGGGGCTGGGGTTGTCGCCATGGAGCAAGAGCAGCAGCTCGCTGCCGCCGCCGCCGGGCTCGCGCCCGAGGGCGTAGAACGCGGCCACGCGCCCGGCGTGGGTGCGGGCCGCAGAGGCGCCGGCGTGCAACGCCACCCGCGCGGCCGTCCAGAGGTAACTCCGGGAGTCACCCAGCCGGTCGGCGGCGGACTCGAGCAGCGCGTCGTCGCCGTTGGACCAGCCGGCGCAGAGCGCGCGCTGCATGCGGGCCACCGCCGGGTCGCTGGGCGTGCCGTCGGTGAAGGCCTGCTTGCCGGCGCGGTCGGCGTCGCGGTAGGCCCGCGCGCAGCGGCTGGCCACCAGCAGCCCCGCGCACTGGCGCAGCTGGGGCGCGGGATCCTCGCAGGCGCCGAGCACCAGCTCGAGCTCCGCCCCTTTCCAGCAGGACGTCGCCCCGGCGTGGAGCATGCCGAGCACGACCTCCAGCACCCCAGGGTCGCGCTCGTCGCGGAGGATCGCGAGCAGCCCAGCCTCGTCGAGCTCGTCGCCGAACCGGTCCCAGAGCTTCCAGCCGGCCGAGCGACGCTCGCTCTGGGGCAACGCGCCCGCCTGCAGCAGGCGCTCGGACAAGGTCTGGGGGCGGGCGTTCTCCAGCGCCTGCTGCAGCGCCCCCTCGAGGCGCGTCCGCTCCTGGCGCAGGTGCTCGAGCTCGACCTGGGCCTCGGCGAGCTGCGCCGTGGAGTCGGCGGGGATCGACCGACTCGCCGGCGTGACCCGCGCCGCGGAGGCGATCTGCGCCGACAGTCCTGTGGTGTGGGGGGCGCCTCGTGCGGAGGCGAGGGCGTTGGTGGATTCAGGCTGCTTCGCCTGCCCGAGCACGAAGCCCACCACCAACGAGGCTCCGCAGGCCCCCACCACCCCGAGTCGCTTCACCACGCTCCCCCCTCCCGCGGCGGCGCGACCGCCAGCAGCCTCCCTACCCCGCGCGCCGCCGGAAGGTTCCCGCGAGCCCCTCGAGGCGTCTGCTAAGCTCTTGCGCAGACAGGGCCTGCGCCGGGCGCGGATTTTTCGCGGCGGATCGGGGCGCGGTTTCCCCTGTCGTGGGTGGAGGACGAATCACCCATGCACCCTGCAGCCCACACCACCCGGATCCTCAGCGAGCGGGCCAAGCGCGGCGACCGCGACGCCTACGAGGCGCTGTTCGCCCAGGCGGTCGACCGCCTGCGGTTGTTCGTGCGCGTGCGGCTGGGCAAGCAGCTGCGGGCGCAGCTCGAGAGCGAGGACGTGGTCCAGGAGACCTACCTCGCCGCCCACCGCGACTTCCCCCGCTTCGAGTGCCGCGACAAGGACGCCTTCGCCCGCTGGCTGTGCTGCATTGCCGAGCACCGGATTCGTGGGTTGGCCGACCACCACGGCGCGGCCAAGCGGACCCCGCCCGGGGTCGCTTCGCCCAGCGCGGCCCAGCGCGCCCCCGGCGCCGCCACCGGCCCGGTGACCGCCGCGGCGCGGGTCGAGGCTCGGGAGCGGCTGGCGATCGCGCTGGCCGAGCTCGAGGACGAGGCGCGCGAGGTGCTGCTGTTGCGGCACTTCCAGGGGCGAACCCTCGACGAGATCGCGCGCCTGACCGGGCTCAGCGAGACCACGGTTCGCCGGCGAATCGGCGAGGGCCAGAGGGAGCTCGGCCGCCGGCTGCGCCAGGGGGGTGACGCGTGAGCGAGGACGCGCTCCTGTTCGAGCTCGGCGAGGAGCTCCGCCGCCACCAGGACCAGAACGAGACGATTCAGTTCGACGCGCTCGCCTCCCAGTTCGGGGTCGAGGAGGCCGACGTCCGCGACTGCATGGCCGCGATGCAGGCCCTCGAACAGGCCTGCGGCGAGGATCTGCCCCCGGAGGTGGACGCGCCGCCGCCCCTCGAGCCGCCGGAGCTGCCCGCCGACTACGAGCTCTTGCAGGAGCTTGGCCAGGGCGGCATGGGTGTGGTCTACCGCGCGCGCCAGCGCAGCCTCGACCGCGCGGTGGCGGTCAAGGTCCTGCGGCCCGGCGATCGCCAGTTCGGCGACATGCTCGCTCGCTTCGAGCGCGAGGCGCAGACCCTCGCTCGGCTGAACCACCCGCACGTGGTCCCGATCCACGAGGTCGGCCACGCCGGCGAGCACCTCTACTTCTCCATGGCCCTGATCGAGGGCACGAACCTCGCCGAGCTGCTCTCGCGGGAGAGCCTGAACCCTGCGCGCGCGGTGGCGATCCTGGAGCAGGTCTCGGACGCCGTGGCCTACGTCCACGCTCAGGGGGTCGTGCACCGCGACCTCAAGCCGGCCAACGTGCTCCTCGACGAGAGCGGGTCGGCCTACGTGGTCGACTTCGGCCTGGCCGTCGAGCAGGGCGCCGAGGGCTTGACCGCCACGGGCCACGTGGTCGGGACCCCGGCCTACATGAGCCCCGAGCAGGCCAAGGCCGACCGCGAGCGGGTCGGCGAGGCCAGCGACGTCTACGCGCTGGGGGCGATCCTGTTCGAGTGCCTCACCGGGCAGCCGCCGTTCCGCCGGGGGTCGCTGGGCGAGACCCTGCACGCGGTGATCCACGACGACCCGCCCCGCCCGCGGAGCCTCAACCCGCGAGTTCCCCCCGAACTGGAGGCGGTCGCGCTCAAGGCGTTGGCCAAGGACCCGGCCCTGCGCTACCCCAGCGCGGCGGCGCTGCGCGAGGACCTGCGCCGCTTCGCCCAGGGCGAACCGGTGCAGGCCAAGCTCCCCAGCCGCTGGACCCAGCTCCGCGCCTGGGGTCGGCGCAATCCGGGGCGGGCGATCGTGGCGGCGCAGCTGGCCCTGGTCGCGCTGGCGCTGCTGGCCTGGGGCACCGTCGAGCTGGTGCAGTGGCGACGCGCGGTCGCAGCCCACCAGCGCCTCATGGAGCGCGACTTCGAGGACAGGCAGGAGCGCACGCGGGCAGACAACGAGCGCAACGTCGAGCCCGACGCGGCCCGCGGCAACGTGCGCGCCAAGGTCGAGCTGGCCTGGAGCCGCGCCACGGGCCGCGGCTACGCGCAAGACCTGCCCCGCGCCCTGGAGGAGCTGGCGGAGCTGGCCAAGGCCGGGCACCCGGCTGCGGTCGTGGGCTACGTGTTCCTCCTCCAGCGGGGCTACCGCGTGGCGCCCTTCGACGTCAGCCGTCGCGACGGCGGCTGGTCGGACGCTCAGCACGTCGCAGACGACCGCGGGCTGGACGAACGCGACACCGAGCTCTGGGCGCGGGAGCGGGCGCGGATCCTCGACGGCGCCGAGAACGGCGAGGGCTGGGCGCTGTGGGTCCGCGGCGAGTTGACTCGCCCCGCGGACCGCGCGTTCTATGAGCGCCCCGAGGAGCGGCCTCAGCTGCTGGAGGTCGCGCCTCGGCAAGCCGTGCTGGACCTGGTGGAGGCCGTCTCGAGCCCGGCGTTCGCCTTCAGCTGGCGCGACCCCTGGACCGATCCCAGCGGGGGCCACTCCAACTACGGCGGGTTGTTCGTGCCCGGCCCCTTCGCCGAGGGGGCCATGATCGCGCTGCGCAACCCGGCGCTGGTGATTCGCCAGGCGCTGCTCGACGACCCCCAGCTGGGGGAGGCGATCCTCGAGCGCCTGGAGGCCGCCTGCGACGCCGGCAGCGTCGGCGCCGCCTCGACCCTCCTGCGCTCCCTGGGCGAGAGCAGCGCCCAGCTCACCACGCCCAGGCGGCCGCAGCTCCTCGCCAAGGCCCTGGCCGTGGCGGTCGATCGGGGCGCGCAGAGCACGCTCATGCAAGGTCTCGACCCGGCCTACCACGAGCCGCTCGTGGCCGCGGTCCGCGACCGGGCCAACGCCGGCTCCTGGCGGGCCTGCCTCTGGTTGGCGGCGCGCTACGAGCAGGGCGGGTATGGACTCGAGAAGGACGAGACGGAGCTCGTGGCGTTGAGGCGGCGCGCGCTCAGCGGTATCGAGCTCGGCGCCGAGCGCGGTGACTGGCAGGCCCTGCGTGAGCTCGGCTTCATGCACAAGCACGGCCACCTGGGCGCGCCCTTCGGCCTGGAGGAGGACGAGACCGAGGCCGAGCGCTTGCTGGCCAAGAGCCGGGAGCGCATGCGAGCCGAGGCGAACGCGCACCGATAATCGAGCGAATCGGGACGCCGTTGCTCCAGTCCAAGGCGCATGAACCGCCTGCTCCTGCTCTGCTTGCTCCTGTTGACCCCCGGCTGCGCGCTGGTCGGCCTCACCGAGCGGCTGAACCACGCGACCAAGCGCCCCTACGACGCCGTGCTCAGCGACTACGACCTGCCCAGCGCAGGCTCGGGGACCGTCGGGTTTCAGCTCGTAGCCACCGACGGCTCGGGGGTGGTGGAGACCGCGAGCCTCCAGCTCGAGTGGTGGCCGGAGCCCGGGGCCTGGGAGGGCGACGCGCCGCCGCCCGCGGTGCGCACGAGCGAAGTCGTGGGCCGCCAGGCCATGTGCTGCTTTCCGTCGCTGCCGGCGCTGATCGGCGGCGACTTCCGCCCGGACACCTGGCACGAGGTCGAGCTCAACGACGGCGCGGGTTGGCGACCCGTCGGCTCGCTGCCCCCGCTGGTCGAGCCGCCGCACCCCGCGCGGGTGGTGCTGCACGACGTGCTGTTGCCCCTGGCCTACGCCGTCGACGTCGTGACCTCGCCGGTGCAGCTCGGCGTGTTCGCGCTGGTGCTGGCCTTCGAGTAGGCAGCAACTCGGTCGATCAGTCGGACTCGGGGTCCTCGGCCCTGGGGGGTGGCTCGGCTCGAGGCTCCAGGGGTGGCGCAGGGGGGTGCTGCCCGGACCACAGTCCGAAGCCGGCGAGCAGTGCCAGGTTGGGCAGGAGCAGCGGCGCGAACACAGGGGCTCCGTGCACGACCCGTTCGAACAGGGTCACCGGGGTCGACTGCAGCTTCGAATCCAGGTGCAGCACGAAGCCCAGCACCCCGATCACGAGCTGCACGAGGAGGACCCCGTGCGCCGTGCGTACGAAGACCGCTCCCGTTTCCCAGAGCGAGACCGTGAGGAAGGCCACCGCGAAGGCGCTAGTGACCACCGGGATCCATTCGCTGGGGTAGAAGAACCCGTTCTGCGCGTGGTCACAGAGCGAGAGCGCGAAGTTGCCGACGAAGCCGCCGAGGGCGAGGAACACGACCCACGCGCTCCAGCCGTCGGACCCTGGGGGTTCCCAGGCGCCGAGCAGGAGCAACAGCCCCAGCCCGCAGTAGGCGAGGGGAGCGGCGAAGGGGGCGGTGTAGACGAGGCTGTGCAGACTCTTCAACTGGAAGAACTGGCTGTTGAGGTGGAGCAGTAGACCCGCGACTCCGATGAGGACCGCCAACGCACCCACGGCCAGGGTCGTCACGTGTGCGGCGCGGGGGGCCCGAAGGCGGAGCGCGATCGCCGTCCCCAGTGCGAGCGCCCCCGCGGCAGAGAAGCCCAGCGGGGCCCACTCCGCCGGGTGGGCGAAGTCGTTGACCGAGTGGGCGACGTAAATGTCCGCGACCAGGAAGGTCAGGTTCGAGAGCACGAACAGCTCGAGTGCCAACCCGCGGTGCTCCAGCAGCCAGTCAATCGCGCTTCTGCGCATGCTCAGCCCTCAGCTCTGCGGCCGCCTCCTCGATCTCGACCTTGAGCTTCAGCAGCTCGTAGTTGCCGTGCCACTGGACGAAGTCGGCCCCTCCCATGAAGCCCCCGTGCTTGGCGGTGCGGCCGTAGTAGTGCCAGTAGTCGAACACGAGGAACTCCAGCGGTTCGTCGAAGGGCTCCGGGGTCAGCAGTCCGTCCTCGCGCAGTCCAGCCACCAGCCGCTGCACGACCTCGACCTTCGCGTTGGTCGCGTCGACGACGACCTCGGCCTCCTGGTAATAGCGTTCGACCCCGGGCCTGGCGTGGCACTTGAGGCACACCTCCTGCATGGCGTCCCGTCCCCGCTGGTAGTGCTCGCGCTTGTTCGACGTTGGCGCGAAGAGGAACCACGACAGCCGCTCGGTGGTGTCGTGGGTCACGTTCAGGCCCTCCAGCCCGCTGAGGTGGCATGTGGCGCAGGTGGGGATCGGCATGTCGGCCGTGGACAGGGACTTCGGCGCCGCGTGCAGGTTCAGCGCGTGCTCCTCCGCGCGAAACAGCACCCCGTGTTTGGACTCGTTGTAGATCTCGAGTTGGGAGTGGTCGGGGCCCATGTGGCACTGGCCGCACGTCTCGGGTCGCCGGGCCAGGGCGACGGAGGCCGCGTGTCGCGAGTGACACTGGGTGCAGGTCCCGACGGATCCGTCGGGGTTGGGCCGTCCGATCTCGTGGCAGGCAACGCAGCCCTTGACCTTGACCCCGCCCCCCTGCTGGATCGCGAGCGCGTTGGGGGGACGCCGCACCGCGCCGGGGTGGTAGCGTTCGGCTAAGGTTATCTGCGCCTCGCTCGCGCTAGCCACGCCTTCGACTGCGGCGAAGGCGGGGAGGCCATGGCGGCTGCGCTCGAACTGGGCGTATTCCGTCGGGTGGCATTGCTTGCAGTTTGCCGACGTGAGCCGCGTCGCAATGGTGAACCCGTTGTGCTCGGTGGGGGTCTGCCCCTCTACCGGGCGGTGGCACTGCAGGCAGTTCACCCCCACGCTGGCGTGTTTGCTGCGCTCGTACTGATGGACTACGGCGGAGGTCTCGTTGCGGTGGCAGGCCGCGCACCTCCCGGTGGCAGAGGCCAGCTCGGCCGTGGGTTGATCCAGCCCGACCCGCGGACGCTGACTGTTGACCAGGAAGGCCAACACCAGCAGCGCTGTTCCGAGGAACACGGCGATGAATACGGACCGGAACTGCTTGCGCTGGGAGGCTTCTTCGCTCATGGAGTGGCACAGCCTAACGCAGGCGCTGGGGAGTTGGCCCACCGCGACGGGAAAACGAACGTCCGCCTCCGGGCGGCCTGGTCGACCCCTGATCGCCACGACGGGGGCCTCTGGCTCCCCAGCCCCGGCGGCCACGGTCGATCAGTCGGTCTCGGCGTCCTCGATCCCCGGGATCGGCTTGCCCCGGGGCAGCGGGTTGGTCGCGAACACGTAGTCGGCCACCGGGGTGTCGCCCAGAATGTGCTCGTCGAGGATCCGCTCGCATACCTCGGGGGTCACCGAGTGGTACCAGGTCCCCTCGGGGTAGACGACCAGGATCGGCCCGCCGGCGCAGATCCGCAGGCAGCCCACCTTGGAGCGGTAGACTTGCGTTCGCGGGAGCTGCCCCTTACGGATCAGCTCCTTGAGCCGGGTCTTGAGGTAACTCCAGGTCTCGAGGCCCTGGGTCTCGCTGCAGCAGCTGGCGCCGACGCAGAGCAGCATGTGGCGGGTGTATTCGCCGACCCCGAGGGTCCCCGCGATCTGCTCCAGTGAGCGCCCTTGTTCGTCCTTAGCCATGATCGCAGTGTAATCGGGAACGAACTTTTCAGCCCCCCGCGCGTAACGAACGGTATGATCCCCGGATCGGGGATCGGCGAGGTGCCGAGACAATGCTTATGACAGCGGATCGCGAACGCGGCCAAGACGCGGAGTACCTGTTCGGTGAGCTGGCGGTGCGCCTGTTCATGATCACCCGCCGAGACCTCGACCGGGTCCTCAAGGCCCAGGCCGAGGCGCGCAACGCCGGCGGCAACCCCTCCCTGGGCGAGGTGTGCGAGGGGCTCGAGCTGCTCTCTCCCCAGCAGGTCGAGGCCGTGCTCCGCGCCCAGGAGATCTACGACCCCAACAGCGTCGAGACCCTCTACGGTCGCCTCGCCGTGAAGAACCGCTTCGTGACCCAGGACGACCTGGACCTCGCGCTCAAGATCCAGGAGCGCACCGGCCGCCGGCTGCGGGTGGGTGAGGTCCTGGTGAAGAAGTCGATGATCAGCTGGGAGCAGCACGAGTCCGTGCTCCGCGCCCAGGAGCGGATCCTGCGCGGGATCGAAGAGTCCCGCACCCAGAAGCGGCCCTCGCTCAAAGCTCCGCCCAAGGCGTAGAGCACCAGACCCCCGAAGCCTGCACGCCGCGTTAGACTCCGCCCCCTGGAGGAAATGTGAGCTGGAGCGGGCGGGTGGCGCTGGTGACCGGCGCCTCGCGAGGAATCGGGGCGGCGGTGGTGCGCAAGCTGGTGGGTCTCGGCCTGCGGGTGGTCGCCTGCGGTCGCGACGAGGCCCGCCTGCGGGCGCTGGGCGACGAGCTCGGCGAGGCCGTGTGGCCCCTGGCTTTCGACCTCCGCGACGTGAGCGCGATCGAGGCGGCCTTCGCCCAGGTGCGCGAGCGCTGGGGTGGGGTCGACGTGCTCGTCAACAACGCCGGGCTGGGCAAGGACGCTCCGCTGCTCTCAGGGGAGGCCGAAGCCTGGCGCACGATCCTCGATGTCAACGTACTCGCCCTCTGTGTGTGCACCCGCGAGGCGACCTCCGACATGCTGAAGCAGGGGCGGGGTCACGTGATCCACGTCAGCTCCATGTCCGGGCACCGGGTGGCCGGCGGCGGCGGCGGCGTCTACGCGGCGAGCAAGTTCGCGGTGCGGGCGCTGACCGAGGGCCTGCGCCGCGAGCTGCGTGCCCAGGGTGCGGACGCGGTCCGGGTCAGCGCGATTAGCCCCGGCTTCGTCGAGACCGACTTCCACCAGACCCTCAAGGGCGGTGACCCCGCCTTCGCCAAGCCCGTGGACTTCCCCATGCTCTCGGCCGACGACGTCGCCGACGCGGTGGTCTACGCGCTGCAAGCGCCGGCGCACGTGCAGATCCACGACGTGTTGCTGCGCCCGACCCAACAGGAGAGCTGAGCATGCCGACCCGCGAATCGCTGAGGGCTGAGCGGAGCTCCGCCCCCACCCGGTTGACCCGGGCTCCCCTGCTGTGCCTCGCCGCCGTCCTCGTGGCCTGCACCGCCCCCGCCCAGGACCCAGCGCCGCCTGTTGGCCCGCCGAGCAAGCGCCGGGGGATCAACCTCTCCAAGGCTTGCCACTACTCGCGCGAGGTCCCCTTCGCCGACGTGTTCAAGCTCTCGGGCCCCTGGATCCACCAGCGACAGGGTTCGACGAGCCCCTGGAAGCTGAAGCAGCCGCTCGAGCAGACCGCAGACGGCTGGCCCGTGCTGGCCGAAGGCAACGCCGCGGCCACGATCTTGCTCCGCGGGCTGGCTGGGAAGTATCCCGCCGGCGACTACGTGTGCACCTGGTCGGGGAGCGGCCGGCTCAGCGCCGACTGGGACGGGTCGGCCAGCGGCGACGACGGGCGAATGGTGATCTCGGTGAACCCCAGCGACCAGGGGATCCTGCTCAAGATCGAGGAGCAAGACGCAGACGACCCAGTCCGCGACGTCCACGTGTGGCTGCCCGGCTACGAGGACGGCGAGCGGGTGTGGAACCAGGCGTTCCTCGACGCGCTGCGCCCCTTCGGCACGATCCGCTTCATGGACTGGCTGCGGACCAACAACTCGCCGGTCGTCGAGTGGGAGGCGCGGACCCTCCCCAGCCACCGCACCCAGGACACCGAGCACGGGGTCGCCTACGAGCACGTGATCGCGCTCTGCAACGAGCTCGACGCCGACCTCTGGCTGTGCCTGCCCCACCAGGCCAACGAGGGCTTCCTCGCCGGGGCGGCGGCCCTCGTCGCCGAGCAGCTGGAGCCCGAGCTGCGCGTCTACCTGGAGTACTCCAACGAGGTGTGGAACGGCATGTTTCGCCAGCGAAAGTGGGTCGAGGCCAACACTCCCGGGGCTGGCTTCGCCGGGCAGTATGCGCAGCGTTGCAAGCAAGCCTTCGCCGCCTTCGCCAAGGCGCTGCCCAAGGAACGCCTGGTGCGCGTGGTCGCGACCCAGGGCGCCAACGTGAGCTACACCAAGCAGCTGGTCGCCGAGTTCGCCGAGGGGGAGGCCGACGCGCTCTCGCCTGCGTTCTACGTCGGGCTCAGCCAGCAGCAGGTCAAGGCGATCGACCCCGACGCCAGCGGCGCCCAGGTCGTCGCGCTGTTGGACGAGGCGTTGCCCAAGCGGGCCGCTGCGCTGCAGCAGGTGGCGGCGCTCGCCGGCTCCAAGGGTCTGGCCATGATCGCCTACGAGGGTGGGCAGCACCTGGTGAACTACGACAAACAGGCCGCCAACCGGCCCGCCCTGGTGCGCGCGCAAAACACGCCCGAAATGGAGCGGGTCTACGCCGAGATCCACCGGCGCTGGCTCGAGCTCGGGGGGGGGCTGTTCTGCGCCTACAGCCTGGCTACTGCGCAGGACGCGCGCTCCGGGTCGTGGGGGCACCTGGACTCGGTGTTCGACGCGCCTCAGGACTCGGCGAAGTATCGCGCGCTGCTGCGCTGGTGGGGCGAGGACGCCCCCAAGGACGGTGAGAAGTGAAGCTGCGCTTCGCGTTCGTCGCGCTCGCTGTCTGTGCCGGGTCCCTCTGGGCCCAGGAAGACCTGCAAGACAAGCTGCCCCCCGGTGTCCAGCTCTCGGTCCAGGGGATCCAGGACGAGATCGCGGCGATCTCCTCCAGTGTGCCCGAGGGCCCGCGCACGCAGGCCCTGGCTGATTTCCAGTCGGCGCTGACCTCGCTCAACGCGGCCCAGGACGCCCGTGATCGGGCCGCTGGCTACCGCGAGCAGGCTGCGAGCGCACCCGGCGAGCTGGCGGCGATCCGCAGTGAGCTCGACGACCCCAAGCTCTCGAAGGACCTGCCCGAGGCCGGCGAGCTGAACCTGATCGAGACCCAGCAGCGCTTCAACCAGGCCGTCGCCGCTCTGCGTGACGCCGAGCGCAAGCTGGCGGACATTCAGCGCGAGCCCGAGCGGCGGGCCAAGCGCCGGGCCGATCTGAACCAGGCCCAGGCCACGGCCCGCGCCGAGCTGCAGCGCCTGGTGGGCGAGATCAAGGGCGGGCCACCGGTGGCCCGCACCGACAGCGTGGCCCTCGCCCAGCGCATGAAGGAGATCGCGCACGTGCGCGAGATCGAGGCCTTGATCGACCTGCACGAGGCCGAGCTGCTCAGCTACGACGCGCGCCTGGAGCTCCTGCCCGCGCGACGCGACCTCGCCCAGCGCGAGCTGAGCTCGGCCACGAAGCGGCTCGAAGCCTGGCAGACGCGGCTGAACCAGCGCCGGCGACAGGAGGCCGAGGCCGAGGCCAACGCAGCGCGGGAAGCCGCGCGAGAAGCCGCGGCGAACTTCGTGCAGCTGAAGGCGGTCGCTCAGGAGAACACCCAGCTCGCGCAGAAGCGCGCCGAGCTCGCCGACACCCTCGAGGAATCGGGGACGCGGCTCGTCGAGCGACGGGCCGAGCTGGCTCGGCTGCGCACCCAGTTCCACGGGATCAACCGCAAGCTGAAGGTCGCCGGGCTGACCAACGCCATGGGGCAGGTGCTGCGGCGGCAGTACCTCGACCTCCCCGACCTCAGCGAGCTGCGCAGTCAGGCCGCCGCCGAGCAGGACCTGCTCGCCGCGGCTCAGTTCAAGCTCTACGAGTGGGAGGAGATGCGGAGCAAGGTCGGCGACCTCGACGCGGCCCTGGGCATGGTGCTGCTCAACGCCCCGGTCTACCCCAACGACCCCCACTTCTCCGAGATCGTCGGCGTCGCCCGTGAGCTCGTCGTCGCCCAGCGCGACCTCCTCGACGCGTTGATCCGCGAGGGCACGGCCTACGCCAACCAGCTGCTCGAGCTGGACACGGTGTCCATGGAGCTGGCCGAGGCCACCCAGGCCTACCGCACCTACATCGAGGAGCGCGTGCTCTGGGTGCGGAGCGTGGTCGGGCCGCTGCACCCCGACCCCGAAGAGACCATGGAGGCGATCAAGTGGCTGGGGTCGCCCGAATCCTGGAGCGACGTGCTGACGGTCACCGGGCGCCACCTCATGCGCTACCCCGCGGCGACGGGCACCAAGCTCTTGATCGCGCTCCTGCTCGCGGCGTTGTTCGTGTTCGGGCGCCGCGAGCTGAGCCGGATCGGCGAGCGCGACCCGCGGCGGGTGGGCTTCGGGATGGTGCTCTACGCCTCGCTGTTGACCATGCTCGTGGTGCTCCCGGTGCCAGGTTGGTGTTGGCTGCTTGCGGGCATCCTGGAGAACACGCACCAGCAACCGGCCCTCGGTCTGGCCATGTCCAGCGGGCTGAAGGCGATCAGCTACGTGCTCTGGCCCGTGCTCTGGATGTGGTTCCTGCTCCGTCCCCGCGGGTTGGCGGAGGTGCATCTGTTCTGGCCGGCGAAGGCGGTCTCGGCCGCGCGCCGCGAGCTGACCTGGCTCCTGCCCGCGGTGCTGCCCTTCCTGTTCCTGATCGCGGTCATGGAGCGCGGCGGCGACACCAAGCACGAAGAGACCCTGGGGCGGATCGCGTTCTCGGTGGTCATGGTCCTCACGTCGATCGCCTCGTATCGGGTGTTCGGCAAGAAGTCGGCCGTGATCCGCGAGCTGCGCGCGCGCTCGGAGGACGGCTGGCTCTACCGCCTGCGGCGAGGGTGGTTCCCGCTCCTGGTGGGCCTGCCCTGGATCCTGGTGGGCGCCTGCTGGGCGGGCTACTTCTACACCGCGCTGATGCTCAGCTCGCGGCTGCAAGCCTCGCTGTGGCTCGTGTTGGGCACGACCCTCCTGCACGCCTACGCCATGCGTTGGCTCGACGTCACCCGCTGGAGGCTCGTGCTCGAGCACCGGGCCAAGAAGGCCCAGCGGGCGCAGGAGGAAGCCGAGCGGATCGCGCGCGAGGCCGCCGAGCGCGAAGCCGCGCAGCGTGCCCACGAGGAGGCCGAAGCCGCTGCTGCCGCCGCCGCGGCCGAGGCTGCCGCGGCCGAGGCGGCGGAGGCCGCCGAGGACTCCCCCGGCGAGGACGGACCGGAGGAGGCCCCTGCGGCGACCCCCGAGAAGGCCGCGTCCGAGCCCGAGCCCGAGCCCGAGCCCGAGCCCGAGCCCGAGCCCGAGAAGGTGACCGAGGCCCCGGACCTGACTCCGGACGCGCCGGCGGCCCCGGAGGACCTGCCGCAGGTGCCCCACGACGAGGAAGACCTCGACCTGCCCTCGTGGAACGAGCAGACCCAGCAGCTGTTCCGCAGCCTCGTCGGGTTGACGATCGTGTTCGGCCTCTACTGGATCTGGAGCACCGCGCTCCCGGCGCTGGTGATCTTCGACCGGGTGCAGATCTGGCCCGAGGCTCAGTTCCTCCCTCCGCCCGACGACTCCGAGGCCTACGCGGTGCTCGAGGTCAACCCCCTGGGCGAGGAGCAGCAGCCGGAGGCCCCCAGCTCGGAGGCCGACGACGGAGAGAACGGATCCTCCGGCGGCCAGGAGGGGGAGGGCAGTCCCATGGGGCCGAGCCCTGGCGGCGGCGAGAACGAGCTCGACGGAATCGTCTCGGCGCTCTCCAACCGGGTGACCCTCGCCGATCTCGGACTGGCGCTGCTGCTGGTGGTGGTCACGATCCTCGTCAGCCGAAACCTGCCCGGGCTGCTGGAGTTCCTCCTCTTGCGCCGCCTGCCGCTGAACAGCGGCGGGCGCTACGCCACGAGCACCATGCTCCGCTACCTGATCGTGATGGTTGGTATGGGCATGGCCTTCGGGGCGATCGGGATCGGCTGGTCCCAGGTGCAGTGGTTGGCCGCGGCGTTGACCTTCGGTTTGGCCTTCGGCCTGCAGGAGATCTTCGCCAACTTCGTCTCGGGCTTGATCATTCTGTTCGAGCAACCGATTCGACTCGGTGACGCGGTGACGATTGGCGGCGTCAGCGGTCGGGTCAGCCGGATCAAGATCCGCGCGACCACGATCACCGACTGGGACCGTAAGGAGCTGATCATTCCCAACAAGGCGATCGTCACCGGCGAGGTGATCAACTGGTCGCTCTCGGAGCAGAAGCTGCGGATCACCCTCGACGTGGGCGTCGCCTACGGCTCGAACACCGAGCTCGCGCGAAACCTGCTGCTGGAGATCGCGCGCAAGCACCCCAACGTCCTCGACGACCCGGCTCCCGCGGCGCAGTTCACGGCCTTCGGCGCGAGCACCCTCGACTACCAGCTGAAGGTCTTCGTCCCCAGCCCAGAGTACGTGTGGGAGGTCCGCCACCAGCTCCTGACCCGGATCGACGAGGTCTACCGCGAGCAGGGGATCGAGATCGCCTTCCCTCAGCGCGACCTGCACCTGCGCTCCATCGACGCCACGGCGCTGAGCCAGCTGGTTGCACGGGCTGGCGGCGACGAACAACCCGCGTCAGACTGAGCCGAGATGCCGCCTCCGCAGAAGATCGGTCCCTACGTCGTCGAGGGTGTCCTCGGCAAAGGCTGCATGGGGGTGGTGTACAAGGTGCGGCACCCGAAGCTGGGGAAGTACGCGCTCAAGGTGCTGCGCAGCGAGCTCAGCAGTCGCCGCGACCTCCAGCGCTTCAAGCGCGAGATCGAAATGCTGGCCGCGGTCAGCGAGCACCCCCACGTGGTCAAGATCCACACCGCCGCCGAGGAGCGGGGGCGGATCTACTACGTGATGGACCTCGTCCAGGGCGAGGATCTGCAGGCCAAGCTCAAGCACGGGCCGCTGCCACCGGCCACCGCGGCGCGCTACGTGAAGGAGATCGCGGGGGCGGTCGCTGTGCTGCACCAGAAGGGGATCCTGCACCGCGACATCAAGCCCGCGAACGTGATCATCGACGAGCGCGACCGCGCTCGGCTCTCGGACTTTGGCCTCGCGCGCTCGTTCACCGACGAGCAATCGCGGCTGACGCTCTCGGGTGAGTTCGTGGGGACCCCGCTGTTCATGGCGCCCGAGCAGGCTACCGGCGGCGGCGCGGGGACGCGCTCGGACGTCTACGCCCTGGGCATGGTGCTCTACACCCTGATCGCCGGGCAGCCGGCGATCCAAGGCTCGAGCACGGCCGAGGTCCTGCAGAAGCTGCGCGCCGGTGGCCACCGCCCGCTGCGCAAGCTGGCCCCGGACGTCTCGCCGGTGCTCGCCGACCTCGTCATGCGCACCCTCTCCATGGATCCTCGCGCGCGACCCAAGGACGCGGGCATGCTCGCCCGCGAGCTGGAGCGCTTCGTCGAGCAGAAGGAGGCCGAGCAGGTCGGGGCTCAGGAGAAGCGCAAGCTGATCATGGCCCTGATCTTTGCGGTGGCGGTCGTGCTCAGCGTGAGCCTCGTGGCGCTGGCCGTGCTCACCGGCGGCGACGGCGGGGCGAGCGTGGCGGCCAGCGGCGGGGATCAGCTCGACGCGACCCTCGAGGCCGCTCAGGAGGCGGTCGCAGGCAACGACCCCGTGCCCGAAGGGTTGTTCGCCCGGCTCGACGCGGCGCGGGTGGCCCTGGGCCCGGTGAAGGACCTGAGCAACGGCGACCAGGGCAAGCTCGGTGAGCTGTGGGCCCTCGAGGGCGAGCTGCGCCTGCGTGCAGGCGAGATCGGGCCGGCGCGGGCGTGCCTCGCCGCGGCCGAGGAGATCGCCGACCCCGACGGACCGAGCCAGCTACGCAACCTCGCGCGCCGGGGCCTGGGCGCCCTCCGCGCCGGGTTGGGGGCGGTCGACCCGCAGCCCGACGACGAGTTGGTGCCCCTGCTCACCGCGCTGCAGGCTGCCGAGCGGCTCTACCCCGACCGCATGGAGCTGCTCGATTGGCGGGTCGCGATCGCGGTCCGCTTCGAGCGCTGGGAAGACGCCGACAAGGCGCTGCAGAAGCACCCCGTCCCCGACCGGATCGCCTCCACCACGCGCATGAAGATCTACCTCGCGCTGGAGGACCTCAGTCGGGCCGAGGGGCTCGCCGGTGAGGTCGACGACCGCGCGCTGATCGGCGAGCTGCGCTATCGCCAGGGGCTGAGCGCGGTGACCAAGGGCGAGTGGCA
>Ga0070727_10002525_pt1 | contig 17599 bp, 16 predicted proteins | sample tdAd472_FD_66722 | JGI IMG/M metagenome (GOLD analysis project Ga0070727, IMG submission 66722) | Marine sediment microbial communities from the Atlantic coast under amendment with organic carbon and nitrate - tdAd47.2 | ecosystem: Environmental > Aquatic > Marine > Coastal > Sediment | place...
GGCGGTGACGATGAAATGATCCAGCACACGAATGTCCACCAGTGCCAGAGCATCTTTCAACCGCCGGGTAATCGCCTCATCCGCATGACTGGGTTCGGCGACACCACTGGGGTGATTGTGAAAAAACATCACCGCGGCGGCATTGAGGGTTAGCGCCTGCTGCACCACCACGCGGGGGTACACTGCTGCACCGTCAATCGTTCCCTGGAACAGCTCAGCCGTCTCGATCACTCGATGCCGGTTATCCAGGTACATGCAACCAAACACTTCTGCTTTCCGGTCGGCCAACAGCACCCGCAAATAGTCGCGAGTGGCATTGGGACTGGGCAGCTCGAGCCCCGGTCGATGCAGGTCCCGCAGAACCGCAAGAGCCAGTTCCATTAGAGACTGCTTTTCATTGTCGTTGAGCGTTGCGATCTTCAGCGTCGCCAAACGGTTTTTGGGATTCACCTTTGCAGGCGATGATTTCGAGGCCATGACTGGTCTCCTTCGATGGTGCGGGGAGACCAGTCCCGCGAGGAAGTGGTTTCCTCACGAGATTGAAAGATTGGCAGCATCTGTAGATGCTGCCAGGGATTGTGGTTAGGCGGTGGCATCTCTGGCGACAGGCGCCATAAACGGTTGTCCGTCGACTTTGATCCACTGGAATCGCAGCAATCGGGACTTCAGACCAATGCCTGTTGTGCCGGCACGTTCACCTTGTTTAAAGGTGAACGCTTCTGCCTGTAAATCGCTGAGGTGAAACCCCACCAACACTTTCATGTCGGCTTCGACTGCAGGCATCAACTGGCGCACCAGATCCTTCGCTTCTTCGCCCGATACCACACAATCAAAGTGCGTATGCTGGACGTTGTCGGCTGGCCCTCGCAGTGCGGCGATGGTGACACTGAGAAACGGAGATCCGTTCTCGGGTGTCACTTCGCGTACACGGTTGAGGTAACCAATCCCGTGGATATCAAGATCGAAATACTTCGGTTTTTCAGAGGTAGTTTGTCTACTGGTCATAACACATTCTCCTTGAACATAATGAACTGCCAGGGAACGCGATTCCCTGACGGGAAGGCGCTTCCCGACAGGGTGAGTAAAATCAGGGCAAGCCCTGACAATGGATTGACGGTAACCCGCAGTATCGCTTGCACAATCCGACGATACTTGTTGCCACTGAGACCGCAGTGACCACGTATAAAGCCTTTAGAAGCCACCCACTGTGTCATCACAGACATATTGTAGGTACTTGAGCATTCCTCGTGCATTCGCAAAAGCTGCGTGATCGGGTATCGTCTGATTCGGGAACCAGTTGGCTATGTCGGTTGCGAGCGCGGCACTGCCACCACCCACAAATAGCACCTGATCAAGTTCGACACCCAGTCCTAGCTTGCGCCGGGTCTCGGCGTAGAGCGGCTCCACCAGTTCTCGCTTCGCAGCAGCCACCAGGGCCGAGATATCATGATCCTTGCCATGCAGGCGTAATCGGGAGCTGTCCACCGCCCTGGCGATACTCTGCTCACCCAGTTCGTTCACATCGAAGGTTTGCTGAATAAGATCAGCGACCCGGGACTTCACATTCAGCATGCCCCGGTTGAGGGACCCGGACGAGCCGTGAACGATGCCTTGATCTTGCACCACCACAAAGTCCGTCGTGCGCCCGCCAATATCAACGATAGCGATGGGTGCACTTAGTCGATCACCATCCAGTGTTACACCATCGGCCTGCGTTACGATGACATGGTCATACCAGGCAGCAAGCGCTTCGGGAATCACCTCATGAAAGGCAACACTGGCACTCAAAATGGATTTGCCCGGTTTTGCGCTATTCGGCTTAGGTTCAACCGATAACTTCAGACTCGCGCACTTTCGATCAATCTCCTGTTGACGCCGTTGGCCGTCGTGGCGGTAGTACGCAGAGACAGGCAAGCCCGTCACAAGATGAATGGAACGGCCCGACAAGCCGGCCTGTTGGAAGGCGTGCTGTACAATCACACGATTGAGGGCAGAACCGGGGTATTCGTCGAACTGTGTCGCCTCACCATCGACGGCACCCACCGAGTATACGGTTCCACCGGTCTCGTACTCAAAAATCCGTTGCTCCTGATCTCGAATCCAGGTGACACCAGCAGAGCCAATTCGCGCTCTGGAGGGCGCACTAAACAGCCGCCCATCGGCTAACGCCACCTTGGTATAGGCATACCCGTCATCAAGCCCTACCTGAACCACAGACATAGGATCCGAGGTCAGTTGCGAAGTCTTGTCAGCCTGTGTTGGCTTTTTATCGATGCGTTCTGTCACAGTCTATTTCCTCGAAATCAATCCCTGTACGCTAATGGCCTATAACGCTTCGCAGCTGCGCAAAGGGCTTTTCACAATGGGCATTGGGGCTACTCTGGGCGTTTTCAGCGCATTGCTGGTCGCCAGGCCCGGGTGATGCACCGCTTTTGGTACTACGTACACCACTGCGCGTCGCTGGCATACGCCAATGTAAAAATCGGCGTTCGGCATCATCTTGCTGAGGGATCGGCGGTGCTTGCGATTTGATAACCTGACACTCCGTATTGAAGCCAGTCATCAGCAAGCCTCTTAACCAATCTTTTCGCCGCCGCTGCGGCAATCGCTGTAAACGATTGAGAATCATCGCTTCCAGGGGAATACGCGTATCGAGAATGATATTCAGGCGCTGTTGAGTCGCGGCTAGCATGGCAGCTATCCATCCTGGGAAGCAGGACTACAAGTCGCACTCGTATGCTGGAACGTGACGGGGCGTAGCGAAGGTAGCTTGTCACCGTCGAGTATCTCCTGCGGCAAGTCCCCCATACATTCACGCGCTTTCGCTGCTCGCGCGGTACCTTGATGTATGTCGCTGCGACTGATTTCCAGATACTGGTAGCTTTGGGGGAGCGCAAATACGCGCCGCAGCCACCGTCCACTCCCACTTACCTGTTCAGCGATTTCCGTAGGTAAAGCCATGCCCAAATGTCGGGCGGTCATCCACATGCACACCATTCGGTCATAGTCAGCGAGCATCTGCGCCGCCCGAAAGGCATAAGGATTGGCAAACTGTAGGGAAACACGCTGGGGTCGACTCGACTGAGCAAAGGTCACTTCGAAGCACTCGTCGCTCACCAGAACGACCTGAAGTTGTTCCTGCAAGCGATTTAACTGCGAACGCACATCACCAATACTGGTCTCCACCTTGATCAGCCACCAGTCGGCGAATGGGTCATCCGATCGGATGGCTTGCCACAGCACCTTCAGGCGCTCTGCAAATCCAGCCAGGCCGATAATCGCAGGCTTGCCTTCGCCGCCACGCCTCCCCCGGATCAAGCTTTGTGCCTGATAGGTCTGGACGTTCAACCAGACCTCGCCACGCAACGCGCCAGGACCCGTTCTACCCGGTTGATCAACAGGCTGTTCGCGAGGGATGTCGTCATGAGTATTCATCAGCGCGGTTCCTATCAATTTTTCACCACGCTATGAACCCACGAATCCCCCCCGCCGACCACGGAGTATCTCGCCAAGTGCCGTGGAGGTTTAAGTCCTGCTATGAGGTACTGGTCCTTCAAACTGGTGACAGTGGAACCACCTCAAGAATGGCGTTCCATCCACGCTTCAACAACCGGACGGCAGGCAGAGGGGCTGAATCAGGAATCATCCTTCGCGTTGAATGAGAGACGCAGTTTGGCAATTTGTTCGATGCCATAGGCCCGCAAGCGTTCACGTTCCTCAGCCTTGAGTGCCTCCTGCTGTGGATCCACGGGTGGCGGAGCTGACTGGGTACGAGACAATCGGCCTTCAGCCACCTTGATGCCGAGATTGGGTATAAATTCACCCTTGTCCGCAGCCTTGCACAGCGAATGCAGGAAACGCAATTCGTCGTAGACCGGTTTCATCCCTCTTTGCTCTGAGTCCAGCCGACCCTGCAACTCATCCAAGACAGACTGACGAGCCTCGGGAGCGATCATGCCAAGGTAACGATCTGCCAGCAGTCTCTGGTTTTCCGACAGCCGGGGCGGATAAATCAGGGGTTTATCAGAACATGAGCTTGCTGCCGGTAAAGCACTCTCGTTGCTGTTGGCATTCTGTGTAGGGGTTGTTGTTGTAGTTGTTTTATAATTACTACTACAACCACTACTGTAGTGTACTTTTTCCTCCGTCTTTGAATTTTGGTCACGGTCACCGGCCCTGCCAGATCTCTGCGGCGACGGCTGTTTAAGTCGGTTAACAGATGCGCCGGTGAAGGCAAAGTAGCGATTCGAGCCGTCTGTGTATTTCCCTTTCTCTGCCAGAAACTGCGCCGCACGCAGACGACGCTCCGACCCCGAGTCTCTTTCCACAAGGTTCTGTCCGTCCCGAATGGTTTCATCCAGACTGTCTGATATTCCCTGCGCAACGAGACGCACGCGTCCATGGTGATGTTGCTGAGACTGACTGACAAATGCCATATAGGCATCGTCAAGATGCAGGGCGTCAACCAGCGGCAAGGGCTCGTCGTGCAGAACATAGATGTTACCGGTAAAGCGGCCGGATTTTTGACGTATCTTGGCGTATAGGGTTAGCCAGCGTGTGAGCCGCAATATCGCAATCGCCCGCGATACGGTTGACGTCGAGGAAACGTTAGTCTGGTTAGCAATCGTGTCGTAATCCGGGAAAGCCGTTCGTCCTCCGGTTTCTCTGGCGTGAGACATAATGACCATCCACACCACTTTGTCCACAGGCTCCAGGATGGGATCCTGAATCACCATGGCGGGAACGGCCTGGTGCCAATTGCCCACAAATAGCATGGCGTCGGACGACGCTACCGCGCCCTCACCTTTGAATTCCGCAATGGTTGCTTTGATTAGGGCATCAAGGGCAACTGTTTCCGGTCGCGGTACGGCATCATCATGGGCCATGCTCAACGACCTGATTCACATCGGCACCCGGCATAGGCTCGCCGTATGCCTCCCACCGTTGCACCAGTGCCCAAATACACCGTAGCGCGATGTCCGTCTCGTGGTAGAGACTGAGATAGTCTGCTGCCGCCAGCGGGGCTTCCGCACGCGCCTGAACCCGTTCCTGCCAGGCGTACCACAGTGTATGTGTATCGGTCTCATCGAGCTCAGGCGGCCTTCCCACAGAGGGCGTCAGCGTCAGCACTCGACGCCATCGCGTGTACTCACGTGAACTCATCCCAAACAGCTGCTGCATCATATCCAAGGGGGCATCGGCCACTATCAGCGTGCGCTGTAGATCTTCAGACTCCCGCTGATGGCGCAGGTGTGCCAGCATGGGCCAGAACACCTCCCGGTCCAGGTCGATCTTCAGACAATGCACGCGGAGCGCATCGGCTCGATACAGGTCAGCCAGGTTGATCCCCTGTAAAGCATCCAGCTCCTTGGGACCGAAATTCATGCTTCGCAGGGCCTGCTGGTCACCTTCGGCGAGACATCGGACCGCGTATAGGAGAACGGCAGAAGTGAGATCCGCTTCCTTATTAGATGACATCAGCTGTCACCTTCCGCGGTGTCCCACAACGGAAAGCCCGCGTCAAAGGCACGCCGTTTTAGCGCACGATAAGTTTCCATCATCTGCAGCAGAAGCTGCCAATCCTTAGGATTGAGTTGCTGCCACAATTGGCAACCCAAGTGACCAGGGTCGAGCGTCCAGACATTGCTAAACAACAGCTCTGCATCCTGCGATGCCAGAGCCCGGTGCAATATCGACGACTCTTCAAGGTAATTCAGGAGGATATCTACGGGGGCCGCAGTCACCTCAGAGCAGGCTGCCAATTGCCACCACAGCAAGGACACCAATCCAAGCATCTCCTGATCCAATGTTTCCGTCAGCTCCGTTGGCGGAACATCCGTCACCAGAAAACCCAAGCCGTGATCCGCAAGAGGAATGACGCGATCGCCCAGGCCGTGATGTTCCGCCAAGCGTGCGGCGGTGGCATAAAGGAGGCGACGCAATGACGGAATATCCAGTGAATTCAGATCTCGAGCGCTTGTCGCACGGTTGGCAGAAACCGCGATGGCGTGAGTCGAGTTGTCCGGGAGTTCCTCCTCGTCGACCAGTCTGCGCTCTGGCGCTTCTTGATGCGCCCGGGACGTGAGGGCCGTGGTGACAATAGGCGACTCCTCACCCGCAACCGCCGGTTTGCTCGGCTCATCCTCTGGATGCACTTCATCGCTGTCATCGTCGGGAAGCGCAGGACAATCAAACGGCCGACCTGCCAGGCAGGCTTCAATTTCGAGGTGGATGATGTGCTCACTCTGCTCTGACTCCACTGCGATCTCATGTTGCAGCGCATGGCGCAGTGGTTGGATATCCCACTCGCTGCCATCGTAGCGCCGACACAATTCAGCGAATACATCATCAAACAGGCTTTCATCGCCTAGTTGGCGATGTAGCCAGATGTGGCGAGCCGCACGCTCCAAAGCCCGAATCTTTTCTATCTGAGGGCGACCCAGGCCGGCACTCAATGCGGTTGGCATCACCGGCCACAGTGTCTGAACGGCGTACCCCATTTTAGAGATCATACTGTGACCGAGGCTGAAGCCTCGCTCCCTGAACAGGGTTTCCAGTTGCCGCTGTGACAGAGTCTCCACGGACAGTTCCGCTTCGAGCAACGATTTGGCGTCAAACACGGCATGCGCTTTATCGATAAAGGGCAGACTGCCGCGCAGTTCATTCTCTCGCAGGTGCGCGAACAACAATGCCGACTCCTGGGACCAGCCTCTGATCACACAATCTATCCAGTAAAACTGCTCTTTCCCTGTCTCCTCGTACAATTCTTTAAGGATACTCAGCCGGGTATTGCCCCCGGCATGAAGCACATAGTCAGCCGCGCCGGGTTCCTGCGAGATCACTAGCGGCTGATCCAGACCGCCGGCACGGATAGACGCTTTGATACGGTCATACTCCGGATTTTGCTGACGGCGGGGATTGCGCCCGTAATGGTGAATACGGGTAACCTCGATGCGTGTGGCAACGACATCGTCGGATGTGGACGCAGCGGTCGTGGACGATCGATTACTCTGTGGCATCGACTTCACACACCATTGCAGGCCGTTGCTGCGCTTCTTGTTCCTCTACCCCATAGAAGATTTCGGGGTGGCGGACCATTGAAGCGCGAGGCACGGGGTGAAGTCGCCCCCCCGATGCTTCTGCAACCAGTCTCGTCGATTGTTCGATTTGAGTCGCCAACAAGGGGCTGGCGTAGCGGTGGTTGCCCGCGATCTGGTAAAGGTAAGACACCGAGTCATTGCAGGCGACGGCGACTTCTGCTCGCTCCCTCTTCGTTGCCATCTTGAGAAAATACTTTAGCTCCATGCGAATAGACATTAGCACTGAGCAAATTGGCGGGCAAGCTAACGTGATATTTTTATGTTTATCATTTTGCTAAATTTTGCTAAACTAGCTCAATGACAAGAAAACATATCCCTATTCGACTCAAGAACCTTGAGGCTCTAATTCGCGAAGCGGGTTCGGCCGTGCGCCTGGCGCGTGCCGCAGGAACCAACAGCTCCTACCTCAGCCAGGTACGCAATCAGCTCCCTACCAAGAAAGGAACTCCACGCGCAATCGGGGATGATCTGGCGTCCAAATTAGAGACGGCGATGAACAAGCCTGCTGGGTGGATGGATGAGGAACACCCTACTGTCCCAGATCTGACAGCCGAGCGCGACGAATCCAATACAGGCAGTCAGCATCGGTTAATACCGTGGGACCAGGTCGGCAAGGGGCACGATATTTCAGAAGACCTGCCTCCCCCATACGGCACAACGCTTTTACGGTGTCCCGTGGAATGTAGCCCGGAGACCTTTGTGCTGCGTGTGCGCGGCGCGAGCATGGAGCCCAAATTCCGGGAGGGCGAATTGATTTTCGTTGACCCACAGGCATCTGTCGAACACGGTAAGTTTGTCGTCGTCCGACTGGAAGAGTCCAAAGAAGTGACGTTCAAGCAACTGATCCTGGAGGAAGGAAAGAAGTATCTCAAAACGCTGAACCCGGACTGGCCCAATCGCATTGTTGAGGTGAATCCGGACACCCCGATTTGCGGCGTCATCATCTTCAAGGGGGAAGCACTGTAATTCTGTTTAGCACCGTGGTAACGAGATAGATCGACCTTGGCGTGTCGATTTGATTAGCATAGTGCTAATCTTTTGAATCATGGATATTGCAGATGACTTTCTTACGCCCGAGCAGTGCTTTTTAATCACAGGATACAAAAGGCCATCGGACCAATTGCGCTTTTTTAGAAAAATTGGTGTAACGGCGAACGTGAACGCAGCAAAGAAAGTGCTTGTACACCGACTGGCTGTTGAGCATGCACTTGGGTCGCCAGGAAATTACGCACAGAGAGGCGGGCCAAGAAAGCGCCTGCATATAGAGGATGTCAAATAGTGGCGCCACAAAAGCGAAATTCTGAGAATCGAAAACTGCCACAGTACTGGCGTTATAGAAAGGGATTCTACTGGTTCAGAACAACCGCAGAAAATCGCCGCTTTTGGGACGACAAAGTTGAGTTCAAGCTCGGCAGGACCGAATCAGAAGCATTCGAGAATTATGCCAAGCGCATTGCCATTTCAGAAAACTGTGAAACGCTCGGGGAAGTTTTCACTCGCTACAGATTAGAAATATTGCCAACCAAATCGGCCAGCACTCAGAAACAAAGAAAATACTGCCTGCCGCGACTGATGACTGCCTTCGGCGATCTTATACCTCACGAACTGACGCCGTCGATGATTTACAAGTACATGGACCACGTGAAGAAGTTGAAGTCTGAAAAATGGGCTAACACTGATTTAGAATGCCTGTCGCATGCACTGTCTTGCGCAGTCAGATGGGGAACCATTGACCGGAATCCGATCATCGGCCAGGTTCGCAAATTTAGCACCAGGGGCCGCAAGCATAGAGTGACGGATGACGACCTCCTATCTTTCGCGGAATTAATTCCTCGGAAGTGGCAGCTCTACATTTCTTTAAAGCTCTGCACGAGAGGAAGGAGAAAAGGGGAACTGCTTCGCATCAAGTTGACTGACTGTACAGCTGACGGGATCGAATTCCGCAATAACAAAAACCCTGATGACATCTACCTCATTGAATGGACACACAACATTAAGTCAATCGTGAATGAAATTAAGTCGCTTCCACCCAGAAGAATTGGCAATACATATCTATTTGTGAATCGCCACGGGAAACCCTATATCAACGAGACCACCGGCGAAACGAGCGGCTTCGATTCCATGTGGCAGCGATGGATGAAGAAAGCCGTGGATAAAGGTATTCACCGATTCACAGAAAACGACCTCAGAAAAAAAGCCATCGAAGGGGAAAGCCTCCAGCGAGCGCAGGAACTGCTGAGACACACCACGGCGCAAACCACCAAAAAGCACTACTCAATTCGGGACAGAATTAGCACCTGACGAGCATAGAGGTGGCTTTGCTAGTTCCATCACCCCCCCTTTGCGAACATCTTCTTTTTCCCAGAGAGTTATGTACCTGTTGAAAAGAACAACGCGAAGCACAACCAATTCCGTAATGAAGTACGCGGGTCAGTTAGGCTGGCTTATCAGCAGAATCAAATGCATGACGGTTCTACGACAACGTACGATGGCTATAATCAGAACTTTGAGCCCAACCAATAGAAGGCCGCAAGATTGTCGTCATATATTGAGCAAAGCGCAACTTTTTACCTGAATCTTGGCCGGACCTCGACCTGTCGCATGTGGAGGTCAAACCAGACTTCGATCGGGTCCGGCGAGCAGCCAGCAATCTAAAATGACAAAGGCACCCTGGGCAAAGAGCCTTCATTTAACTGTTATACCGTCGGGCAAGCCGGACAAAGCCCGTCACTGGCAGACTCAAGATAGTCCTGTTTCGATTTATTGCGAGGCCTATAAGCCCCACCTTTGAGGATAGCTCGAATATCTTCTTCGAACGCCTTGAAAGTCATTTGGTACATACCGCCGCGGGCGCCCTCAAAGCCACAATTCCAAGCACCCAGCGCCTGCCCGTAGTGCATAGCGTCTTGAATCTCATCTTTCTTGAGTTTACCGAGCGCATGGGAGTCCTTACTAAACAGATTATTTATAATCCCAGCAGTCGTCCAATCCCCACAGCCAGAAGAATCGACCATATCAATAGCTTTATGAGCTGGCAAATGCGCCCAGTTCTTTTGTCTCCGCGAGCGGAAACGCAATCCATTACCTCCAAGCGTTTGTATTTCTAGCGCAGGGCGGTGCTCCTCGATATCGCGGGTAATCACATCAGAGAACCGTTGATCGGAATATTTGATAATATCCGACAGAGCTATTGCTTCTCGAAAGTGTTTGGGGTCGCCTTTGGCGGAGGGCTCAAAGAAGATGGCACTACCGATCGACTTAAAGTGTCTCGCCATTTCCAGCGCGCCAGGAGAGGTGCGATCAAAAAAGAAGATATCAGCGGTGGAAACAGATTCTTTGAGCGTTTCCACGGCTTTTAGAGTGACTGGCTTGTAATTGGGTAACCAGGATCCACACTTTGGGCAGTTCTTCCAATGAAATCGATGACGAGGCTGCCCATTCCCATCAGTCGTATTCTCCTGTGTGATAACGGGAATAGAAGCAACAGGCTCCATTTCGACAAAGTCCTGGCAGACCTTCCACCGCTGTAAATCGTGCTTGGCATGCACCGAGGACGGCTCATTATTCAATCGCGCGATCGGGTAAGCATTCCACCCAAGATATGACAAAATAGTTAGCACATTCCCGCAGGTACCCCCTGCCCACTGGCGAGTGGGGACTTCGGGGTTCGAACTGATAACGATATCGAGCGCGATGAGCCCGGTACCATACGCAGTAGGTTTACTGGGAATTTTGACGACTTTACCCATTGTTATAGCTCCAAGATATTAAGATGCAGTGTGATATGCCTCACCGCACAACCACACATGGGTCAACTTCGACTCGTTAGCCTCAAGGCCGTCTGCTATCGTCCAATCTTCTACAGTATAGGAAAGAGCTTCTACATAAACCACGGGAAATTCACGTTCTAACGCTGCCATCAGCGCGCCGATGGCAGGAATTTTGTTGCCCAGTGGAGAAAGCACGATAGTGGAGCCGCCAAAGGCTTCGAACACCTCTGAACGCTCGTCGGCCAGGCGTAATATCGACCGATAGATATCCAGGGGCAGCCGCTCATCCGAATATAGAAAGTTTTGGGGCTCCAGAGCCCAGTCATTTTCCAGCGGACCGCCGAAGTCGGACTGTACGGACTTAAAAACCTTGTACGCAATCCGATCCCCCATTTTGGGATCTCGAGAGGGGAATGGCAAAATTGGACAGGTATCATCCGGCTCAATATGTTTGTGAATAGTGTGTAATACATGCTGTTTGCTCTCAGTGAGCACCGGTAGCCACATGACTGCCTTATCTTCCTGTCCCATGAGTTCCCCAACGCCGAATCCACGGGCCTCACTGGCCACGTCATTAGGTTCGGTTCGAATCAACTGATCGAGCGCAGGGTTGGAGAATAGAGCCAGATGAACATTAAACGTATTCTCGGCGTGTTCTGCAGTCTGGTATACAAAGCGAGTCACTGGAAAACTGACTCCTAGCGACAAGGCGCTTAGGTCTATTACCACGTCCGTATAAAGGGAGAAGTCGACTCTCTGTAGCGCTCGAACCGTATTGTGCCCCCCAATCACAGCATTATCTGACGCGAAAATTTCAATCGAGGCAACTTGAACGTTAGGACAATAGCCCTGAATCGCTGCCAGGTTCTCATTTGCTCTGCGAACGAGCTCTGGATCCGGGTCAGGGCGCTCTTCTCTTAACATCAGTGCCGTTACTCTGCCCCCGAGAACACCGGAGAGTTGTGCAATGATACCGACGCTTCGAGGATCGAAACCCGCACCGCCTATGACCAAACAGCGCCGCGATGGTGTTGAGAAGTAGTCACTAAAAAATTGCTCTACGTCCTTATCGTAATGAATTACGCATTTCTCTTGCCATCGCCCGCTTGTCATTTCAGCTCTCCCCCAGCGAGTTGAGCAGATCGGAAACGTCACGCTCGAGGAAACCGCCGCGACTAAATGTCAGCCCTTTATCGACAAGCATGGGTCCCGTCAGCTCTACCAATGTCCAATCACGATGTTTTGTACCATAACGACGCTTGATATTAATAGCGCTGTAAGCGACTCCATATTTAAGGACCTGCGCAAGATCAGGATATTTCTCAGGAATTTTCGCAAAGTCTTCATCAGGTATACCAAAGGCATTCGCGCCTCCCCCAAGTGAGGCGTTGGGCTCCAGCGATTTCTCGGTACATTGTTCAGCAATCAAGTCACACAGCTTTCTAACATCGTGATGTCGAGGAAATGTCCAGTCACGGATGATTTCCGCAGATTTTTCTTTTAACAATTGGTGCTGATACTTTGGGGGGAGTTGAGCTTCAGCATTACGTATGACGCGAGTCTCCGATGCCTTGACCAGTATATTGGCAAGGCGCAAAAAGAGTTCTGCGTTTTCGGAGCTCGCATCTGACACCGCGTCGATACCATAGTAGTAAGGCCGCCCAAATTCATGCAGGAGGTAGATTTTCGCCCCATCTGCGACGCTCGCATCAGCCTTGATAGGTCGATTGGGTTCGTTGGGTTCTTCTTCAAACAAACCTGATTGTGGTACTCGCTTAATATACCGATTCATTAGGATCAACAGCATGGCCAATCGGAGGTCTTCTCCACCAGGATTCGAGATGGCTCCCTTCATATAATTATCGATAGTACTTTCGAATTGAGAACGCATATCGCTACTAGTGTTTGAGCGACGCTGTAGACTGTCCACTCGATCGGACAACTTTTTAAGATTCGAGTCCGTCAAAGCAGGGGGCTGGGTATTGAGTAAATCACCAAAGTTAGTTAGACCCTGTCTGTAAAAAATAGGCATCAATCGAAGGTACTTATTAGCCATATTTTTAGCCATACTGCGGAAATTACGTCTATTCTTCCCTCTTCCTTGACTGTTCTGTAGCCAAATTTGCAATATCTCTCGATTCTTCTGCATCGTCGTATCGGGCGCCGAGTAGGACGGATCATTCAGATTCTCGTCTAGAACACTTTCAGGCGTCTGCGCGTCCAATCGCATCATTATCCAGCGAGAAATAGGCATCTCTCGTTTGGCCAACCAATCACTCACTCGGCTCAGTTGATCAGGATGTAAGGTATGAATATCATCGAGTACCACTAGGGGCCTAAGCGATCCGGAGTTGTGTTCATTCTCAGGAAGACTGAACGAAGAAATCGAATCAAATGGCTGGTAAGGTTCAGTTGCTTCAGAGGGCAAATCTTCCAGAGCTGGGGGTACAAGCCTAGCGCAAACGGAGTATATGGCTCGTTCGACCTTCTTCGCTTTGGCTAGAACAGCTTCGGCATTGCTACCCCCGATATTATCTCCAGCAACATCGGACCCTTCACGATAGCCGACAGTGATTGACTCTACACCCTGAGACTTTACCCTGCGTATTCCATTGAGCCAAAGAATGACAGCTCTGGCCTGAAGAAAGGAGCGCATGAGCCCAAATTTGACGTCCTCAGGATAGGGCAATTCCCAAAAATCTCTATATTCCGATTCCATAGGTACCCGGCACGCCAACACCTCGATCTTGCCGTTCTGGATAATGTGGCACCGAGTCAGCGCCTGGTGCAGCGCAGTATATTCACTGTGATTTGGGCTATTCACAAGAGTGTACACAGTATGGTATTGAATCAGGGTGGCTATCGTAGTTTTCCCGCTGCCTGGTGTCCCTACGACCATACACAATCGGTCAAAAAGAGCCCCCGACTCGGCATGGTCTTCAAAGAAGGTATGCAGAGGGTCTGGCGTGACGACAGAGAGAAAGGCGGAATCGTCTCTCAGAAACTCCGTAGCACGTTTTTCAAACGGATTACTCATTCGGTGCTCCGCTTTCATTGGGGATTACGGCTTGTTCTAAGTCGCTATGCCTTTCGCGACGGTGGAACAAGGGCCTCATATTATGTTTCCCGTTATTTGAGTCCGTTCTGGCGTGGAGCAATGAGAGCGAGTTGTTCGGCGTATTGTGTTCGAGTACAACTGGGAGACCACAATTGGCATATCCGTATACTTTTCCTGTGATACCGCTTTGCCCGCTATGGGTGCCTTTCCCCTCTATTGCGTCGTCATAGTATCTCTGGCATAAAGCTGCAAAAGGATGCGAGCTGCCCTCGGTAATAGCGATTCCGTCTGGTAACAACATTCCAAAAGTGAACTGGATGTTATCAGCCCCAAAATGGGTCGCTAGATCGGATTGGATTTTTTCATGAACTCCGGCAATTCGTCGTCTGGCTTCTTCGGTCGCGATGTAGTGATGAACGTAAATCTTGTATCCCTGAGAGAATGCTTGATCTCCACCCATGGCGTCATTGGCCTGTTTTACTGATTTTAAGAATTTGACCAACTTCCCCTTGAGAGCCCCCACAACATCGGGATCGGGTAGAATGCTCGTTCCTGAGGCTGTAAAGTCATCTATCAAATAAACAGTGTTAAAACGCGCTTCGGCAAAATTGCCATCACCCGATCGTTCGATATCCTTCCGAAGATCTGTGAGTAAGTCTTTCCATTTGTCTGAATCAATCTGCGTTGCAATCACGACTTGCTCGTTGGAGATGACATCTGCATTCATCCGGCGTAGGACGTCAATCCTTGCGCCGTCGCTTAATCCCATGAATAAGGTTTTACGGCGCTCTATAGTATACGCTCGTTCATATTCAGGTGAGGACCAAACTCGATAGGGCGATATTTTCAGAGCGCCTGCGACCTGATGAATTAGGTGACGTTGAACAATTTCCGGCACTAGTTTCTCCACGAGTCGTTCAATTTCACGTGGGCTGAAATAGATCAAGCGCTCCTTCACGAAATCGTAGGCAACGGGCCGGTCTTCTTGGTCAAACTGTTGCAGCCAAGTTGCGAAACTTTCGATAAAGCGAGCGCCTGCGCAATAATCACGATAGCCGTCATACTTGTAAGAAGCCATAAAGGACAGCCAATCAAATTCTTGAGCCGCCTCATTATCGTCCCAGTCCATTACAAGACTGAGTAGCTTCAACCCCAATTCCCTATTCAATTAATCTGGTCCCTATCTAAACCGCGCGAAGCCGTTTTCACATTCGATACGACTCAGATAATTCAACGTACCTTGAGGCCCGCGGATGCCTGCCGGACAGAGATTCCAGCAGCTTATTGGGGAGGGGGAAACTTCGTCAACACTGAGCGAATACTCACTCGCGAGCAAGTCGCGGTCATTTCCTGGCCATCTACCTCGATCGCCAATAGCGAGCACTGCTCCGTCTGACGCGCTACGAGACACAATGTAATCAATCACAGCAGTTTTTGTGACACCAGGAGCTAGGATATCCACCGAATGACTAGAGCGGACTACCGAGAGGTCTTTTCTAGGCCAATCATCAATGACTCCGCATACAGTTTCCCATAACAGAACCTCGGACATCGGTTCTTTGGTTTCCACAGTGAACTGGTATTTTCTTCGGGTGATATCAGCGCTTTGAGCGCCTTGGTCAAGCACCCGAGTTACCTGTTCCATTACACCGCAAAACCCAGGATATGAAACTCCAGAGCGATCAGGACAATCGTTATTTGAGAGGTAACCAATCTCAGAACCATTGTAATAGCCGACCACAACTTGATCCCAATAACGAGTCGCGATCACGCCATCAGATTGCAGATCTTTTCGAATTGATTTCCCCCGCCCGGTGGCAAATCCGAGAGTGATTCCGCCCGCAAGCAGCCTATCTAGCTCTTGGCAAATTTCTTCGCTGGGAGGCAAATGCCTCTTGCGCCCATCGACGACAGTCCCATCGTAATCCAGAACTATCCCTTGAAAACGCTGGTTTGCCAGCCGACGGGTGAATTGGCGATAGGCTTGGAGCCAGTTTGAAGAATTATCAAATCTCGGTCCCGATCTTGATTTGCGCAGACTCGCGGCAGCATCTTTCCGCAACGAGGACACAAATCCTGATGGGGCCGTTAGTCGATAAATCTTGGAGCCGTATTCAGGCACTCCAGGTCGGCCCGGATCAATACCAAATCGTTCACCCCGCCACGAGGTAAAGTACAGTGATAATACGATACCGCCTATCAACTCCAAGCCATTCAAGTCTTTGATATTTAAATGCCCTTTAGCCAGGGAGTCGGGTAGCAGCTTAAGCGTCCTCTGCGCCAAATCCTGATCACAATCAGTTGAAAGGAAAAGGATGCCCGAGTTTTCAGGATTCTTATCGAACCAGTGATGGCGGCCGTGCGCGAAGTTGCGCATGTCTGCCAAGTGAACCGAACCCAGACCCGCTTCGATGAACTTGGACTCAATGTCGATGGCTATGCTTTTCAGCCGGTCACTGTAAACGACATGTAGCGCGCGTTGCTCCCAAATTTTCGACGTTTGCTGATGGAGTAAATCAAGGCTGGGACTATCTGGCAGAACCAGCCGGATTAAATCGTCCAAGGAGGAAGGCAATGATTGGCTTTGTCCAGCTGCTTCGCTATAAATCCGATAGAGCAATGTTGCGAAACCCAACAGTGAGTTACTGGCAAGGAATCCGTCTTTACCACTCGGTAAGGGGAATTCATAAACGTTGGTATACTGATAGCGTTGGTGCAGCGCACTAAGCTTGCTTCCCGCTCTCCCGATCAAGGCATTAACGCTGCATGGCTCCAATAGCGCAGCGTGCTGAAAAGCCCGCCGAATATCGATGTTGTTGCCGCTGGCAGTAAGCACCCAAACCGATGCGTTACCATCTCTTGGCAACGCTGAAATCATTTCAACTGGGGTGACCGCCATTGCAATGGATTGAAAGAAGTAGCGGTGAAATGTTACCTGAAGTTCAGCTGCAGAATACGAACCGCCCGATCCGACCGACAATAACGGGACAGCGGAGGTGTTTTTTAGAAGGCGCACAGCAGAATCGATATCCTGCAATGCCGCCCACAAGTACGTATGATTTAATACTTCCAGTTCTTTTGAAAAAGGTTTACCCATCTATTGTTGACTCTATCCTTGATGTACAAGACTCGCGAAAAGAAAATTTCTTAGGTGGGCTTGGATGCGCTAATTCTACCTATCTCCAAGACTTACACCAGCAGTTTACTCGCGCTTACTTGCATCTGTAGCTTAAACAGGCAGGGATCGCGCACTTTTGGCCCTAACCGCTAAAAAGGTGCAGTAGATGCACTCTCGTCCTCATCCTACCTCTCTCCCGGCTTGGCCAATTGGCAAACTGGCTAATCAAGCCACACTCTAGCGAGACTGCCGCCGTTCACGGGCAATAAATGTCTTTTTGTGATTACGTCATTGATTCCATGTGGCGCCGGTGGACGAATAAGACCAAAGGGAAAGTTACAAACTCAGATTTAGCACCGGATGAGCAAGGTTATGCTTATCTATGGGGAAAATAGCCGTTTGTGGGGAAAGCGATAGTAGCTACTACCGCCAGAACTACTGAAAATGGTGGGCCGTGCTGGATTCGAACCAGCGACCAATTGGTTAAAAGCCAACTGCTCTACCAACTGAGCTAACGGCCCTCAGAAGAGGGGCGTATCTTACGGATTTGAGA
>Ga0070727_10002526_pt1 | contig 17598 bp, 14 predicted proteins | sample tdAd472_FD_66722 | JGI IMG/M metagenome (GOLD analysis project Ga0070727, IMG submission 66722) | Marine sediment microbial communities from the Atlantic coast under amendment with organic carbon and nitrate - tdAd47.2 | ecosystem: Environmental > Aquatic > Marine > Coastal > Sediment | place...
CGTTCCACGGCTCATGGAACCGCGCACCCGAGATGCAGGCCGGCTACAACGTGACATTCACACCCTTCGAGGACGGGCTGCCCAGCGGCGCGTTCGAGGTCTTCGCCGACGGCTTTGCGGGCGTCGATGAGATCCGCTCGCCAAGACAGGCCGAGCACAGGCCGATGGGCCTGGCGCAGGGTCCCGACGGCTCGCTGTTCATCTGCGATTCCGTCAAGGGCACGGTTTGGCGTATCACGCACACCGGGGGCGATGAGTGAGAATCGCGCTTTGTCTTGCACTCATGCTTGTGCTTTGTGCCTGCGGCCGCGATGACTCCGACGCGACGACGACTCCGAGCGCACAAACCGGGACAACGGCCCAGACACATACTCAGACTCAGACAGAAGCCGAGGCCTCATCGGCAAGCTATGTCAATGGGCAGGCTGTCTATGTGCAGTCGTGCCTGCTCTGTCATCAGCACGACGGCGGCGGCGTGCCCAACATGCAGCCGGCGCTCGTGGGCAGTGAGATCGTCGCGGGCAATGCGGAAGCATTGATCGAGCTCACGCTCCGCGGCATCGGCGGCACCCCCCCATCGCTGCCGGCCAGCGGTGAATATGCGATGGTCATGCCCGGGGCGATGCACCTGACCGATCAGCAGATCGCCGACCTTCTTACCTATATCCGACAGGAATACGACAACGTGGGCCCCGTCTCTGCCAAGGAAGTCGCGGCGGTGCGCGCAGAGGTGGAGTAGCATCCAATTCATGGAAGGACCCAACGAGACATCGCAGGAGGCGATCGGCGACATCGTCGAGCGGATCTGGGGCTTTCGCGCCCTCAGGCCGCTGCAGGAGCCGGCGGTCCGGGCGGTGCTCAAAGAACGCGACTCGCTCGTCGTCCTGCCCACGGGCGGGGGCAAGAGTCTCTGCTATCAGCTCCCGCCGATGATCTCGGGCAAGCTCTCGCTCGTCATCAGCCCTCTGATCGCCCTCATGCAGGACCAGATCGACGGGCTCAGGCTCAACGGCTATCCGGCGGCGGCCCTGCACTCCAACTGCACCGACGACGAGGTCGAAGAAACACACCGCAGACTCGAAGAGGGCGAGTTGCGTCTGCTGCTTGTCTCGCCCGAGCGAGCGGTCACGGGCGGGTTCATGTCGCGTCTGCCGAAGATGGGTATCGGCGCGATCGCGATCGACGAGGCGCACTGCATCAGCCACTGGGGGCACGACTTCCGGCCCGAGTATCGTCGGCTGCTCGAGCTGCGCGAGCGTCTGCCTGGTGTGTCGCTGCACGCGTACACCGCGACCGCCACGCCGCGCGTGCGCGAAGACATCGTGCGCCAGCTCGGTCTGCGTGACCCTGAAATCCTGATAGGCACGTTCGATCGCCCGAACCTGACATACCGGGTCCTGCCGCGTGTGAAGCCTGCCGACCAGATCGCCGAGATCCTCAAGCGTCACGAGAACGACGCAGCGATCGTCTACTGTATGAGCCGGCGCGAGACAGAGAGCATCGCCGATTCGCTCATGAAGCGTGGCGTCAACGCCTCGGCCTACCACGCGGGCATGGCCCCTCTCAAACGCAAGCGCATCCAGGAACGCTTTACGACCGAACGTCTGGACGTCGTCGTGGCGACCGTCGCGTTCGGCATGGGGATCGACCGCTCCGATGTCCGCTGCGTGATCCACGCCTCGCTGCCAAAGAGTGTCGAGGCGTACCAGCAGGAAACCGGCCGGGCGGGTCGTGACGGCCTCGAGGCCGAGTGCGTGCTGCTGTATTCCTCGGGCGATGCCCGGCGCTGGGAGCAGCTCATCGCGGGATCGGCCGCCGAGTTCGGCAACGAGCCCGACCCGGCGCAGCTGGAACTCGTGCGCCAGATGCGCTCGTTCGCCTCGTCAATGCGCTGCCGGCACAAAACTCTCAGCGAGCACTTCGGGCAGGCCTATGAGCCGGGCAACTGCGGCGCGTGCGATGTCTGCCTCGGCGAGGTGGCCCGGGTGCCCGATGCGACGGTCGTGGCGCAGAAGATTCTGTCCTGCGTCGCAAGAGCCGCGGGCGACACGCGCGCGACCTATGGGGCGGCGTACATCGCCGATGTCCTGCGCGGTTCGCGGGCGCAGAAAATCCTCGAACGCGGGCACGACTCGCTCAGCACGTTCGGCCTGCTCAAAAACATTCGTCGGGATGCGATCGTGAGCATGATCGACCAGCTCGTCGACCAGGACCTGCTCGAGCGCGCACCGGGGGAGTTCCCCGTGCTGCTCTTGACGCAGGGGTCGATGGAAGTCCTCCGCAGCGAGCGCGAAGTTTCGCTTCTCTCGCCGCCCGCGCCAACCAAACGTGCACGCTCCGTCGACGGCGAGGACCCACTCTCGGACGACCAGCACGGCGTCTTTGAGCGGCTGCGTGGACTCCGGCGCCAGCTCGCCGACGAGCACGGCGTGCCGCCCTATGTCGTCTTCAACGACGCGACCCTCCGCGAGATGGTCCGCCAGATGCCCGCCTCACCCGAGGAGCTGCTCTCCATCAAGGGCGTCGGGCAGGCCAAAATGCAGCGGTTCGGCGAGGCGTTCCTGGAGGAACTGCTCTCAGCCAGCCGCGGCTAGACTTGGCTCTATGTCACAGGCTGCCAAGCCCGCAATCGGCTCAGGAATCGACGAGCGTTCGCGTGCGCTCATGCTCAAGGCGGCGCTGACGGTGTTCTTTACGATGCTGTTGGGCATCTCGGCTCAGTTCAAGATCCCGATGCCGCCCGACGGCGTGCCGCAGACGCTCCAGACACTCGTCGTCGCTGTCGCCGCGATGGGCCTGGGCGCCCGCTGGGGGATGGCGAGCGTGCTCCTGTATCTGGCGATCGGCGCTCTGGGCGCGGGTGTCTTTGCCGAGGGCAAGGCTGGGATCGGCGTGCTCCTCGGGCAGACGGGCGGCTATCTCGTTGGCTTTCTCATCGCGCAGCCGGTGATCCACGGCATCATCCGCCGGAGCGATCGCACGGTGCGCGGCTGGGGCGCGATCGTCACAGCGATGCTCGCCGGGCACATCATCATCTTCGTGCTCGGTGTGCTCTGGTTGACGTTCCTGCGCGGCCGAGAAGACGAGACGTACACACTCATGCGCGGCATCAAGGGCGGCGTGATCCCGTTCATCCCCGGCATGATTCTCAAAACGATCGCGGCGGTCATGATCGGGCTGGCGGTCTGGCCTCGGTCGTGCCGGAAGTTCTGGTAGCACAATCTTTGGAGTGTGATGAGCGACAAGCCGCACATCGAGCAGAGCTTCTACGCCGATGCGTCTGTCTATGACATCCTCCACGCCGAGGGCACGGCCGAGGAAGTCGATTGCCTCGAACGCCTCGCGCACACATTCGCGGCCGATGCCCCAAATGTCTGGCTCGAGCCGGCCTGCGGCAGCGGGCGCATCATTCGGCTGGCCGCTCGGCGCGATGAATCACGCAGGGTCATCGGATTCGATCTCGAACCAGGGATGATTGACTACGCGATTCGGCGGGCCGAGAAGGCGAGTCTGGCTGATCGACATCAGCTCTTCGTGGGTGATATGACGAGCTTTGCAACACAGATCAAGCCGAGATCTGTTGGGCTGGCGCTCAATGTCATCAACACGATCCGTCATCTTGAAAGCGACGCGGATCTGCTGGCGCACTTCGAGCAGATCGCGCAGACTTTGCACCCCGACGGCGTGTACGTTGTGGGCATCAGCCTCTCGCTTTATGGCTCGGAGATGCCAAGCGAGGATATCTGGTCGGGCAAGCGCGGGCGGTGCGAGGTCAAGCAGGTCGCCAACTACGACCCGCCCCATCCCGACAGCGGCACGCGCCAAGAAGCGGTTTTCAGCACGCTCACCGTCACGCGGCCCTCCGGCGAGACGCTCATTTCAACAAGCTACAAGCTGCGCACCTACAACCTCGCCCAGTGGCACAGCGTTATCGAGCGCTCGGCACTGCGTGTAATCGGATTCACGGATGTCCTGGGCGAGCCCGACGAGCCTGAAGAGCCGGGCTACGGCTTGTGGGTGCTTGGGCCGCGCTAATCGATCACGATGCGCTTGTTGAGCTTGCCGTTGCGAGCGAGATGATCGACGCTGACAAAGACGCTGTGCCCATCGAGCTTGCGGACGCCTTCTGGATAGACGAACCGGCGGACAACCGCGGCCCCGGGTGCCAGCTGTGTGATCGGTGCGCCCTGCCTCGGGTAGCCACGGGCCGATGCACCGAGATCCAGATCGATCGGTTCGAGTGTCGTGTTGGTGACGACGGCTTCAACCGCGACGTCCACGCCGTTGGGTGAAACGAGCGAACGCACGTCCAGCTCCACACCAGAGAGCGCGAGCTCGAATTTCGACGCTGCCCTGATCCGCTCGGATACGGGCCCCGAGCTCAGCAGCACATCGACGACGAGTTGCTTCTGGCCCGTCTGCTCGACCGTCGAGAAATCGATCTCGATCGGGATATTCACCGTTTCGCCGGGCCCGGCGCTGAATCGCACGACGCGGGGTGAGATGTCCCACCCAGAGGGTCTGCCGCTGGAAAGACGCGGGCCGGGCTCGGTGACGATCATCGAGCCATCGATCGCAACGGTCCACGGATTGGTGATCGAGATCATGCGGTTGTGTGGCCCGGGCACGGATTCGATGAGCGGGTTGTCGAGGCGCACAGAAGATGTAAAGAGCGCGAGGTTGACATCGATGCCCTCGATGAACACGGGCTCGGTGGTGATCGGGATCTCGTGGATATCCAGGCCCTTGCCCTCGCCGATGTCGATGCGCGTGGGGCTGATCGTGCCGGACTGATTGCCCCACATATCGATCACCGTGACGTCATCGTCACCAAGAAAGATGCTGACGATGGCTTCGTCGAGCGGCGCGGTTTCGTTCCACGCGACGAGTGCGCCGCCGCGATCGCTGTCGGTGTTGACGGGCGTGAGCAGGTACACGTGCGTGCCGGGCTGGAACGCGAGGTTCGCCGAGACCCGCCGGCCGTGCAGACGGTCGATCGTGGCTCGCCAGGCCGCGGCCTCGGGCATGGGGTGCAGCACCGGGTCCAGGTCCTCTGACCAGCGCCAGGGCTTGATGAGTTCAACGTCTGGCGCGGGTGTGAGTTTCAGATCCGCGACCGCCGCTTCGACGAGCACCATGCGCTTGACAAGCTCCGAGCACGCCTGGGCAGGGCCGAAGCTGTCGCTCCCGCCCGATCCGAGCGCCATCGAGAGTTTCACCGTCTGGTTGAGCCCGGAATCAGCCCACCTTTGCAGGACATCGGTGACCGCGTGGATGCCCATGCCGGCGGGGAGATTGACCGTCACCGCACCTAGGCTCGAAGCGCTTTCGAGCGGTCCGAAGTCGAGGTCCGAAGCCCAAGGCAGATCGACGATCGGGCCGGGCACGAGCATCGAGAGCACGCCGCGGGCGCTGTCGATCCGCTCGGCGAGGCGGTCATCCCAGAAAATGCTGTCTTCATCGAGGGAGCCCAGCCTCCACCGCCGAACGAATTGGCCGAGGCGATCGAGCAGCGGCTCGAGCAGGTTCTCGATGCGATCGGGCTCCTCGGCATCGGTCGTGGCGAGCACGCGGAGCACCTCGCCCGCGTCCGTCTGCAGCATCTTGCCGATCTCGCCGGGCACCTGTGGCAGCGAGATCACCAGGCGGCTCCAAGAATTCGATGTGATGTTCGAGAGCTCGCCAAGGGTCAGTGCCTGGCGGTTTACTTCGGGCACATCCGAGTCGGTCGTCCACACCCCAAGCACAAGTGAATCGGCGGCCAGTCGCTCGGTCAGCTCGTCGAGCATCCCGAGCAGCTTGGGCTCGTACCGCTCGGCGCTGATGCCGTAGCGGCTGCGCGAGATCGTCACCGCCGAATCGAGCGATGTGTCCTGCTCGAGACCGGGCACCCAGCAGAACTCCACCGGCACGACCGAGATCACGTGCCCCGAGGAGATGAGCTCGACCCTGGCGCTGTACCAGCCAAAGCCTGTGAGATTCGGATCCCAGATGCTTGGGATTCGGCTCGATTCCACGGCCCGCGACTGGGTATCGATGACCCGCCCCAGATGATCGCGCACGGTGAGCCTTGCGATGAGCTCCAGACCAGTCAGGTCGCGCACGAGCAGATTCAGTCTGGGTTTCTCGGAGGCCATCACGATGTTGGACGGCGCCTGCGTGCGGAGAATGAGCCTCGGCAGCTGCTCGACGAGGATGTCATCCACCCACGCCTGACCCGTGTAGTCCTCGGGCCAGATCTGGTGTTCCCCGAGATCCGATGCGCCGATCAGCTTGGGCTGCACAAGCTCCGTATCGATCTGCAAGAACGCGGCCCCGGGCGTGCGGCCGCCGGGCACGACAATCTCGACACGCTCCCATTGGCTTTGCGGGAGGATCGGATCGGTGCGGAGCTCCGAACCCTCGATCGCGTTGCCGCTGGCATCGAGGAAACGCACAAGGAGCCGGAAGCGCGCGTGCGTCAGGCCCTCGCCCCGCACAAAGCAGCTCACGCGGTAGTCAGCCTCAACGAAGATCGGGAGCGCCCCCGGGCGCAGCCGGAGCGAGACGCTGCCCCGGCGGATCGGCAGACGCACCGACGCGTCGCCGGTGTGGGCCACGTCAAAGTCGAACGCGGCCTGGTTGAACACCGGATAGCCCGCGCGCTCGATGCCCGTTGTCGGATCGCTCTGGGCGCGGTAGAACGAGCCGGGCAGATCGAACGGGTTGTTGGGTTCTTCAAAGTTGTAGAGCGCGACCACGCGGTCGGTTTTGAGCGGGTTGTTGCCGGGCTCTTCTGGCGTTGGCGTTGGTGATTGCGCTGACACGGCACCACAAAGCGCGACGAAAGCCAGCCCCAGATGCAAGCCCAGGAAGAGTCGCAGGTTGTGTGTCCAATTCGCACGCGGCATCCCACCCGATCATCGGCCAGCTGCGCACCCTGTCTGCACGATCCGCCGCCCAATCGGGCAGGCCCCCGGCTGCTCACCCCGCGCCAAGCAGCCAGGACCGATCCCCGAGCCTTGTCGGCGTCTGACCCGAGCCGAGATCCTCGATTGCCGGCGATTCATCGGGCATCGCGGGCGGACTGGTGGCGATGCGGTACCCGACCACGCCCAGCAGGACCAGCAGGATCACCCCCACCACCACCATGCCGCGAAAGAGCCAGCCTGAGAGCGACCTCGCCTTCACCTCGGCCAGGAACTCCGCCCCGCCATACGTCGGCATGCGCGAGCTGTCGTACGCGCTGTCGAGCTGACGCACGATCTCATCCTGAGTCGGTTTACCTGACATGACGCTGACCCTCCACGAACTTGAGCGGCATTGCGGGCTCGGCGGGCTCGGCAAGACTTCCGCGCAGACGCTCGATCGCTCGCGCGTACCGCGAGGCGGCCGTCGAACGCGGGATCGCCAGCACCTCAGAGACCTGATCGAACGTCAGCCCGCCCGCGTGCCGGAGCGTCACGACCTCGGCCTCATCCGAGGGCAGGTCCTCCACCGCTCGCCGCAGAAGCTCGAACGAACTGGGCGGCCCGAGATCCGTCCCGGGCACTGCGTGTACCCGGCGCTTCATCTCCCGGCGCTCGCCCCGCATGTGATTCAAAGCCGACGTCCGCACGATCGTAAAGAGCCAGGGCCCCACAGCCTCGACCTTGCGGATCCGATGCGTCGGGACTTGCATGACCTTGCATAGCGCGATCTGCACGACGTCCTCGGCGTGCTGCTGCGCGCCCTGAGCCGCCAGGAGCGAGCGGGCAAACGCAACCAGACGAGCGGCGTAGAGATCCCACAGGAGCCGGGCGGACGGGCCGTGACCCCGGGACATGCGGACCAACAGTTTGCGCTCGTCGATCGCTTTCACGGCCGCACTCAACCCCCCTCTACAGCAGCCAGTTCGCGGCGGAGCAGAGTGAGGTTCTGCTCGGACTCGACTGTGCGTTTCTTAAAGTTCCCCAGTGCCGGCATGAGGTACTTCGAGAGGATGCCATACTCACCCTCGATGAGCCTGCGCTCAACCCCTGCGATCTCGGCTGCTGGGTCATCCGCCTGCCAGGCCTCGATGAGTGCGTCGTAGCCAGCGGACATGCGGCCAACCAGTTCTGCGACCTGCTCGCCGTTCAGTCGGTTGAGTTTCCATTCCACATCGTCCTGACCGTCTGCCCCGGCGCTCTGCATGAGTTTGACCAACTCGCGACCGGCGCTCTCACCCCGGAACTCTCCCTTGATCCACGAGACCATCAACACCCTCTCGGTCTCGATCGAGTCGAGCGTATGAAACGGGTCGTCGGTCAGCACGCGATCCAGCGCTTTGTTGATCACCCCCGCCTGCTCAGCGCTCAGCTGGTTGGCTTCGAGAAGCTTGAGCGTTTCCACACGCGCCAGATCCACGATCGCCACACCCACCAGCGAACCGATCACGATGCTGCTGCGCGAGGCGTGCTCGCCGAGGCGGATCGTCGCGGCCAAACGCTGAGCGGCCGCGTCCATATCTTCACCCTTGAGGCGTCGCGCATCGTTGACGAGCAGCTTGGCCGAGCTGCGCATCACCGCCAGTTGTGGCAAAAGGGCGCCGATGCCCTTCTCGTACTGCGTGCCGAAATCGCACCGCTCGAGCTTCGTCGCTGCGATAAGGTCTGCGATCGCTTCCTGATTGCCCGCGAGTTGCTGGCTGTACTGCTCGGGCAGCACGCCGCGGTCCATGGCATCGAGCTCGTCCGAGGTAATGTCGCTGTACTCGAGCACGGGTTCGAGCAACATCCAGACCGTGTGGTACTGAAGAGCCGCATTGAATCGTCCTTCAGTCAGCGGGATGCCGGGAGCCGCCTCGACCGATGGGTCGCGGTGGTCGGTCCACTGGGCGTGAGCCGGGCCGGAAAGAAGACCCGCGAGCATCACGAGAAGTGCGGTTCTTGGCAGCAAGCTACTGGGCAGCACTTTTCTGGGCATACATGTTCTCCCGCGGGCGTTGACTTTACACTGCCCTCTGCCGGGTACGACACCGCACCCTGGAACCTGTCCGCCGCCAGCCCCCCGATTTTGAGAGCCCCATGCACCACGACGCCCCGATGACGCCCTTGAGGCCCTACCGCCCGGATTCGGCTCCCGAATCTGCCGCCCGCGCGTTCTACGACATCATGAGCAAACGCCGAACGGTCCGCATGTTCTCGGACAAGCCGGTCTCCCGCGAAACCATTGAGACGATCGTCCGTGCCGCGGGCACCGCGCCGTCGGGCGCCAACAAGCAGCCGTGGCGATTCGTGGCAGTCAGCGACCCTGCGCTCAAAGCAAAGATCCGCGTCGCTGCTGAAGAAGAGGAACGCGAGTTCTACCACCGCCGGGTCAGCCAGGAATGGCGCGATGACCTGGCACCATTTGCGACCGACGAGCACAAGCCATTTCTCGATATCGCGCCGTGGCTGATTGTCGTCTTCAAGATGATGAAGACCGACGACGAGGGACAGACGTACTACGTCAACGAATCCGTCGGCATCGCGGTGGGCCTGCTCCTGGCGGCTGCTCAGCACGCGGGGCTGGCAACACTCACACATACACCAAGCCCCATGAAATTCCTGACCGATGTGCTCGGCCGACCCGCGCACGAGCGCCCGTACCTGCTCATCCCCGTCGGCTACCCGGCCGACGATTGTGTCGTGCCCGACATCTCGCGCAAGCCGCTGGAAGACATCCTCGTTGTGCACGAATAAAGCCGCTTACGACGTCCGCCCCGAGCACCGCGTAAACAGCCGACGCGCGACGAACAGGACAATCCCCGACAGCACCAGATGACCCGCAGTCAGCCCCGAGACGATCGCGAGCATCTGAGACCTGCTCACCCGGTCATTCCCAAGGTGGTACCGGCCAGTCTGATACTCCCAGCCGTTCGTGACATCATCGGTGACGATGGTCCCCATAAGGCCCATCGGGCTGGTCGCGTGCACGAGCATCCCGATCCGGTCGCTGGTTCGGCTGTAATCATCGCGGAATTCGAACCAAACCGCTCCAAACACCGGCAGGCCGATCCAGATGAACATGATCAGCCCGATGTTCATCACGCTGGCGACAACACCCTTTCGGAAGATCATGCTCAGCAGGAGCCCGGTCGCCAGGTACAGCATCGGAGGCGACAGGATCAGCAGGATCACCATCGCCGAGCCATAGACGCTCGTGTAGCCGGCGATCGCCGAGAACACGAAGTGGGCCGCAAAGAAAGCGTACAAGGGCCAGAGTCGTACGAGCGAGGCGAAGTACTTCTCCAGAATCACGCGCCAGGGCGAGACGGGCGCGGTCATGAGCACATCCCATGTCTGCGCATCACGCTCGCTGTTGATCACGCCAGTGGTCTGCACAGAGGCCAGGAGCACGATCACGCCGAGCCCGCCCAGCCCCATGATCAGATGCATCGGCTCGTCGGCCAGATCGTTCCGCAGATACGCGTAGCCGAAGATCATCACCACGACCACGATCAGGATGCCGAGCTGGAACCGGTTCTCGATCCACGGCCGCGAGACCTCACGCCAATAAATCGGCCTCGAACCCAGCCGTTTGAGTCGGCGCCGGCTGCCCCTCGTTTCAACTCTGGGCTCATCGGCTGTGCTCTGGCTGCCCCCGCCGCTGGCCTCGCGGCGCATGTGCTGCCTGAGCACGACCGAGGCCAGGAACGCGAAGAACCCCGCATAAAGAAGCTGCACGACAACGCACAGCATCCAGATCCGGTCGAACATCGTGCCCGCGACGAGCGGGAAGCCGATACTCCTCGGCCCTCCATTCGAGAGGGCCATGAGCGTGGCCGGCGGACAGGCCGCAAACCCGATCGGAGCCAGCACGTTGATGTCATCCGTCTCAAGCCCGAACGACTGGTTCAGCCCGAGCAAGCCCGTCTTCATCAGCACGAAGTACACGATGAAGGGCATCAGAAACAGCAGACCCATCGTCATCAGCGTGAAGATCGCCGCGGGCGCCGAACGGGTGTGCCAGACCGAGAACAAAATGCCCATAGCCCCGCCGAGCAGAGCCGTGGCGAGCGTGACCGACGTGAACGCAACGATCGTCTCGGCCGGCACGCCGCCGAAGACGCGCACCGCAAGCAGCATCGGCGCACTGATCAAAGTCAGCAGCAGCACCTGATACATCCGTCCCGTCAACTTGCCCATGATGATCTGCAGCGAGGTCAGGGGCGTGGTCATCAACGCCGAGAGCGTGCCCATCTGCTTTTCTTCACAGATCGCAGAGCTCGTCAGTGACGGCGCGACCAGCACGATCATCACGAACTGGAACCACGCCACGAACATGACGAGCGCCTCGGCGAACGATGAGAGCATCTGCGTGCGGGCCGTCTGCGACTCGTACTCGGCCGAGGGCATGAGCGTGCCCACCGCCAGCAGCGTGACGAGCGAGAACAGAGCCGCGTACCCGCCGCGGATGAGGTACGTCGAACGCCGCCGACCCGACGAGCGCAGCTCCTTCTGCAGGATCGCCCCAAAGACGAGCCCCCTGGCCCATGTCAGCGGCCTACCGATGACGTCCAGTGCGTTCACTGCACCTGCCCCTTGGTCAGCGTCATGAACGCGTCTTCGAGCCGCGGCGCTTCGGGTGTGAAGGCCGCGATCCGCTGACCCTTGGCCACCAGCAGTTCAATCAGAAAGTGGTGGCTCGACTGACCGGGTGTGAGTTCGACATGGATCGCGCCGTCGGCGACCTTTGCCGTCTGTGTGCGCTCGTCGTCGGCGATCGCCTTGCGCAGGGCCTCCAGCGGCGCATCTTCGCTCTCAAGACGGATCCGGACGCGGTCGCCCACGCCCATCCGCCGGTACGCATCGTCGATCGAACCCGCGTAGAGCAGCCTGCCCCGCTCGATGATCCCGATCGATGAGCACATCTGCGCCAGCTCCGTGAGGATGTGACTCGACACGATCAGGCATTTGCCCATCCGCCCGAGCTCGGTCAGCAGCTCGCGCATCTCGATCCTGGCGCGCGGGTCAAGCCCGCTGGCCGGCTCATCGAGCAGGAGCACCTTCGGATCGTGCACGAGCACGCGCGCCACGCCCAGCCTCTGCTTCATGCCGCGCGACAGGCTCTCGACCATCGCCTTCTTTTTCTCGGTCAGGTCCGTCAGTTCGAGCACGCCCTCGATCGTCGCCTTGCGCTGCTTGCGGGGCAGGTTGAAAGCCGCAGCAAAGAAGTGCAGGTACTCCTCGACCGTCAGATCGTCGTACACGCCCAACACGTCGGGCATGTACCCGAGCACGCGCCGGATCGCGTCGCCATCGGTCATCACGTCGTGCCCGTTGACTTTGGCCGAGCCCGAATCGGGGCGCAGGAGGCACGCCAGGATTTTCATCGTCGTGCTCTTGCCAGCGCCGTTTGGCCCGATGAACCCGAAGACCTCGCCCGCCCCGACATCAAGCGTCATGTCGTCCACCGCGACGAGCTTGCCAAACTTCTTCGTCACGCCGCGGATCTCAATCACCATCGGCCTCCTTTGGGTCCGTTCCCGTTTCGATCGGCACAACAAGCCGATACACGCTTCTCCGCGTCGTCTCGATCTCGTCAGAACCAAAACCGATATCCGGCTCTTGATCCACCACATACAAGTACACAACCGCGAACCTTCCGGTCGCCAGGTATGCCTCGATCGCGTGATCGTGCTCGAACACGCCCGGCAAAGCCGTGAGCGCCGAGGGCATCAAGTCATCGACGCCCCGCCGGGTCATCCACGGCTGGAGATACCGCCGTTCCGGGTCCACCTCATACGGATCACCCCAATCTTGCTCGGGCTCGGCGCGAACAAGATCATGCTCAAAGACGATCTCGGCCGGATCACCAATCGCTTTCACCCGGTATCGGCTGCCCAGACGCGAGACGACCTCGCCCACGCGTAGCTGCCCGCTCTCGATCCTCGCGTGCTCGCCCAAGCCGCTCACCCTGAGCGACCAGCCGCGTTCGATCTGTTCAAGCCCAACTGTCAGCTCGCTCGTCGACAGGCCCTGATCGATGTACGTCTTGACCGACCAGATCCCCGGTTTGATGCGCACGGGCGTAGAGCCGCGCACAGACTCGATCCCGCCCGGCACGGGCGATTGCCGCATCGTCGTCGGCCGCGCGAGCATTGTGTCGTGCATTGAGGCCGAGTACTCGAACCAAACCCCGCCCGCATCGACCGTAAACTCGTCAGACGAGCCGGCAAAGAAGTGCGTCATCCCGAGCTTGGTCGCCCTGAGTTCCGCGGGCACCGAAGCGATGGCCCGCTGACCGGCGTGCGCACTTTCGAGTGCCTCGTTCGTCACGATCGCATCGACAACAACCAATCGCGAGGCTGTCGACGGGCCGGCCCGGAGCTTGCTTGGCGCAATGACCGCAAAGCCCGAGGCGATGGCGATCCAGACCAGAGCGCTCAGCCACGCGAATTGCCGGAGCCTGATCGCCTTGAGCAGGAAGAAATCCACAGGCCCGAGCGCCACCGCCAGCGAGATCGTCACCACCGCCACCAGCAGAATGGCTGCCGACCCAATCGCTGTCGCGCTCCCGATCGTATCGAAAACCTTGCCGGGCATTGCTCGCCCAAGGTTGCGCTGATAATTCCAGTTCGGCGCGTTGTGCAGTGTCCGCGCGTCGTTCAGATTCGTCGCAACCGTCTGCATCGCCGGCGACAATACATCCGCCCACAGCTTCCACGGAAACTCTGCGACGCCAAAGCTGTCCGGGTGCGCCGATACGAGCGTCACCCAGCCAAGACCCACGGGCCCCTCCACGATGAGCGATCCACTCTCGCCCTGCCACCGCTGGCGCCAACCGATCTCCTCGCCGAGCAAACCCAGTGACATCGGTCTGGCATTGAGGCGCGACGAAGTCAGGCTCTCGGCGATCTCGGCGATCACCGATGGTGTTTCGATATCCTGCAACGCGCCCACCTCGATCACATCCGTCGGCACGCCCGGGGGCAGGAACCTCCGCCAGCCGTTGCCCGGCTGATCGACAAGCACCACCAAACGCCCACCACCGAGCACCCACTGCTGGATCGCCATGATCGCGCGCGGCTCGGTGTCCTGAAGCGAAGTCTCATCTACAACGACCGCCAGCACGCCCTCATACGCCGCGCCAGTAACGGGCAGATCCGGATTGATCGCATTCACACCAACCACCCGGCTCATCACACCAAACTCGCGATGCTCATCCGAGAGAACCTGTTGACCGAGTCCAATGCGGGAATCGATCTCGTCTTCGTCAACGCCCGGTACGTTCATCTGGATCGACTCGGCCACGAACCGCTGACCGATCAGGCTCGCCTGCACGCGCGGCGTCAGTGAGAGCAGTAGCTCCTCACTCGATTTCAAACCGGGCCGGAGCTGGATCGATGTTGAGCCGGGCAGAGCCTCGTACACCGTTTGCGCCAGACGCCCGCCGCCATGCGTGCGCAGCGTCAGCGTGACCCGCTCGCACCACTCGGGCATGGGCACGACCAACGGCACGGACACGTTCGTGCCCGCGGCCGCCTCTATCGGCGACACGATCCGCCCCGTCAGGCCCTGCCCGCTCACGTACTCAAGCTCAACCGTGCCCGAGATGTGGTCCGCGCCCGGCTGCACCCACACGCGCACCGGACCGTTGCGACCCGTCGGCATCTTCCCAGTGAATCCGAAGTCGGCCAGCAGCGAGATCTCATCCTCTTCATCCGCGTCCTGCCCCAACGCCCCGGCCGGGAAAGCCAGTGCAAAGAGCACCGCGAGTATGAAAAGCAGCCGCCACATGTTCCAGCTTCCGATCTACAAGTACACGCGCCGGTTGTACACCCACCACTCAAAGAGACTGATCGCAAGAGCCGCCAGCAGTAGCCAGGGCCAGAGCCGCCTTGGCGTGCGCGATTCACCCTCTGCGACCGCCGCGATATCTCCGGATGCGAAGGGCAACACCGCCGCGCTGCGCACATCCGACTCGAGCGGGTCGAGCAGGTTGACCGCGACCCGCCTCGTCACCTCGTCGCCATCGACCGAGTCCGTCAGCCCGGCAGGGCCGCGCCAACTGAGCGTGTACACGCCCGCTCCCGGAACCGGTCCGAACGCCACGCGCCCGTCCGGCGCGGGTTCCAGGTTCGCCCGCTGGCCGCTGGGCATCGCAAGGCTCACACTCCTGGCGCCGATCGGCAATCGCTCCGAGAGCGTGCCGCCCGGGTGCACTGCGCCCGTGGAGGCCCCGCCCGTCACACCGCCGAGTGCATCAACCGACGCGGCCAGAAACACGACATAGCTCACATCAAACGGCCAGCTCGACGCGTCCGGATCGAACGCCACCGCGATCGCCCGCGTCCCGCCCGAACTGGCATCGAATATCACCGGCCCGCGGGCCGTTTCCGCCAGCACCACAGCCCCCGAGCCCTGCTCGATCTCGACATTGGTTGCCTTGGAGATTGTCACGCGCCCGCCTAGTTCGAGATCCCGCATCACCGGGTGGTCCTCGTTCCAGTCCACGATCTCCGCTGCGCCACTCTCACCCGTCTCATTCAGGCCCATGCCCTCGGGCACGCCTCCGAGCACGAGGTAGTTGCCCGCCGGCAGCGCCCCCTCGGGCATCCAGCCGTCGAGTATGACGACATCAAACCCCGCCGCCCCGCCGCGCGATTCGAACTCGCTGGGCGAGAGACTCGCAAGCTCGCCGTACGGCAAACCTTCCAGCGCGAGCGTTGTGAAGAAATCGTCCTCCGACACCACCGCCACACTCAGCCTCTTCGACGGCGGCACCACGAGCCAGCCCGTGTTGTCCCGCTCCAGAAGATCCGCCCCGCCGTCCGTCGGCTGGACACGCACCTCGACCACCGCCCCCGCCGCGCGATCGAGCGTGAACACCACCCCCCCCGCGCCGGGCAGGCTCCGCGACTCGGAAGCAGCTTCATCCGCCGGCGGGATCGTCGCCGACCGCACACTCGCCAGCGAGCCATTGACTATGAACTGCACATCCACGGTGCGCGCAATCACATCCGTACTCGACACACCCACAAAGATCGAGAGCTGACGAGGGTCGTCGTAGTCGCGCTCGGCTCGCAACCCCGTAATGCCCACATTGACCGCATTCATTTCGCCCATGCGGTAATACCGCACGACATCCTCGGGCCCGGGCACGACGTCAGCAGGATCACCGATCCGCCCGTCCGTCCAGAGATGCACCGTCCCCACCGCGGGCGGGAGATTGATAAACGTCCCGTCCCGATCGGGCACGGTCCTCGGTGGGGCCTGCGCGATCGCCAGCCGATACGCCTCGGCCGCGCTCGTCGGCGCATCGCTCGGCTCGATCGACTCGATCGCCGCCCGCAGAAGCGCCTTGTCCGCCGACATCGGCTGGCGGATCCCGCCCTGGCTATCGAACGTGATCACCGTCGCCCGCTCGGCCCCGGCCTCGGCGCCGCCCATCACGCTATCAAGCCACGTCGGCTCGCCGAGCTGATCGATCACCTCGAGCGCTTCGTTCTTGGACTGCTCGAGGCGCGATACCGTTTGCCCCTTCCACGTGCCGTCCATCGTCTGCATCGAGGCCGACCGATCGATCATGATTACGTGACGATCGCCCGTCACCGAACGCGCCGAGAGTTCCGGCTGGGCGATCGCCAGCAACCCCGCCGCCAGCACGAGCAACTGCAGCAGCAAGAGCAGATTCCGCCGAAGTTTCTGGAACGGCGCGTTGGCCTGCATGTCCTGCACCGCTCGCTTCCAAAGCAGCGTCGACGACACCTCGACATCCCGCCGCCGAAGCTTCAGGAAGTACAGGATCAGGAGCGTCGGCACCGCGACCGCCGCTGCCAGTGCCGCGATGCCGGGCGTCAGCCAGTTCACTCACCACTCTCCTGTACATCCCCAGCCGCGTCCATCCCGGTCGATGTGCAGTCCTCAAGCTGGTACGTGTTAAACACCCACCGCTCCGCCCGCTCCTCGTCCGGGTGCCCGTAGTCGATGCTGATCAGCTCGTCCTCGTGGAACCCCATGATCATCCGCCCGAACGTCGGCCGCGTTTGGCGCACCACGCCCAGCGACTTCACCCGCACCTCGATCGTGCCCACCTCGCCCCGCGCATCGCGGTCGGCAAAGTACGTCATCTGATCCGCCTCGATCTGATCGATCACATCCGCTGACGACATCCCCGCGCAGTACCGCGCATCGATCGCGTGCTGCATCTCGTCCGTCGTCATATAGAGATAGATCGGGGCGCGATTCACCTGGCAACCCATCGCACCCAGACCAACAGCCCAAAGCACCACCGCGCACAACATCCGTGTCATCGCACAACTCCTCTTCGCCTCAGATGATCCAGCACCATCGTGTCCACACCCGTATCGCTCGGCACGGTCAGCAGCATGATCTCGCGCCTGGCGCAGAAATCCCGCAGCTGGTTCGTGTATGCCGCCAGCGTCTTCTTGTACTTCTTGAGCAGGGGCGCCGAGATCGTGATATCCGCCTTGTCACCGTCCTCGATGTCTTTGAGGCGCAGGTCGCCCGTGATCCCGGGATCGAGTTCCTGCGGGCTGAGCACCTGGATCACGAACACGTCGTACCCGCGCCCGACGAGCATCCGCAGGCCTTCTTCGTAGCCCTCTTTGATGAGCATGTCGCTCATTACGACCATGATCCCCTTGCCGCG
>Ga0070727_10002530_pt1 | contig 17570 bp, 14 predicted proteins | sample tdAd472_FD_66722 | JGI IMG/M metagenome (GOLD analysis project Ga0070727, IMG submission 66722) | Marine sediment microbial communities from the Atlantic coast under amendment with organic carbon and nitrate - tdAd47.2 | ecosystem: Environmental > Aquatic > Marine > Coastal > Sediment | place...
GTCAACGCAGTCCCGGATGGGATGACGGCGAGGATGACGCTGTCGAGCTCGGTGTTCTCGTGCACGCCGATCTCGAATCTGTCGCTCACGTAAACCGTCTCCGCGGCGGCCGTGTTTGCAGCCAGGAGACACACCAGGAGCACCCCCAGTACCGGCATCATTGTCGCCGTCCTCATGCCGCGGTCTCCGTCGGAATTCCGCTGTGACGCAACAGCGCGTCGATCGTCGGCTCCCGGCCGCGGAAATCCACAAAGAGATCCATCGCATCCCGGGACCCGCCCTTCTCGAGGATGCAGTGCAGAAACTCGAGGCCCGTGTCGCGATCGAAGATGCCGTTTTCCTCGAATTTGGAAAACGCGTCGCTGGAGAGGACCTCGGCCCACTTGTAGCTGTAGTAGCCGGCGGCGTAGCCGCCGCCGAAGATGTGGGAGAAGGCGTGGGCGAAACGATTGAACTTCGGTGGAATCAATACCGCGACGTCCGCGCGCACCTCGTCGAGCAGTGCGTTGACGTTTGCGCCGCGCTCCCGTTCATACTCGAGGTGCAGCCGGAAATCGAAAAGCGCGAACTCGATTTGGCGCAGCATCTGCATTCCCGACTGAAAGTTCCTCGCGTCCTTCAGGCGTGCGAAGAGCTCTGCGGGGATCGGCTCCCCCGTCTGCGCGTGGCCCGAGATGACACCGAGCGCTTGTTCCTCCCAGCACCAGTTCTCGAGAAACTGGCTGGGAAGCTCGACGGCATCCCAGGCGACGCCGTTGATCCCCGAGATGCTCGGGTAGTCGACCCGGGTGAGCATGTGATGCAGGCCATGGCCGAATTCGTGGAACAGCGTCGTGACTTCGTCGTGGGTCAACTGCGACGGCTGATTGCCGACCGGCGGGGTGAAGTTGCACGTGAGGTACGCCACCGGCGTCTGTACGCCCCGGGGCGTTTGCATACGCACGCGGCACTCGTCCATCCATGCGCCGCCGCGCTTGTGGGCCCGGGCGAAGAGATCCAGGTAGAAGCGTCCGCGCAGCTCGCCATCTGCGTCGCGGATCTGGAAGAACAGGACCTCCGGGTGCCAGGTATCGATGCCGTCGACCGGCTCGATGTCGACTCCGTAGAGCTGGTGCACGACACGAAACATGCCGTCGAGCACCTTCGGCACGGGAAAGTAGGGGCGCAGTTCTTCCTGGGAGATGGCGTGCTTCGCCTCGCGGAGTTTCTCCGAGTAATAGGGAATGTCCCAGGCCTCCAGCGACGACTTGCCGAAGTTCTCGGCGGCGAAGGATTCGAGCTCCCGCAGCTCGCTTTCCGCCACCGGCCGGGCCCGTGCGGCGAGATCCGCGAGAAACGCCAGGACCTGCGATGTCCCCGGCGCCATCTTGCGGGCGAGGGAGAGCACCGCGTAGTTATCGAATCCGAGCAGCCCGGCGCGCTCGTGGCGTAATACCATGATCTCCTCGATGACCTCACCGTTGTCCCATTTGCCGGCGTGGGGCCCCTGATCCGATGCCCGCGTGCTGTTCGCCTCGTAGATCTCGCGGCGCAGGGTTGCGTCGTCGGCGTAGGTGATGACCGGGTAGTAGCTCGGAAACTCGAGGGTCAGCAGCCAGCCATCGAGGCCGTCCCGCCGGGCGGCATCGGCTGCCAGCGCCAGCGCCGAGTCCGGCAGCCCGCCCAGGGCATCGCCGTCCTCGATATGTTTCTTCCACGCCTGCGTCGCGTCGAGGACGTTCTCGGAGAACGTCGATTGCAGCTCCGCGAGGCGTTTGCTGATCTCCATGAAACGGGCCTTCTTCTCCGGCGGCAGATCGACCCCCGCGAGGCGGAAATCCCGCAGCGCGTTCTCGAGGACTTTCGCGCGCGCCGGTTCGAGACCCCTGGTATCCGCGATACGCCGGTAGCTGTGGTAGAGGCCCTCATTTTGCCCCATCTCCGTCGCGTACTCGCTCAAAAGGGGTAGGGCGGCGTTGTGGGCCTCGCGCAGCTCCGGGTTGTCGGCAACCGCGTTCAGATGCGCGACCGGGGACCAGGCCCGGCTGATGCGATCGTCCATCTCGCCGATGGGCTGTACCACCGCCGCCCAGGTAGGCTCCTCGGCGGCGTCGAGCACCTCGGCCACCCGTCCGCGTCCCCGGGCGAGGAGCTCCTGCATCGCGGGCAGCACGTGGCGCGCGCCGATCCGGGAGAAGGGCGGCAGCTCGAGATCGTCCAGCAGCGGATTGTCGTCGTTGTCAGCCACGCTCGGAAAGCAGTCGCAGGTTATTGAAGTGCGGCAGCATGCTATCAAGCCACCGCGACCGCGAACAACGCGCGCCGCCGGCCGCGGGCCCTACCCGCACGCCGCCCCGGAAGCGTCCGCGCTGCCCGGCTGGGCACATACCGGGCACTGGGGGTCCTTGCGCAGCCTGAGGGTGCGCAATTCCATGTCCAGGGCATCCAGCACCATTACCCGGCCCACCAGGGTCTCCCCCATGCCGGCGATGAGCTTCATCGCCTCGGCGGCCTGGATGCTGCCGACGATGCCGAGCAGCGGCGCGAGCACCCCAACCTGGGAGCAGGCCTCGCCCTCGGCGGATTCGTTGCTGTAGAGGCACCGATAGCAGGGGCTGTCCGGCCGACGCGGGTCGAATACCGTCACCTGGCCGTCCATGCGCATCGCCGCCGCCGACACGAGAGGCGTGCCAAGTCTCCAGCAGACGGCGTTGAGGTCGAAGCGGCTCTCGAAGTTGTCGCAGGCGTCCACCACCACATCCGCCGCCCGGACCTCCTGCTCGAGCTCGTCGTCCTCCAACGCCCAGGGGATCGCGGTCACCCGGATGTCGGGGTTGAGGTCCCGGATCGCCGCCTTGGCGGATTCCACTTTGTTCTCACCCACGTCGTCGGTGTGGTGAATGATCTGGCGCTGCAGGTTGGAGAGCTCGACCACGTCGAAATCCGAGAGCACCAGATGACCGACGCCGGATGCCGCGAGATACATGGCCACCGGCGAGCCGAGGCCACCCATGCCCACGATCAGGACCCGCGCGGCCAAGAGCTTCTCCTGCCCCGCCTCCCCGATCTGGGCCAGCAGCATGTGGCGGCTGTAACGGGATTCCTGCTCGGGCGTCATTTGCCTAGTGTCCAGATTCAAGGGGGTCAGATCCACTTGATTTGCAGGTTGGCGCTGAGCGCACGAGTCCAGGGATGGACTCGTGCGCTCAGCGCCAACCTACGGGCTACGGGTGCCGGATACGACGCGGTCGTTGCCGGCGAGGTCCACGTGGCTTCGTACGTCCACGTAGCCGCTGCGGGCGAAGAGCTCTCGGACGGCCGGGCCTTGATCGTGCCCATGCTCCACCGCCAGCGCCCCGCCGGGCAACAGATGATCGCCGGCGGTCGCGGTGATGGCGCGGATGGCGTCCAGCCCGTCGTCCCCGGCGCTCAATGCCATGCGTGGCTCGAAGCGCACGTCCCCCCGGTCCAGGTGGGGATCCTCCCGGGCCACGTAGGGAGGGTTGCTGGCGATGAGCGCGAAGCGTTCGCCGGCGAGAGCCTCGCACCAATCGCCCCGGCGAAGGCGGACATTGTCGAGACCGAGCCGCGCCATGTTGCGCGCCGCTACCTCGAGCGCCTCGGGAGACACGTCCGTTGCGAGCACGGCACAGCCGGGACGCTCGGTCGCGACGGCCGCGGCCACGGCGCCCGTGCCGGTGCCCAGATCCGCCACCGGTATTCGCTCACGCGCGGGGATCAGTGAGAGTGCGACCTCTACCAGGAGCTCGGTCTCCGGTCGCGGGATCAAGGTTTCCGGCGTCACCTCCAGGGACAGCGACCAGAACTCCCGCGTGCCGATCAAGTACGCGACCGGTTCGCCGCCCGCGCGGCGCGCGATCAGTTCACGGTAGCGGGTGGTCTGGTGATCCGCGACCGGGTGCTCCGGCCATGCACGCAGGTGCGTTCGCGGCTTGTCCAACGCGTGCGCGAGCAGCACCTCGGCGTCGAGGCGCACCGAGGGGTTCTCCTCGCCGAGCACACCGAGGGCGGAAGTCAGCAGCTCGCCGCTCGTCGGCATGGGCATCCTCAAGCGCCGAGGGCCGCGAGCTTCTCCGCCTGTTCCTCATTGAGCAACGGCTCGATAACCTGGTCCAGGCTGCCGGCCAGGATGTCGGAGAGCTTGTAGAGGGTGAGGTTGATGCGGTGGTCGGTGAGCCTGCCCTGGGGAAAGTTGTAGGTGCGGATGCGCTGGGATCGATCGCCGCTGCCCACCAGCGATCGGCGGGTCTGCGCGCGCTCGGCGTTCTGACGCTCGCGCTCGGCGGCGACCAGCTTCGCCCGCAACAGGGACATGGCGCGGGCGCGGTTCTTGTGTTGAGAGCGTTCGTCCTGGCACTCGACCACGGTATTGGTGGGCAGGTGCGTGATGCGGATGGCGGAGTCGGTCTTGTTCACGTGCTGGCCGCCGGCGCCGGAGGCGCGAAAGGTATCGACGCGGAGATCCGCGTCGTCGATGGCGACGTCCTCGATCTCGTCGATCTCCGGCAACACGGCAATGGTGCAGGCCGACGTATGGATGCGCCCCTGGGATTCCGTCTCGGGCACGCGCTGTACGCGATGGCCGCCGGATTCGAACTTCAGACGCGCGTATGCACCGCGTCCGATGACCCTGGCGATCACCTCCTTGTATCCGCCGTGTTCCCCGTGGCTCTCGCTCAAGGGCTCGATCTTCCAGCCGCGGGTCTCCGCGTAGCGGCAGTACATGCGAAAGAGATCGCCGGCGAAGAGCGCCGCCTCGTCGCCGCCGGTGCCCGCGCGGATCTCCACGAAGATGTTGCTGTCGTCGGCGGGATCTTTCGGTATGAGCAGCTTTTGCAGCTCATGCTCGAGGTCCTGCTTACGTTCTTCCGCCTGCTCGAGCTCGTCCTGGGCGAGCGCCTTCATTTCGGGGTCCGCGTCGGCCAGCAGCTCCCTGGAGGAGACGATGGTGTCCAGCACCGATTTGTATTGCTGAAAGGTGCCCACGACCGGTGTGAGCTCCGCGTGCTCCTTGGCGAAGTTCCTGAAGCGATTCTGGTCGGCGATGACGCCGGCGTCGGCGAGCAGCGAGCTGAGTTCCTCGAGGCGGTCGCTCAGGACCTCGAGCTTCTCGATGGTCGTCGGATTCATGGATTGCTGTCGCCGCCGGGCGCGTCATCCGAATCGTCTTCGCCAGGGTCTACGGCCGGATCGGCCAGACCGGCCGGATCGGCGGAGGGCTTTTCCAGGTCGTAGAGCGTGCGGGCCGCGGTCACCAGATCGTGGCGTGCGCCGGCCCCGGCGTGGCGAATCTGCACCGTCGGGGCGTGCAGCAGCTTGTTGGTGAGAGTGTTGGCGAGATACCGAATCACTTCTTCCGGAGGATGGCCGGCCGCGAGGCGCCGCCGGGCCCGCTCCAGCACCTCGTCCCGGGACGCCTCGGCGCTGCCCCGCACGCCATTGATGGTTGCCAGCACCTCGCGGGTGCCGAGCCAGCCCATGAAGCGGCCGACGTGCTGATCGATGATCTCCTCCGCCTGGCGGGCGGCGTCCCGGCGCGAGTTCCGGTTCTCCTCGATGACCTCGTGCAGATCGTCCACCGTGTAGAGATAGACATCGGGGAGCGTGCCCACTTCCGGGTCGATGTCCCGGGGTACGGCGATATCCACCATGAACACCGGCCGCCGCCTGCGGGACTTCATGGCCCGGCGCACGTCTTCGGCGTGAAGGATGGCATCGGGGCTGCCGGTGGACGCGATGACGATGTCCGCTTCCGCGAGGTGCACGGGGATCTCCGCGAGCTCGATGGCATAACCGCCGAACTCGCTGGCGAGCCGGTGGGCGCTCTCCAGGGTGCGATTGGCGATGACCATACGCCCGAGCCCCTTGGCCGACAGGTGCCGTGCCGCCAGCTCGATGGTCTCGCCGGCGCCGATGAGCAACGCGGTGTGGGTCGACAGATCGCCGAGAATCTGCCGGGCGAGAGCCACCGCAGCGAAGGCGACGGAAACCGGGCTCGCGCCGATGGCGGTGTCGGTGCGCACCCGTTTGGCCACGAAGAACGCCTGCTGGAAGAGCTTCCCGAGGAGCGTGCCCACGGTGCCGGAGCTCCGCGCCGCCCCGTAGGCGGACTTCAGCTGACCGAGGATCTGGGGCTCGCCGAGCACCATGGAATCGAGACCGCTGGCCACCCGCATGACATGGCGGACGGCCCCGTCCGCGTGGTGGGTGTACATGTGGCGCTCGAGATCCCGTTTGCTGAGTCCGTGGTAACCCTGGAACCAGCTTCGGACCGCGTCGTCGGAACCCGCCTGGAGGCCGAGGTAGAGATCCGTCCTGTTACAGGTGGAGAGAATGGCTGCTTCCTCGACGCCGTCGCAGCGGTGCAGCTCGCTCAGCGCGCCGGGCAGCTCGTCCGGACCGAAGACGATCCGCTCGCGCATGTCGACCGGCGCCGACTGATGATTGACTCCACAGGCGAAGAGGGTCATTTGGCGCTTTTGACTGATACTCGAAAAAATAGTGCGGCACCGGCCCATGGCCGCCCGTGCAGCGAGAAAAGCCTGCCGCTACGGTAGTTTACGCACGCCTTATCCGCGTTTATAGTCCGTATTTCCCCTACCCGGCCGGGGAGCGCCACCGCCCCGGCTCCGTCAGGGCATGGCAGGGACGCGAACCCCGACACTGTTCCCGTCGCCGCGACTGTCTAAGCTAGTATTTACGGGCGACCCGAGGCCGGGCCAGGAACCGCTGTAACCGATGAGAACCACTGATTTCAAGGGGCCGGACTCCTCGCCGCGGCTCACGCTACCCGCGTTGATCATCGCCGCCGGCATGACCATCGGCGGCTGTGCCGAGATGAAGCCCGCCACCGACGGCGTCGCGCCCCCGGCGGCCGTGGAAGGGGCGGCCCCGGCCGCCACCGAGGCGCCCGCCGGCGACACGGCCCGGGCCCCGGTCGCGACGCAGTCGTCCGGCTCCTCCACCGAAGACAACCTTTACAAGCTTCTGGTCGCCGAGATTGCCGGTCGCCGCGGCCGCATGGATTTGTCCCTCGAATACTATCTCGAGGTGGCCCGCGAGACCCGCGACCCGGCTGTCGCCGAACGGGCGGTGCGTATCGCGGTATTCGCCCGCGACCAGGAAGGCGGTCTCGAGGCGGCCGGCCTGTGGACCGAGATAGCCCCCGACAGCACCGATGGCCGGCAGGTGTACGCGGCGTTGCTCATGCGCGCCGGCGAGATCGACACGGCGGTGCGCCAGCTGGATGCGGCCGTCCCCCACTTCTCCGGCGGCGACGCCGAGGCCTATGCGCGCATCGGCGACATGCTGGCGCGGGAGCGTGACAAGGCCATGGCCGTCCAGGTCATGGGCCGCCTCGTGGGCCCCCACCCGGAAAACCTGTATGCGCAGTCCGCCTTCGCCCAGCTCCTGGCTCGCGCGGGTCAGACCCAGCGCGCATTGGAGGTCTACGAGAAGGTTCTCGCGCTGGACCCCGACAACCAGCAGACACTCATCATCTACGCGCGTCTCCTGCAGCGCCAGGGTAAGGCCGATTCCGCCCTTGGCGTTTTGAGCGGCGCGCTCGAACGTCGGCCGGACGCCGATCGTGTGCGGCTTACCTACGCGCGACTGCTCGTGGACACGAAGCAATACGACGAGGCTCTCGACCAGTTCGAGCGCCTCTCGAAGCGCGCGCCGGGCAATGCCGACGTGCGTTACGCCTACGGCCTTCTGTTGCTGCAGACCAACCACACCCAGGAGGCGGAGGTTCAGTTCAAGGAGCTGATCGCGCGGCGTGAGCGCATGCCGGTGGCGTACTACTACCTGGGCCAGATCGCCGAGTCCCGCGAGGACATCGAGGCGGCGCTCGCAGCCTACCGAAAGGTCGGCGACGGCGAGCATCGCTTGAACGCGCAGATCCGCGCCGCGGTCCTTCTAGCCGAGAGCGGACGGTTGGTTCAGGCACGGGCGCATCTGCACGGCCTGCGCGCGGACAACAGTCAGCAGGCGATACGCATCTACCGGGCGGAGGCCGAGATCCTCACCAAGCGCAAGGACCTGGCCGCGGCGATGGAAGTCTACAATGGCGCGCTGGCGGACTATCCCCAGGACACCGATCTGCTCTACTCACGAGCCATGCTCGCCGAGAAGATGGACAACATCGAGCAGCTGGAGCGGGACTTGCGCGCCATCCTGGCCCGCGAGCCGAACAATGCCGATGCGCTGAACGCGTTAGGCTATACCCTCGCGGATCGCACCGATCGCTACTCCGAGGCCTACGAGCTCGTGAAGCGCGCCTACGAGCTGAAGCCCGACGATCATTACGTGATCGACAGCATGGGTTGGACCCTCTACCGCATGGGTCGTCATCAGGAAGCCCTCAAGCACCTTCGCCGCGCCATGGAGCTCAACGGCGATCCGGAAATCGCGGCGCACCTCGGTGAGGTGCTGTGGATGACTGGAGACAAGGAAGGTGCCATGGAGATCTGGGATTCGGCTCTCCAGAGCACCCCGGGCGACCCGCGCCTGCTGGACGTCAAGAAGCGCTTCCAGCAGTGACCGGAACTCTCCGGGCGGCAGAGGCTGGCGCCGCCGGCTGCGTCGATCCGCCCAGGTGATTTCACCACCCCCGATCATCACCTCCCGACTGCGTGGGTTGCGTGTCGTCCTGCTCGCCACCCTGTTCGTTGCGATGGTCCTCATGACCGCCTGCGAGACGACACAGGAAGTGGCGCCCGTTGATGATCCCGGGCGAGTCTGGGCCGAGCGTCAGGCGGTCCTCGCCACCGTCGTCGAGTGGACCGCCGTCGGCAAGCTCGGCCTGCAGTCCGAGCAGGATTCCTGGAGCGCGGGGCTGACCTGGCACCAGCTCCCGGACAGCTTCGCTATCCGCCTGAGCGGGCCCCTGGGCCAGGGGATGATGGAGCTGAGCGGCTCGCCCGGATTGGTGGAGATGCGTACCGCCGATGACGTCTACCGGGCAGGGAGCGCGGAGGATCTGATGCGGTCCCACGCGGGATGGCAGGTGCCTCTCTCGGGCCTGCGCCACTGGATCCTCGGACGGCCCGACCCGGAGGCGCCGGTCGCCGAACTCGAGCTGGACGCCGCCGGTCGGCTCGCGTCCCTGCGCCAGGTCGGCTGGCGGATCCGCTACGATCGGTACGACGAGTTCGACGGCATCGTCCTGCCGACCAAGCTCACCCTGGAGAACGCCCGGGTGCGTGCGAAGCTGGTGTTGCGTAGTTGGCGAACGGGACCGGCTTCGACGTAGATTGGCGAGAGGCGAGAGCTGTAACCCCGGCTTCCATGAACACGACTCACTGGCCCGCCCCTGCAAAGCTGAACCTGTTTCTGCACGTCGTCGGCCGTCGCGACGACGGCTACCATGATCTGCAGACCCTCTTTCAGTTCCTCGACCTCGAGGACAGCATCGCGATCACTCTCCGGGACGACGCACGCATTCGCCGCGTCTCCGGCCACGCGCAGGTGGAGGAGGACGCGGATCTCGTCGTGCGCGCGGCGCGCCTGCTGGCCGAGGAGACCGGCAGCCGCCGGGGCGCGGATATATCCATCGAGAAGCGCATCCCCATGGGCGCCGGTCTCGGTGGCGGAAGCTCGGACGCCGCGACCACGCTGCTGGCGCTGGACAAGTTGTGGAACCTGGGTCTCGGTACCGAGCGGCTTGCGGCCATCGGGCTGTCTCTGGGCGCGGACGTGCCGGTATTCGTGCACGGCGTAGCGGCGTGGGCGGAGGGCGTCGGGGAGCGTCTCGAGCCCGTCGATCTGGAGACTCCCTGGTATCTGCTGGTCAACCCCGGCTGTTCCGTGTCGACGGCGAGCGTGTTTTCCAACCCCGCGTTGACACGCAATAGTGCGCCGCTGAGAATACGCGACTTTCTGACGCCGGGCGGCGGGCAGACGCTGTCGCTGCGGGCAATCCTGGATACGGCAAGGAACGATTGCGAGCCGGTTGTGCGGGCACTCTATCCGGAGGTGGACGAGGCGCTTCGCTGGCTGTCCCGCCGGGGCGATGCCCGCATGACGGGCACCGGCGCCTGCGTGTTCGCGCCCTTCGATGGGCGGGACCAGGCGCAGGCTTGTCTGGATTCTCTGCCGGACGGTTGGGAGGGCTTCGTCACCAGGGGACTCAACCGTTCGAAGGTTCTTGCGTTGGTGTAAGATCCCATGATGGGGGCGCCGGCGGCGCCGAGGGGCTTCACCCCATCATCGACGCCAAAGGGCGTCGCATCGAACGTCATGTTGGGGCGTAGCCAAGAGGTTAAGGCACGGGACTTTGACTCCCGCATCCCAGGTTCGAATCCTGGCGCCCCAGCCACCCACACGGGGAGTGAGCGGCTATGAACGATCGGCACTTCGACGGGCGCAATCAGGCCGGCAACGATCGTTTCGCCGGTAACGGTATGGACCAGGACACTTCCATGATGGTGTTCTCCGGCAACGCGAACCTGCCGCTTGCCGAGGAGGTCGTCGCGCGCCTCAACATTCCACTGGGCAAAGCCCGCGTCGGACGCTTCAGCGACGGCGAGGTGATGGTGGAGATCGATGACTCGGTGCGCGGCAAGGACGTCTTCATCGTGCAATCCACCTGCAGCCCGGTGGACCGGAACCTCATGGAGCTGCTGGTCATGATCGACGCCGTCGGCCGCGCATCGGCGCGCCGGGTGACGGCGGTCATCCCGTACTTCGGCTACGCGCGCCAGGATCGCCGGCCACGCTCCGCCCGGGTCGCCATCTCCGCCAAGCTGGTGGCCAATATGGTCTCCATGGCGGGCGCCAATCGGGTTTTGACCATGGATCTCCACGCCGACCAGATCCAGGGTTTCTTCAGCATCGCGGTGGACAACATCTATGCCTCGCCGGTGCTGCTCGGGGATATCTGGAAGCACAAGTACGAGAACCTGATGGTGGTGTCGCCGGACGTCGGCGGGGTGGTGCGGGCAAGGGCGCTGGCCAAGCGCCTCGACGACGCCGATCTGGCCATCATCGACAAACGGCGGCCCCACGCCAACGCCGCCGAGGTCATGAACATCATCGGCGACGTGGATGGGCGCACCTGCGTGCTGGTGGACGACATGGCCGACACGGCCGGCACGCTCTGCAGCGCCGCCGCCGCGCTGAAGAGCCAGGGGGCCTCGCGGGTGGTGGCCTACTGCACCCACCCGATACTGTCGGGCAAGGCCGTCGACAATATCGAGGGCTCCGAGCTGGACGAGCTGGTAGTGAGCAATACCATCCCCCTGGACGATCGGGCCGCCGTCTGTACCAGGATCCGCCAGCTCAGCATCGCCGAGCTCATCGCCGAGAGCATCCGCCGCATCAGCCACGAGGAGTCCATCGGCGACCTCTTCATGGACTAGGTAATTAGGGTCAGAGACCTATTTTGGGATCCCGGGGTCGAAGACCCCGGGATCCCAAAATAGGTCTCTGACCCTAATTACCCCCCCCTTTTTCCGGCCTCGGGATTTGTATATGATTGCGCGTTTCCCTTGTCAGGGACCGGGTTTTCGGAGATCGGGACATGAACGAGTACGAACTGCAGGCTGACCTTCGCGAAGGAGGCGGTAAGGGTGCCGCCCGCCGGCTGCGCCGCGAAGGCATTATTCCCGCGGTGCTGTACGGCGCCGGGAAGGACACCGTCTCCATCCAGCTGGACGCCAACGACGTCTACAAGCGCCTGGAGAACGAGGCGTTTTTCTCCCACATCCTCGATGTGAAGGTGGGCAGCGCCGGGACGCAGGCCGTGCTCAAGGCGCTGCAGCGGGATCCGATCACGAATCGGGTGACCCACATGGATCTGCTGCGGGTCAGCAGCACCCAGGAAATTACCATGCAGGTGCCACTGCATTTCCTCGGCGAAGATGACTGTCCCGGCAAGAAGGCCGGCGGCGTCGTCAATCATCTGCTGATGGAGCTCGAGATCAGCTGCCTGCCCAAGGATCTACCGGAGTACATCGAGGTAGACATGGGCCACATGGATATCGGCGATTCCCTGCATCTCTCCGAGCTGGTCATGCCCGAGGGCGTGACGCTGAACGCGCTCGCTCAGGATCCGGACCACGATCAGCCGGTGGTCTCCGTCCAGCACGCGCAGAAGTTCGACGAGGAGGAGGAAGCGCTCCTCGCCGAGGGCGAAGAGGGCGAAGAGGGCGAGGAGCCTGCCGAAGGCGAGGCCCCCGCTGGCGAGGATGCGCCGGAGGAAGGCGGCAAAGAGAGCTAGGCGCCCAACGCGCCCGGGCGCATCTTGTCCACTCCAATCCGACTACTCGTTGGGCTCGGCAACCCCGACCCGCGCGACGCGCGCACGCGCCACAACGCGGGCTTCTGGTTCGCCGACGCCGTGGCATCGCGGTGGGGCGGGAGCTTCCGTTCCCAGTCGAATTTCTTCGGCGACATCGCCGACTGCCAGGTCGGCGGCCACCGCCTGCGGATTCTGAAACCCATGACCTACATGAACAACAGCGGCCGTTCCGTCGCGGCGTTCGCAAACTTCTACAAGTTCGAAGCCGATGAGATTCTCATCGCCCACGACGAGATCGATCTGCCTCCGGGCACCGTGCGCCTGAAGCGCGGCGGCGGACACGGCGGACACAACGGGCTTCGCGACGTGATTCCGCAGCTCGGCAGTCCGGATTTCGCGCGCCTGCGCATCGGCGTCGGTCACCCCGGTAACAAGAACGCCGTCGTCGGCTACGTCCTGAAGCCCGCCTCGGCGGAAGACCAGCGGATCATCGACGACGCCGTCGCGTTGGCGGTGGATCACTTTCCGGACATCGTCGCGGGGAAGTACTCCGAGGTAATGAACTCTCTGCACAGAAAGACCCCGGAGGCAGGGGACGATGGGGTTTAAGTGCGGCATCGTCGGCTTGCCAAACGTCGGCAAGTCGACCCTCTACAACGCGCTGACGAGTGCCGAGATCGCGGCGGAGAACTATCCCTTCTGCACCATCGACCCCAACGTCGGCGTGGTGCCGGTGCCCGACGAGCGCCTGGCGCGCATCGCGTCCATCGTCTCGCCGCAACGCATCATGCCTACGACCATGGAGTTCGTGGATATCGCCGGGCTGGTGTCCGGTGCGTCGAAGGGCGAAGGCCTCGGCAATCGCTTTCTCGCCAACATCCGCGAGACCCATGCCATCGCTCACGTGGTGCGTTGCTTCGAAGACGACGACGTCACCCACGTGTCCGGCAAGGTGTCCCCCGCCGACGACATTGCCATCATCAATACCGAGCTCATGCTCGCCGACCTGGAGCAGGTGGAGCGTGCCCGCGAGCGCGCCGCCAAGACCGCCAAGGCCGGCGACAAGGAGGCTCTCGCCCGGTCACGGCTCATGGAGCGGGCGACGGCGCAGCTCGATGCCGGCCAGCCGTTGCGCACGCTGGAGATGAGCGATGCGGAGAGGAACTGGGTACGCGAGCTCCAGCCTCTCACGGCGAAACCCGTGCTCTACGTCGCCAATGTCGCCGAAGGGGGCTTCGAGGACAATCCTCTGCTGGAAGAGGTGCGGGGGATCGCCGCGTCGGAAGGCGGCGCGCCGGTAGTGCCCATCTGCGCGGCCATCGAGGCGGAACTCGCCCAGCTGGACGAGGACGAGAAGCGCGAGTTTCTCGCCGACATGGGCCTGGAGGAGCCGGGACTCAATCGGTTGATCCGCGCCGGTTACACGTTGCTCGACCTGCTCACCTATTTTACCGCGGGCCCGAAGGAGGCCCGCGCCTGGACCGTTCGCCGGGGCGCGACCGCCCCCGAAGCCGCAGGCGTCATTCACACGGACTTCCAGAAAGGGTTCATTCGTGCGGAGATCGTCGGTTACGACGATTTCGTCACGCTCAACGGCGAGCAGGGCGCGAAGGAAGCGGGCAAGTGGCGCCTGGAGGGGAAGGATTACGTCGTCCAAGAGGGAGATGTCGTGCATTTCCGATTCAATGTTTGAGAAAATCAAAGGGGTCAGATCCACTTGAATTCGTAGGCACGCGGCGGGACTGAACTACAGCCTGAGCGAATTCAAGTGGATCTGACCCCTTTGATTTTCCGGGAGACGTTACGATGGAGATGACTTACATCGATACGCCCGCCGATCTGACCATGCCGATCGGCGATGCCATATTCACCCAGCGGGCCATCCGTCGCCTGCAGAAAGACAAAGCCGTCAGTGATGGGGATTTGAAGACCATCCTCGACGCGGCATCGAAGGCGCCGAGCGGCGGCAACACCCAGCCCGGGCGCTTTCTCGTTATTCGCGATCGCGAGAAGCTCCGCGCCTTCGGCAAGCTCTATCATGAGGCCTGGTGGGCGAAGCGCCGCGACGAGTACGGGTGGAAGGGCAAGGAAGATATTCCGGAAGGTTCTGTCTACCGGATGCCGGCTCTGCTCGCGGACGAGATGGTGGATGCGCCCGTCGTCATCCTCGCCTTTACCGTCAGCGGGCCAGGCGAGCATTCGATCTACCCGCCGGTCCAGAATCTGCTGCTGGCGGCACGCGCCCTCGGGATCGGCTCGGTGCTGACCACCCTGCACGCCGACGTCATGGAACGGGTGTACGCGATGTTCGATGTACCCGCCGACGCGAAGTTCCACTGCTGCATTCCCCTCGGTTATCCGCGGGGAAACTTCGGTCCGACCCGGCGCTTTCCCACCGCCGAGACCACCAGTTGGGATCGCTGGGGCGCGCCACCGCCCTGGAAGTAACGGCACGCCGGCCTGTAGGCTCCTCCTATGCCGGCGTAACCGGCGCGCCGCCGCGCCGGGCGGACTCGTAGACGGCGAGGATCGTGGACACGGCCTTGCGCGCCTCGGCACCGTCGATGGGCGGTGATGTCCCGGCTTCCAGCGCCGCCAGGAACTCCGCGAAGACGGCGCGGTGGCCCTCGAAATCGATCCCCGCGGATGGATCGGAGGCGCCTACGCCGGCGCCCGGCAGCGCCATATAGCGTTCGCGGATGGCGTCGTCCTCCGGTGTCTCGTCACGGAACTGCCAGAAGAGCAGATTGGTGTCCCCGAGGACCGCCGTGCCCTCGGTGCCGGCCAGCGTGATGGTGCGGAAATGCCCCGGCCACATGCTGGTGGTGCATGCGATGGTTCCAAGCGCACCGTTGTCGAACACGAGGCTGGCGGCACCGGTGTCCTCCACCTCGATATTGTCATGGGCCAGCGTGGCGATGTGTCCGCTCACGCTCGCCACCGGCGATCCAACCAGCCACTGCAGGAGATCGATAGAGTGGATGCCCTGGTTCATGAGCGCGCCGCCGCCGTCGAGAGCCCAGGTGCCCTTCCAGTTGGATGAATCGTAGTAGCTCTGGTCTCGCCACCAGGGGCCGACGGCGCTCGCGAAGGTCAGCCGGCCGAAGCGGCCCGCGTCGACGGTGCGTTTCAGAAGCTGCGCGGCTTCGCTGTAACGGGTGTTGAAAATTCCGCCGAGCATCGTGCCGGCTCTCTGGTGCGCCGCGATCATCGCGTCGATGCGATCGAGCCGGATCTCGATGGGTTTCTCGACGACGCAGTGTTTGCCTGCACGGGCAGCCGCGAGCGCGGCCTCGTGATGCAGACCGCTAGGTGTCGCAATGGAGACGATGTCGATGTCGTCCCGGGCGACGAAGACCTCGAGGTCTTCCGAGCCCGCCTCGTCGAGATCCGGCGCGAGCGCCCGCCCGCGTCCGCTGCCGTGATCCATGATGCCGGTGACCGCCGCGCGCGGGAGCGCCCCTATGGCCTCCAGGTGTATCGGCGTGATCATGCCGCTGCCGACGATACCGAATCTGTATGTCATGAGAGTGCGAGCTCCCGCGCGTGAGCGAGTATCTCATAGCGCAGGCGTATGCCCGGCGCGAGCCACTCCGGCCAGCTCCCGGCGTCCACGTAGTCGAGGAAATCTTCCAGCACCATCGCGAAGTGGCTCTCGTGGCTCGTGCGCAACGCATCGGGAATCGTCAACCGGAATCCGCCGTCCACCGGCTCGAAACCGAGTCCGGGAAACTCACCCTGCCAGTGGGTGATGGCCGCGGACAACGGCGCGTCGATGGCATTGCCGGGTTTCGCCAGCACCTCGAGTTCCGCCGCGGGACCCGACTCCGGCTCGTGACGCACGACGATGTCGCAGCGCGTCCCGCGCACCGTGCATGGATGCCGATCGCCGCTGCCCGGCGCTTCCCGCTGGCCCCACTCGGCGCGCAGCCGAGCCCTCACGCCGTGCAGGCTGAACTCGATCTCGCCGTTGCAGGGTAAATCGAGCAGGTCGTCCTCGACGTAGCGGGCGAGGGCATCGGGAAAGTCCGGTTGGCCCGTGCTCTCACGGTAGAGATCGACGGGCACCGGCGTCGTCCAACGCCGCGCACCGTGCAGCTCCACATCCCGGTCCCATCGGGCGGGTTCCTCTCCGGCAACCAGCCACTGGACCTGGTCAGCGAGGTGGGATTGGACGTCGACCATGCCGTCTCCCTGAATGCCGACGTCGTAGTACCACCAGGGACGGCGGAGCGCTTGGCCGTTGACCACCTTGTAGAGGTGGTGCACGGTGGCGATCTCGATGGCGGGTCTTTCCGCATCCCGTTCGAACTCACCGAAGAGATCCGTATCGGTGACGATGCGCTGGCGCAGGCGCGCCAGCACCTCGTGGCGCTCCGTCATGATATCCATGGCCAGGGGCGGGCCGGCCGTCGCATCGCGCAGACTGGGAAGGGCCGCGCTCGATGTCAGCCAGGGCTTGTCCGCGAGGACATGGAAGCCCTCTCGGTGCAGGCGGGCGATGGTGGCGAGCTTCGTCGCGTTTCTGCCCGCCAGCACGACCACGTCGCCGCGCCGATCCGCGATGAGCCTCGCCAGCGGATCGTCGGCCTCGTGCAGGCAGACCCGCCAACACGTGGGATCGTTCGGCCGCGAGTTGAATGCATCCACCAGGGCGAGGAAGCTCTCCCTGTCCGGGCCGGGATGCGCGTACAGATGCACGTCGTTGGCGACCCGAGGGTTTTTGTTCCGCAGGGTGAGCGCCGCGTGAAAATGTCCCGGCTCGTAGAAAGATAATGTGTGCATGACACCCGCTAGGTGGCTCGAGTCACGGATTCCCCGCGTGGGAAGACGCGCTGTTTCTGTTTCTAACGACTCACGGCTCCAAGGGTGCCGTAATCTCGGTAAATTCCCCCAAAACGGCTGGCCGACGTCACCTCAGGCCATTGCCACCAGGACCCGGCGCGCGCCCTCGAAGGGCTTCCTGCCGTGCATGGTGAGGATGTTGTCGAGAATCAGCAGATCGCCTGCGCGCCAGGGGAATGCGACCTCCGAACGTCCACACGCTGAGCGCACCGCCTCGAGATCCGTTCTCGGGATTTCGCTGCCGTCGCCATAGGTGGCGTGGCATCCGAGACGTTCTTCTCCGCGAACCTCGTCCTCGCCGACATCCTCCTGGGCCTTCACGGTGTCGAAGGTGGCGTGCCACATATCGGCCTGGTTGAACCAGCAGGTCTCGCCCGTCACCGGATGGGTCAGCACGCCGGGGTTGTGCACCGTGGTGCGGAGCCCGCGATCGGACCAATGGTATTCCATCTCCTGATCGCGGCAGATCCGTTCGACTTCCACG